>Ga0335071_10005666_pt1 | contig 12942 bp, 11 predicted proteins | sample Lox_Sample_15_FD_206724 | JGI IMG/M metagenome (GOLD analysis project Ga0335071, IMG submission 206724) | Soil microbial communities from Loxahatchee National Wildlife Refuge, Florida, United States - Lox_Sample_1.5 | ecosystem: Environmental > Terrestrial > Soil > Wetlands | place: USA...
TCGCGTTGCCCTGTGGATCCGCGTCGATGAGAAGCGTCTTCCGCTCCGCGGTCGCGAGCGACGCCGCGAGATTGACCGCGGTGGTCGTTTTTCCAACGCCACCCTTCTGGTTCGCGATGGCGATGACTCTTGTCATTTCATGTAACTCGTTATATCACAATGAGTTATCTAATTGTCGATCCTGAATCACAACGAATATAGCGCTCGGACTGGCAACCGGAAAGGTCAGTTTCACGTGAAACGCACGCCAAGTTTCACGTGAAACACACCGATATTTTCCCGTAACGCGATTCCTGGGGTTTTACGCCACCCGTCGACGCCAGCGGGTGGTCTCAACGACGAGGTTGTGCAGATCGGACGGGGAAACACCCGGGATGCGGCCCGCTTGGGCGAGCGAAGCGGGACGAACCTGAGCCAGCTTCTGCCTGGCTTCGGTCGAAAGGCTGAGCAGCTCGGGGTAGGGGAGATCCACCGGGAGCACAAAGTCGGTCATCTCGGCCAGCCGCTCAGCGGCTTCGCGCTCCCGCGCGAGGTAGCCCTCGTACTTGAGCTCGATCTCCGCCGCCACCACCGCCTCGGCGTTCCAGCGTACCTCGACGCCGGCGGCGACCAGGAGTCCCTGAAGCGTCGCTCCGGGCCTCTTCACCAGGGTGGCGACGCGCTCCGAAGTCTTCAACAGCCCGACCTCCGCCGGCGCCGATGAGGGAGAGAGGGAAGTGGACCCGGCCTTCTCCTTGATCTCCCCCTCCTCCACGATCCTCGACTCGAGAACCCGCCGTTCCTGCTCATTGAGGAGCCCCAGCCGATCGGCCAGGGGGCCGAGTCGGCGCAGGGCGTTGTCCTGGCGGAGGAGGAGTCGGAACTCGGACCGGGACGTGAAAAGGCGATACGGCTCGTCCACGCCACGGGTGACCAGGTCGTCGACCAGGACGCCGATATAGGCGTCATCGCGTCCGAAGATGACGGGCTCCTGCCCGCGGATGCGGCGGACCGCGTTGATGCCGGCGACTGCTCCCTGGCCTGCCGCCTCCTCGTAGCCGGTGGTCCCGTTGATCTGGCCGGCGAAGAAGAGGTGCTCCACCACCTTGGTCTCGAGCCAGGGAGTGAGCTGCGTCGGCGGGTAATAGTCGTACTCGATGGCGTACCCGGGCCTCGTCATCTTCGCGTGCTCGAGGCCCGGCACCGCGTGCAGGAACTCGAGCTGGACCGCGACGGGCAGGGAGGTCGAGAGCCCGTTGACGTACAGCTCGTGGGTGTCGAGCCCCTCGGGCTCGAGGAAGATCTGGTGCCGGGGCGCATCCGGGAACTTGACGACCTTGTCCTCGACCGAGGGGCAGTACCGGGGTCCCCGACCGCTGATCGCGCCGCCGTAGAGGGCCGACTCCTTGAGGTGGCGGCGAATGATCTCCTTCACCGGCTCGCCGGCCCAGGTGATCCAGCAGGGGACCTGGCGGGGGAGGGCGGCCGCCTGGAAGACCGAGAACCGGAAGCCGTCGACTTCGCCGTCCTGGCGCTGGAGCTTCGACCAGTCGACGGTCCGGCCGTCGATGCGGGGTGGGGTGCCGGTTTTGAAGCGCTGTGCCGTAAGTCCATATGACTCAATAGCTTGTGCCATTTCAACCGACGGCTGATCCCCCGCCCGCCCGGCTGGAATCTGGGTATCGGTGCCCAGGTGAATCTTGCCGCGAAGGAAGGTCCCGGCGGTGACGACGACGGCGCGGGCGGAATACCGGCGGCCGTCGGTGGTTTCGACACCCGAAACGCGATCGCCGTCGATGAGGAGACGAGCCACCATACCCTGCGCGATGTCGAGGTGTTCGCACTCCTCGAGAAGGCTCCGGACCGCGCGGCGGTAGAGGGTCCGGTCGCATTGCGCGCGAGGAGCCCAGACGGCGGGGCCCTTCGAGCGGTTCAGCATGCGGAACTGGATGGTGGCCAGGTCAGCCGCGCGGCCCATGATGCCGCCCAACGCATCGACTTCGCGGACGACGGTACCCTTCGCGATGCCGCCGATGGCGGGATTGCAGGACATCATGCCGATCGTGTCGAGGTTCGACGTCAGCAAGAGAGTCCGGGCGCCCAGGCGGGAAGACAGGCAAGAGGCTTCGGTGCCGGCGTGGCCGCCGCCGATGACGAGGACGTCGTAGTCGAAGGACATAATGAAAAGTAAGGAGACGGCTAGGCACTAGACAGACGCCTAGACGGAAAGGCTAGACGCGCAGACGCACAGATGGGTTACAGCTAACGGGGTTTAGGACCCTTCGGGGCCATATCGCTCACCTTCCGCAGTAGCCCAAATAACGTCTTGCTGGTCTCGGTGGCGAGGGCCTCAAGCCTCCCGAACTCAACAGGTTCGATATAACCGACGTCCCGTGCGATGCTTAGGGCAGTCTGCACTTCGGCCAACGACCCCCACGCGATGTCCAAGAACCGCCGGTTGTCGCGCGCGCCCTTCCTGCTGTTTCCCTCGGCAATGTTGAGAGGGATGCTGTAACACGATCGGCGGAGCTGATCGGCAAGGGCGTGCTGCTCGTGCTCGGGGAATCCGTTGGCGGCCTTGACGCACTCCACGGCTAACCGCTGGGCGTGTTGCCAGGCTTTGAGAGTATGGTGGATCGGCATGCGAGAACATGGGTGGATGGAAGTGAGGGTACGTCATCCGATTTTGGCATGACGTACCCTCTTTACTCGCACTGCACCCCATCTGCGCGTCTGTGCGTCTGTGCGTCTAGCCTTTGCATTTCCCCGCCTTGTCTCAAGCGGTTCGAATCCACCTGAGCAGTTCTTTGGGATTCGGCCGCTTTCCTGTCATCAGAATCCCGACTCGGTATATCCTGGCCGCGACCCATGTGACTCCCACGATCGATACCGCCAGAATCGCGAGACTGATCAGGACCTCGCTGACCGGGAGATTGCCGGCCGCCCACCGTACGGGCATCGCGATGGGAGAGGTGAAGGGGATCATCGACAGGGTGACCGAGAACGTGGACCCTGGATCATTCAGCATCCCGAACATGCTGATGAAGCTGACCACCAGGAGCATGGACACCGGCTGCTGGGCCTGACGGGCTTCCTGCTCGTTCGACGACATCGCGCCCACGGCGGCGAACATGGCTGAGTAGAGCATGAAGCCGCCGACGAAGTAGCAGAGGAAGACGATCGCCGTATCCGCGGTGACGTGCGGCATGGTGAACAGGCCCGCGTCCGCACCCGGGGAATCCGCTCCCAGGGCATGGCGGTAGCGGAAGACCCACCGGCCGGCCACACCCCAAATCAGGAATTGAAACAGCGAAACCGCCCCGACGCCGATCACCTTGCCGAGCATCAGCTGAAAGGGCTTCACGGACGACACCAGGACTTCCACGATCCGGGTCGTCTTCTCCTCGAGCACGGAGCTCATCACGTTGATCCCGTACAGCAGGATCGCCATGTAGAGGATGATCCCCATGAAGTAGGCGAGCGAGAAGGACTGGGCCGCGCTTTCGCCGGTGGTCCTTCCGCCCGAGATCTTCGTCGTGGCGAGATCCACCTGAATCCGGGCCCGCGCGATCGCCGCCGGATCGACGCCCTCCCGCGTCAGGCGCACCTGGGTCGCCACGCGTTGCAGGGAGTTCTGGAGCTCCCCGATGGTGGTGAACGCCGACACGTTCGACGCGCGGTACTCCGCCTTTCCCGAATCCGCCAGCGCGTCCCCGATCAGCAGGAACCCGTCCAGGGTCTTCGCGCCGACCGCCTGCAGGAGCGAGTCGGCCACGCGGGGGCCGGGGGCCACCAGGACCGCACGGATCTTCGTCGTGTCCAGCTGAAAGGCCACCGCCGCGCCGAGTCCATTCCGCGAGCTGTCGACGATGGCGATGTGCTTGAGGCTGCTCTTGGTCATCAGGAGCGTCGGCAGCAGAAAAACGGCCCCGAAGAACACCGGCCCCAGGAGGGCCATGATCCAGAACCAGCGCTGGCGCACCCGTTCGACGAACTCGCGCCGGATGATCGCGAAGACCTTATGCACGGGCCACCTCCGGACGCGCCGCGGCGGTGGCGGCTTCGGGTCCCACCAGATCGACGAAAATCTTGTTGAGGGAGGGCTCGGCCAGCTCGAACTTGGCGAGCCGGGCCCCCGAGGTCACCAGGCCCTTCAGGATGTCCTGGGCGTCGGCGCCGGCGGCCAGCTCGAGCTCCGCATACTGGCCCGTGCTTTCCTGCTTCTTCACGAGCTTCGGGTCCGCGAAGATCCGCTCGGCATCGCCGGGCGCGCCGTCGAACGTGACGTGCACGTGGTGCCCGCCGTGCGTCCGCTTGACCTCGGCGAGCGGACCGTCCACCAGCTTCTTGCCGCGGGCGATGATGCACACGCCGTCACAGAGCTGCTCGGCCTGCTCCATGATGTGCGTCGAAAGGAGAATGGTCTTCCCGCGCTTCCGCAGGTCGAGCACCGTGTCCTTCAGCACCTGCGCGTTGACCGGGTCGAGCCCGGAAAACGGCTCGTCGAGCACCAGCAGGTCGGGATCGTGGAGCAGGGTCGAGATCACCTGAACCTTCTGCTGCATCCCCTTCGATAATTCATTCACCTTTCGCATCCGCCAGTCCGAGAGGCCCAGCCGCTCGAGCCATTGCAGCGCGAGCGTCCGCGCTTTCCGGCGCTCCACCCCCTTCATCTCCGCCAGAAAGACCAGGACGTCGATCACCCGCATCTTCGGGTAGAGTCCCCGCTCCTCCGGCAGGTAGCCGATGCGCGCCGATTGGTCCCGGCCCGTCTTGCCGTCCTCACCGAAGAGGCGAACCGTGCCCTCGTCAGGCACGTGGATGTGCATCAGCATCCGGATCGAAGTGCTCTTCCCGGCGCCGTTGGGTCCCAGGAGTCCATAGATGGACCCGGACGGGACCTGAAGTGAAAGCGCGTCGACGGCCACGTGGCCGGCGAAGCGCTTGGTGATCTTGTCGAGCTGGACGACGGCAGAAGCCATGGGTGTCAGGTACCAGGGGTCAGGGGTCAGGGGTCAGGGAACGACCAACGGCGCCCCAATTCTACGGAAGAATGACCCGCAGGGTTACTCGGTGCTGATGGGGGCTGGGTCGGCCGCGAGGGCCGCGTGGAGGGTGTGCCAGGCGAGATTCGCGCACTTCACGCGGGCCGGGAACTGCCGCACCCCCGCGAACGCCGCGAGCTTGCCCAACGTCTGGGGGTCGGCCGGGGCGTCCGCGCCCCCGGTCACCATATCATGAAAAGACCGAAAGAGCCGCTCGGCCTCGGCGGGGCTCTTGCCGAGCACCGCCGACGTCATCAGGGACGCCGAAGCCTGGGAGATGGCGCATCCCGAGCCCTGGAAGCCGATATCCTTGATCACACCGCCGTCGAGCTCGATCTGGAGATCGATCCGGTCGCCGCACAGCGGGTTGTCCCCCTGGGCGTGATTGGTGGGGTGACCGAGCGTCTTGAAGTTCCGGGGACTCCGGTTGTGCTCGACGATCGTCTGCTGGTACAGCTCGGTCAGGTCGGCCATCAGCCGAACACCTTGCGGACACCCTGCAGCGCCTCGACCAGCACGTCCACTTCGTCCCGCGTGTTGTAGAAGGCAAAGGACGCCCGCGCGGTGGCCGGAACCCCGAAGAACTCCATCACCGGCTGAGTGCAGTGGTGGCCCGTGCGGATGGCCACTCCGGACTGGTCCACGATGGTCCCCACGTCGTGCGCGTGAACCCCGTTCAGCACGAACGACACCACGCTGGCCTTGTCGCGGGCGGTCCCCACGATCGTGAGCCCCGGCACCGTCGCGAGCCGCGTCGTGGCGTACGCCAGGAGGTCGTGCTCGTGGTGGAGCGCCGCGGCGCGATCGAGACCGGCGAGGTAATCGACCGCCGCGCCCAACCCGACGACGCCCGCGATGTCCGGAGTCCCCGCCTCGAACTTGGCCGGGATGGGGGCGTAGGTGGTCTTTTCGAACGTGACCGAGCGGATCATGTCCCCACCCCCCTGGTAGGGAGGCATGGCCTCGAGGTGCTCGGCCCGGCCGTAGAGGACCCCTATCCCCGTGGGACCAAACATCTTATGGCCGGACACCGTGTAGAAATCACAGCCGAGATCCTGGACGTCCAGGACCAGGTGCGGGGCTCCCTGGGCGCCATCGACCAGGATCGGCACCCCCCGGGAGTGGGCGAGCGCCGCCATCTGCTTGATCGGATTGATGGTGCCGAGGGAGTTCGAGATGTGGGCCACCGCGACGATGCGCGTGCGCGGCGTCAGCAGGCGCTCGTACTGATCGAGCTCGAGCTCCCCGGCCCGGTTCATCGGGATCACCTTGATGGTCGCGCCGGTCTGCTCCGCCAGCATCTGCCAGGGCACGATGTTCGAGTGGTGCTCCATCGCCGACACGAGAATCTCGTCGCCCGCCTTCACCTTCAGCCGTCCGAAGCTCGACGCCACGAGGTTCACCGCCTCCGTGGTCCCGCGCACGTAGATGATCTCGCGGTCTTCGCGGGCGTTCAGGAAACGCCGGAGCGTGGAGCGGGCGCCTTCGTACGCGGCGGTCGCCGACTCGCTGAGCGCGTACACTCCGCGGTGCACGTTGGCGTTGCCGGTTTCGTAGAACCGGCTCACCGCGTCGATCACCGCGCGCGGCTTCTGGCTCGTCGCGCCGTTGTCCAGGTAGACGAGCGGCTTCCCGCGTACGGTGGTGGCGAGAATGGGGAAGTCGGCCCGGATCCGGGCGAGGTCCCAGCCCGACGCGGCGGAGCGAGACGGGGCCTGGCGGGTGGTCGTCACGCGGCCAGCATCTCCACTCCCAGCCGGCCCTGAATCACCCGGTCGAGCTCCTCGCGGACCGGCGCCGTCGCGATCCGGTTGAGGACGTCCGCGGCGAAGCCGTAGGTCAACAGGCTCTTGGCCGTCACCGCCGAAAGGCCCCGGCTCTGGAGATAGAACAGGGCGGTCGGATCCAGCGGACCGAGCGTGGCGCCGTGCGTGCACTTCACGTCGTCGGCGTAGATCTCGAGCTGGGGCTGGGAATCGGCCCGCGCCTCCCGGGACAAGAGCAGGTTGTTGTTGGTCTGCTTCGAGTCGGTGCGCTGCGCGCCCGGCCGCACGATGATCCGGCCGTTGAAGACGCCGCGGGCGTGGTCGTCGAAGACCCCGTTGAAGAGCTCGTGGCTCTCACAGTGCGGCTGGGCGTGATCGATGGTCGTGTGATAGTCGACGTGCTGGCGGCCGCCGATCACCGTCAGGCCGTTCAGGACGAGCGACGCTCCGGTGCCGGCCATGACGGCCCCGAGGTCGTGCCGCGAGAGCCCGGCGCCGAGGGCAATGGCGGTGGAGCGGAGGACGCTGTCCTTCCCCTGGTGCGACTGGGTCGTCGCGATGTGCGTCGCCGTCCGGCCCTCGCGCTGCACCCGGACGTAGTCGAGGGTCGCGGCCTGGCCCAGCACGATTTCGGTGACGCTGTTCGAGAACGCCCCTTCGACGCCGGAGTCCTCGTGGGTCTCGATCACGGTCGCCCGCGCCCGGTCCCCGACCACGATCAGAACCCGGGGAGTGCCCATGACGGGACCCGGTCCCTCGAGGCGGTGCGACAGCCGGATCGGGGTGAGGACGTCGGCGCCGGCCGGGATCGACACCACCTGCGCGTCCTGGAGGCGGGCGGTGGCGAGCGCCGTAAACGGATTGGCGGCCGGCTCCGCGTAGCGCCCGAGGTGCGCCCGGGCGATGTCGCCGGCCTTCGACAGGTCCCCGACCAGGCCCTTCGCGCCGTTCGCGTCGACGGTCCACCGTGAGACGCCCGGGCCGAACGCCGTTTCGGCGAGCGAGCGGACATCGGTGAACCGCCACGCTTCCTGCCGCGTCGTCGGGAACCCGACTTCGGCGAACCGGGCGGCGGCCTTCTCCCGCAGCTCCGTGAGCCAGTTCACACGCCCACGTAGCCTTTCTCCTCCAGCTCCAGGGCCAGCTCCTTGCCGCCCGACTTGACGATCCGGCCACCCGCCAGGACGTGCACGCGGTCCGGGACGATGTAGTTGAGGAGCCGCTGGTAATGGGTGACCACCACCGTGGCGTGATCGGGCCGCCGGAGCGCGTTGACCGCCTCGGCCACCGTCTTCAGCGCGTCGATGTCGAGCCCCGAGTCGGTCTCGTCGAGAATGGCGAGGGTGGGCTCGAGGACCGCCATCTGGAGGATCTCGTTCCGCTTCTTCTCGCCGCCCGAGAACCCGTCGTTCACGGCGCGGTTGAGGAACGAGTCGTCCCAGCCGATCTGCTTCAGCTTGGTCTCGAGCACCTGCAGGAAGTCGAGCGGATCGAGCTCCTCTTGTCCCTTGTGCTTCCGGACCGCGTTGACGGCCGAGCGCAGGAAGTAGGAGTTGGTGATGCCGCGGATCGCCACCGGGTACTGGAACGCGAGGAACACGCCTTCACGGGCCCGCTCTTCGGGCGCCATCTCGAGCAGGTCCTTCCCCAGATACGTCACCGTGCCGCCGGTGACCGTATAGGCCGGATGCCCGGCGAGGACCGCGGCGAGCGTGCTCTTCCCGGAGCCGTTCGGCCCCATGATGGCGTGCACCTCGCCGGCACGGACGGTGAGATCGAGTCCCTTGAGGATCTCGTTCTTCGCGTCGTTCGCGACGGTGGCGTGGAGCCCGCGGATATCGAGGATCACTCCTCCCGCTTCCCTCTTCCCGCTTCCCGTGCTCACCCGACGCTCCCTTCCAGGGAGATGCCGAGGAGGTTCTGCGCTTCGACGGCGAACTCCATCGGCAGCTCCTTGAACACTTCCTTGCAGAATCCGTTGACGACGAGCGAAACGGCGTCTTCCGCCGAGAGCCCGCGCTGCTTGCAATAGAAGATCTGGTCCTCGCCGATCTTCGAGGTCGACGCCTCGTGCTCCATGATGGCCGAGGCGTTGCGCACGTCGATGTAGGGGAACGTGTGCGCCCCGCACTGGTCCCCGATGAGCATCGAGTCGCACTGCGAGTAGTTCCGGGCGTCTTCCGCGCCCTTCAGGATCTTCACGAGGCCGCGGTAGGTGTTCTGTCCCTTGCCGGCCGAGATCCCCTTGGACACGATGGTCGAGCGCGTGTTCCTGCCCATGTGAATCATCTTGGTGCCCGTGTCCGCCTGCTGGTGGTTGTTGGTCACGGCCACCGAGTAGAACTCACCGATCGAGTTGTCGCCCTGCAGGATGCAGCCCGGGTACTTCCAGGTGATGGCGGAGCCGGTCTCGACCTGCGTCCAGGAGATCTTGGAGTTCCGGCCGCGGCAGGCGCCCCGCTTGGTGACGAAGTTGTAGATCCCGCCTTTGCCGTTTTCGTCGCCGGGATACCAGTTCTGGATGGTCGAGTACTTGATGGTCGCGTCGTCGAGCGCGACCAGCTCGACCACCGCGGCGTGCAGCTGGTTCTCGTCGCGCACCGGCGCCGAGCAGCCTTCGAGGTAGGAGACGTAGCTCCCCTCGTCGGCGACGATGAGCGTCCGCTCGAACTGGCCCGTGGACGACGCATTGATCCGGAAGTAGGTCGACAGCTCGAGCGGCGAGCGCACGCCCTTCGGGATGTAGCAGAACGAGCCGTCGGTGAAGACCGCGGAGTTCAGCGCCGCGAAGAAGTTGTCGCTCGCGGGCACGACACTCCCCAGCCACTTCTCGACCAGCTCGGGGTGCTCGCGCACCGCCTCGGAGAACGCGCAGAAAATGATCCCGTACTTCGCGAGCTCCGCCCGGAACGTGGTCGCCACCGACACCGAGTCGAACACCGCGTCCACCGCCACGCCCGACAGCCGCTTCTGCTCGGCCAAGGGGATGCCCAGCTTGTCGAAGGTCTCGAGGAGCTTGGGGTCGACCTGGTCCAGGGAGTCGAGCTTCTTCTGCTGCTTGGGCGCCGAGTAGTAGCGGATCGCCTGGTAGTCGATCGGGGGGTGGTGGACGTTGGCCCAGGTCGGCTCGGACAGCGTCAGCCAGTGCCGGTACGCCTTGAGGCGCCACTCCAGCAGGAAGGCCGGCTCACTCTTCTTGCGGGAGATGAGCCGGATGATGTCCTCGTTCAGGCCCAGGGGTACGTCGTCCGACTCGATATCGGTGACGAACCCGTACTTATAGGGCTGAAGAACCTGAGCTTCGATTGAAGTCATAAGTTATTTCTGCATCGTAAGTTGCGTTGTGTTTACTTAATCCTACTCGGAAAGTCGGGATTGAACAAGGGGCCAGGGATCGAATGTCAGGGGTCAGTAACTCCCCATCATTCCGAGAGTTCCCTGACCCCTGGACCCCGCCCCCTGGCCCCTCAGTATGCGTCGCGGTTTATCTCCCGCACGAGTCTCTCGTAATCCTCCCTGGTATTCAAGTCGTCGATCACGGCCGGATCATCCACCGGCACCTCGGCGATCGTCGCCATGTGTGCGTGGAGGACGGCGCGGGCGCCGTCCCGGCTCGCTTCGGCGCTGGTGGTCAGCTCGTCGAAGGCGGCCTGGCTCCAGATGATCGGGTGACCGCGGCGCGCGCCGAACCTGGGCACCACGGCAAAGTGCTGACCCCTCCGGAATACCTCGATCAGACGTTCGACGGTATCCACCCGGACGTGCGGGAGGTCCACCGGCCACACCAGAACGCCGGTGGGCGCCAGCGCGTGCAGGGCCGCGAGCCCGGCCCGGAGCGACGCGATCGGGCCCCCGTCGACGTCGCGGTTCTCGACCACCAGGCAGTCATGCCGGGCGATGGCGGATCTGATCTCGAGCGCGTCCGAGCCGGGGCCCACCACCACGACTCGGGTCTTCAAGTCGAGGGCTTCGAGTGCCTCGAGGATCCGGAGCACGAATGGCTCCCCGCGGAAATCGAGCAGGGCCTTGGGTGACCCCATTCGCGAAGAGCGTCCCGCCGCCAGCACGATACCCGCCAGTGACATGGACTTACGTTACCCCGTATTGCACCGTCCCGCCAAATCGCCACATTAGGCGCCCCCATGACAGTTCGCCGGATCCGCCAGCTTGGCGACCCTGTGCTCCGGGCCCGCTGCCAGATGGTCGAAAAGCCATCGTCGGCCGCCGTGCGCCTGGTGGCGGACGACCTCCGGGACACCCTGGACCAGGCCCGTGAGAAGTTCAAGATGGGCCGGGCTCTGGCGGCCCCCCAGATCGGGGCACCGATCCGCGTCGTGGTGGTCGATACGCCGGGCCTCGACGCGACCCTCGTGAATCCCGAGATCACGGACGTGGGCCCCGACGATTTTCAGGTCTGGGACGACTGCTTCTCGTTCCCCAACCTCTATGTACGCGTAACCCGGGCCCATCAGGTCACGCTCTCCTATCAGGACCTGCGCGGAAAACCGCACACCGTCCCCCTCGAGGGCCCTCTGGCGGAGCTGGTGCAGCACGAAATCGACCACCTGGACGGGATCCTCGCCGTGGATCGCGCCACGGGCCTGGACCCCTTCGCCTTTCGGGCCGAGTGGGAGAAAGTTCATGAGCCGGCCGACCGGTACGGCCCCCCGTCACCCCGAGAGATGCTCTGATGCCGAGCTTGCTTCACGCCGCCTTCGCCCTTCTGCTCCAACAGCCGCACGCCACTCCCGCTCTGCCCATCGCCATCCGTCCCTGGCTCCTCACCACGCCGGTCTCCACCGACACCGGCGCGACCAGGCTCACGCGCGACTACCTGGGCGGCGAGACCACCGCGTTTCCGGATTCGTCGGCGGGCTGGCGGCCGGTGACCATCCCGGCGAGCGGTATCGAAGATCTGGGCAAGGAATTCGGTGGCGCGAAGGACCGGACGGTGGTCTACGCGTTCAGCTACGTCTACGCGCCCCGCGATGAGAGCCGCACGCTGGTGCTGGCGTCGGACGACGACATCCTCGCCTGGTTGAACGGCCAGCGCGTCCACTTCCACGAAGTCCCGCGCGGCGTCGATCACGACCGGGACACGGTGGAGGTCCGTCTCGCGCAGGGCTGGAATGCCGTGCTCCTCAAGGTCGTGAACCGCGGCGGCGATTTCGCGTTCGGGGCGTGGATGGTGGGTGACTCGATCCGGGCGACCAATCGCCGACCCGCCGACGCGAAGCCGGGCAATCTCCCGGTTTCCACGGTGGCCGCGGGACCGCTCCGTCTCTCCGGTCCCGTCACCTGGTCCACCGACACGCTGTGGGCCACCGCCGCCACCCGGATCACGACCTGGGGCAAGGACCCGCCGTCGGGAGCCCTCGTCGCGCTCTCCATCGGAGACCGCCGGGTCGCGCGGGACTCCGTCGACTCCCTGGTTCCCGGAACGCCGAGGATCCTGAGCCGCACCTTCGACCTCGGAACGCTCGCGCAGGTGGCGCTCGACACCGGCTCGGTCTTGTCGACGGCCATCGGCGCCGGGCAGTCTGGAGCGGTCAGCCTCGTGCCGGCGCCGCTCGACCCGGCGCAGGTGCTGGCGCTGCTCGATTCCCGCATCCAGTTCGCGGCGTGGAACGACCACGGCGCCACGCTCGAGACCACCGTGTCGGTGCCGGCGGCGTTCGCGGGACTTACCGTCGATCTCCTGGCCGCGGAGTTCGGGCCCACCGCCCGTTACGCGGTGAACGGACAAGCCCGCACCCCCGCCGCCGACGGGACGCTCCCGCTCTGCGCGCCGTGTGTGGCCCACGACTCGCTCCACATCACGGTCGTGCGTGACTCGACGCGCCCCTGGTGGGATCATCCGCGGGCGCGCGTGCGGGACCGCTCCTACTCGGACTTCGCGCTCGATCTGACCCTCCTGCCCGCGCTGGGCGATTCCACCGGGTCCGTGCCCTGGCCGGACGCGCGCGCGTGGCTCGCCGCGATCACGTCACCGGACAAGTCGGCGTACCGCGCGCTCGAAGCCCGGAGCTCCCGCGCTCTCGCGGGCGACTCGGCGCGCTTCGCCCGCGACACCATCCACCTGGTGGGGAACTCGCACATCGACGCCGCCTGGCTCTGGCGGTACCCCGAGACCATGGGCGTGGTCGAAGCGA
>Ga0335071_10005668_pt1 | contig 12941 bp, 16 predicted proteins | sample Lox_Sample_15_FD_206724 | JGI IMG/M metagenome (GOLD analysis project Ga0335071, IMG submission 206724) | Soil microbial communities from Loxahatchee National Wildlife Refuge, Florida, United States - Lox_Sample_1.5 | ecosystem: Environmental > Terrestrial > Soil > Wetlands | place: USA...
GCTCTTTGGTAAAAATATCAGCTAAGGATACAGCCAATAATACCTATGAAGCTACATATAATGGAACTGCATTTGAATCTGCTGTATTGCCGTTTACAGTTGTTGCCGACATTTCAGCGGATTATTGCTCATCCACTGTTGCAGATAACTTTGCATACTTTGACTATCAATATTTTAGTGTGAATAGAAAAACGTATACGATAATAGTTCCTTATCCATTACATCAGTTTGAAGTATTTGATAATGTAAATATCAATTTTATTGGGAATAAATTACCATTAACAAGAAATAGTGATGGATATCCAATTCAAAAAATAACACACAAATTCACCGGAGATACTGAAATAACAGTATATATATAAATGATTAATCCCATTGCATTAGCAGTAAATCTAGCAAACTATACAGCAATTAGCGGTACGATGGCAACCTCTGGGAGTAATACACTTTCCAATTTGCAATCATACAACAATAATTTATACTGGCAGTCTACAGGAAGTGGAACGCAAAAGGTAGTAGTAGATTTTGGAGCAGCTACTGCTATTTCATCTATAGTTGTAGACGGAAATAACTTTGGAAGTATTGGCGCAACATCTATAGCTGTAGTAGGCGCATCCACATCGGATTTATCTGTTGGAACTACTGTAATATCAGATATTAAAAGTTCTGGGAGTTTATTCCTTTCACAGTTTCCAACACAAACATATCGCTATTGGGGTTTGTGGTTTATCGGTGGAACTGTTGCACCACAAATGAGTAATTTATTTTTTGGTAATACACTTCAATTTACCACAACATATAATTACGGATATAAAACTGAAAATAATGAATACATAACAGCAGAGAAAGTTGCCTTAGATGGAACATTAGTATCAGCACAATCATATGCCGGAAGAATCATTTATGAAATACAATTTGGAATGCAGAACAGCGCATGGAATACCGCATATAAAACATTTCTAAAGACAATAAGAGGTAAGTTGAATCCATTCTACTTTATGGATATAGACGGAACAACATTACGATATATGAAATTGGACAGCGATTATTCTCCTGTAAATGTGAGTTCTTATGGCGTGTACAATACAGAAACACTTAGATTAAAAACATTCAACAGTAATTTCTAATGTCAGGGATATTACCAAAAATATTAGCAAGCAATTTAGAGTTAATCAATTATTCTCAAAGTGGTTCAGCGCCATATTTTCCGAATGATACAAGTATTAGCATTTTGCAAGACTATAATATTTATACATACACAACATTGAATTATTTAGACCATCCAAGTTTAATATTGGATTTCGGAAGTGCGCACGCTTGTGATACTTTAATAATAGAAAATCACAATCTCAATAGTTGTTTAGCAGGGATATATCCAATTAGAGTTGATGCAGCTGATGATTCGGCATTTACATCAGGATTTGTAACTGTATTGTCAGACATAACAACGCTAGATGATGGTAAAGTAAGCTATACATTTTCATCAGTCTCTAAACGATATTGGAGAATATATTATAACGGCTATTGCTTAGAATATCCGAGAATCGGAAATATCTATTTAGACAAGGCATTTCAGTTTCCGAATACTATGGAATGGAATTACAAATCGCAGAATCCATTTTACAATACTTATGAGAAAGTAGCATTAGATGGTTCATATTTAACAGCACAATCCTATGATTCTAGAAATGTTTATGAGTTTGCTTTTTCATTGCAGACAAACACATTTAGAACATCATTTATCAGTTTGTTAGCAGGATTATCCAATAAGCCGTTCTATTATATAGATGTTGATAACACTGCACATTATGTTAGGAATGATAATAATTATACGCCAATAGATGTTGCAGGATGGCAATATAATAATGTATCTAGTTTTAAAATGAAAGATTTTGGGACGGTTGAAATATTAAGTAATTATTCGGCAGACGGTCCATTTATTAAAGAGGGAGTTTATCTAGCGTGAGAACATTAAGCATATCCTTATATAAAGTTGTAAGCAACGCAGAACAGATTTATTCTGGAATAACAGTACAGCTTAAAACTGAAGGCGGGGCGTTAGTTGCTACAGCCGCAGAAACACCTGTAGGTAGCTCTCAGTATGTTGCAACATGGACAGAGCAAACCGGATTTGGATATTGGTATGTCTCAGGTGTTCAGCAAACAAACTTAGGAAAAATATGGCTTGGAAGATTATCAGATTATGCACAAGCAGGGCAAATCAATTATTTCTCCGGGTCATTTGTAAGCACAGGAAGTTTTACAGTTTCCGGAAGCACTGGAACAGATAATATTTCCTTGACGACACCGAATAAATTGTATATCAATACAAGCAATGTTTTGATGGATGATTCTATACCACTTTATATATTCGGTCCTATCGCCACGGATTTACCGGGCGCAACTGGAGTTGTGAGTTCCAGAGTAGCAGTTGTTGGAAATTATACTAACGCAAATGTTTTAGATTTGCTTGTTAATAATTCCGCAGGCGCTGATACTTATGTAAAGACAAGACAGACAGGCAATAAGGTTGGCACAAGTTCTTCATTAGTTTTAGGAACTGATAATAGAGAAAGATTCCGCATAACATCCGATGGAAGATTCATATTCTCTGCATATCAAGGTTCAGGGACAATATTTACGAATAATGATATGTATGTAACAGGAAATCTAAATGTAACGTCTACAACATATACCAACAAATTATGGATTAGTTCCGGGTCAACTTCCGCAGGCCAGATTGCAATGAATGATGGCACAAGTAACGTAGTGTGGACTAATAATTTACCCGGATTAACAATTACATCTGGCACACTAATAAATAATACTGATGGCACAATAGAGAATTTACGATTAACAACCCTTGCTTCAGGAAATCCTGCTAGTAGCAGTATTTATTGCTCTGCTGTAAATGTGAATGCTAATACAACAGGTGCATTACTGACAATTCCAACAGCAAACAATATGTCATATGGAATAAAGGTTCAGTTTACATTTAGGGAAACAGACGCACAGAATACAGCATCATTTTGTGAATTATACGGAGTAGGAACAAATTATTCCGGTGTTGTAACTGTATTAGGAAAACAAACTAATACAGTGAGTTTGCCTGCATCACAAAATTGGTCGCCTAGCGCATCAATAAATGTTTCTGGAACAAATATTGTAATAAATGCATGGTCATCAAAGGCTATTAGAGCAACATCTTATACAGTTGTAACAACAGCATCTTAACGGAGATATTTTAAATGTCAGATACTATATATGTAATCACAGCAAGTTCACCGCCGATAAATGTATTAACAGCAACCCAACCATCTGTAAATGTAATAACAACAAATGGTGCTCCCGGGGCAACTGGTCCTGCTGGAAGTTCCGGTACAAGCGGTACATCTGGAACATCTAATGGGGGAGGAAGTGGAACTTCGGGTACAAGTGGCGTTAATGGCACTAGCGGAACTTCTGGAGTTAATGGTAGTTCAGGTTCTTCGGGAACATCCAGTACAAGTGGAACATCTGGTACATCCGGTTCAAGTGGTAGTTCGGGTTCTTCCGGTTCATCTGGAAGTTCAGGAACATCAGGTACTTCTGGTGCACAAGGTGCAAGTGGTTCTTCAGGCTCAAGTGGAAGCTCTGGTTCAAGTGGAACAAGCTCTACATCAGGAACTTCATCAACATCTGGTACATCTGGTTCAAGTGGTAGCTCAGGTTCGTCTGGTTCATCGGGAAGTTCAGGAACATCTGGCGGAGGAGGTTCTGCAACACCATCAGGCTCTAATACATGGATACAATATAACAGCGCATCGGCATTAGGTGCTAAATCGCAATTCAGTTTTGATTATACCAATAACATATTATATGTAACCGGCTCTATTATAGTTTCCGGTTCTGATACAGACAACACACTGCGAATAATATCAGGTGCTACAGCAGGATATGTATTAACATCTGACGCACAAGGATATTCACATTGGGGTCCTGTCAGTGGAAGTGGTTCTTCAGGAACATCTGGTACAAGTGGTACAAGCGGAACATCAGGAACTTCTGGTAGTTCCGGTTCTTCTGGCTCAAGCGGTTCTTCAGGAAGTTCTGGCACAAGTGGAACATCCAGTACATCAGGTTCTAGCGGAAGTAGCGGGTCATCAGGTAGTTCAGGAACATCCGGCACTTCTGGAACATCTGGTTCAAGTGGAAGTTCTGGTTCATCAGGCACAAGCGGAACATCTGGAAGTTCTGGTAGCTCTGGTTCATCCGGGTCTAGCGGTAGTAGTGGAACAGCCGGTACATCTGGAACAAGTGGCGCAGGTGGCGCATCAGGTTCTTCCGGTTCAAGTGGAACATCTGGAACATCGGGTGTTGCAACAACTCCGAGCGGTTCTGACAAATGGGTACAATATAATAGCGCAAGTGCATTTGGTGGAACATCAAAACTACTTTACGATTATGCAAATACAGTTTTATATGTTTCTGGGAGCTATTTAACAGCGGAGTACAATGTTATATCTTCCAGTGTTAGTTCCTCTACGCTAAATTGGAATAACGGAAATGTTCAATACTTAAATTTAAATTCTGGAAGTTATACGTGCAGTTTGACTAACGGAATTGCCGGAGGTAGATATGTCGCAATATTAGCTCAGCCCGCTGTTGGTACATCTTCAGTTTCATGGAGCCAAACAGCTATTAGATGGGCGGGTGGAAGTGCGCCTTCGTATAATACATCCAGTAAAGTAGATATTATAGCTTTTATGTATTCTGGACAAGCTGCATCATACTTCGGCACTTTAAATACTTATTATTAATAGGAATTAAATTAAATGAGTTTATTAGTTCAGAGTGGATATTATATTTCACCAACTGCGTCAGGCGATTTCACCGTATCATGTAGCTTCAAACCTGTAGCCGTCCTGATTTATGCAGCTAGAGGTTCTCTTGCAGGAACTGGCGCTGATATTGTTTGGACATTTTCTACTTTGGATACAACTACTAATAACCGTTCAGTATCATTTACTTCACGCAATAATACAAGTGTTCCATCCGGCTCAATAAACGGAAGTCTCGTATCGGGAGAAACAGAAACAGGATACGTTACAGTTTTACCAGACCCGGCAAATCCTGTTAATACATTTAATGCAGATGCATCAGTAGTTGGATTTTCTGCGAATGCGTTCAAAATACATTACTATACATCCACACAGTATTATTTAAATTACGTTGCATTGGGAGGAGATGTTGTTTCGTCTAGCTTTTGGTATTCCTTACCTCCAACATCTAACGGAACTCTAACATTATCAAATCCGGGATTTCAGCCTGACCTTGGATTTGTATATAACGCTGTGGATTCTACAGCTCTTCCGCAACATCCGATAAATTATGACGTTCGGCATTTAATTGGGTGGAGTTCTGGGTCTTCTGGAAGTTATTCCGCAATGAGAATTAAGTCTGCGGCTAGTCCAACATCAGCGTCCTCCGTTCAAAAAACAAACATGATGTATGGAATATTAGGCGATAGCGGAATAATAAGAGAAGCTAACTTTTCAGGTTTTACTTCTACTGGCTATACGCTAAACTACACTAAAACAGATGGAACGCAACCTTATTTTATGTATGGGGCATTAAAAGGTGGAAAATATTGGGTATCATCTTTTACAGGTTCAACAGTAACGGGAAATCAGTCTATAACGGACTGCCCATTTACACCAAAATTTGTAATAATACAGAGCGCATGCAACGCATCATCCACTAATGTTATTTCCAGCGGAAGTTTTGCATTCGGTTGGGGGCAAAGTTCAACAACGCAGAGCGCAGCTAGTGTTTGGTCGCATAACGCTATTGTTAGTGGAACTGTAACAAGTCAGTCCTCGGCTTATACACAATCGGCTATAATAAATGCCCAAAGCCGTTACAGAGGATTGGGAAATGTTGCAAATTTAACAGCTATGACTTCAAACGGATTAAACTGGCAAACTGTGGATTCATTATCTAGGGAATACATTTATGTTGCATTCGGAGATTCAACATCTGCTGTTACGCCATCAACACCAACAGTATTTTCCATACTGTATTCATTTGATTAATATGAGGGAGAAAGAAAAGTGCAGAAAAAAGCTAAGACGGCAGAACAAATAGCCGCACTTGAGGAAAAGTCTATGAAATATAAAAATGAAATTATTGAAATTAAGGCAGATGTTGCTGAAATAAAAACTATGCTACAAAATGTTTCCGCAAACGGTCGGAAAGGTCTTAATGAATCATTGCAAGATATACATGCGCAGGTCGGGAAACTATCTGATGCAGTAAATGAACTAATGGAAATATCTCAGGGAAGTATCGCCTTTAGGAATTTAAAACTTGCAATAGTAGAATATTGGAAAAAGGCCGGTGCACTTAAAATATTTCATACGAAAAAAGGAACATTAGTCGCAATAATGATAGCTGTATTAGTTCTCAACAGCATCTTGCATCCATTTAATATTAATATGGATATTCAAGCAATATGGGAATTTGTTAAAAAAATATTCTTAGGCGGTAAAGCATAACCAGCTGAAAATGCGATTAGCGCATATTTATTATTGTAATCGGTTACTTCAATGATTTCAAAAACAAATTGAGGTAATTATGAATGAACATTTGTGTTTTAGACTTAGAGACTTCCAGTTTTCAAGCGAACTCTGGAATTATATTATGTGCCGTTATAAAGACGTACGGCGAATCAACTATAAAGACATACCGGGCAGATAAATACAGTAATTGGAAAACAAACAAATCCAATAATAAATCGCTCGTAAAAGATGTAATAAATTATTTAAAGAACTTTGATATAATTATCTGGCACAATGGAGAACAGTTTGATAAAACATTCCTAACAAGTCAGTGCGTAAAATATGGATTAGAACCAATAACACGGTATGTTAAAAGTATTGACCCGTGCGCAACAGCTAGAAAACATCTACGGATTGGGAGAAATTCCTTAGTAAGCCTGATTGACTTCTTAGATATTCCTGATAAGAAAACTCCAATAGATTATTCGCATTGGCTCAAGGCTTCCCTTGATTCAAATATGAACTACATAGTAGACCATTGTGTTGCTGATGTTATCAGCTTAGAAAAAGTGTATAAGAAAGTGAAATGTTTAATAGATAAAATAGATAAACGGGGAAGTTCGTTTTAAAGGAGAGTATAGTATGCTAGAATATTTACAAAATAACGCAATTCAAATAGCGTGGTTCTGCTTCGCTGTTCTAATGTTTATAATGCTAAAAATGGACACATCCTTCCGTAATTGGCTCAGCACACAATTTGAATGGGTGAAACAATTCTTTCTGGATGATGATACCAATACGCAATCACCATCCCATAAAACATTATTAGTTATCGGACTAACAATAGTGTTTTGCATCGCATTTCTTAAAAAGATAATTACCGCAGACGCAATACCAGATATTCCAACCGGCTGGCAAATAGTGCTTCTCGGAGGATTAGGCATTACATCTGCTAAATCAGTCCTATCATCAATAACAGGGAGTACAAAATCCAATGGCTAATATTCATATGGGCACTACAACCAGACTAAAACCGTGGAAATGCTCTAAAATCTATTGCACAGTTTGCCATGACTGGATTCCATTTTCATGGTATTATGAAAACTGCATTAATAATAATCATATACCCATTAAAAAAGAAGAAGAACCAGAAATTGCTACTGACACTGTACAGAAATAAAAGAACAGATATATCCACTATCGGCTCGCTCTATAGACTAGGCGCATTCCAATGCTATACACTAGAAGATACTGATAGACATATATATGCTACAGAATCATTGCAAGATATCCAACAGAAAAAAGTCCAGAACGAGACCGCTATACCATATGGGACATATGAAGTTACAGTAAATTATTCCAATCATTTTGGAAAGAATTTGCCTGAATTGTTGAATGTTCCATGTTGGTCAGGAGTTCGCATCCATTCTGGAAATATGAATAAAGATACCGAAGGCTGCATTTTAGTCGGCCTCACCACTGGAAGTGATATAATCTATAATTCACATCTGGCGTTTAACCAACTGTATCCAGTAATATATTCAGCCTCCTTAGCGGGCGATAATATACAGATAGAAATACTAGAGAATTAATACATCATGACAGAATTAAAAAGAAAACGAGGTAGACCTCGCAAAACCAAACCAATTCCAATAGAATCTCCGGACGAAATTCTGAAACTCGCCGCAGACCTGATATTGTGTTGTGGTAAAACGCTCGGCTATACCGCAGTAGATGAATTAAAAAAAGACTTGCTATTGCTGAATCCCGGCCAACTAGATTATATGATAGACGTAACCATTGATTTATTGCTGTCCAGTGAATTAACGCCACTAAATAAAGATATATTATCAGTCCTTAGTTCCGCTAAATACCAGTTGCAAGATGCACAACAACAATTAATAACCAATTGGATTAACGCATCCTCATGAACACGCTAACTAAGAAAATACTAGATAAACACATTAAAGAAGCACGAATATTAACTGAAATGTTTAAAAAAATAACTGAAAATAATGCCGATTCCAATGATAATAATACAGTATGCCAAGGAACAAAGGAATAGAACGAATCCACGCTAAGGAATAAACAGAAATACACCAAGGAATACAGTGTTATGTGAAAATATGCTAAGGAATAGAGTGGATAAAGCGAATCTGCGCCAAGGAATTAATGAATCCACGCTATATGTTGTCACCGAGCGAAGAAATCATCATTCCTGAACAACAAGCGCTTTTTAACAGTAAAGAAACAGGGAGAATAAATAATATGAAAGTAGTACGCAACAATGGACGCAAGGGGAAATACAACTTTTCAACTAAAGAATTTCGCCAATATTTACAAAACAAAGTGGATTGGCCTAAGTTTGTAAAAGCTATGCTTAAAGAGGCTTTAGGCGGGTATACTAAATATAATATTACAGGACAAACCTATGAAGCTGCTCCAAATCCTGCTATTATGAAAATGATATTGGAATATGCATTCGGTCGCCCTAATGTAATAGAACTCTCAGATGATGATAAGGCGCAAGCTCTTACTCAATTTCAACAGCTTTTAAGTGGTAAGACAGTTGCTGAGATTAGTACAAATCTTAGTACAGATAATATTAAATCTAATAATGCGCCACAGGAGACTGATGCTGAGATTAATTGATTATTAATTATTAGCTGTTTGTGAAGTGTTGAATATAAGCAATGCAATGGGGTGTATTTCAGCGAGGTATAGCCGGGAAGCAATCAATTATACAGTGTTGTTATTGTGAACAGGGGCAACCATCGCTGTTATTTAAAACAGAGAAAGAGCACTTTACATGTCGCATCCCCGGGTAATGAATCATGGCGCAGGCTAAATTTAAATTATAACTTCCTATACGTATTAATATAACTGTATAAGGAGAAATATTATGAAAAGAAATTGTCCAGTATGTAATTCTGAAATAGAATATAAAACAATCATCGCATTTAATAGAGCTATTAAAAATAATAAGCCATGCCTAAAATGTATAATGAAAGTTATTAATAATACGCCAGAGATGCGTGCTATAAGAAGTAATAATGTAAAAGGAAATAAAAATCCAATGCGTAATCCGGCTGTTTGCGAATCTGTAATTAGTCAATTTAGAGGAAAAAGCAATAGATTTTCTACAGAGACATTAATAAAGATGAGTAATGCACAGATAATTGCTCAAAATAGACCAGATGTTGTTGAAAAGAAAAAGAAGGCAATTAAAAATGCATGCAATAAACCAGAAGAACTTGAAAGAAGAAGAAATACCAGAATTGCTGAAATTGAAAAAAATAAATTAAATGGTCATCAATTAACTCCAGCATGGAATCCAGTCGCCTGTGATTTAATAGATGAATATGGAAAGAAGCATGGTTATAATTTTCAACACGCAAGAAATGGTGGAGAGGTAAGGATGTTTGGATTTTATTTGGATGGTTATGATTCAATAAATAATGTAGCTATAGAATATCATGAGTATGCTGGGCATCATACAGAAAAGCAAATGAAAAAAGACGCGTTAAAAAAGGAAACATTTATAAAGAATTTGCATTGTGAATATATTGTATTATATGATGATAAATTATCAAAGATTAAATTTCCTGCGCAGGCAATATGAATGAGGTATTATCTACATGAATAAAATAGAATTAGGAACACGGTGGTGGGAATTACCGTCTGTAGTAAAGAAGCATCCAGTTATCAGCAAGTTTTTAGCTGATAGTAATCGGAACATTATTACTTGTGCAGGCAGGCGTTCTTACAAGTCCGAAATTAACAAGCGTAAGATTGCGTTATATGCAATGACACGACCGAATACGTCATATTTAATTATATGTCCAACTATTGCGCAGACGGTGAACGTATACTGGAATGGCGTATTAAACATATTTGATTTGATACCTCCGGGATATATTAAACGGTGTTCTGATAGCAAATATCGGATTGAACTGATGAATGGGAGCATCATTCAGTTAGCGAGCGCTGATACGATAGAACGGTCGGAAGGTGTTGATTATGATGGGTGTGTAATAGATGAAGCTGGTGATGTTATGGATTTGAAAAATGTTATAGAGATGAATATACAGCCTATGTTAATGAATGCGAAAGGCTTTCTTTATATCAGTGGAGTACCTCGTCAGACGTATCCATATTATAAAGAACTGTATGAGAAATATAGTGATAGCAGAGCATATCCTGATTGGAGTTGTTATACATGGAAGTCAGCGGATGTATTGGATGCGGCTGAGATTGAGAAAATCAAAGCGAATATAGACCCGTTAACATTTTTACAGGAATACGAAGGGACATTTCATACTGGATATAAAGGGTTGTGTTATTATCCATATTCTGATAGCAAGCATATACGCTCGTTAACATTTAACAGGAGTTTACCGTTACACATTGCATGCGATTTTAATACAAGTATTATGCCGTGGACTTTATTTCAGATACAGCCGAATGAAGATATTACGTGTTTTGACCAAGTGGTAGACAGGCACACGTATATTCCAAAGATGGCTGATAATTTGAAAGAGAAGTTATGCCAGTTATTTGGAAGTGAACAGGCGGCTAAATCTCATGCGTTAATATTTAACGGTGATTATACAGGCACAAATCAGTCAGCGACCGCAAAAGGCAGTATATGGGAAGTGTTATTATCTCTGTTTGTGAACAATGGGTGGAATGCAATAAAAGAAATAAAGACGAATCCTGAAGTGGAGAGGCGCGTTAATGCAACGAATGCACGATTAATGAGCGCTGATAACAAGATACATTTGTACGTGGATGAGAAATGTCAGGAGTTGATAAAAGATTTCAAGAATGTTAATTGGCAGGATTTGAATAGAAATAAAGAAATGTTAGAACGTCAGGAAAGAACACACAGCAGTGATGCATTAAGCTACGCTGTGAATAAGTATTTCCCGACAAAGAATTTGGTACAGGGAGGTTAATTGTTTATGACAATACGAAACATAGCAATATTTATCGGCGTTATTTTACTGTGTATTGGAATATTTACAGTTTATAATCAACACAAAGAGATAATGGAATTACAATTTAAACAAGCAGAAAGCGGACAGAATCTACAGGCGTATAAAGATTCATTATTTACAGCGAAAGATAGTATTAATACATCCGCTATTTTTATCCGGTCTTTGAATAATGACTTGAATGTATTACAGGGCAAATATTCAATACTTCAATCGCAGTATCAGGTGGCTGTGAATTCTATTAAAGATTCTGGTGCAGGAACATCAACAGTAGTGGATTCTATTGGTGAAGTTTCGTTTAAAGGCGTTAATGGAATTGCCAATTATGAAGGACATACCAGTATTAATTTGAATTCAAAACAGAGCACGTGGAATTTATCTATTAAATTTACGCCAGTGCAAATAACATCTGATGTATATAAAGATAGTATTTATTGGAAAATTAGAACGGTGAGTTTAACAGAAGGTGTGATATTGAAAGGTGAATCTGTTATAGATGAAGCAACGCTTGAGAAGATTAAAGATATAAAGCCGATTGAAAAGATTAGAAGTGAATTTGCAGTAGGTGGGGCGCTTGCTAAAGATAGGCTATACGGTGGAGTGATGTATAAACCAAGCAACTGGATATTTGGTGCTCAGTATCTATTATTTGGAACAAGCACATCGGGAACTGAATGGTACAATCAATTACAATTTACAGCGTTCTATTTTCTGTTCTAAGTGATATGGAAAAGCGCATTAAAAAACGGCAGTTGTTATACTGCCGTTTTTTTTGCGTGTTACTTTGATTTCTTTGTCAACACAACACCCTTACCGATTTGTTTCACTACCTTCTTATCAATCAGTTTCTGCAATTCCAGTGCCCATACATGATTGTAAGACTTCGGCAGAACATACGGCTTTTCTGAGTTGGCAATTCTTGCCTTCAGAACGGCGGGAATCTGTAATTTTGACATTGGCGTATCCTTTATATAATGAATGAGAAATTAACTTCATTATATTGGTACGGAAACGCATTTGAGGTGTCAAGTCCTACTCCAATTTTATCCAGCTATCAGGATAAGGACTTACCCGAAATTTAAAACCGCTGGTTCAAATATTTTCTATTTTCTCAATTTGAGACATCTGGTATTTCTGAGTTAGATGTCCATAAACTTTATCAATCAAATGCGTATCAGAATGCCCAAGCTGTTTTGCTATGGTCATCAAATCTATTCCAGCCATAATCATCCAACTGGCTGCTGTATGCCGTAAATTATGCAGAGTGAGTTTTTTATTTATCTTCGCTTTCTGAACAGCACTTTTAAAATGTGAATTGATTAATTCAGAATTAAATAAAAATCCCTTACTGTTCGGAAATACTAAATCGCTGTTTGGATGTTTGTTCTCTATTCGCCTCTGTAAT
>Ga0335071_10005669_pt1 | contig 12937 bp, 11 predicted proteins | sample Lox_Sample_15_FD_206724 | JGI IMG/M metagenome (GOLD analysis project Ga0335071, IMG submission 206724) | Soil microbial communities from Loxahatchee National Wildlife Refuge, Florida, United States - Lox_Sample_1.5 | ecosystem: Environmental > Terrestrial > Soil > Wetlands | place: USA...
GCTCGGCCACCAGCCGGCCGACGAGCCCGGCGTCGATGTCGGCCTCGCCGTCGTGCATCTTCATGGCTGCGCTAGCGTCACTGATCATGCGGGATGCGGTCAAGGCGTTTTCCGCGGCCGGGTGCTGTGAACCCTGTTGACTCTCCCGTCAGGGGAGGGTTGATCCTGTAGGGATGACCGTTCTGGTGCCGATCGGCGACTTCTCCCGCATGACGCATCTCAGCGTCAAGGCCTTGCGCTTCTACCACGACCAGGGGCTGCTCGAGCCGGCCCGGATCGACCCGTCGAGCGGCTACCGGTTCTACGATCCCGGCCAGGTTCCGGTGGCGCAGGTCATCCGCCGGTTCCGCGACCTGGACATGCCGCTGGACCAGGTCCGGGCCGTCCTGAAGGCACCGGACGTGGAGACCAGGACCAAGGAGATCATCGCGCACCTGAGCTCGATGGAGACGAAGCTGGCCGAGCTGCAGATGAGCGTGTCCAGCCTGCGGGCGCTGCTCGAGGGGGCCGCGATCCGCCCGGAGGTCGAGTTCCGCTCGATCCCGGCCGCACGCGCCCTGGCCGTTCGGGGCACGGTGACCGTCGAGCAGGCCTGGGCCTGGGGCGCCGCTGTCTTTGGCGAGATCTACGGCCGGATCGAGCAGGCCGGGCTGACGCCGGCCGGACCCGGCGGGGCGCTGTTCCCGGCCGGGTTCTTCGAACTCCACCAGGCCGAACTGACCGCCTTCGTCCCGGTCGACGATCCCGTGGCGGGAGGCTCTGTCGCCGGCGGCGGCCGGGCCGAGATCACGACCATCCCCGGCGTGGAGGCCGCGGTGATGCTGCACGCCGGGTCGCCGGCCGATTCCGACCGGACCTACGGCGCGCTGGGCACGGTGGTGGCCGAGCGGGCCATCGGCGTGGAGGGCCCGATCCGCGAGTATTACCTGGTCCCGTTCACCGAACCCGACCTGTCCCGGCACCGTACCGAGATCTGCTGGCCGGTCTTCCAGACCGCTTGACTCTCCCGTTAGGGGAGGCCAGAGGCTCGGGATATGACCGCAACACGCACACTTCCGAGTCCTGTCCAGTCCCCGCCCGGCCGGTCCTGGTCCGCGCTGGCCGTGCTCATGATCGGGACGTTCATGTTCGTCCTGGACTTCTTCGTCGTCAACGTCGCCCTCCCGTCGATCCAGCAGGGCCTGGGAGCGGGGGAGGGCGCCATCGAGTGGATCGTGGCCGGCTACGCGATCAGCACGGCTGTCCTGCTGGTCACCGGCGGCCGGCTCGGTGACCAGTTCGGCCGCCGCCGGATGTTCGCCATCGGCCTGACGGTGTTCGTCCTCACCTCGGCGGCCTGCGCCCTGGCGCCCGACCCGGCCGTGCTGGTCACGGCCCGGATCCTGCAGGGTGTCGGCGCCGCGCTGATGGCTCCCAACATCTTGTCCATCCTCGGCGTGGTGTACAGCGGCCCGGCCCGGGTGCGGGCGATCAGCGTGTACGGCATGGTGATGGGTCTGGCCGCCGTGTCCGGGCAGCTCATCGGCGGCATCCTCATCCGCGCCGACCTGGCCGGGCTGGGCTGGCGGGCGATCTTCTGGATCAACGTGCCGCTGGGCGTGGCCGCGCTGCTGGCCTGCCCGCGCCTCGTGCCGGAATCGCGGGCCGACCAGGGCTCCCGGTTCGACCTGGCCGGGGTCGCCCTGATCACCGCCTGCCTGGTGGCGGTGGTGCTGCCACTGGTCGACGGGCGGCAGGAAGGCTGGCCGGCCTGGTCCTGGATCGCGCTCGGGGCTTCCGTCCCGCTCGCCATCGCGTTCGCCGCGCACCAGCGGCGCCGGGCTGACCGGGGCGGAGTACCGCTGCTCAACCCGCGGGTGTTCTCGTCCAGGGCGCTGCGGGCCGGACTGATCACGCAGACCATGTTCTGGTGCCAGCAGGCCGCCAGCTACCTCGTGCTCGGCCTGTACCTGCAGCAGGGCCGCGGGCTGTCTCCGCTGGCGGCGGGCGCGGTCTTCGCCTTCCTGGCGGCCGGCTACCTGATCACGTCTTTCCAGGCTCCGGCGCTGACCATCCGCTTCGGCCGGAACGTGATCGCCGCCGGCGCGGTGCTCGCCGCGGCCGCAGACGGCGCCCTCTACCTGGCCACCGCCCACGGGGGCGCGGTGGCCTGGCTGTTCCCCGGCCTGGTGCTGCTCGGCGCCGGACAGGGCCTGTGCATCACCCCGCTGACCACCACGGTGCTCGGCCATGCCAGCCCGGCCACCGCGGGGTCGGTATCGGGAGCGCTGTCCACCGCTCAGCAGGTCGGCAACTCGATCGGCGTCGCCGTCACCGGCGTGCTGTTCTTCGGCGCGCTGGGCCACGGCTACGGCCTGGCCTTCGAGCGCAGTGTGCTCCAGATGGGCGCCCTGCTCCTGCTGGTGGCCGCGCTGACCAGGCTGATGCCCGGGCGTCAGCGGACCGCGTAGGCCCCGGCCCGTCAGCGGAACATGGCGTGCACAGCGGCGATGCCCTCGGCCGCCGAACGGACGTCGAGTACGACCGCCCCGGCGGTCGGCTCGACCGTCCAGGCGGCCCAGGCGCAGCACCGGGTCTCGACGGCAACCAGAGCACGAAGCTCGTCCTCGGCCTCGGGCCGGAACGTCAGGCGCAGGCCGTCCGGGGTCTCGGCCCGGCCGGTCAGCGCCCGCGCCATCAGCCGCTTCCAGCGCCGGCGCTGGTCCGCGAGGTCAGCCGCGCCAAGCGTGCACGCAATGTCGATGCTCTTCGTCATGAGTCTCAGGGTCGTTGTTAAAGTTGACTTGATGTCAAACAGGGACGCCTCGATGACCATCGGGACGGTCGCCGCGCAGACGGGCAGGCGGCCATCCGCCATCCGCTACTACGAGCAGATCGGGCTGCTCCCCCCGGCGGCCCGCGTGGGCGGTCGGCGCGTCTACGGCCCCGCTGGAGTCGCCGTGCCCGGGCTGGTCGGTCCGTGACGTGCTGAACCACTCCATCGGCGTCACGCTGAAGTTCGCCGGCTTCGCCGCGGGCGGCAGCGATCACCCGCGCACGCCGCCCGGCGATCTCGTCGGCCGCGACCACCGGCTGGCGCTGCGGTCGACCGTCGGTACGGCGCAGGCGGCGTGGGCGTCGGCCGACATGGCACGGCCGTGCCATCTGCTCTTCGGCACGTTCCCGGCCAGCCTCGCGGCCGGGATCAACCTCTTCGACGTGCTCGCCCACACGTGGGACATCGCCGCCGCGACCGGCGTCGCCCTGGAGTGCCCGGACGATATCTGGCAGGCGGGCCTGGAAGCGGCCCGGACGGTCATCGGACCCGGCCGTGATCCGGGCCAGTACGCGCCGGAGGTACCGGTGACCCTGGCGGCCTCGCCCCGGCAGCGCTTCCTGGCCTTCACCGGCCGGGCCGAGCCAGGCCCGCTCCCGCAGCAGATGCGACGCGGCCAGCCGCCGCGTAACCTCCCGCAGCGCATCGTGGTGCTGCTGCATGAGGCTGAGCAGGTCGTCGACCGCGTGGGTCTACCGCACGCCGCGGTGCTCGGCGAGTAGTTCGCGCTCCTCTGCGGCATATGCTCGCGGGACTGCCGCATCTTCAGCACCGCCCGCATCACGAAGGCTGACCTTGTTCGGGCTATAACGTCGGACTCGGCGCGCGGGCAAGCGCCTGCCGGGTGCTCACCCGGGTCTGGCGGGCGGGCTGTGGCTGTGGATGATCTTGGTCTTGTCCTTGTTCCACGCCGTGGTCGTCCCGTCCGGTTTCAGGACCACGGTCCAGCCCCATTGATGGATGACAACCTGATGGTGGAAGAAGCAGAACAGGGCGCAGTCGGTGACGCTGGTCGGGCCGCCGTGGGCCTGGTGGCGCAGGTGGTGCACCTCACAGCCGGCCGCGGGCTGGTCGCAGCCGCCGGGGAACCGGCAGTGCTGGTCCCGCAGGATCACCGCGCGGCGGATCGCGGCCGGAATGTCCCGGGACACCCCGACGTCCAGCGGCAGGCTCGGTCCGCCCAGCCGCGCCCCCAGCTGCCGGCGACGCAGGAACGAGGCCAGCCCGCCCGGGCCGGACAGCAGGTCCACGGCCTTGCCGATGATCGCCTGCACCAGCGCATCTTGCGATCGCGCGGGATCGCCCTCTTCGCCGTGGTCGTGGTGGAGCTGGCCGAGCTCGGTGCAGAGGCGGATCAGGTCGTCCAGCGCGCCCAGGTTGACGTCTCCCGTGACGACGGGGATGGTCGAGGCGTCGCAGGTCAAGGCCACCGCGCTCTCGCCGTCTAGCCACGCCCCGCCGTCACTCCCGCCCGCGGACGCGGCGGCCCGGTGCGCGGCCCATTGGGCGCGGACCTGGGCAGACCATTCTTCTAGCAGGGCGGAGCTGCCGTTGATCAGCATCAGGTCGGCCAGCGAGACATGCACCAAGGCCTTCACGGGCTGTCCGGCGCGTTCGGGCAGCAGGCCCGCGGCCAGGAGACGGCGCATGGCCTCCTGCAGCCCGTCGTGGTACCGCTGCTCGTGCGTCCGGGTGTCCTCCGCGCCGGCCGGGGCGGACAGCGCGTCCAGCACCGCGCCGACCACCGCGGCGCACTCCGGGGTCAGGTCCCCGGAGAGGACGCCCGCCCCCTGGAAGGTCGTCTCCAGTTTTACGGCCCGGTCTTCGAAGGCCCGGGCCGGATCCTCATCGGGCAGATCTGGGCGGGACCGCTCGTACATCTCGGCGGCCAGCCCGGCCAGGTCCCGCAGGTCCATCCCGGCCCTGGCCGCGGACAGCAAGATCGCGTCGGCGGCCGGACGGCAGTCCTCGGCCAGCTTGTCACTCCACTGGCAGATCGTGCGGCCGTAGGACTCCGAGAGGTCCTCGGCGGCCAGCGCCGCCACCACCTGCGGATGCGTCACCATCCGCTTGGCCCACGCGGTATGGGCCACGGCGACCACCTTGGTGACGCGGGTCTTGTGGATCAGCCAGGCGCGGGGGCTGTAGTCCGCGTCGGCGGAGTACCCCTGGCCGGAGGTGAACGCGCTCAGGACCGAAGCCCGGGCCGCCGTCACGACCGCGTTGGCTCGCTCCATCATCTGCAGGGCCTCGGCCTGGGCCTGGGCGGACATCCGGGTCGCGTCGGCGGCGGCCAGGAACCGCAGTCCGGCCTGAACGGCCGCCATCGCGTCGGCCACGCTGGGAAATGCCGGACCCGGGTCCATCGTGACCTCCCTCCGGGCCGTATGCCGGTGCTGGATTGCTGATTGCTGCCCTTCCGTCGTACCTGGGTAATTTTCTCAGGCCATACTACCGCCGGCCGCCGACATTTCCCGGGAAAGACACACCGTATAGCGAGCTTTATCGAAATTGTGAACGATGATGTTGGCGTGACGCCGGTGGCGGAAACTCCGCGTCGCGCCGGCCTAGAGCGCGCGCGCTCGGAGTGAAGGGCGGAGCGGGCGGGCACGTATCTGAGCGGGCGACGGGAGGGGTCAAGCGGTGGCCGACGAATCGGGTCTGGACCGGCGCGGTGCGCTCAAGACATTGCTGGCGCTGGGAGCGGCGGCGCCGCTGGCCTGGACCGACACGCTGCCCGCTCGGGCTGCCGGGCTGACGTCCCAGCAGCTGGCCGGGCAGCGGGTGATCTTCTCCTACTCGGGGCTGACCCCGCCGTCGGCCCTGCTGCAGCAGATCAGCGCGGGCCAGGCGGCCGGCGTGATCTTCTTCGGCGGAAACATCTCCAGCGAGACCCAGATCGCCTCGGTGATCCAGCAGCTGCGCCAGGCGCAGCAGCAGAGCCCGATAGCAGCGCCGCTGCTGCTGATGACCGACCAGGAGGGCGGCGAGGTCCGGCGGCTGCCCGGCGCCCCCACCATGTCGGAGAAGCAGATCGGTGCCTCCAAGAACCCGGTCTCGGCGGCCGGCTCGGCCGGGACCGGGGCGGGGCAGAACCTGGCCGGCGTAGGCATGAACGTCAACCTGGCGCCGGTGCTCGACGTGTACTACAAGTCCGGCAACTTCATCGACCAGTTCCAGCGGTCCTACAGCAACAACGCCTCGGTGGTGACCAGCTGCGGGATGGCCTTCATCACCGCCCAGCAGAAGACCGGCGTGGCGGCGACGGCCAAGCACTTCCCCGGCCTGGGTTCGGCCACGAAGTCACAGAACACCGACGCCGGCCCGGTCACCCTCACCGTGTCGCTGTCCGGCCTGCGCTCCAAGGACGAGGCACCCTACCCAGTGGCCATCACCGCCGGGGTCAAGCTCATCATGGCGTCCTGGGCCGTCTACCCGGCGCTGGACGCCAGCAACCCGGCGGGGCTGTCTCCGGCGGTGATCCAGGGCGAGCTGCGGGCCCGGCTCGGCTTCCAGGGCGTGACCATCACCGACGCGATCGAGGCGGGCGCGCTGGGCGCGTTCGGCAGCTACGGGCAGCGTGCCGTGCTCGCCGCCCAGGCCGGGATGGACCTGCTGCTGTGCTCGGCTCAGGACCCATCGGAGGGACAGGCCGTGGTCACCGCCCTGGCCGGCGCGCTGGACGGCGGGACGCTGGATCCGGCCGTCTTCAACGCCGCCGTCCAGCGGGTGACCGCACTCCGCAGCGGCCTGCAATAGGGTCACGCCCTGGTCAGTAGCTGCTTCCACTCGGCGATGGCATCGTCGGCCCACTCGGCGTGCCGCCGGGCGAACAGCTCGGCGGCGGTGGTGCCGCGCCACGGGGCGGGCAGGAACTCAGCCGGCAGGCCCGGGTCGGTCCACGGGAACCGGCGCCAGGCGTGCACCAGGTCGATGACCCGAACGAGCGGATCGGAGCTAACCTCACCGCTGAATGCCTCCACGAACTCGTCGTACTCGCGGGCCAGCTGGCCCAGGTCCCAGGCGTTGCCCGCCATCGCGGCCAGCGAGCCGCCGCCTTGGTGCTCGGCGGTGAACAGGTAGCCGTCTGGCAGCCCGGCCTCCGCCAGGATCTGCCGCACCTCGCCGCCGCGGTCGCTGCGCGGGCTGAGCCAGACGCCCGGCATGACGTTGCCGAACCCGGCCCAGCGTAGCCGCGTCCGGAGCACGTGCCGGGCGGCCCGTTCGGTCTCCGGGGTGCGCGCGATCACGATCGTCCAGCGGCCGTCCCAGTCCGCGGCGACCGCGGTGAAGCCGAAGATGCGCTCGGTGCCGTCGCGCAGCAGCTGCTCGGCGGCCGGGGTGAGCCGCCAGACGGTGCGCCGGCCGAACCGCTCCGAGCTCAGCCAGTTATCGGCCGCGGTGCGCATCAGGGCCTGCCTGGCCGCCTTCTCCTCGACCCCTAGCCGGCCGAACACGTCGATGAACGCCGACGTCCAGGCCTCGCCGCCGGTCGGCAGGACCAGCTCTCCGAGCACGGTGAACAGCACGCTGCGGGCGCTGTCCGTACCCGCGGCATGGCGGCGCCGCAGGGTCGGCGGCTGTTCGCCCAGGTTCACCTCGGCCATCACAAACAAAATACTACGAACTCTTGACGCTGAACTCAAGTTTTGTAGAGTATGGAATACCGGCGAAGAGGAGTCTGCGATGCCCGAGGCGGCAAACACCGAGGCGGCAAACACCGGCGCGGCAAATACCGAGGCGGTACGCGGAGAGCGGGTCGAGTTCCGGGTCAGCCCCGATCGCTACCGGCACTGGACGCTATCGACCGACGGGCCGGTCGCGACCCTGACGATGGACGTCGACGAGCAGGGCGGCCTGGTACCGGGATACGAGCTGAAGCTGAACTCCTACGACCTCGGCGTGGACATCGAGCTGTACGACGCGGTGCAGCGGCTGCGCTTCGAGCATCCCGAGGTGCGCGCGGTCGTGATCACCAGCGGCAAGCCGAAGATCTTCTGCGCCGGCGCCAACATCCGCATGCTCGCCGCGTCGCCGCACGGCTGGAAGGTGAACTTCTGCAAGTTCACCAACGAGACCAGGAACGGCATCGAGGACGCTACCGCCAACTCCGGCCAGGCCTACCTGGCCGCAGTGAACGGCACCGCGTCGGGCGGCGGGTACGAGCTGGCGCTGGCCTGCGAGCACATCATGCTGGTCGACGACCGGTCCTCGGCGGTGTCGCTGCCCGAGCTGCCGCTGCTCGGTGTGCTGCCCGGTACCGGCGGGCTGACCCGGGTGTCCGACAAGCGGCACGTGCGGCGGGACCTGGCCGACTACTTCTCCACCAAGTCCGAGGGCGTCGGCGGCAAGAAGGCCGTGCAGTGGCGCCTGGTCGACGAGGCCGTGCCGCGGCCCCGCTGGGACGAGACCGTCGCGGAGCGGGCCGCCGAGCTGGCCAGCCGTTCCGGCCGTCCGCGAGACGCGGCCGGGGTCTCGCTCACCGAATTGCGCAAGGCCCGCGACGACGACGCGATCAGCTACGACCACGTCGAGGCCAGGCTGGACCGCGACGCAGGCCGGGTCGACATATCGGTAAAAGGTCCGCGAAACGACCCGCCCGCCGACATCACCGGGGCCAGGAACGCGGACTTCTGGCCGCTGGCGGTGACCCGCGAGCTCGACGACCTGATCCTGGACCTGCGCACCAACGAGGCCGAGCTCGGCACCTGGGTATTCCGCACCGAGGGCGACCCGGCCCTGGTGCTCGCCTACGACGCGTTTCTGCTGGCCAACGCCACAGACTGGTTCGCTAACGAGGTCCTGCACTATCTCAAGCGCACGCTGCGGCGGCTTGACGTGACCAGCCGCAGCCTGATCGCGGCGATCGAGCCGGGCAGCTGCTTCGCCGGCTCGCTGCTCGAGCTCGCCCTGGCCGCCGACCGGTCATTCCAGCTGGCCGGCGTGTTCGAGGACCAAGACCCGGATGCCGAGCCCGCGACCGTCACCCTCGGGGACATGAACCTCGGCCCGCTGACGATGAGCAACGGGCTGACCCGGCTGCAGACGAGGTTCTGGGGCGACGAGGCCGGCTACGAAGCCGCGGCCAAGCGCAAGAACGAGGCGCTGGAGGCCGAGGACGCCGCCGACCTGGGCCTGGTCACGTTCGCGCCGGACGACATCGACTGGGACGAGGAGATCAGGATCGCGACCGAGGAGCGGGCCAGCTTCAGCCCCGACGCGCTCACCGGGCTGGAAGCCAACTACCGGTTCGCCGGCCCGGAGACGATGGAGACCAAGATCTTCGGCCGGCTGACCGCCTGGCAGAACTGGATATTCAACCGGCCCAACGCGGCCGGCCCGGACGGCGCGCTGCGCCGGTTCGGTACCGGGCAGCGGGCCGTCTTCGACCGGAAGCGAGTCTGAACCATGACCACGACCGCCGATTACACCGAGAAGATCCCGAACAACGTCAACCTGCACGAGGACCGGCGGCTGCAGCGGGCGCTGGAGTCGTGGCAGCCGAACTTCCTGAACTGGTGGCAGACGATGGGGCCGACGCTGCCGACCCGGGACGTCTACCTGCGCACCGCGATCAACGTGGGCCGGGACGGGTGGGCGCAGTTCGGCCATGTGGCCATGCCGGAGTACCGCTGGGGGATCTTCCTGGCCGAACGGGACCCGGGCCGTAAGGTCGGGTTCGGCGAGCACAAGGGCGAGCCGGTCTGGGACAAGGTCCCGGGGGAGTACCGGGCCGAACTGCAGCGGCTGATCGTGATCCAGGGCGACACCGAGCCCGCCTCGGTCGAACAGCAGCGCAACCTAGGCGCCACCGCGCCGAGCCTGTACGACCTGCGCAACCTGTTCCAGGTGAACGTGGAGGAGGGGCGGCACCTGTGGGCGATGGTCTACCTGCTGCACGCCTACTTCGGCCGCGAGGGCCGCGAGGAGGCCGAGGAACTGCTGCACCGCAACTCCGGCAGCCTCGACTCGCCGCGCATCCTGGGCGCGTTCAACGAGGAGACCCCGGACTGGCTCTCGTTCTACATGTTCACCTACTTCACCGACCGGGACGGCAAGTACCAGCTCGGCACGCTGAAGGAGAGCGCCTTCGACCCGCTCAGCCGCACCTGCGAGTTCATGCTCAAGGAGGAGGCGCACCACATGATGGTGGGCACCACTGGCGTGGACCGGGTGGTGCAGCGCACCGTCGAGGTGATGCGCGAGCACGACACCGGCGACGTGGCCGGCCTGGGCGCGATCCCGCTGCCGGTCATCCAGAAGTACCTGAACTTCCACTACTCGGTGTCGCTCGACCTGTTCGGCGGCGATACCTCCACGAACGTGGCCAACTACTACACCGCCGGGCTCAAGGGCCGGTGGCTGGAGGACCGGCGCAAGGACGACCACAAGCTCACCAGCGACGCGATCATGGTGGACGCGCTGTCCGAGGACGCCAACGGTGAGCTGAGCATCGGCCAGACCGAGGTGTCGGCGCTGGTCGGCCTCAACACCGACCTGCGGCGCGAGTACACCTCGGACTGCCAGGGCGGCGTCAAGCGGTGGAACCGGATCCTGGAGGAGGGAGGCGTCAGCGGCCGGCTGAAGCTGCCGCACGCCGCCTTCAACCGCAAGGTCGGCGCGTTCGCCGCGATCGAGGCCACCCCGGACGGCGAGAAGATCCCGGCGGAGGAGTGGCAGCGCCGTCAGGGCGAGTGGCTGCCCACTGAGGTGGACAAGACCTATGTGCGGTCACTGATGCAGCCGGTGCACCAGCGGGGCAAGATTGCCGCATGGATCGCACCGCCGCGCAACGGCATCAACGGCCAGCCGTTCGACTACGACTACGTTCACCTCGCCTGAGCCGGGGGTGGCGGTGACACCCGGGCCGGACCCTTCCACTCTGTTCAACGCCTGCGACTACCTGCTCGACCGGCACGTCCGGGAGGGACGCGGGGACCGGCTCGCGCTGACCGGCGTGGCCGGCGACGTCAGCTACGCCGAACTCGCCGAACGCGTCGCGCACGCCGCCCGCGGCCTGCGCGGCCTCGGACTGCAGGCCGAGCAGCGCGTGGTCATGGTCATGGCGGACTCGCCGGAGTTCGTCACCGTGTACCTGGCGGCCATGCGGATCGGCGCGGTGCCAGTGCCGATCTCCACCATGCTGCGCGCCGACGGCATCGCCGAGATCCTGGCCGATTCCCGGGCCCGGGCCGTCGCGGTGAGCGCGGCGTACCGGGACACGGTGGCCGCCGCGCTGGACTTCCCGGGCGTGACCGAGGTCAGGGCGGTGCTGACCGACGACGATCTGGCCGGGCTGACCGCGGACATCCCGGACGAGATCTACCCGACCACCGCCGACTCGCCGGCCTTCTGGCTGTACACGTCGGGGACGACCGGGACGCCCAAGGGCGCGATGCACCGGCACGGCTCGGTCCGGGTGGTGTGCGAGACCTACGGCGCCCAGGTGCTCGGGATCACCCCGCAGGACCGGTGCCTGTCCGCGGCCAAGGCCTTCTTCGCCTACGGGCTGGGGAACTCCGTGCTGTTCCCGATGTCGGCCGGGGCGGCCGCCGTGCTCGAGCCGAGTCCGGCCCGTCCCGACATCATGGCCGAACGGGCCGGGAAATACGCGGCCACGCTGTTCTTCGCCGGTCCTACCTTCTTCTCCAACATGCTGCGCGCCGGCCTGCCGGCTGATGCCCTGGCCGGGGTGAGGCTGGCCGCCTCGGCCGGGGAGGCGCTCCCGGCCGCCCTGTACCAGCGGTGGACGTCGCATTTCGGCGTGGACATCCTGGACGGCATCGGCATGACCGAGATGCTGCACATCTACCTGTCCAACCGGCCAGGGCGGGTCAGGGCGGGCACGACCGGGGTCGCGGTGCCGGGCTACGACCTGCGCGTGCTCGGCGAGGACGGGCTGGAGGTCCCGCCGGGCACGCCCGGGACCCTGTTCGTCCGGGGCGCGTCCGCCGCGACCGGGTACTGGTCGCGCTACGACGCCTCGCGGCAGGTGTTCCAGGGGGAGTGGCTGCGCACCGGGGACACCTACGTGGCGGACGCCGACGGGTATTACTCCTGCCTGGGTCGCACCGGGGACATGCTCAAGGCCAGCGGCATCTGGGTCTCCCCGACCGAGGTGGAGACCCGCCTGCTGGCGCACGCCGACGTGGTGCAGGCCGTGGTGGTGGCCGCGAACGACACCGACGGCCTGGAGAAGCCGGTGGCCTTCGTGCAGCTCACCGCCGGGGCCGTGGCCGACGAGGATGCGCTGATCGCGTTCTGCCGGGCCGGCCTGCCGTCCTTCAAGCGGCCCCGCCGGATCGTGTTCGTCACCGAGTACCCGACCACGGCCACCGGCAAGATCCGCCGCGTCGAACTCCGCGCGCGGGCCGCGGTGATCATGCAAGGGGCGGCGTTGTGATCGACAGGTCCGCGCCGGTCGCGGTGGTCGGGGCCGGCACCATGGGGGCCGGCATCGCCCAGGTCGCCGCGGTGGCCGGCCACCCGGTCATCTTGTACGACGCCATCGAGGGCGTCGCCGGACAGGCGCTGACGGCCATCCGCGACCGGGTGACCCGGCTGGTCGACAAAGGACGCCTGCAGGGCCCGGTCGAGCTGCGCCTCGAGGTGGCCGCCGGCCTCGGCGAGCTGGCCCCGGCCCGGTGCGTGATCGAGGCGGTGGCCGAGGATCTGGCGGTCAAGCAGGCCCTGTTCGCCGACCTGGAAAAGATCGTCGCGCCGGACTGCGTGCTGGCCACCAACACCTCCTCGCTATCGCCGACCGCCATCGCGGCCGGGCTCAGCCACCCAGGGCGGCTGGTGGGCCTGCACTTCTTCAACCCGGCGCCGGTGATGCGGCTGGTCGAGGTGGTCAGCGGCCTGGCTACCGACCCCGCCGTCGCGGCGGCCGTCACCGGGCTGGCCGAGGACTGGGGCAAGCAGGTCGTCCAGGCCTCGGCGACCCCCGGGTTCATCGTGAACCGGGTGGCGCGGCCGTTCTACGCCGAGGCGCTGCGGCTGGCCGAGGAGCAGGCCGCCAGCCCGGCCACCATCGACGCCGTGCTGACCCGGGCGGGCGGGTTCCGGATGGGCCCGTTCGCGCTGATGGACCTGGTCGGGCAGGACGTGAACGATGCGGTG
>Ga0335071_10005670_pt1 | contig 12936 bp, 10 predicted proteins | sample Lox_Sample_15_FD_206724 | JGI IMG/M metagenome (GOLD analysis project Ga0335071, IMG submission 206724) | Soil microbial communities from Loxahatchee National Wildlife Refuge, Florida, United States - Lox_Sample_1.5 | ecosystem: Environmental > Terrestrial > Soil > Wetlands | place: USA...
GCCGACCGCGGCCGCGACGGCGCCGCCGATACCGCTGTCGACCTCGTCGAAGATCAGGGTGCCGACGCCGCCGCGCTTGCCCTTGCCCGGGGCGCGCAGCGCCACCTTGAGCGCCAGCATGAAGCGCGCGAGCTCGCCCCCCGAGGCGATGCGGTCGATCGGGCCGAGATCGGCCCCCGGGTTGGTCGCGACCTCGAACGTGACGCGGTCCATGCCCGCGGGTCCCCAGCCGGTCTCGGGCAGTTCCTCGATGCGGGTGCGGAACTTGGCCTTGTCGAGCTTGAGCGGCGGCAACTCCTTGGCGATCGCCTTGTCGAGACGCAACGCCGCGGACCGCCGCACGGCGGCCAGGGCCTTCGCCGCTTCGACATAGGCGTCGCGCGCCTGCGCGGTCGCCGCGGCGAGCTTCTTCAAGCCCGCGTCGCCATCATCGAGTGCTGCGAGCCGGGCCGCGAACTCCGCGGCGAGGTCGGCGAGCTTATCGACCTCGACCCGGTGCTTGCGTGCCACCGCGCGCAAGGCGAACAGCCGCTCCTCCACGCTCTCGAGGCCGCTCGCGTCGAGATCGAGCGCGTGCTCCAGCGCCTCGACCTCGGCGATCGCATCCGCCGCCTCCACCGCCGCCCGGTCGAGGGCGGAGAGCGCCCGGTCGAGCTTGCCCATCGCCTGCGGGGCCACGCGCTGCAGCAGGCGCTCGGCACCCCGCAAGGCGCCTTCGACGCCCTTGCCGCCGGCGAGATCGGCGCGCGCGGCGTTGATCGCCTCGATCAGCTTCTCGCGCGCGGCCAGCAGGGTGCGGCGCTCGGCGAGCTCGGTCTCCTCGCCCGGCTTGGGCGCCAGCCGTTCGAGCTCGTCGACTGCGTGGCGGAGAAAGTCCTCGTCCGCCGCCGCCTTGGCGGCGCGCTCGCGCGCCTCGCTTTCCGCCGCCGCCGCCGCGCGCCAGGCGGCGTGCAGCGACCCAACCCGCTCCACCTCGGACGCGAGCCCGCCATACGTATCGAGCGCCGTGCGGTGCGTGGCCGGGTCGAGCAGGCCGTGCGTGTCGAACTGACCGTGGATTTCGACCAGGAGCGAGGCAAGCTCGCGCAACGTGCCGACCGGCACCGCCTGGTCGTTGACGAAGGCGCGGCTGCGGCCGTCGGCCCCCAGGCTGCGGCGGAGGATCAGCGGCTCGTCCTCGGGGGCGGCAAGGCCGCGTTCGGCCAGCACCGCCCGTGCCGGATGCCTGGCATCCAGGGCGAACGACGCGGTGACACTGGCCTGAGTGGCACCCTTGGCCACGAGGCCGGCGTCGCCGCGGGCGCCCAAGGCGAGGCCCAGCGCATCGAGCAGGATCGACTTGCCGGCGCCGGTCTCGCCGGTGAGCGCCGACAGGCCGGACTCGCAGGCAAGGTCGAGCCGGTCGATGAGCACGATGTCGCGGATCGACAGACCCTGGAGCATGCGGAACGGACCCGGCCGACTCGGAGGAAGGCGCTAGCTTGGCAAAACCGGCGGCCGGCGGGAAGCCTTGACGACGAGCGAGTTGCGTAAAGCCCCTCGCCGGCGAAGCGGGAGAGGGAGGGGCCCGCGCGCCCTGCGCTGCGTTGGCGGCCTTCAAGGCCGCCGACGGGCGCGAAGAAAGACTTGGGCGGGAGGGTGAGGGTTTTGCGCTGCCTGAATCGCGCCAAGTGCCCCCCTCACCCCGACCCTCTCCCCCCAATCGGAATTGGGTGGAGAGGGGGATTTTTTAGATTCCGATGCGGGCCAATTGGGCCTCGGCCATCTCGATCGTTCCCGCGGTAGTCTCCGTCAGTCCGCGGCCGCGACCTGCGGCCGGCGCAGCTCGGCCCATGCGTGGCGGACGATGGCGCGGGCGCTGGTGAGCTCGAGCCCGGCCATGATCGCGGCCACGACGATGTCGGGCCAGGCGGAGCCGGTGAGCGACACAGTCGCCGCGGCGACCAGCACCGCGACATTGCCGATGGCATCGTTGCGGCTGCACAGCCAGGCCGAGCGCCGGTTGGCGTCGCCGCCGCGGTGGCGATAGAGGATCACGGCCGAGCCGACATTGGCGGCGAGCGCCAGGCAGCCGACGATGCCCATGGTCGCGGGCTCGGGCACGGCGCCGGTGAAGATCTTGGCCGCCGCGTCGCCGAGGATGTAGAGGCCGAAGGCCCCCATCGTGGCACCCTTGAGGAGGGCGGCGCGCGAGGTCCAGGCACCGGCAAGGCTGAGGGCTGCCAGGCTGACCGCGAAATTGCTCGCATCGCCGAAAAAGTCGAGCGCGTCGGCCTTGAGCGCGGCCGAGCCCGAGAACAAGCCGGCCGCGACCTCGATCACGAACATGGACGCGTTGATCACCAGCGCGATCCACAGCGCGCGTCGGAACACATGGTCCGAGACCGCGACCGGCCCGTGATCGTGCTCGCAGCAGGCGCTCATGCGTCCTCCTCAGATTTTGGCTCGGCCATGTGCTCCATCATGTCGGCCACGATGCGCCGCACGTGGTCGTCGGCGGCCGCGTAGAACACCTGTTTGCCCTGGCGTTCGGCGCGCACGATCGAGGCGGCGCGCAACAGGCGGAGATGGTGGCTGACCAGCGAGCCGCTGAGGCCGAGCCTGGCGGCGATCTCACCCACCGGCACGGGTGCCTCGAGGCAGGCCAGCACGATCCGGAGCCGTGTCGCGTCGCCGAGCAGCCGGAACAGGTCTGCAAGCTCGGCCGCGTGGTCGTCGGACAGCGTCCTGGGACGCGGGCGAAGGGCGTGAATTTTCGTCATCTTACGTACATATGAACAGGTGTTCATTTGTAGGTCACGACGAGGCGTTTGTCAATTCCTGCTGCTGACCTTCAGAGGAAGGGGATGCTGTCGATGACGCGGCGGAAGAGACCGGGCTTGGACGCTTCCGCCTCGGTCGACTTTCCGGTTTCCACCAGCGCGTAGGAATCCTGGTACCACAGGCTGCCCGGATAATTGTACCCGAGCACGGCCGCGGTCCGCTGCGCCTCGTCCTTCAAGCCCAGTGCCAGATAGCACTCGACCATGCGCTCGAGCGCCTCGGGCACGTGGCTTGTGGTCTGGTACTTGTCGACCACCATCTTGAAGCGGTTGAGGGCCGCGAGATAGTCGCCGCGGTTCAGGTAGTAGCGGCCGACATCCATTTCCTTGCCGGCCAGATGGTCGTGCGTCAGATCCAGCTTCAACCTGGAATCACGGCCGTAGATCGAATTCGGGAACCGGTTGATGACCTCCTCGAAGCCCTTCATGGCCTGCTCGGTCATCTTGGCGTCGCGCTGCACGTCGGTGATCTGCTCGTAGTAGCAGAGCGCCTTCATGTAATAGGCGTAGGCGACGTCGCGGTTCGACGGGTTGAGCTGGATGAAGCGGTCGAGCGTGATGATCGCATCGTCGTATTTGCTGGCCTGGTACTGCGAATAGGCGGCCATGAGCTGCGACTTGGTGGCCCAGACCGAATACGGATGCTGGCGCTCGACCTCGTCGAACTCTTTTGCCGCGTCGACGTATTTCTTGTCGAGCAGCAGGTCGGTCGCGTGATTGTAGATCTGCTCGACCGGCCGCTCGACGTAGGCTTCCTTTTTGCTGGAGCAGGCCGCGAGGGCCGCGACGAGCAGCAGGCCGGCCGCCAGCGCTGCCGGATGACGGGTGCGACGCGCGAACATCATGGCGGCGGACTATACAAGAAACCGGCGCGCCAAGGGTAGGGGTCCCGGCGCTGGTGCGGCGCAGAAAACGGCGAAAATTAAGTATAGGCCGGCCGGCGCGGCCCGCCGCTGACCGTCAGTCGGCCGCACCGACGCCGAGGCGGCCCGCGTCGGCCTGCCGGATGGCCGGGATGCGCCACGCCGCCTGATCCGCCGACGACTCGACCAGCTCGACATAGCGGAAGGCGTCAGGGGTCGCGAACAGCGCGTGCAGGAGGCGGTTGTTGTGGCGGTGTCCGGACCGGCTGGCGATGACGCGCCCCAGGACCGGCGCGCCGGCGAGATACAGATCGCCCACGCAGTCGAGCATCTTGTGGCGGACGAATTCGTCCTCGAAGCGCAGTCCGTCGTCGTTCAGGATGCGGTCGCCGCTGATCACGATGGCGTTCTCAAGCGAGCCGCCGCGCGCCAGGCCGGCGGCCTGCAGGCGATCGATGTCGTGCGCGAAGCCGAACGTGCGGGCGCGCGCCAGGTTCGACTTGAAGACCTCCGGTGCGACCGCGAGCTGGCAGGTCTGCCGCGACACTGCGGTCGTACCGAAGTCGATCTCGAAATCGAGCGCCAGCCCGCCGCCGCGCGCCGGGGGAGCCAAGGTCATCCGGCAGTCGTCTTCGACGACGCTGATCTCGCGCCGCACCTCGATCCCGCGGCGCACCGCCGCCTGATCGACGCTGCCGGCGCATTCGATGAGGAATACGAAGGGGGCGGCACTGCCGTCCATGACCGGCACTTCCGGCCCGTCGATGTCGATCAGCGCGTTGTCGATCTCGCAGCCGTAGAGCGCTGCCATCAGGTGTTCGATGGTTCCGATACGCGCACCCTGGCCGTTGCCGATCGCCGTGCACAGCTGGGTGTCGATCACGTTCTGCCAGGTCGCCGGCACCAGGGCCGCGGCGCCGCGCAGATCCGTGCGGCGGAACACGATGCCGGCCCCGGGGGACGCCGGATGGATGGTCATCGAGACGCGCGCGCCCGAATGCAGCCCGATGCCGGTGCAGCCGATCGACGTCTTGAGCGTCTTTTGATTGACGGTCCGAGGGGAAGGGGACGTGGTTAACACAGCTTCGCTCGATCTACTTTCATTCGGTGTCGGCCTTCGGAGGGCCGCTTGGTCGTTCAACGCGTAACTCGTCACCGCAATCCAGCTCGTCAAAAACGCCGAAAAATTGAGGAGCTTCAGAGGGGTAGTAACAAGAACCCTCTGAAGCTCCAAGTCACTCTTTGTTACACTTTGTTACGTCAACGTAAGTATATAAGCCTTTGATTTAATTGGCCTGACGCCGCAGAAACGCCGGGATGTCGAGGAGATCGTCCTCGGCGCGTGAGGTCGTCAGCCGATCCGACGGATCGAGCCCGCCGAGTCGATGCTGCACCGGCGAAGCCGCCGCCGGAGCTGCTTGGACCGCTGCCGCTGCCGAAGCCGGGGCCTGGGCCGGGGCAGGCACCGGTGCGGGTGCGGCCGCCGCGGGCGCCGGAGCTGGCGTCGGTGCCGGAGCGGGCGCTGCCGCCGCAGGGGCCGGCCGCGGTGCCGCCGCGGCAGGTGCCGGTGCTGCGGCCGGGGCGGGGGCGGGCTCGGCCGTGCGGGCGCGGCCGGTGCCGGTGACCCGCTCGAACAGGCTCGGGCCCCGCCGCTTGGGCTCGCGCGCCTGGGCCGGCGCGTTCACCATATCGGCTTCGGCGAACGCGTTGGCCGGACGGGCTGCCGGCGGATTGGCCATCCGCGGCGGCAGCGCCGGCTCGACCGGACGCGGTGCGATGAAGCTCGGCTCGATCCGTTTCGCGGCCGGCTCGGCCTTGGGCGCCGGTTCGGCCTTGAGGGTCGGCTCGATCTTCGCGGCCGGCGCTGCGACCGGTGCCGGCGTGGCTTCGGCGATCACCACCGCGGGGGCGACGGTGATCGTCGGCTCCGGAGCCACGATCGGCGCCAGGACCTCCGCCAGGCTCGGCGCCGGGGCCATCGCGACCGGTGCCGGGCTCGGTTGCGCCAGGGTCGGCTCGATCTTGCGCGCGGTCGCCTCGCCCGTGCGCGCCATCGTGATCGCGGGGGCCGCGGGACGCGGCGGCCGGTTCGCCATCAGCGACACCACGGTGGGCTTCGGCTCCGCCATCGCCTCGGCATCGATGCCGGTGGCGACGACCGAAACGCGCATCCGCCCGTTGAGGCCCTCATCGAGGCTCGACCCGAAGATGATCTTCGCGTCGGGGTCCACCTCGTCGCGGATGCGGTTGGCCGCCTCGTCGACCTCGAACAGGGTGAGGTCGAGCCCGCCCGTGATGTTGATGAGCACGCCCTTGGCGCCCTTCATCGACACATCGTCGAGCAGCGGGTTCGAGATGGCCTTCTGCGCCGCCTCGATCGCCCGGTTGTCGCCCTCGGCCTCGCCGGTGCCCATCATCGCCTTGCCCATCTCGGCCATCACCGAGCGTACGTCGGCGAAGTCGAGATTGATCAGCCCTGGCATGACCATGAGGTCGGTCACGCCGCGCACGCCCGAATACAGCACGTCGTCCGCCATCTTGAACGCATCGGCGAACGTCGTCCGCTCGTTGGCGACGCGGAACAGGTTCTGGTTGGGGATGATGATCAAGGTGTCGACGACCTGGGTCAGCTCCTCGATCCCGGCCTCGGCGATGCGCATGCGGTGCTGGCCCTCGAAGTGGAAGGGCTTGGTCACCACGCCGACGGTCAGGATGCCCTGGTCGCGGCAGGCGCGTGCGATCACCGGTGCCGCACCGGTGCCCGTGCCGCCGCCCATGCCGGCGGCGATGAACGCCATGTGCGAGCCTTCGACGTGCTCGAGGATGTCGGCCATCGTCTCTTCGGCGGCGGCCCGGCCGATGTCCGGCCGCGAGCCGGCGCCGAGGCCTTGGGTGATGCCGATCCCGAGCTGGATGCGCCGCTCGGCGAGAGAGCCGGTCAGCGCCTGCGCGTCGGTGTTGCAGACCACGAAATCCACGCCTTCGAGCTTGGCGCGGATCATGTTGTTGACCGCGTTGCCGCCGGCACCGCCGCACCCGACCACGACTATTCGGGGCTTCAGTTCGTTCTCCGGCGTCGGCAGTGAGATGTTGATCGTCATAGCTACCTCCAGGGTTTACTTAAATGATGCGTCCGCCGGGAAGCCGCCCGGCGCGGAGCAAGGGGAGAGACGGAGAGCAGGGAGAGTCACGAGCGCCGCGGATCATCACAGGTTCTCCCGCAGCCAAAACCCGACGCGGCTGAACCAGCCGCCGACGGGCGCCTCGGCCGCGGCGTGCGGCCGCAGCGCTTCGGCGTTCTGGTGGAGCGCAAAGGCGATCAGCCCCGCGCAAGCCGCAAAGGCGGGCCCGCCGGTCTGGTCGGCGAGACCGGACAGGCGCACCGGGCGCCCGAGCCGCACCTGCTTGTCGAGCACGATGGCGGCGAGCTCACGCACGCCCTGCAGCTGCGAGGCGCCGCCGGTCAGCACGACGCGGCGGCTGGCGATTCGGTCGACGCCGCTTGCCTGCAGCCGGGACCGGATATGCTCGAACGTCTCCTCGAGGCGCGGCTGGATGATGCTGTTGAGGATCGATTTCGGCACGTGGTTCGCCTGCGCGTGCTCGTCTTCGCCGATCAGCGGCACGTCGATGATCTCGCGCTCGTCCGTCGGCGAGGCGACGGCGCTGCCGTAGAGCGTCTTCATCCGCTCGGCGTGGACGAGGGGCGTGTTGAGGCCCTGCACGATGTCGTTGGTGACGTGCGTGCCGCCCAGGCGCACCACGTCGGTGTGGATGCATTCGCCGTCGTGGAACACGGCAAGGCTGGTGGTGCCGCCGCCCATGTCGATGACCGTGGCGCCGAGCTGCAGCTCGTCGTCGACGAGGGCCGCGAGGCCGGCCGCGTAGGGGCTGACCACGATCTCCTCGACGTCGAGCCGGCAGCGGCCGATCGCGGCGGCGAGGTTGCGCACGGCCCCGGTGTCGACCGTGACCAGGTGCATGTTGACGCCGAGCCGCTCGCCGAACATGCCGCGCGGGTCGCGGATGCCGCGGCTGCCGTCGATCGTGAAGCCGGCCGGGATCGAGTGCAGGAGGTGGCGGTCCGTCTGCGCCGCCTGCGCGCGGCCCTCGGCCAGCACGCGCCTGAGGTCGGCATCGCCGATCTCGTGACCGGCCATCGCCACCTCGACGCCGACCGTGCGCGATTCCGGCGAGCCGCCGGCGATGTTGACGATCACCGAGTCCAGCGATTCCTGCGCCATCTGCTCAGCGGCGCTGACGGCGTTGAGGATCGACGCCTCGGCGTCCTCGAGCGAGACGATGGCGCCGCTGCGCACGCCCTTGGACACCTGGTGGCCGATGCCGACGACCCGCGGCCCGGCGGCGTCCGCCTTGGCGATGAAGCAGGCAATCTTGGTCGAGCCGACGTCGAGGGCGGCGATGAGCCCGGTGCGGGGTTTCTTCTTGCTGCGGATCACGGTGACAGCCTCATGGGTTCCTGGGAGCGGGGGTTCAGGTTTGCGTCACGTCGATTTCTTGCCGTGCTTGTCGGGGTGCGCCGGCGCCGGGGGTGCGGCGTGCACGCGCACCACCAGGCGGTCCGGGAAGCGCAGGTCGACCGCGGTGATGTCGCGATCGAACAGATGCTGCTCGCGGTCGAGATCGGCGAGCCGCGTCCACGCGGCACCTGGGTTCTCTTCCGGGAGCAGGGCCTCGACCGTGCGCTCGCCGCCGAGCTCGAGGCGCAGGTTCCAGCGCCGGTCGCCGACGCGCACGGCGGCGGAGACGCGGCGGGCGAGATCCGGCTCGGTGGCGAGAAGGGCGAACAGGGCGGCGGCGCGCTGCGGCGCTCCGTCGCCGACCACGACGGGCAGCGCGTTGAAGCGCGCGAGGTCGGCGCCCGGGATCGCGACCCCGTCGCGGTCGATGAGCGAGAGCTCGCCACGGCGCTGCCACAAGGCCAGCGGCACGCGCTCGGTGAGGCGCACGTAGACGACATTGGGCAGGCGGCGCTCGACCGACGCCGACTTGATCCAGGGCAGCTTCTCGAGCTCGGCCTTCGCGTCGGCGGGATGGAAGGCGAGGATCGGCGCGTTGCGACTGACATCGAGCACATGCAGGACATCGGCGGCGGGGGTCTCGACACGCCCGTCGACCAGCACCTGCTGCACGGACAGGCCGAGGGCCGCACTGGCGGCCAGCACCTGGGCGTCGGCGGCATCGACCGCGGTCTGCACGCGCGCCGGCAGGCCGGCCCGGGCGAAATAGATCCCGGTCCCGGCGATCAGGCCGACGCCGGCAACTACGGCCGCGATCTTGCGCGCCCGCGGCGAGGGCAGCTTGAGCCAGCGCCTCGGCCGGCGCGGCGGCTTGGGTTTGGCGGTCTTTTTCTTGGTGAGCTTCATGTGCGTCGCTCGCATGTCGCGTTGTCCACCAGCCAGGTCACGAGCTCGCCGAACGAGATCCCGGCGCGCTGGGCCTGCTCGGGGACCAGGGAGACCGGGGTGAAGCCGGGCTGGTTGTTGAGCTCGAGGAAATAAAGGCCCGTGTCGCCGGGTTGCGTGTCGTCGTAGCGGAAGTCGCTGCGGCTGATGCCGCGGCAGCCGAGCGTGCGGTGCGCCAGCAGCGCTGCCTGCATCGCCGCGTCGTAGACCACGGCCGGAACGTCGGCCGGCAGGATGTGCTGCGCGTGGCCGGCGGTGTATTTGGCGGTGTAGTCGAAGATGCCGCCCTGGAAGCGGATCTCGGTCACGCCGAGCGCCCGGTCGCCCATGATGCCGACCGTGAGCTCGCGGCCCTTGATGTATTCCTCGACCAGCACGCTCTCGCCGAGCGAGCGCTCGTCGGCGAGGGGCGGCATGTTCTCGCCCTTGCGCACGATATGCACGCCGACCGTCGAGCCTTCCGCCACCGGTTTGATCACGTAAGGTGCCGGCATCGGATCGCCGCGGCCGAGGTCGGCGCGGGGGACCACGCGGCCCTTGGGCGTGCGGATGCCCACCGTTTCCACGAGGCGCTTGGTCATCGGCTTGTCCATCGCGATCGCCGAGGCGAGCACGCCCGAATGCGTGTAGGGGATGCCGAGCAGCTCGAGCAGCCCCTGCAGGGTGCCGTCCTCGCCGAAGCGGCCGTGCAGCGCGTTGAACACCGCGTCGGGCGGCGGGGCGAGAGCCGCGATCAGCGCCGCGATGTCGTGCCCGAGGTCGAACGGCACCGCGTCGAAGCCGGCCTCGCGCAGCGCCTTGGTGATGGCCGCACCGCTGACGAGCGACACCTCGCGCTCGCTCGAGATGCCGCCCATGATCACGACCACGCGCTTGGACTGGGTCATGCGCCTACGCTCCTGATGGAGCTACGGCGCACGGGGCTTGCCCGCCGAAGCTTTAGCGAAGGCTGGGTCATGCGACGTCTCCCCCGGCGCCCGCGCGCGGCACGCCGATGCGCCGGATCTCCCACTCCAGGGTGATGCCGAATCTTTCGTGCACGCGACGGCGCAGCTCTTCGCCGAGCCCTTCGATGTCGGCGGCACTGGCGTCACCGGCATTGATCAGGAAATTGCAGTGCTTCTCCGACACCATGGCGCCGCCGCGGCGCAGGCCGCGGCCGCCGACCTTGTCGATGAGCTCCCACGCCTTGTGCCCGGGAGGATTGGCGAAGGTCGACCCGCCGGTGCGGGTGCGGATCGGCTGCGACTCCTCGCGCGCGGCGGCGATCTCGTCCATGCGGCGCTGGATCGCGGCGCGCTCGCCGGGACGGCCGCGCAAGGTTGCGGCGATGAAGATCCAGTCCTCGGCCACCGCACTGTGCCGGTACGTGAATCCAAGGCCGGCGAGGTCGAGATTGTGCCGGTTGCCGCGGGCGTCGAGCGCGTCGGCATGCACCACGACGTCTTTCATTTCGCTGCCATACGCGCCGCCGTTCATCCGCAAGGCGCCGCCGATCGTCCCGGGAATCCCGGACAGGAATTCGAGGCCCGCAATGCCGGCGTCGCGCGCGACCAGAGCCACGTTACCGTCGAGCGCGCCGGCACCGGCGCGCACGGTGTCGCCCTCGGCCGCGATGTCGACGAAGCCGCGGCCGAGCCGGATCACCACGCCGGGCACGCCGCCGTCGCGCACCAGGAGGTTCGAGGCGACACCGATCACGGTCACCGGCACGTCGGCCGGCCTAGCGGCGAGGAACTGCGCGAGGTCCTCGGCATCGGCCGGCCGGAACACCACGTCCGCCGGGCCGCCGACGCGGAACCACGTCACGCCGGCGAGCGGCGCATCGGCCGTGTAGCGCCCGCGCACCGGCGGCAGGCGGTCGATCAGATGCCGGGCGGGCTTGATCGCGGCCATCATCGGCTGCTCCCGCCCTGCGGTTGGGTCGCGCGAAGGGCGGCCGCGGCCAGCCGGTCGAGCTCCGCCGGCAGCGCGTAGGCCCAGCTCGTGATGTTGCCGGCACCCAGGCAGACGACCATGTCGCCCGGCTTGCCGATCTCCAGCACGGTGGCCGCGAGCGCCGACGGGTCGGCCAGCGGGATCGCCTTCCTGTGGCCGTGCGCGGTCAGCCCCGCCACCAGCGCGTCGCGGCTGGCGCCCTCGATCGGCGCCTCGCCGGCCGGGTACACCTCGGCCACGATCACCACGTCGGCGTCGTTGAAGCAGGTGCAGAAATCTTCGAACAGGTTCTTGAGCCGCGTGTAGCGATGCGGCTGCACGACCGCGATCACCCCGCCGGGGGTGGAGCTGCGCGCCGCGCGCAAGGTCGCCGCGATCTCGACCGGGTGGTGGCCGTAATCGTCGATGACGGTGAGGCCGGCGCCCTCGCCGGTCTTGGTGAAGCGGCGCTTGACGCCCTTCATTCCGGCGAGCGCCCGGCGGATGACGTCCTCGGCCAAGCCCATTTCGTGGGCGACCGCGATCGCGGCAAGCGAGTTCTGCACGTTGTGCGCGCCCACCAGCGGGATGTGCAGGTTGGCGAAGGTCAGCGTGTCGCCGCCGCGCTCGGCGATCAGCGCATCGAAGCGGCCGCCGTCGGCCGAGAGCTGCATATTGACCGCGCGCACATCGGCCTGCGGGTTCAGGCCGTAGGTGATCAACCGGCGGTCCGAGACCTGCGGGATGAGCGCCTGGACCTCGGGATGGTCGACGCACAATGCCGCGAACCCGTAGAACGGGATGTTCGCGACGAAGGTGCGGAAGCCCTGGCGCAGCGCGTCGAAATTCCCCCAATAGTCGAGATGCTCGGGGTCGATGTTGGTGACGACCGCGATCGTGGACGGAAGCTTGATGAACGTGCCGTCGCTCTCGTCGGCCTCGGCCACCAGCCAGTCGCCGGCGCCGAGCCTCGCGTTGGTGCCGTAAGCGTTGATGATGCCGCCGTTGATCACCGTGGGGTCGAGGCCCGCGGTGTCGAGCATGGCGGCCACGAGCGAGGTCGTCGTCGTCTTGCCGTGGGTGCCGGCAACCGCCACCGACCATTTGAGGCGCATCAGCTCGGCCAGCATCTCGGCGCGGCGCACAACCGGGATCAGGCGCTGGCGGGCCGCGATGACCTCCGGGTTGTCCGGCTTCACCGCCGTGGACACGACCACGACCTGCGCCTCGCCCAGGTTCTCGCCGCGATGGCCGACCCACACCTTCACGCCGAGGTCGCGCAGGCGCTTGACGTTGGCGCTCTCGGCCTGGTCGGTGCCCTGCACCTTGTAGCCGAGGTTGTGCAGGATCTCGGCGATCCCGGACATGCCGATGCCGCCGATGCCCACGAAATGGATGGTGCCGATGTCGAGCGGGAGCGTCTTCATGCGCCTTCGCGCCTCCGGCGCTTCGGCGCACAAGTGCGCACGGGCCTGCCCGCCGTAGCCTCGGCGGAGGCGGGACTCACCCGCCGGAGCTTTAGCGAAGGCCGGGTCATGCGGCGCGCTCCGCGGGTTCGGTGGAATGACCGTTGGCGGGCGCGAGGCGCACCACCAGATCGGCGAGGCGCTCGGCGGCGTCGGGCCGGCCGAGGGCGCGCGCCGCGGCCGCGGCGGCGGTGAGCGGGGCCGGATCGGCGAGCAGGCTCTGAAGGCGCGCGGTGACGGCCGCCGGCGTGAACTCGGCATTGGGGATGAGCCAGCCGGCGCCGGCGGCGACCAGAGCTGCGGCGTTGGCGCGCTGATGATCGTCGGTCGCGTACGGGTACGGGACCAGCACCGCAGGCCGGCCGATCACGGTCAGTTCCGCCACCGTCGAGGCCCCGGCGCGGCAGATCACGAGCGAGGCGTGTGCAAGCCGGGCCGGAAG
>Ga0335071_10005671_pt1 | contig 12936 bp, 9 predicted proteins | sample Lox_Sample_15_FD_206724 | JGI IMG/M metagenome (GOLD analysis project Ga0335071, IMG submission 206724) | Soil microbial communities from Loxahatchee National Wildlife Refuge, Florida, United States - Lox_Sample_1.5 | ecosystem: Environmental > Terrestrial > Soil > Wetlands | place: USA: Florida...
TTCGAAACAGAGTTATCCTACACTGCGATAACAAATGCAATCAGAACAAAAATTGGATTTGCCGGAACCATAGAATTTTTTCCAGAAGAGGGTAAATACCACTATGACGGGCATCGGGCGTGCGGAGTGAGTCTCACGCCCAAAGAGACAAAGAAACACGATTATCTCTGCCCGATGTGCGGCAAGAAAGTGACAGTTGGCGTTATGCATCGGGTTGAACTGCTTGCCGACAGGGATGAAGGATTCAGGCGCAAAGGAGCGCCGTCTTTCCGTTCCGTAATTCCGCTTTCTGAAATTATTTCTGAGACCCTTAAGGTTGGCGTGAACAGCAAAGCTGTAGATGGCGTTTACCAGAAATTATTGGCGACCTTGGGCAACGAATTTAAAATACTGCTTGATGCTCCACTTGCTGATATAGAAGAAGCTGGGTCCCCGCTCCTGCGGAAGGCTATTGCCAGTATGCGGACCGGTCGGGTATTCATTTCCCCCGGATTTGACGGTGAATATGGAAAGGTAAAGATTTTGGAGGAAGTTGCAAGGAAACAAGTAAAGGGACAAGTATTGCTGTTCTGATTGCAAAAGAATTACTTCTATTTTACAATGGTATATAAAATATGTTGACAACAATCTTAGAACCTGCTATTCTATGAGTGTCAGTAGTTGATCTTTGAAGTTTTATGTTCTCTGCAGTACCGAAGGCTCTTGCAGCTGAGGTGAACACAAGAGAAAGGGTTCAAGCAGAAGATTTGATGCGTACCCCTTAATAGTAAGAATTGTGGTACCGAAATCCTCTGGAACCGGCTTGAAAGTCCCCTCACAAAGCAGAGTTCATGGTGCTGTGGGGAGTTTTGTTCTTTGAAAACTGAAGGTAGGTCCTATTAAGTAGAGTTTTTAGTATTGCCAGAAAAAATTTTGAGAGTTTGATCCTGGCTCAGAACGAACGCTGGCGGCGTGCTTAACACATGCAAGTCGGACGGAGTTAACAGCAGCACTAAGGATAGAGAGAGGGGTAGGGGAGTGATTAATGGCGCTTCTACAAAGAGCCTCTATTTTTAGTGCTGTTGTTAACTTAGTGGCGCACGGGTGAGTAACACGTAGATAATCTACCCTAGAGCGGGGGACAACCCAGGGAAACTTGGGCTAATACCGCATAAGACCACGGATTGGGATATTAGTGGTAAAAGCAGCGATGCACTTTAGGATGAGTCTGCGGCCTATCAGGTAGTTGGTGTGGTAATGGCGCACCAAGCCAATGACGGGTAGCCGGTCTAAGAGGACGAACGGCCACACTGGAACTGAGAGACGGTCCAGACTCCTACGGGAGGCAGCAGTGGGGAATCTTGCACAATGGGCGAAAGCCTGATGCAGCGACGCCGCGTGAAGGATGAAGGCCTTCGGGTTGTAAACTTCTTTTGCAGGGGAAGATAATGACGGTACCCTGCGAATAAGCCACGGCTAACTCTGTGCCAGCAGCCGCGGTAAGACAGAGGTGGCGAGCGTTGTTCGGAATTACTGGGCTTAAAGGGCGCGTAGGCGGTGATGCAAGTCTGGGGTGGAATACTACAGCTTAACTGTGGAACTGCCCTGGAAACTGTGTTGCTTGAGTCGGACAGGGGAAGGCGGAATTCCAGGTGTAGCGGTGAAATGCGTAGATATCTGGAGGAAGGCCTGTGGTGAAGACGGCCTTCTGGGTCTTGACTGACGCTGAGGCGCGAAAGCGTGGGGAGCAAACAGGATTAGATACCCTGGTAGTCCACGCCCTAAACGGTGGGTACTAGGTGTGGGGCCCGTACGGGTTCTGTGCCGAAGGGAAACCATTAAGTACCCCGCCTGGGGAGTACGGCCGCAAGGTTGAAACTCAAAGGAATTGACGGGGGCCCGCACAAGCGGTGGAGCATGTGGTTTAATTCGACGCAACGCGAAGAACCTTACCTGGGCTTGACATGTAAGTGGTAAGAACCCGAAAGGGGGATGACCTTGGGGTAACCTAAGGAGCTTATACAGGTGCTGCATGGCTGTCGTCAGCTCGTGCCGTGAGGTGTTGGGTTAAGTCCCGCAACGAGCGCAACCCTTATCCTCTGTTGCCCGCGAGGGATCTCTGAGGAAACTGCCAGCGACAAGCTGGAGGAAGGTGGGGATGACGTCAAGTCATCATGGCCCTTATGTCCAGGGCTACACACGTGCTACAATGGCTACTACAGAGGGCAGCGAGACCGCGAGGTGGAGCCAATCCCTAAAAGTAGTCTCAGTTGGGATCGGAGTCTGCAACTCGACTCCGTGAACGTGGAATCGCTAGTAATCGCGGATCAGCTATGCCGCGGTGAATACGTTCCCGGGCCTTGTACACACCGCCCGTCACACCACGAAAGCCTGTTGTACCCGAAGTTGGTGAGCTAACCCGCAAGGGGGGCAGCCTTCGAAGGTATGGCCGGTGATTGGGGTGAAGTCGTAACAAGGTAGCCGTTGGGGAACCAGTGGCTGGATCACCTCCTTTCTAAGGAAAAACGATAGGACCTACCTTGGTTTTATAAATTCGGTCAGTGCGAAAGCGAAAGAAAGAACATGGTCCGGTTTCGGGCTTAAGCAGTTCTGATTTTTTCGGGCTGATTTTGATCTTTGACAAACGCGGGGAAGAGAAGAAGAAGTGAAGTAAGGTCAAGGTAAGAAGGGCATATGGTGGATGCCTTGGCATCAGGCGGCGAAGAAGGACGCAGCGGACTGCGAAAAACCACGGGGAGTTGTGAGCGAGCATAGATCCGTGGGACTCCGAATGGGGCAACCCGGCTGGCGAAGAGCCAGTCATTGCATACTGAATAGATAGGTATGTGAAGCCAACCTCCCGAAGTGAAACATCTCAGTAGGGGGAGGAAGAGAAATCAAACGAGATTACCTCAGTAGCGGCGAGCGAACGGGTAAGAGCCCAAACCGGGCCTAACACAAAACATTTGTCTATGCAGGGGTGGACGCTATTGGTTGCCCAAGGAGAGGGCAGGCAGTAGGCGTGTCTCTAGGATGATAGACGAGGGTTTTGTGTTAGGTTCGGGGTTGTAGGACCGCGAAAGTACCAATTAACTTATATAGCTGAAGCGGCATGGAAAGGCCGACCGTAGGGGGTGATAGTCCCGTAGGCGGAATGTAGGTTATAGGGAAGCGGTATCCTGAGTACCACAAGGCACGTGAAACCTTGTGGGAAACTGGGGGGACCACCCTCCAAGGCTAAATACGACCTGATGACCGATAGTGAACCAGTACCGTGAGGGAAAGGCGAAAAGAACCCCGGCGAGGGGAGTGAAATAGAACCTGAAACCGTATGCTTACAAATAATTGGAGCGGAGCAATCCGTGACAGTGTACCTTTTGATTAATGGGCCGGCGAGTTACTGGCTGCAGCGAGGTTAAGTGCTTAAGGCATGGAGCCGGAGGGAAACCGAGTCTTAACAGGGCGAATAGTTGCAGTCAGTAGACCCGAAGCCAGGTGATCTACCCATGGACAGGGTGAAGCGGAGGTAAGACTTCGTGGAGGCCCGAACCGGTGTTTGTTGCAAAAAGCTCGGATGAGCTGTGGGTAGGGGTGAAAGGCCAATCAAACCTGGTGATAGCTGGTACTCCTCGAAATGTATTTAGGTACAGCCTGCAGGTAGTCGCAGGGGGGTAGGGCACTGAATGGGCTAGGGCTGCGTAGGCAGTACCAAACCCAATCAAACCGCGAATACCCTGGCGGACGTTCCTGTGGAGTGAGACTGCGAGTGCTAAGATCCGTAGTCGAGAGGGAAACAGCCCAGACCGTCAGCTAAGGTCCCTAAGACAGTGCTAAGTGGGAAAGGATGTGGTGTTACAGAGACAGCCAGGATGTTGGCTTAGAAGCAGCCATCATTTAAAGAAAGCGTAATAGCTCACTGGTCGAGTGACACTGCGCCGAAAATGTAACGGGGCTCAAGCACTGCACCGAAGCTACGGACTTGTCGCAAGGCAAGTGGTAGAGGAGCATTCTGTGTACCTGTGAAGGTGGCTTGTGAGGGCTGCTGGAGGGGACAGAAGAGATTATGTCGGCATAAGTAGCGTAAAGGCTGATGAAAAGTCAGCCCGCCGTAAACCTAAGGTTTCCTGGGGTAGGGGAATCCTCCCAGGGTTAGTCGGTCCTAAGGCCAGGCTGAGAGGCGTAGCCGATGGACAGCAGGTTAATATTCCTGCACCATATGTTGTGCGTTTGACTGAAGGGGTGACGCAGGAGGATAGTTTGAGCCTGGTGATGGTTCAGGTCCAAGCGTGTAGGCTTAAGGGGTAGGCAAATCCGCTCCTTTTTAAGGCTGAAGCGTGACGGGGAAGGCCGCAAGGCTGAACTCAGATGATTCCACGCTGACGAGAAAAACCTCGTAGGGAGTACAACGTGTGACCGTACCGCAAACCGACACAGGTAGGTGGGTAGAAGATACCAAGGCGGACGAGTTAACCCTCGCTAAGGAACTCGGCAAAATAACCCCGTAACTTCGGGATAAGGGGTTCCTAGCAATAGGACGCAGTGAAGTGGACCAAGCGACTGTTTACCAAAAACACAGGTGTCTGCAAACTCGTAAGAGGAAGTATAGGCACTGACTCCTGCCCGGTGCCGGAAGGTTAATAGGAGGGGTTAGCCGCAAGGCGAAGCTCTGAATTGAAGCCCCGGTAAACGGCGGCCGTAACTATAACGGTCCTAAGGTAGCGAAATTCCTTGTCGGGTAAGTTCCGACCTGCACGAATGGAGTAACGACTTGGTCGCTGTCTCGGCGAGGGGCTCGGCGAACTTAAGATACCGGTGAAGACGCCGGTTACCTGCAGCTAGACGGAAAGACCCCGTGCACCTTTACTATAACTTGGCAGTGAGTTTTGGCAATACATGTGTAGGATAGGTGGGAGGCTATGAAGCGGGAACGCTAGTTTTCGTGGAGCCGACGTTGAAATACCACCCTTGTGTTTCTGGGACTCTAACCTGCACCCCTTATCGGGGTGGGGGACACTGTCTGGTGGGTAGTTTGACTGGGGCGGTCGCCTCCTAAAGAGTAACGGAGGCGTTCAAAGGTCACCTCAGGCTGGACGGAAACCAGCCGGCGAGTGCAAAGGCATAAGGTGGCTTAACTGTGAGACCGACGGGTCGAGCAGATACGAAAGTAGGACTTAGTGATCCGGTGGCACTGAGTGGAAGGGCCATCGCTCAACGGATAAAAGGTACGCCGGGGATAACAGGCTTATCGCGTCCAAGAGTTCACATCGACGACGCGGTTTGGCACCTCGATGTCGACTCATCGCATCCTGGGGCTGAAGTAGGTCCCAAGGGTTCGGCTGTTCGCCGATTAAAGCGGTACGTGAGTTGGGTTCAGAACGTCGTGAGACAGTTCGGTCCCTATCTGCTGTAGGCGCAGGAGACTTGAGAGGGGCTGTCCTTAGTACGAGAGGACCGGGACAGACGAACCTCCAGTGTTCCAGTTGTCACGCCAGTGGCAATGCTGGGTAGCTGTGTTCGGTAGGGATAACCGCTGAAGGCATCTAAGCGGGAAGCCCACCTCAAGATTAGGTCTCCCAGGGAGTAATCCCTCTGAAGGTCCGTGGTAGACCACCACGTCGATAGGCTGGAGGTGTAAGCGCAGTAATGTGTTCAGCTTACCAGTACTAATAGACCGTGTGCCTTGACTACTTACTTCCTCTCCACTTCCCCTCGTTTGTCAAATTCGATTATTGCATTTTTTTCTTGCATTAAATCAAATAAGTTATATAATTGATTAAAGAAAGGCAATCCCTTTCTTTAATTTTTTTTGTATCGGCGTCCGGGGGGCAGATGAAAGAAAAAGATATATTTGAAGAAATAGTAAACTTAGGCAAAAGACGTGGTGTTATAACCTACGATGAGATAAATGAGGCACTTCCGTCCGAGTTTTTCTCGCCCGACGAGATCGAAGACCTTATGGACATCCTGAGCGATATGGGAGTTAAGGTCGTTGATTATGAGGAAGGCGTCCCTCCAGAAGAGGAAATGGAGGAAGAGGTCGAGGAGCAGGAGCGTGCCGAGGACCTCGTTCAGGCATACTTCAACTCTATGGGAGACATCTCTATCCTGACTAAGTATGAAGAGATAGAGTTGGCAAAAAAGCTTGAGGAAGGGCGCGAGATTATAAGGGGAACCGTTACCACCTTACCTCTTTTTGATAAGATCAAAGACACGATAACCGTAGAAGACGAAGAAGAGACCCTTCCCGAGGAAGAAAAGGCTGATGAAGCTCTTATAAAAACTCTTGTACGGCTGGAAGAGTTAACGGCCGTAATTGAAAGTGCCGAGAGAAGGATAAAGAGATACGGCTCTCTGAAAGACCTAAGGGCTGCTGTTGCAGAACGGAAGAAAAAGGGGCAGAGTCCAAAGAAGATAGAGACGCTCTTTAAAGATGTCCAGGCTGATTATAAGAAAGTCGAGGCTGAAGTCGGCATTAGGGCGGATGCGCTCAAAGATATGTGGAGCAAGATATCTAAAGCTCGTTACCTAGTCGGTGAAACCAAGAACGAATTGATAACAAGAAATCTCAGGTTGGTGGTTAATATAGCGAAAAATTATGTTGGCAGAGGCCTGCCTCTTCTGGATCTAATACAAGAGGGCAACATCGGCCTGATGAAGGCTGTTGATAAATTTAAGTACGAAAAAGGCTTTAAGTTCAGCACATATGCAACATGGTGGATAAGGCAGGCAATTACGAGAGCGCTTATCGACCAGACAAAGACCATCCGTGTGCCTGTGCATATGATGGAGTTTTATAACAGGGTTACGAAGGCTTCCAGGGAACTCACTCAGCAGCTCGGTCGCGAACCTGTCAACGATGAGATTGCGAGAAAATTGGTGGTACCGGTCAGGAAAGTAGAGGAGGTCTTCAGGGCAATCCAAGATCCCATAGCTCTGCAAACTCCGATTGGTGATGAAGATACCGAACTGGAAGACTTTATCGGAGATAAGGCAAGTCCTTCTCCTTATTCTGACGCAGAAAGGATTGAGACATCGGAGCAGATTCAGCGTGTCTTGAGGACTTTAACCCCAAAGGAAGAGACGGTCATAAGAATGAGGTTTGGGATAGGTGTTGACAGGGACCATACCCTGGAAGAAGTTGGAAGGTTTTTGTCTATCACGAGGGAGCGTGTAAGACAGATAGAAGCGAAAGCCTTGAGAAAACTCAAACACCCGAGCCGTTTGCGGGCACTGAAGATTTTGACAAGCTAGGTAAAAAAAGGCGGGTCGGAGACCCCGCCTTTTTTTTGCGTTTTGTCTTGCCACCCTTAGGCAGGCTCAGGGTGACAAACTGCCATAGCAATATGCTGTCATAGTGAGGTTGTCGAACTATGACTATGTTATCAATTGGGGCCTCTTTAATTTCCGACGGTATCCCCAGCCTTAATCTCGCTAATGGTATGCTTAACTACAGCCGCAGACCCGGCGTCGGATACGGAAAAGACTTGCACACTTCCTAAAACCGGATTAGGGTCAGTCCCAGAGGTTACTGTGAATAAATCGCCGATTTCGACCCCCTGCCCGGCGCCCGCGTTCAGATATACTATATCGTCTCTACCGCCTTCTGTCTGTTTTTTCCATATCCCAAGCACTATGCCGTTGATAGGCGGTTTTCTCAGGATGGATGGTTCGACCGGCAGTGAAATGGGATAATAGCCCATTATTAAATCTCCGGGGTTGATTTCCTTGAATGCTTCTTTAATGACCGCCTTGGTTCTTCCGCTTTCGCTACCAACAATGACGAGCACTCCCTTTATCTTGACATGATAGCCTGCGATTTCCTTTCTGTTGAGAGGATTTCTTATGGCCTCAGGTTTGGTAGCGATGTAGAACTTTTCGTCCGGGTTTACCGCGACTTCAGTGGAAAGATATACTGCGTCTCCGCTGCCCAACAATGTCTTGCCCAAAGGAGAGCTGGCTATCAATCCGATTTGATTAACTTCTTTGGCAAAATAACCGCTCTGAAGAAGCTCCTCCCTGTCTACTATAGGTCTCTTTTTAATGCCCGGTACAACTCTGGAAGCAAGTGATTCCGGCGTTATCAGTTTCCGCTTGGTATCGAGCCTCACTCTGGACTCGGCACGCAGGTTATCTTTCAACAATTCAGCCGGTATAACAACTTTCTCATTTGGAAAAATCAGATGCGGGTTGTGAATATGAGGATTCGCCTTCCAAAGTTTGGGCCAAAGGAAAGGGTCCTTCAGTTTCCCGGACGATATGTCCCAGAGAGTATCTCCTTTCTGTACTGTATATTCCAGCCCTTCATCAGCTGCCTTTACTGCAACAGGCATCAATAACATAACGATCATGCAGAAGATAGCAAGCGGACCGGTCCTTTTTATCATTTTCATTGTACCTCCTGGATACTCAAGTTTGTTCATAGTTTACCCGGTTACTGAAATTATAGATTTTTTTATAACTTCCATCAAGTGATTCAGGTCACCAATACTTATGGTTAAAGGCGGCATAATAACTATAACATTGCCAAGCGGCCTGATAAGGACACCGTCATTCCTGGCTTCATAGGCAACCTGCCACCCTATTTTTTCTTCCCAGAGAAAAGGTGCATTCGTTTTTTTATCCCTAACCAATTCAACGGCTGCAACGAGTCCTTTCCAGCGTACATCTCCCACATGCTGCAGTTGGCGCATTTCCGTCAATTTGTAGTCAATTATAGCACTTTTAGGCACTAAATTATGCAGTGTTTCGTCTTTAGCAAAAATATCGAGCGATGCAATTGCTGCAGCACAGGCGAGCGGATTGCCTGTGTAGGAGTGGCCGTGGAAGAAAGTCTTCAGGTCCCTGAAGTCGCCAAGAAACGCATTGAATATTTCTTCTGATGCAAGCGTGACGGCGAGAGGCATATACCCATTTGTGATTCCTTTGGACAGGCACATGATGTCAGGAACAATACTTTCGTGCTCACACGCAAACATTTTGCCGGTCCTTCCGAATCCGGTTGCAACTTCATCAGCGATTAAAAGGGTATCATACTTGACGCAAAGCTCTCGTATGCCTTTCAAGTAGCCATCGGGCCATACGATCATTCCACCGGCGGCCTGGACTATCGGTTCAATGACAACTGCAGCGATTTCATCGGAGTGGTCTGCAAGTATGCTTTCCATTTCTCTCAGGCAGGCAAAAGAACATTCAGGGCAGGTCTTGCCGAGTTCGCAGCGGTAACAATATGGAGAAGGTGCCTTGAATGTCTTGAATAAAAGTGGTTGGAATACGTTATGAAATATTTCCACATTGCCGACACTCATCGCTCCGACAGTGTCGCCATGGTAGCCATTCTTCAGAGAGAGAAAAGATTTCTTACCATTCTTGCCCCTGTGAATCCAATACTGGAATGCCATCTTGACGGCAACCTCCACAGCGGTCGAGCCATTATCCGAATAAAAAACTCTGGACAACCGCGGCTGTAAATCAGAGAAAGCAGCGTCAGTCAATCCGATCAGTTTTTCAGCGAGCTCAATCGAAGGGACATTGCCGAGGCCGAGCAGCGTCGAATGAGAGATTTTGTCCAGCTGAGATTTGACAGCTTCGTCTATTTCCTTTCGTCTGTGACCGTGGATATTGACCCAGAGCGATGATACGCCGTCAAGATACCACTTTCCATAGCAGTCCTTTACAAAACAGTCCCGACCCTCGGTTATGATAATCGGATTTTCTTCAAGCCAATCCTTCATTTGCGTGAACGGATGCCAGATGTATTCCTTGTCCGCATGTTCAAGGTGCCTTATATAATCAATATCACTCATTAAGGTTTTAGACCCGCACTGAATTGATTTACTATAATAACAAAGAACACAAAATTTGAGTTTAATCAAAACACGGGGTGAGAGAACATGTATTCGATTGAAACTCTGAATATCACAGGCTGCAGAAATGAAGCGGTGCCCAATACTTTTTTCCGTCAAAAGGCAGGTACAACTCATCTTGCGGTGCTGCTGCCGGGACTCGGATATACATCGCAGATGCCGGTCATGTATTACCCGTGCCTGGCTCTCCTTGCAAGCGGTGCCGATGTGCTGAGAGCCGACTATAATTATGTCAGGCTCCCTGCTTTCATGGCACTGGAGCCGGATGAACGCAGAAAATGTGCGACGGCGGATGCAACTGCAATCCTTGACGCAGCGATAACGCAGCGGGACTATAAAAAAATAACGCTTGTAGGGAAGTCGATAGGGACGTTCGCAATGGGCCATCTGATTACCACAGTTCAAGTTCTGCCTGCACTGCAGTGTATTTGGCTCACTCCTCTTTTAAAGCACGAGCAATTACTCTCGCAAATAAAGCGGATAAAACATCGGGCTCTCTTCGTCACAGGTACTGCCGATCCGTATTATGATCAGAAGAATCTCGAGGATATTATCAAAGCCACCGGAGGAGAAAGTATCGTAATCGAAGGCGCCGATCACAGCATGGAAATAAGCGGAAATCCATCTGCATCTCTCAGGGCGCTCGAACGAATAACAGACGGAATAGTGAAATTTCTCGGCTGAAAATTGCCCGATTGCAACCTTTTCGTTATTATACAAAACGTCGTGCAGCCGTCAAATGGCAAAATTGCCGAGTGCCGTTTAGTGGTGCATTTGTTGGGAAATCCTGCCACTGATGCATATTTAGTGCAAAAATATATATTATAGTAATAAGGGAGTGGAAATATAGCGTCCACGTGACAGATTCCTCCGTGGCATTTTCTGCACGGGAAATGGAAAATATTGAAGATAACAAAAAACAACCTTTTGTTGTGATTAATACAGGTATTGTAACCAATGAGCGAATTATTGAATGACGGGTTAAACAAAGTACTGTTCGATGCCATACCGTCCATTGTTCTCGTGGTCGATGATGACGTCAGGATATTGGATTATAACCATGCTGCTTTAGCAATCCTCGGCAGTAACAGAGAGTCCGTCTTTCGTGTGCGAGGCGGAGAGGCGCTCCACTGCATTCATTCATATGAGGTGCCCGAAGGATGTGGCGGGGCGGCTGCATGCAAGAACTGCATCATCCGAAATTCTGTGAAAAAAGCAATCGCCGGAAACGCCACTGTGCGCCACCGGACCAAGATGGAAATTGACCATGACGGCAAGACTGATGAGATATTCGCCATGATATCGGCATCACCATTTGAGTATGACGGCAGCCGGCTTGTACTACTGATAATTGAGGACATCAGCGACCTTGTAAGACTGCAGCGCGTCATGCCCATCTGCATGTCGTGCAAGAAAATTCGGACCGACGAACAATACTGGACGGAGGTTGCAACTTACTTGCACGCGAACCTGGACATGGAGTTTACTCACGGTTTTTGTCCCGAGTGTGCAGAGAAAGAATTTGCAAAGCTGAAAGATACTACCGATAAGACGTGATGACGCCTTTTCCCCGGTCCGCAAAAGGCAGCCGGACACGTAATCCTGCATCACGAAACATATCGATTAGGGAATCATCGAACATATCCGGTTGTCATAAAGGCGTTGTCATCACGCCAGGCCCATTACCGCCCTGACTATTTTCATGGTTTCTTCTGCGACAATACCGGCTTTTTGGGAGCCTTTCTTTGCGATTGCATATAACTCGTCAGGGTTGCTGATCAGCTCGGAGCGGCGCTTCCAGATCGGATCCAGATAGGTAAAGACATTCTTGATCAGGATCTTTTTGCATTCGATGCAGCCTATCGCAGCGGTCCTGCATCCATGAGCGCAATATTCGATCTCTTCCGGTGAGGAGAATATTTTGTGGAGATGAAAAACCGGTGACAGTTCGGGGTTCCCGACGTCGGTCTTTCTTTTGCGCGCCGGGTCGGTCATCATGGTCCTTATTTTCTGGTCGACCACTTCAGGGGTATCGCTAAGATAAATGGCATTGTCATAACTCTTTGACATCTTGCGCCCATCGAGGCCGGGGACCTTCGGAAATTCCGTCAGCAATCCTTCAGGCTCCGGGAAGACCTCGCGATATTGGAAATTGAACCTTCGGGCTATCTCTCGTGAAATCTCAAGATGAGGTATTTGATCTACGCCGACGGGCACATGCTTTGCCCTGTATATAACGATATCAGCCGTCTGCAAAACCGGATATCCGAGAAAGCCGTAGGTGGACAGGTCTCTTTCCTTGAGTTCGACCTGTTTTTCCTTATAAGTAGGAACCCTTTCGAGCCAGCCAACCGGGGTGATCATGGAAAGCAGCAAATGCAACTCGGCATGTTGCGGCACCATCGACTGAATGAAGATTGTGGACTTTTCCGGATCCAGTCCGGCTGCGATGAAATTGATGAGGAGGTCTTTTGTGCTCTCCTGTATGGCGGACGGGTTTGCATATCCCGTGGTAAGTGCGTGCCAGTCAGCGACGAAATAGAAACAGTCGTATTTGTCCTGCAGGTCCACCCAGTTTTTCAGCGCGCCGACAAGGTTGCCCAGATGCACTTTGCCGCTGGCCTGCATCCCGCTCAATACGCGTTCTTTTTCCATTGTCCCTCCAATCCATGTAGTCCTCCCTGTCCTTCGATCCGGGGCGGGAGGAGGTTAAATAGCGTCAAAGCAGACTCAGTAAGCTTATTATGAACGATATGACCGGAAGTATGAGTACATCCGAGATGTGTGTTGCTACCAGCACGAGAATTATGATGAAACCGAAAGGCTCGATTCTTCCGAGGGTCATCGCCTGCTGATAAGGTAGCATGCCCATCAACACCCTGCCGCCATCGAGCGGTGGTATCGGTATCATGTTGAAAACTGCAAGAACGACATTGATGACGACGCCAGCCTGCAACATCATTGCCAGTGGATTGAGCACCGTTCCTGTCATCGATGACGGTGTCAGCATTGCTACGGGAGCTATGAAATGTTTCAGCAGGATTACGCTGATAGCGGCGAGAGTAAAATTTGTTACTGGTCCTGCTGCTGCGGA
>Ga0335071_10005672_pt1 | contig 12936 bp, 10 predicted proteins | sample Lox_Sample_15_FD_206724 | JGI IMG/M metagenome (GOLD analysis project Ga0335071, IMG submission 206724) | Soil microbial communities from Loxahatchee National Wildlife Refuge, Florida, United States - Lox_Sample_1.5 | ecosystem: Environmental > Terrestrial > Soil > Wetlands | place: USA...
GCGCGATCGGACAGGTCGACGACCTGTTCCCGGCTTAGTGCAAATCCGGCCTTCTTGACGATCGCGGGAATGCGGCGAACCAGGTCGCGATTCCAGGCGCGCACGTCGTCGGGAATTTCGCTCCAGTCGCGAAGCAAGGGGTGAAGCTTGCGAACGTCGTCGCGGTGCGGTGCGTAAGTCCAGCCAGCAGCCCATTGCTCGACGCACCAGCGCCAATGGCCGGCGCGGGCGAGTTTTTCGACCATGGCTTCGTCGAACGGCGCCGCCGCGCCACTGCCCGCAACGAGCCTGTAGCCGCCCAGGCCCAGCAGCACGGGCATATGGTCTGCGAGTGCGCGATTGGATTTCTTGAAACGCTCCGGCAACCGTTCCCACGGCACGGCGGCCGGCGATTGGTCGGCCGGACCGATGGTTTCGAGATAGGCTTCATGCGCCGCGCGCGCCAGGTGATCGAGTCCGGTGCCCAGCAGCATCTCGGGACAGGTGAGATGCCTGAGATCCCCGAAGGAGATCAGACGGTCCGGCAGCAGCGGGTGGCTCTCCACCTGACGCATGAATTCTCCGAGCTTTCGCTGATGGCGAAGCCGCACGAAGACCGGCGTCTCGAGCTGGCCGAGACCGTCCAGCGTGCTGCGGAACTGGAGCGCCGCGCGCAATGCATCCTCGTCGCGCTCCAGCGCCACCACGACCATGTCCGCGCGAAGGCCGGTGAGGGAGCTCTCGATTCCGGTCCACGACGCGGCATCGTCGTCGGCGAAGACGCAAGCGTTGAACGAAAAATCCGCCAGCGCGATCAGACCGGGGTTGCGCAACTCGAACAGCCTGCCGAGATCGCCGGCGTTCTTGTCGAAAATCGTGACCGCGAGCCGCGTGCCCGGCGTCGCGAAACTCGTCTGGATGGAGTGGCGGACGATCTCCTGGCCGGCGCCGCCGAAGCCCGCCAGCACGATGTGCGGCTTGGCGCCGTGCTCGAGAAACGCGCGCTCGAAGGCGTCCGAATGAAGCAGCGAGCGCGCCGAATTCTCGTAGAGATTGAAGAGCTGCATCTCGGCCGACTTTCGCCCGAGAACCGCCGTGCGATGTCCGGCAAGCGATGCGCGCAGCCATTCGCTGCGCAGTTCCGCGACGAGCCTGACGGTGGTTTCCGCTCTCTCGGCGTCGAGCATCTCCCCGGCGCGCAGGCCGATTTCCAGATTTTGCGCATCGGATCCCGTCGTCATGATCACGGATTCCGCGCGCTTGAGACCCGCCAAAGCGAGCATCGCCGCCTGTGACGCATCTCCCTTGAGCACGGCGACGCCGAGACTCTCGCAGGCGAGCGCGTTGGCGTCTTCGGAGTCCAGCGTAATGGCGACCACCGGCCGGCGCGCCTCGACCAGGCCTTCCACGATCGTGCGGCCCGTGTCGCTGAGACCGCAGACGATGATGTGGTTGCGCGTGCGATGGGCGAGCGCGACGCGCATGTCCCTTCGCACGTTGGCGAGCAGCAGCTTGGCGCCGCCGAGGAGCGCCATCCCGGGCAGCGCGAATTGGGCGATGACGAGCTGCCAGGGGTCGGATCCGAGGACATAGTTGCTGGAGAGACGCAAGAGACCGATGGCGCGGATGAGCGCGTCGAGGTGCGAGACGGCATGGCAGGGCCGGGACGGATCGCAGACCAGAAAGCCCCAATAGCCAAGGGCGATGGCCGCGAGGCCGAGGGGAGCGATGACGAGCCAGTCGCGGGAGCGAAACAGGTTGGAGAACATGCCGGAGCGGCCTTTCCGGCCCTTGTGTCCGGCAAAGACTAGGAGAAACGACCCTGGCCGGGTAGTGCCGGTTAAGCGCGACGTAACGCCTTTTGGCCCAAGATGGCGCTATGAGCCGCCTGGGACAGATTGCGCGCGGTCTCGGCCGGTTCGTCCCGGCGGATTTCGTGCGCCCGCTCGGCCGCCCCGCGGCCGTCTTCTTCCATGGTGTCGAACGCGAAACGCTCGACGCGCGCGTTCAGGAAAATCATCACGAGCTGGATGCATTTCGTGCGATCGCGGAAACGCTCAAGGCCGAGTTCGACGTCCTGCCACTCAGCATGATCGACGACGCGCTGAAGGCGCCGGAGCGACACAAGCGCACCGTCTTTCTGATGAGCGACGACGGCTATGCCAACACCTGCGAAATCGCGGCCGACGTTCTCGCGGGGCTTTCGCTCCCCTGGACGCTTTTCGTCAGCACCCATCACATCGAAACCGGCGCGCGCAATCCGATCTTCCTCATCCTGCTGTTCGTTCACTATGCACCCGCCGGGACTTATCGGGTTCCCCATCTCACGCAGCCGGTCGTCCTGGCGAGCGACCGCGAAGCGCTCGCCGAACCGCTGGTGTGGAAAGTCCGCGGGCTCGACATGACGCGGGCACAGGAGGCCGTCGACGCGATGGTGTCGGCGTTCGATCCGGCCATCCTGTCGTCGCTGCTGGCGAAATTTTCTTCGGAACGGTTTCTGAACTGGGACCAGGTGCGCGCGCTGGCGGCGCGCGGCGTCGAAATCGGCGCGCACGCGCATCGTCACTGGCCGATGCATGAAAACCAGACCGGCGACATGCTGCGCGAACAGGCCGCACGGCCGCGCGAACTGATCGCGCGCGAAGTCGGGCCGTGCCGGTACTTTTCCTATCCATTCGGAAACAAGGGCGATGTGTCGCGCGAGGCCTGGCAGGCGGTGCGGAATGCCGGCTACGACTGCGCCTTTTCGACGCTCTCCGGCTGTCTGGACCGGGCACAGAACAGATTTCTCCTGCCCCGCTTCGCGATCGGCAAGCGCGAGCGAAACCTTGCCGCACTCATCCCGATGCTGCGTTCCGGCAATCCGCGCCTTCTGCGCTGGCAGCGCGAGCTCGCAGGCTGATGTAAGCGTGTCCCAGTAAGATACATCGTCTCGCGGTCGATTAACGAGCCGTAAAGACCGCGCGGGCGGCGCTCCGTTTCCGTGCCGTTTCGAAACAATTTACCGAATAAATCGTGGCGCAGCCGCTGCATTTCTTACGACGGATAGTCGTGAGGACAGCGCGTGAGCAGCCGCGAACAACTGGCCGGCAGTCAGGAAGTCATCATTTCGGCAAGCGGTGCTTTGCGCGCCGGCGCCATACCCGACACGCTCGCTTTCCCGTCGCAAACGCGCCGCCGCCAGCCGGCGAACGTCAATACGCGTCCGGACCGGATCGAGCCGCTGCTCAAGCGGGGCGTGGACGTCGTTGTTTCGGGCGTCGCGTTACTGCTGGCGCTGCCCGTGATGGCGCTCATTTCGCTTCTCATACGGCTGGATTCGCCCGGACCGGTATTCTTTCGTCAGACGCGACTTGGGCGCGACGGACGTCCGTTCGACATTCTGAAGTTCCGCACCATGAACGTGATGGAAAATGGCGACACGGTCGTCCAGGCGTGTGAGAACGACAGTCGCATTACGCGCGTCGGCGCCTGGCTGCGGCTTTCGAGCCTCGATGAGCTCCCCCAGCTCCTCAATGTTCTTTCGGGCGAGATGTCGCTGGTCGGACCGAGGCCGCATGCCTGCGCTCACGACGCTTATTACGGGGCGCGAATTCCCGAATACGGAATCCGTCAATCGGTGAAACCGGGAATAACCGGCTGGGCCCAGATTCACGGCCTGCGCGGCGAGACCAGGACCGTCGAAGACATGCGCCAGCGGGTCGCTTTCGACATCTGGTACGCCAAGAACGCCACGCTCGCGCTCGATCTCGTCGTGCTGCTGCGCACGCCGCTCGAAGTCTTCCGCAGTCGGAACGCGCGCTGATGGACGCCGCCCTCAGGTCGAACGTTCGCGCCGGTGAACGAGCCCGGCCGGCGAACGATCTGATCGCCGAAGTCACGGTCGGCGGTCTGCGCACGGCTTGTCTCACGCGCGACCAGCTCGCCACGCTCATGCGCATCGACTGCCGCGCCGCAAGAGCGACCGGAGAGGCGCCCAAGCTTGTATTCGCGGCGAACGGCCATGCAATCGCCATGTCGGCCGTCAGCTCCAAATTCCGCGCGTTGTTCGACGCCGCGGACATCATCCATGCCGACGGCCAGCCCGTCGTGCTGGCATCGAGATATCTGGCGCGCATCGCGATCCCCGAACGCAGCGCGACAACGGATTTCATCCATGATGCTGCCGCGACGGCGCGCAGCCATGGTTTGAGAATCTTCCTGCTCGGCGCAACGGAAGACGTCAACGCGCGCTGCGCCGAGATTTTAACGACGACCTATCCCGGCCTGCAGATCGTGGGGCGCCGGAACGGATATTTCGGCCGTGCCGACGAAGCCGCAGTCTGCGAGGAGATTAACCGTTCCGGCGCGGATATCCTGTTCGTGGGTCTCGGCGTGCCGCTGGAATATGAATTCTGCGTGCGGAACAAGACGCGCTTGCGGGCCGGCTGGGTCGTGACCTGCGGCGGCTGCTTTAACTTTGTCGCGGGTGATTACCGGCGCGCGCCGGGCTGGATGCAGGACTATTCGCTCGAATGGCTCTATCGGCTCGTGCGTGAACCGAGGCGCCTGTTCTGGCGCTATGCGGTAACCAATCCCCTTGCGCTGATTTTACTGCTGACCCGAACCGCTTAACGCCGAATCTTGGCCCCTCGCTTGCAGTTCCGGGGAGGGATCCTCGGTGAATTTGTCCCAATCGGGACAGGCGCATAGGAACCATTGCCGCAGGAACCGCCGTGCCCAGCCTTTCCCTTTTCTTCGAACCGACAAGCGGGACAACGGCGCGGCACAAGCTCGTGCGTATGGCGGCACGCTATTCGCTGTCGGCGTTCGGCCCCGTCGCCATTTCCGGCGCGCATTTCCTCGGCGCGGTGCTCGTACTGCACATGCTGCCGCGTCAGCATTTCGGTCTGTTTTCGTTCGTCATGACGATCGTTCCGTTCTGCGTCAGCGCCGCGTCTGCACTGGTGGGCGCGCCGACCATCATCGGGATCCGCAATCGCGGCTATGTCGACGATGCCGAACTCGCGACGTTCCAGAAGGCGAATGTCGCGTTGGCCGTGCTGGCGTTCGGCGTTGTCTTCGCTTCGCTCGCGGCGAGCGGGCTGCTGCTGGCGACCAAACTGCTGTTCGGCGCCTATGCGTCGCTGATGAGCCTTCGCATGCTCGGAAGAACCTATGCCTACGCCACCAGCGCGCCAGCGCGCGCCGCGATCTCCGATGCGATCTATAGTCTCGTGGTGCTCGGCGGCCTCTGGGCCCTGCACCGCGTCGACCGGATCGGTCTGATGAATATCGCCGCGCTGCTCTCGCTCGCCGCGCTTGCCAGCATGGCGGCGTTCGGGCCGGACTATCTGCGCAAGCAGGTCAGGCCGCTCTCTGAAGGAACGCTGTCGGCGTACAAGCCGGTGTGGCGCGATCTGACGCGCTGGTCATTCCTCGGCGTCGCTGCCACCGAGCTGACGGTCAATGCGCACGCCTACTTCGTTACCTTCTTTTCCGGGCCCGGGGCATTCGCGTTGCTCGCTCTGGGCGGACTTTTGATGCGTCCGGTGTCGCTCGTGCTTTCCGCGTTTCCCGACATGGAGCGGCCCATCATGGCGCGCGCCATCGGCTCGGGCGATCTGGCGCGAGGATTCCGCGCGATCCGGGAGTTTCGCATGGCCGGCATTGCCGTCCTGTTCGTCACCGTGCTTCTTGCGGCGGCGCTGCTGATCTGGTTTCCCCGGACGGTGCTCAAACAGGGCTATGACGCCCACCAGGCGATCCTGATCGTGGCGGTCTGGGTCGCCATCATGGGAATTCGCGTGCTGCGCACGCCCGAGGCCGTGTTCCTTCAAGCGGCGGGTGCTTTCCAACCGCTCGCCAACGCCAGCCTGAAATCCTGCGCCGTGTCGCTCACGGCGACCCTCGGCTTTCTCTTCGCCTTCGGCCCGACGGCGTCGCTCTTCGGAATCGTCGCCGGCGATCTGATGCTCACGGCAAGCATCTTCAGCTTGTTCCGGGGATGGAAGCAGCAGCATGGTTGACGTCACGATCGCCGTCCCGACCTATCGCCGTCCGCTGAGCCTCGCCCGGCTGCTTGCCGCGCTCGAGCGGCTGGAGACCGACGCAGAGGTGTCTGTTCTCGTCGCCGACAACGATGCGGAAGCGCGCGAAGGGATCGCGGTCTGCAAGCGACTGCGCGGGAACTATCGCTGGCCGCTGCAGTGCGTTCTCGCGCCGGCGCGCGGTATCTCCCATGTCCGCAACACACTCGTCGAGACCGCGCTGGCGCGACCAGGGATGCAGATGCTTGCCATGCTCGACGACGACGAATGGCCAGAACCGCACTGGCTCGACGCGCTATTGAGGCAACAGGCCGCGACCGGTGCCGGCGCCGTGCAGGGTTCCATCCTCTGCCAGTTCGAAGATGAGCCGCAGGCCTGGGCTTCCTATTTCGACGGAATGTCCGACATCCGGCACGCCAGCGGTCCTGTCGACATGCTGCAAGGCACGGGAAATCTTCTGATCTCCCGCGCCGCGCTGCAGGCCGTGGCCGGACCTTGGTTCGATCCGGCCTTCGCGCTGACGGGCGGCGAGGATCGCGATTTCTTCGTGCGCCTCAAAGCCGCGGGGATCATCTTCGCCTGGAGCGACGAAGCGCTTGCGCACACCTTCGTGCCGGCGTCGCGCGCGAATCTGAATTGGGCGCTGCGACGCGCCTACAGCATCGGCAACTCCGACATGCGCGTGTTCCTGAAATACGGCGCCGGCGTCGCCGGATGGGTGCGGGAGATGGGCAAAATAGCCGCCGCACTCTTGTTGTCGCCGCTGCTGTTCGCCATCCTCGTTTTCGACGCGAATCGGCGCACCAATGCGCTGCGACGGATGTATCGGGCTGCAGGAAAGATCCAGGCGCTCCTCGGACGGCAATACAATGAGTATTCCGTGATCCATGGCCAATGAGCCGCTGAGACTGGACCTGCCGCGCACGGGATTCGACCGCATCGTCGCCGAGGCCGGCTTTGTTGTTCTCCTGCTCCTGATCTTCGTCGGTACGACGCCGCTTGACGATCGCAGCGTCGCAGCGCTTTCGGCCCGCAACGCGACGTCGGCGGCGGGCGACCTCGTTCGTCAGGTCAGTTTTCTGGGCACCTTCGCCGTCATCGCTCTGGCGGCTGCGCGCCAGCGCGGCATCGACGCTCTCAAGTCGGTGCCGATCAGCCTCGCGCTGCTGATGGGTTGGTGCATCCTCAGCGCCGTGTGGGCCGCAGAGCCCGGCATCGTTGCCAGGCGCGCGGTCCTTGCGACGATCTTCGTCCTGTCCATGCTGCTCAGCGTCGATACGTTGGGCAGCGCGCGCGCAATACACCTCTGGCGCTATGTCGTGGCGGCGGTGATCGTCGGCGACCTCGTCTCGGTGGCACTCTTTCAGAACGCGGTGCATCTGCCGAACGACGTCGAGTCCAACCTCGCCGGCGCCTGGCGGGGTCTCCACTCGCACAAGAACACGGCCGGCGCCTTCGCGGCGACCTCGACGATCATGTTTTTCTACTTTTCGCTCAAGACGAGGCGATGGAGCGACATGCTCTTGTGCGCCGCCGCCCTGTTCTTCCTGGTGATGACGCGATCTAAATCCTCGCTCGGACTCCTGCCGGTGGCCCTTGCAGCCGGAGGCCTTTACCGCATCGCCTGGCGCAGCACGTTGGACCGAGCCATCGCCGCGGCGGCGGCCGGTCTGGTGCTGGTCGTCCTCGTCGTGGCCATCGCGGTGCAATGGCAACTCGTCGCGCGCCTGCTCGAAGATCCGCAGAACTTCACCGGCCGCGCCGCCATCTGGCAGGCGGAATTCGCCTTCATCCGCGACCATCCGCTGCTCGGCGCGGGCTTCGGCACTTTCGGCAATACCGGCACGCGTTCGCCCATCTATCACTATGTCGGCAGCGGCTGGGTCACCCAGATCGGGGAGGGCCATAGCGGCTATCTCGAGATGCTCGTCTCCATCGGCGGGATCGGATTCGCGCTCGGCATGACGGCGGTCGTGGTGGTGCCGTTTCTCCAGTTCTGGCGGCGCGAACGCACCGACGTCAACCTGAATGCGATGCTGTTTTCGATGTTCCTGTTCGACATCCTGCACAACTTCATGGAGTCCGATTTCATCCAGGTGACGGCCGTGCAGTGGGGTCAGTTGCTGCTGATCCTCGCTTTGCTGCGCGCGACGCGGCGCGGCGGAGCGGAACGCGCGATCGCGGTGGCTGCATGAACCGAGCGCCGTTCTTTTCGGTCGTGATTCCGGCGTACGACCGCGCCCAATTGCTGGGCGACGCCCTTCGCTCGGTTCTTTCGCAGACAGAACAGGACTTCGAGATCATCGTCGTCGACGACGGGTCCCACGACGATCCGAGGTCCGTCGTCGCTTCGTTCGACGATCCGCGAATCCGGTTTATCCGCCGGGAGAACGGCGGCGGGGGCGCCGCGCGCAACACCGGCATCGACGTGGCGACCGGCCGCTTCGTGGCCTTCCTCGACTCCGACGATGTGTTCCTGCCGCATCATCTCGCCAGCATGCGCTTGGCTCTGCGCGATACGACGGACACTGTCGGCTATGCGCGTATCGTCGTCGATCGCGGCGTCGGCCGCACTTTCCTCAAGCCACCCCGCGCCATCGGTCCCGGGCAGGACATGGCGAGCTATCTCCTGCGGGACCGCGGCTTCACGCCGACCAGTACGCTCGTCGTGCCGGCGGAATTCGCGCGCCGCATCCGCTTTCACGAAAATCTCGGAGAAGCGGAAGATACCGATTTTGCCATCCGCCTATCGCTTGCGGGCTGTCGCTTCGTCATGGCGGAGCGTCCCGGAACGATCTGGAAAGACAGCTTCGATCCCAATCGCCTGTCGGCCGGGCGCAGTACGCCGCGACTGGCCGAGTGGCTGGAGTCGATGAAGGCGTTGATCCCGCGCAAGGCCTATCTCGGCGGACGCGGCTGGGCCGTCGCCAAGGGCGTTGCGCTCACGGACGGGTGGCAGGCGTTCCGATTCTACCTGACTGCCGTCCTGAACGGCTGCTACCGCCCCGGTCTGGCGCTCGCCATCTTCATGCAGATTTTTCTTCCCGACCGTTTCTATCGCGCGATCGCCGACGGCGCGATCGCCCGGCTTGGCGCCGGCCTTCGCAATTCCGAAGCGCAGTCGAATGCGGTGCATATCTCCGCCGAAAAAGCATGCTGAGCAGGCGGTCCGTTCTCGGCGGCCTGGCCGCGGCCGCCTGCGCTTCCGCGGCAGAGGCGGACTTTTCGCCAGTGCACGAAACGGACGGACCGTCTCTGCGGCGCCTTGCGTCGGCGCGCGGCGTGATCTTCGGATGTGCTGCCGGCAATTTCGAATTCCGCGACCCCGATTTCGAGATCGCCTTCCTGCGCGATTGCGCGATCATGGTGCCCGAGTACGAGCTCAAGCGCGATCTGATCGAACCCTCGGAAGGACATTTTGACTTCTCCGCACCGGATGCGCTGCTCGAATTTTCCCGCGAACACCGGATTCTGTTTCGCGGACATCCGCTCGTCTGGTACGCCTCGAACCCGCCCTGGCTGGAACAGGCCGTCGCGCAGGCACCCGACGAGTCCATCCTCACGGACTATGTGGCGCGCACGGCGTCCCACTTTCGCGGTCGCATGCACTCCTGGGACGTCGTCAACGAGGCAATCGAGCCGAAGGACGGTCGAGCCGACGGCCTGCGCGACTCGTTCTGGCTGAAGAAGTACGGTCCCGGATATATTGACCTTGCCTTTCATGCGGCCCATGCCGCCGATCCCTCCGCGCTGCTCGTCTACAACGAATATGGGATCGAGGAGGACGGACCGGCTCGCGACGAACGGCGGCGCCAGACTCTCAACCTGCTGGAGGGCATGGTCGCGCGAGGCGTGCCGGTCGGCGCGTTCGGCGTCCAGGCTCATCTCCAGGCATTCGGCAATCCGATCGACCAGCGCAAACTCGAGACATTCCTGGCGGCCGTCCGCGACATGGGTTTGCGCATTCTCGTCACCGAACACGATGTCGACGACAGCGGCGGGCCTATCGATTTCGCGACGCGCGACAGGGCCGTAGCCGATACCAGTCGACGCTTTCTGGACGTGGCCTTGGACAATCGGGCGACGCTTGCCGTCCTGACCTGGGGACTGTCCGACCGCTATCTGCGCGCGGCCGGAATGCGCGACACGGTGCTGCGCGGAACGCCGCGCAAACTGCCGCTCGATTCCGACATGCGTCCGACGCCGATGCGCGCGGCTCTCGCGCGCGCCTTTGCCGGGGCGAGAACGCGCTAGGCAGCGCGGCGCTGCCCGGCTGCGATCCGGTGAAGCAGATGCGCGCTGAGACGGGGCGCGGCGAATTCAGCCCCGCACATGAAGCGCAACAACGGGCCGAAGCTGTTTGCCGCGGAAAGCCCGACGAAATAGAGCCCAGGCAGCGAGGACTCGAAATTGTCGGACAGTATCGGCGTCAAGTCGACTTGCGCGATGCGGCGGCGCACATCCGCGGCGAGGAAGGATAGCCGCTCGAGGTCCACGCGATAGCCGGTGGCGGCCACCACGTGATCGGTCATTACGACTTTCTCGCGCCCTTCGCCGTCGGTCAGTTCGAGCGCGACACGGCCGCCGACGATCCGCCCGCTCTTCAGGCGGCAATCGCCGTGAGCGGGGATCTGCCCGATGAACTTGTCGCGCGTGAACCAGCCGGCCGCCGGACCGAGGTGGCGGCGCGTCGCTTCGAGACGGAGTTTTTGCGGCAGGCGATGAAAGAGAAGCGGCGTGTTGACGCAAAAGAAGGATCGCCAACCCGGGCCGATGCCCGTGTCGGGGCTTTGTATCTGGCGCCAGAGGCTCGGCTCCTGATTGTCCGGCGCGTCGTGAAACCAGATGGATTTGCGGCGGGTTATCACCTGCACCTTCGCGCCGGCTTCGTGCATGGCGATCGCCGTGTCGACGGCGGAGGCGCCGGCACCCAGAATGGCGACTTCGCGTCCGGCGAACGCGCTGCAGTCGTGATGATCGAAGGAGTGCGTGACGTGCTCATGCGGCAAACCCGCGAGTTCGCCGGGCATATGCTTGAAGGAAGTGATGCCGACGGCGAGCACGACCCGCCTCGCCACCAGCGCAGTGCCGTCCTCGAGCGTCAGAGCAAATCCGTCCGGGCAGCGCGCGAGATCCGCGACGTCTTTTTCCTCGAGCGCCGGAACGTGGTTCTGCGTGAACCAGTCGGCATAGGCGACGAAATCGGAAAGCGCGACGGGCGACTTCTGCGGCGCATAGGTTACGCCGTTCGCCCGGCACCACGCCGCGAGGGTCGAGCTCTCGTCCGGCGCCGACAGGTTCGAGGCGAAGCCTTCCGATTTCAGATGCATGCCTTTGGGCATGTGGTCCCGCCACGTGCTCATCGGCTTGCCGAAGATGCGGAAAGAAATTCCGGTGTCGCGCAGATGGGCGGCGAGCGAGAGGCCGTATGGGCCTGCGCCGATGATGGCAATATCGCAAATGGTGGGCATGACATCCTTCTGGGGCAAAAGGAAAACGGGCGCGATCCCGCTGTTCCGAATTGGCACAAAGCTCTCTTTTTGAAACGCCGAAGCTGGGGACCGAAGCGTCTCGAACGGTTCCGTTCCACGTTGCATGCCATGTTCAGAATTGATTGAGAGCCAAGCGGTTAGTCTCGTCGCATGGTCACGCGCGTCATGCTCAGCACTACGGTTAACTGGCCGTCCACCGCACGGCTTGCTGGCGCGTTCGCCGGCGTCGGCGCGCGGGTCGATGCGCTTTTACCGGCCGGCCATGTTGGCACCAAGAGCCGCTTCGTTACCGGCCGACACATCTACAATCCGCTCTTGCCCTTGCCTTCGCTCGCGCTGGCGATCGAAGAGTCATGGCCCGATCTTGTCGTTCCGTGCGACGACCGCGCGGTGCGCCATCTGCTCGCGCTCCACAGCCGCAATCCGAACAGCGACGTGGGCAGTCTGATCGCCTACTCGCTCGGCCGGATGGAAAGCTATCCGGTCCTCTTCTCGCGAAGCGGGTTCATTGCGGCCGCCATGCGGGAGGGAGTCGCCGTCGCGCATACGCTCACCGTCGAAGATATCGACGCGCTCGATCTGGCCCTGCTGGAGACGGGTCTGCCGGCCGTGCTCAAATCCGACGGCAGTTGGGGCGGTGGCGGCGTGATCGTCGCCCATACGCCGGAACAGGCCCACAAGGCGTTCTGGCGCCTCGCCGCGCCGCCATCGAGGTTGCGCAGCCTGGCGCGGACGTTTCATCGCCGCGACACACACTTTCTGCTCGATGCCCTCTCGCCGCCGGATCCCGTCGTGAGCGTCCAGCGATATGTCGGCGGAACGCCGGCCACGACTTCGTTCGCAAGCTGGCAGGGCCGCGTGCTTGCCACGATCCATATGGACGTTCTCGAGACGACGACACCGACAGGACCGGCCAGCGTCGTGCGGCGCATAGACTGCCCGCAAATGGAGGAAGCCGCGCAAAAACTCGCATCGCGTTTCATGCTGTCTGGAATTCACGGGCTCGACTATATGCGCGACGGAAACGGACGGGTGCAGCTGATTGAAACCAATCCGCGCGCTACACAGTCGAGCGCGCTCGCCCTGGGTCCGGGACACGATTTGGTCGCGGCGATGGCCGGATGCATCGCGCCGACGGCTGGCGGGGCCAGGCCCCGGGTGAGCGAGAATCCCGTCGTCGCCCTGTTTCCGCAGGAGTGGCGGCGCGATCCCCGCAGCATCTGGCTTCGCACGGCACATCTGGACGTGCCCTGGGACGATCCCGAAGTCCTCAAAGCCTGCCTGAATCCGGGCGAAACCGAACCGGCCATGCCACGCCGCGACGCGGCAGCGACGGGACGGTCACAGATATTAACGGCTGAGTAGGGTGAATTGTTGGTTACGCCGTTAACCATTCGTCAGTCGGTTAGGCCCTAAACGTTACAAGAGAAGTTAAA
>Ga0335071_10005673_pt1 | contig 12935 bp, 10 predicted proteins | sample Lox_Sample_15_FD_206724 | JGI IMG/M metagenome (GOLD analysis project Ga0335071, IMG submission 206724) | Soil microbial communities from Loxahatchee National Wildlife Refuge, Florida, United States - Lox_Sample_1.5 | ecosystem: Environmental > Terrestrial > Soil > Wetlands | place: USA...
GCGAAGGGGCGTCGAGACGGGCGCCTTCGGATGCGGACGAACGGAGTAGGCGGAGGCGATCGTCTTGCCCTCGCCGTTCTGATTCGCGTCGATCAGCACGCCGCGGCGGCGGGCCTTCGACCATTGCGTCGTCGCGAGCGTGGGATGGGCGCGGACGATCGCGCCCGCGACGATCTCGGCGAAGCGCCGCGTGTCCTCGTAGGTCGAGCGGCGGTCGATCGGGACGAGCACGTGGAAGCCTTTGCCGCCGCTCGTCTTCGGGAACGAGGCGAGCTCGAGCGCGTCGAGCAGCTGCTTGAGGACGAGCGCCACCTCGATCGTCTGGGCCCACGGGACCTCGGGCGTCGGGTCGAGGTCGAAGAGCACGGTGTCGGGGCGGTCGGGGCGGTCGGTGCGCGACTGCCAGGGGTTCAGGTCGATGCAGCCCATGTTGACCATCCAGAGGAGGGCGAGCTCGTCGTTCACGACCGGGAACGACACCCACCGCTTCGCGCCGCCGCCCCGCGGCGACACCTCGGCGCGGAACGTCGGGATCCAGTCGGGCATGTGGCTCGGCGCGTCCTTCTGGAAGAAGGCCTTGCCGTAGGCGCCGTCCGGGTAGCGGCGCATCGTGAACGGCCGGTCGCGCAGGTGTGGGACGAGCACCGGCGCCACCTCCCGGTAGTAGCCGAGCAGGTCGCCCTTCGTGATCCCCTCGTCCGGCCAGAACAGCTTGTCGAGGTTCGAGAGCTTCAGCTCGCGGCGGCCGGACGCGATCGTCGACTCGATCGGCAGCGGCGCGCGAACCTCCGCAGCCGCCTTGTCCTCGCGCAGGCCGAGGTAGGCGGGATGGCGCAGGTGCCGGTCGTGCGTCCACTCGCCGTAGCGCACCTGCACGACGAGGGCCGGCTCCACCCACTGCACGTCGCCCTTGCGCACACGCGGCATCTTCGGCGCCTCCGTGAACGGTGACGTGTCGCGATGCAGCGGCCGCAGCAGCTTCAGCAGCTTCGCGATCTCGGCGTCGTCGAACCCGGTGCCGACGTTTCCGACGTAGCGCAGGGCGCCGCCGTCGTTCACCGCGAGCACGAGCGCGCCGAACGTGCTCGCCCGGCGGCCCTCACCGCGCGTGTAGCCCGCCACGACGAACTCGTCGTTCAGCTCGGTCTTGATCTTCAGCCAGTCGCGCGTGCGGCGCCCGGTCCTGTACGTGCTGTCGGCGCGCTTCGCAATCACGCCTTCCAGACCGCGCTCCTGCGCGACGCGGAAGAGCGCGTCGCCGTCGTCGAAGCCCTCCGAGTAGGCGACGGTCCTCACGCGCTTGTCGAGCACCTCGCGCAGGAGCCGCTTCCGCTCGGTGAGCGCCCGGTCGACGAGCGGGACGCCGTCGAGCTCGAGCAGGTCGAACACGTAGTAGACGAGCGGCCCGACACCCTGCTGCAGCTCGCTGAAGCTCGTCCGGCCGGTGGGGTCGACCCGCGTGATCTCGCCGTCGAGGACGGCGTTCGGGCTCTTCACGGCCTTGACGACGGCGCGCGCGACCTCGGCGAAGCGGTCGGTGAGATCGTTCTCGTTGCGCGAGCGCAACGTGCACTCGCTGCCGCGCAGGTAGGCGATCGCGCGCCAGCCGTCGAACTTCACCTCGTACTCCCAGCCCGGGCCGTGCGGCACCGCTTCGGCAAGGGACGCGAGCATCGGCGCGTACGTCCCCTGCACCGGGGCGTCCGCCTCGTCGTGGCCCTTGATCAGCAGCCAGTTCTCCTCCTTCCCGTCGAGGCGCGCCGGCACGAGCGTCCAGCGGCCGTGCAGCCGCTCGCCGTGCAGGGCAACGGTCAGCTGGCCGTTCGGCTTCTCCTCGAGCAGGTCGTAGGTGCCGTGGTCGTAGATCTCGACGCTGCCGGCGCCATAGTTCCCGCTGGGGATGTCGCCGTGGAAGGTCGCGTACTCGAGCGGATGGTCCTCGACGTGCACGGCGAGCGCCCGCGCGCCCGCCTCGAGCGGCACGCCCTTCGGCACCGCCCACGAGGCGAGCGCGCCGTTCCGCTCGAGCCGGAAGTCGTAGTGGAGCCGCCGGGCGTCGTGCCGCTGGACGACGAAGATCGGCCGGGCGCCGGCTCCACCGCCGCCGAACGGCTCGGGCGTCCGGTCGGGGTCGCGTTTGCGCCGGTAGTCCGAGAGCGACACGACGAGAGCTTGAACGGCGAACGCGCGTCCTGCAGCGAGAGGCGCTGTTACGCTCGCGCCGGGTGGGGCACCGGATGGGCATCGCGTTCGACCGCTGGTGGTGGGTAGCGGCAGCACTGCTCGTCCCGGTCGCCGCGTACCTGAACCGGGATGCGCTCGGCATGCAGGGCGTCTACCCGGATTACGTGTGCTTCCGCCACGTGATCCTTTCCGGCTTCGACCCGCGGCAGGACTTCTGCGAGAGCCCCACCTTCCCGATGTGGGGGTACGGCTTCCTGCTCGTCGGCACGGAGCGCAAGCTCGCACTGCTCGTCGGCCAGGGGGCCGCGGCGATCGCAGCCGCGTGGTACCTGCTGAGGACGCTGGAGCGGCTCGAGATCCTCCAGGGGCTCGGCCTTCGGCTCGTCAAGCTCGCGCTCGTCGTGTCGGTGCCGTGGTACGCATTCAGCGCGCTGCGCTGGCCGTACAGCGAGGCGATCAGCCTCGTCCTCGTCGGCCTGGCGCTGCTCCTGCGCGCCGTGTCGAGCTCACGGCGGCCGCTCCTCGTCTTCGTCGGATCCGGCCTCCTGTTCGGGCTCGCCCTGAACTTCCGCTCCGACTACATCGCGCTACCGCTCGTCGCGGCAGTCGTCGCAGTCGCGCTCTCCCGCAAGCGGCTCGAGACGGCGGCGTCGATGCTCGTGTGGATCTGTGCGATCCTCGTCGCGCTCGTCCCGTGGATGGCGTACTCGCATCGCGCCACCGGGCATTTCCTTCTGACCTCCACGAACAGCGGCCACGTGCTCTACATCAGCCTCGGCCAGCTCCCGGGCAATCCCTGGGGCATCACGCCCTTCGACGGCGACCCGAGGATGCAGCGAGAGCTCGACGCGCACTTCGGCACCAAGGACACGCAGTCGCTCACCTACGCAAGCGACGTCTACCTCCGGCACCGGTTCGTTCAGCTCGTCCGCCAGCATCCGGTGGCCTGGCTCCACAAGGACGTGGTCAACGGCGTGCACACCCTCACCGAGGGCTTCTACAGCGGCGAGTTCATCCAGGCGGCGGACTGCGTGCCGCACTGCTACGGCAAGTTCGGCTGGAACGAAGCCGGGACGGCGCGCGTGCGCTCGCCGCTCTCGACGCTCTTCGGCTCCGGGCTCGGGCTCCGCGACCGGCTCCGCTTCGGGCTTCAGGAGGGCTCCGCCCTCGAGGGGCGGATCGTCTCGCTCTTCGGCTTTCTCGCCGCTGCGGCCGTCTTCGTGCTCGCGCTCCGGCGTCGCGACACGGCCCTCGCGCTGCTCGCACTCGTCCCCTGCTTCCAGTGGGCGAGCAACGCCCTTGCCTACGATCTCTCCTCGTACAGCTCGAACGCCTACGTGCCGGTCCTGGCGACGATCGCGATCGCCGGCACGGAGCTCGCCCGCCGGTGGCGCGGGCGGGCGCCGAGACGCGGCCGGGCCGGGTAGCCGTCTCCGTCCCGTCTTTCTGGGGATTTTCCCCGTTGAAAACCCTGTGGATGGTGTGGAAAGGCGCGCTTCGTGCCGATCGTCACGCAAACACGCCCATGCCGCGGAACTTCGCGCGGCGCAGGCGCCGGAGCTCCTCGCCCGGCGTCTCCTCCAGCTCCTCGAGCGACTCGACGAGGGCCGCCTTGAGCAGCCGCGCCGCCTCGTCGTGGTCGGCCTGCGCCCCTCCGGGCGGCTCGGAGACGATCCCGTCGATCACGCCCAGCTCGAGGCAGTGGAACGCGTCCGGCTTGAACGCCGCCGCAGCCTTCTTCGCCTCGCCCGCGTCCCGCCAGAGGATCGCGGCGCAGCCTTCCGGCGTGATCACCGAATAGATCGCGTTCTCCTGCATCAGCACGCGGTCGGAGACGGCGATCGCGATGGCGCCGCCGGAGCCGCCCTCGCCGATGATGCAGGCGACCGTCGGGACGGTCAGGCGCACCATCTCGGCCTGCGCCCGCGCGATCGCGCCGCCCTGGCCGTGCTGCTCGGCGGCCACCCCCGGATACGCGCCCGGGGTGTCGACGAACGAGACGAGCGGGAAGCCGAAGCGTTCGGCGATCTCCATCGCGCGCATCGCCTTGTGGTAGCCCTCGGGATACGCCATCCCGAACTGTCGGTCGAGGCGCTCCTTCACGTCGCGGCCCTTCTGATGGCCGACGATCGCAACCGTGCGGCCGTCGATCTTGCCGAGGCCGGTGACGAGCGCCCCGTCGTCGGCGCGGCCACGGTCACCGTGGAGCTCGACCCAGTCGTCGACGAAGCGGCTCACGTAGTCGAGCGTGTACGGCCGCTCGGGATGCCGCGCCAGCTCGACCGAGTGCCAGATCGCCTCGTCGCTCGTGTCGTCGCGCAGCCGGTCGAGCTGCCGCTCGAGCCGCTGCGCCTCGCCGTCGACGCGGGTCCCGCGAAGGAGCGGCAGCCGCGACAGCCCCGACAGCCGGTGGCGCAGGCTCACCTCCTGCTCGCGCTCGCTCATTTCCCGCTCCGGCACCGGCCAAGCCGGTGCCTCCGCTCTCTGATGAGCTCCGGCGAGCCTACGCTCATGCAAACAGCCTCAGGACGCGGTTCAGGTACTCGCGCTGCTCGGCGCGCGGGACGATCGCGTCGAGATGGCCGAAGCGAAGGTTCTGCTCGGCGAGCCCGAAGTCCTCGGGGAGCTTCTCGCGCGTCGTCTGCTGAACGACACGCGGGCCGGTGAACGCGATCAGCGCGCCGGGCTCGGCGATCGTCACGTCGCCGAGCGACGCGAACGACGCGAGCACGCCCGCGGTCGTCGGATGCGCCATCACCGTGATCACCGGGATGCGCGCGTCGTGCAGGTCCTCGACCGCGCAGACGGTCTTCGGCAGCTGCATCAGCGACAGGATCCCCTCCTGCATGCGCGCGCCGCCGGAGCTCGTCACCGAGACGAGCGGCACGCCGCGTTCCACCGCCGAGTCGCACGCGCGCGAGAACTTCTCGCCGACCGCGCTGCCCATCGAGCCGCCCATGAACTTGAAGTCCATGACGGCGAGCTCGACCGGGCGGCCGTCCATCGTCGCCTGCCCGATCACGATCGCCTCGCCCTGGCCCGTGTTCAGCTCGGCCTCGGCGAGCCGCTCCGCGTACGGGCGGACATCGAAGAACTCGAGCGGATCGTCCGAGCGGACGTCGACGGCCTCCTCGACGAACGAGCCCGCGTCCGCGTACCACTCGATCCGCGCCTTCGCCCGCATCGGGAAGTGGTGGCCGCACTGCCCGCAGACCCACAGCGACGCCGCCAGCTCGTCGTCGCGGTAGTGCGAGCCGCACTTGGGGCAGGTGTTGGGGTGCTTCGCCTCGGCCGGCTCCGGCGCGTGCCGGTGCTCAACCTGGACGTCGATCCGGGCCTCTGACATCTCGTAGAGCTTAGACCGCCGCCGGCCCGAGGCCGGTTACAGGGCTCGGGAACACTCGAGCGGCGGCCCACCTAGGATGTTTCGGTGCGCGCCGCTGCCGCTGCGGTCACAGCTGTTCTCGTCGCGCTCCTCGCCTACGGGGCGAGCGTCCTCACCTCCGTGCCCCGGCCCTACAGCGACGAGGGCTGGGTCGGGGCCTTCTCCTGGTCGGTTGCGACCGGGCACGGCCGCCGCGAGCCGCTGCTCTCGGACACGTCCCTCTACCGCGGGATCGATCACTGGACATCGGTGGCCGGGACGCTGCCGTTCGTCGCGGCGCACCTCGCCGATGGAAGCTCGCTGACCGCATTCCGGACGGCGTCGTTCGTCGTCGGCGTGCTCTCGCTCGTGCTTCTGCTGGCGGCGCTGTGGCGGCTCGGCCCGGCCCCCGCGCTCGCGTGCGCCGCCCTGCTCACGGCGTCGTGGGGCTTCGTCGATACGACGCACCTCGTCCGCTGGGACGCAGCCGCTGTCTTCGTCGTGTCGGCGATGCTCCTGCTTGCGGGCCGCGGAACGCCGTCGCCCCGCCGCACCGCCGTGATCGCGGCGCTCCTCATCGTCGGTCTCGATGTCGAGCCGGCGACCGTCGCGCTCGCCCCGGGTGCGCTGCTCCTCATCGCCGGGCCACATGCGGGCAGGCGCCGTCGGCTCGCCGTGTTCGGGTCGGCGCTCGTCGTGTTCGGCGCCGCCTACATCGCTCTGCGCCTGCTGCCGGCGCCCGGCGTTGCGCGTGCACAGTTCGACGACGTCTATGCAGCGGGGCCGTACCGCCTGCCACTGCTCCGGATCTTCAGCGAGGGGAGCCTTCATCCGCTGACGGCCGAGCTCGACCGCTACCGCGCGATGACGCTCGCTCGGAGCAACAGCTCGGTGTTCGGGACGCTGCTGCTGCTCGAAGCCGGGCTCGCGGCGGCTGTCGCCCTGCTGGCCGCGGCGGGGAGACGGCTCTCGGCCCGCGCGGCTCCGGCGGTGCTGCTCGTCGGCTACGTCCTCACCCTCGGCCTCATCCAGGGCAACCGCAGTCCAACCTACGCGTGGTACGCGCTCCCGCTCGCAACGGCGAGCGTCGCATGCCTTCTCTTCAGCGAGCCGCGGCCCGGCCGGCCGCGGCGGCGCGAGCGCCTGGTGCTGGGCGGCGCCGTGCTGCTCGGCGCGGTGCTCGCCGTCTCGGGCGTGGCCGGGCTGGCAGGCCCGCGCCCGCAGACGTTCGCCCAGGCGGCGGTCTTCGCCGGGGTCGGGCTCGCGGGGCGGCGGCGGACGGCGACGCGAGCGTGGCAGCTCGCGGCGGCGGGAACGATCACCGGCCTCGCCCTGGTCGGCGGCGCTGCACTCGTCCACACGGCCCGGACGACGCCCGCGAGCCCGCTCACGTCGTCGGCGCTCGCGGCCGCCGCACGCACGATCGCACCGAACGAGACCGTGATGGGCGAGTGGCAGTGGTGGTACCTGTTCGGGAACGGGCAGTACCGCGCCAACAGCGAGATCTGGCTGATCCGATACTCGAGCGGCGTCACCTTCGCCGAGGCGTTCGCCCGGCTGTGCCCCGACGTCGTGCTCCTCGACGACGACTGGCTCGACCGCTACGCGCAGAAGACGGCCTTCCCGAGCCTCGCGCCGACCGTCCCGAGCGAGGAGGCGCAGCTGCTCGCAACCCTCCACCGCTTCTACCGGCGCGGGGCGCACGGCGAAGCCGACGGAGACCGCTTCGCCTTCTGGCACCGGATCGCCCCGGGCTGCGCCGGTCAGCCGTAGCGGGCCGCGCGCTCCTCGTCTGCGCGCAGCCATTCCGCCGTCCGCTCGAGGCCGGCGGCGAGGCTCGTGGCCGCCTCCCAGCCGAGCAGCGCACGCGCCCGGTCCGGGCGGCCGCTCCAGACCGACGTGTCCCAGGCCCGGGGCGCCATGGTGCCCCATACCGGCTCGGCCCGAACGCCGAAGAGGTCCCGCGCCACCGCAACGAGCTCGGCCAGCGTCGTCTGGGCGCCGGTCGAGACGTTGATGACCGTGCTGTGGGCGAGCGGCCGCGACGCGGCGGCCAGGAGGGCGTCGACGGCGTCTTCGACGTAGACGAAGTCGCGCGAGATCGCCGGATCGGCGAGCGGCGGCAGCATCCCGCGGGCGGCCGCGGCGACGAGCGTCGGAATCAGGCGGCCCGGCTCCTCCCACGGCCCGTAGACCGAATAGAGACGGAGCACGCACGTCAGCGGGCCCGGCGGCGCGCTCTGTGCCAGCAGATGCGTCGCCGCAGCCTTGGTGGCCGCATAGTCGCTGTTCGGCGCGAGCGCGTCGAGCTCGTCGGCGGGGTGGTCCTGGAAGCCGTACTCCGACGAGGAGCCTGCGTGGACGATCCGCTCGACACCCGCTGCCGCCGCGGCCTCCCGCAGCGCCGCCGTCGCGAGAACGTTCACGCGGAGCATCCGCTCGAGGTCGGTCTGCCACGAGTAGGCGCCGTGAGCCGCCAGGTTGAACACGATCCGCGGGCGGATCGCCGCGACCGCGCGCCGAAGCGCGCCGAGATCCTCGAGATCGAGCTCGCGGACCTCGGCGCCCACTCCGTCGAGCCGCCACGCGTCGGCGCCGGGGCGGACGGCCGCGACGACCGGCGCCCCCTCCGCGACGAGCCGGCGGACGAGGTTCGCGCCGACGAACCCGCCCGCCCCCGTCACGAGCGCCGGGCGGTCGCTCAGGCGGCTCCTCCGAGGAAGTCCGCGTAGCCGAAGACGTCCAGGTACTGCCACGCACGCCGGCCGACCTCGTCTTGTTCCTCCGCTGACAGCTCGCGCGCGGTCGCGAGGTTCGCCTCCGGAGTCGGCGTCCGGATCGTCCCCCATGGATAGACCTGATCGAGCGGTGCACCGTTCCAGCTCGGGCGCAGCAGGGACTCGACGTCCTTCTCGAGCCCGAGCGCGTCGAGGACCGGCGCGAGCGCAGAGCGGGCGTCTGCCATCACATCCTCGGCGCGCACGATGTGGAACCGGCCGGGATAGAGCTCGCGGTAGAGGAGCGCGTAGTGCTGGTTGAGCGTCCAGCCCAACAGATAGCCGGGGAGCGGGAGCGGCACCGGACGCTTCTTCGTGTCCGCGTAGGCAGACCACGGGTTGCGGACGACGTGCAGCACGTGCGCGTCCGGCAGATCTTCGAGGATCGCACCGCCGTCGACCCCGATGATGGGGCTGTAGCCGACGTGCACCTCTTCGCGCCCGCTCCGCGCGTAGTCGTGCCACACGTCGAACGTCGACCGGAAGAATGCGGCGACGTTCGCGGCGCGCGACCTTCCGCTCTCGCGAACGAGCTCGACGTAGCGCGCCATACGCTCGTCGTCGTCCAGCTCGAACGGGCGCTCGCGAAACTTGCTGACGTACGGTGTTCGCGCCCGCACCTTCGTCTCTTCGTCGATGATCGCGCGGTAATCCGCCTCCGGCGTCGCGTCGAGCGCGAACACCGGCCAGCGGTACTTGACCGGGAACACCGAGGCGAGCTGGTCGTTGACGAGCCTCGTCCCGATCTGCGACTCGAACGGATAGACGTAGAGCTGCGGATGGCCGTCCAGGAAGCGGTGGGTCGTGTTGCCGCCGTTCTCGTACATGGCGCCGATCATCAGCAGCCGGAACTGTTCGCTCATTGGTTTCCTCTCATCGTGAAGCGGTAGAACAACTCGCGCGTGCGGGCCGGACTCGCTCGCATCTCGAACGGCAGGCCGCCCGACAGCGTATGCGGCACGGCCTCGACGGCGAACACCTGGTTCCCCGCCGGCCAGGTGAGAGATGCAGCCACCTCGCCGGTTGCGACTCGCACTGCGTGGACGCCGCAGACGCTCCCGTCGACGTCGAGACCCGGCGCGTAGCTCCGGAAGCGCGGAATCACCCGGGACGTGGCGACGAAGGCGAAGTCTCCGTGGAAGCAGAGGCCGCGGGTCCAGCCGCGCAGCCGGGCGGCCGGCGCGAAGGAGCCGTCCTCGACCCGCCCGACCTCGCCGTAGCCGCTGTTCAGGACCCAGAGCCCGCCGTCGTGGAGCCGGGCCGAGTGCGGACGCGTGAGCCCGCGCACGACCGGCTCACGGGTGCGGCCGGAGAAGACGACGCCGCGGCCGTCCACGGGAAAGTGCCGCTGGCCCGGCCGGCGGCCGGACGGACGCTCCGCCGAGGCCGAGAAGTACGACCGGGCGAGCGTCGCGCCCGCGGCGATCGAGTTCAGCTGCAGGTAGTTGCGCTCGAGGTCCGGCACTCCGTCGCGCTCGACCGAGCGCGGCCACCAGACCGGCTCGGGCGCCGGCCGGTCGAGTCGCACGACGGCGTTCCAGCCGACCGCGTTGCCGTGGAGGCGGCCGCCGACGAGAGCGAGGTCGTGGAGATACAGCGACCCCGGGAGGTACCGCGTCCGCGCGGGGACGAGCGGACGCTCATCCGCGAGTGCCGGCTCCAGCTCGACGAGCTGGTTGGGATTGCGCGTGGAGGCGACGTGGACGACGCCGCGCGCCGCATCGACGGCGATCCCCGACGGGTGCGGGAGCGGCAGGAACGTCTGGCGCCCGCGTCCGCCGGAGGCGGCGTGGGCGACGAGCAGGTGCTCGTACTCCCGCGAGACCACGAGGCAGATCCCGAGCTCGTCGAGGATGTCCCACCAGTCCCGGCTTGCGCGATGGCGGAGGAGCTCCCGGTCGACCGAGCCCGCGTCGGCCCAGTGGGCGAGGATCTGCGCCGGGTCGCGCCACGCCGCCGCATGCTCCGCCCAGCGGGCCGCGGGAGGCTTACCCCCCATCGCCCGCCCGCCGTTCGCGCCACAGCCGCAGCGCGCCGGCGTACATCCGCGCGGCGGAGCCGTAGCCCGTGGTCGAGCGTCCCCCGTAGCGCACGGTCGCGAGGATCGGCACCTCGATCACCGGGTAGTCGGCCTCACGGCAGACGGCGACGAACTCCGCGTCGATCAGATCGTCGTCGCGCTCGAGTGCGAGCAGGCGGTCGAAGCTCCGGGGGAACACCTTCGGCGTGCCGTTGACGTCCCAGACGGAGAGGTCGAACAGCGCGCGACATTCCAGGTTGTAGAGGAGCGACCCGAGCCGGCGCCGCTTGCTGTCGCGGATGCGGCGATTCGCCTTGACCACGACGTCGGGGTACACCGTCGCGTAGAGCAGGAGCAGGGTCAGGATCTGAGGGGTCGTCCGCGCCGAGTTCGTGTAGCAGAGCAGGTCGCCCCGGGCGACGGCGATGCCCGCCCGGACCGCGGCGCCCCACCCTGCCTGCTCGATCGGCTCGTGGCGCACCCGCTCGTCCTCGGCCGCGAGCCGATCGCAGATCTCCGGTGAGCTGTCACGGCACGCGTTCGTCACCAGGATGAGCTCACACGGAGCCGGGACGTCGCCGAGCGCGGCAAGGTACGCGCGAACGACGCTCTCGATGTGCTCCTGCTGGTTGTGCACCGGCAGGATGATGGAGACCAGGGCCGCCTTCCCCGGCACGGATGTGGCGTCGCTCACGACGTCACTCCTCCTGGAAGGCGAGCGCGCCGACGACGCTCTGCACGAGGCGCTCGGCGGTCAGCCCGTGGTGCTCGAACATGAGCGCCCTGGACCCCGTGAAGGCCCGGGGCATCGTCTCGACCGCGTGACCCACGAGCCGGCAGCCGGCTCCCGTCGCGGCGATCACCTCGGCGACGAGGGAGCGGAGCCCCCCGGCCGCATAGTGCGCCTCGATCGTGACCGCGAGCTGTGTGCGCTGGACGAGCCGGGCGAGGTCGTCGACGGGGGACGGGTTGAACGACGAGACGACCGCCACGCACGCTGCGATCCCGTCTCCGGCGAGTTGGTCGGCCGCCTCGACCGCCTCGTGCGCGCAGGACCCCGTGGCGACGAGCACCACATCGGAGCCCTCGCCGATCACCTCGGCGCGTCCCGGCTCGAAGCGCCCGTTCAGCCCGGGCACGCGGGGGCCGTCCTTCTCGAGGCGGAGATACACCGGGCCGGGCACGGCAGACGTCGCAGCGACCGCCGCGACTGCCTGGTCGGCGTCGGCGGGAACGAATGACGTCAGCTCCGGCTGCGCGCGCATGATCGCGATGTCCTCGAGCGCGTAGTGGGTCACGCCGTTGTGGCCGTAGTCGAGGCCGCCGCCGACACCGACGACGCGGACGGGCAGCGCGTGCAGGACGGCGCCGTTCCGGAGGAACTCGTAGGCCCGCATGCTCGCGAAGGTGGCGATCGAGTAGACGAACGGCACGCGACCCGCCTCGGCCAGACCGGTCGCCAGCCCGAGCATGTTCTGCTCGGCCACGCCGACGTTGAAGAACCGGTCGGGGAACCGTTCGGCGAACGGCTCGAGGACCATGTAGCCGAGGTCGCCGGTGAGCAAGACGATCCGCTCGTCGCGGGCGGCCGTTTCGACGAGCGCGCCGATGAACTCCTTCCTCAAGCCGCGCCCTCGACCTCGGACGCCGCGGCTGCGTACTCGTCGTCGTCGAGCGGCCAGTAGTGCCACTTGATCTGCGACTCCATGAAGGACACGCCCTTCCCGAACACGGTGCGCGCGAGGAGCACCTGCGGGCCGTCGTCGAGTGTGCGCAGACGCGCGAGCACACGAGCGCACGCGTCCGGATCGTTGCCGTCCACGGCGTGCACACCCCAGCCGAAGCTCCTCCAGCGGCCGTCGAGCGGAGCGAGATCGAGCACATCCTCGGTGTAGCCGAACGCCTGCTGCCCGTTGACGTCGACGATCGCGACCAGGTTGGAGAGCCGGTGGTGCGCCGCGAACATGATCGCCTCCCAGACCGACCCCTCGTTGCACTCCGCATCGCTCATCAGCACGTAGACGCGCCGCTCGGAGCCGTCGAGCCGCGCTGCGAGGGCGGCCCCGGCGCCCATCGAGAGCCCCATCCCGAGCGAGCCGGTCGCGAAGTCGACGCCCGGGACACCGTGCTCGGGATGGGTGCCGAGCGCGCTGCCCTCGCCGCAGAAGCTCTCGAGCGCCGCCGCGTCGAGGATGCCCACCTCATGCAGAGCTGCGTAGAGGGCGAGCGCGGCGTGCCCCTTCGAGAGGATGAAGCGATCTCGGTCCCGGTCGCCGGTTCCCGCGCCGGAGAGGGTTCCCGTGTAGAGCGCGGCGAGGATGTCGGCGACGGAAAGGCACGATCCGATGTGGCCGACGTTCGCGCGCTTCGAGGCGTCGAGCACTGTCATGCGGATCGCCCGCGCGAGGTCCCTGCGCGCATCGGACGTCGCTTCCCGCCCCCCTTCGGACACCATCGCGCAAGCGTAACGGACGCCCCGCACGGAGATCAGAGGCCAAGCGCGCGGGCGAGCCGCGTCACGGTCTCGGGATCGTCGAACCCGAGGAAGCCGGCGCCGGCGGGCGTCGGCAGGTCTGCGAGGACGACCTCG
>Ga0335071_10005675_pt1 | contig 12934 bp, 7 predicted proteins | sample Lox_Sample_15_FD_206724 | JGI IMG/M metagenome (GOLD analysis project Ga0335071, IMG submission 206724) | Soil microbial communities from Loxahatchee National Wildlife Refuge, Florida, United States - Lox_Sample_1.5 | ecosystem: Environmental > Terrestrial > Soil > Wetlands | place: USA: Florida...
CGGCTGGTCGCTCGTCAAACTCGAAGTGCTGGGCGAGAAGAAGCTGCTCTATCCCGACATGCTCGAGACGCTGCGCGCGACCGAGATGCTGGCGAAGGACGGGTTCCAGGTCATGGTCTATTCGAATGACGACCCGATCATGGCCAAGCGGCTCGAGGAGCTCGGCGCCGTCGCGGTGATGCCGCTCGCATCGCCGATCGGATCGGGCATGGGCATCCAGAGCACCGTGAACATCCGCATGATCATCGAAGACGCCAAGGTTCCCGTGATCGTCGATGCCGGCATCGGCACCGCGTCGGATGCGGCGGTGGCGATGGAACTCGGTTGCGACGGCGTCATTTCCAACACCGGCATCGCGCATGCGAAGGACCCTGTGAAGATGGCGGCCGCGATGAAACACGCGGTCGAGGCGGGCAGGCTCGCCTATCTCGCCGGTCGGATGCCGAAGAAGCCCTATGCCGACCCGTCGAGCCCGCTGACCGGATTGATCTAGGCGGCGTTGCCCGGCTCAGTGGCCGCGAGCCGCTCAGACCGGCTTTTGCTTCAGCAAGTCCTTGAGGTCGTCGTCGTCGACGGCACCGGCGTGCAGGTGTCCGTTGATGACGAAGGTCGGCGTGCCGTCGACCTTGGCGCGCAGCGCCAGCTTGTGCGCCATGTCGAGCGCGACGTCGATGTCGTGGCTCGCCATGTCCGCCTTCAGCTTGGCCACGTCCAGCCCCGCCCTGGCGGCGTCGTCGAAGATGGTCTGCTCGGTGATGTCCGCCTTTTCGCCCATCAGCGCGAAATGGAAGGCGACGAACTTGTCCGGCTGGTTGCGCGCGGCGAGCGAAGCTTTGGCCGCGAGCACGGCACCCGGTCCGTGCTGCTGCGGCAGCGGAAATTCGATGAACGAGAAGCGCGTGTCGCCCTTGTGCGCGTCGTAGTACTTCATGACGGCCGGAAGCGATGCGCGGCAATATGGACAGTCATAGTCGTAGAACTCGACGAAAGTCTGCCTGGCGTCCGCCGGTCCCGTCACGAAGGCCACACGCGGATCGAAGAACGTCTTCAGCCCGATGCTCCGCATGGCGTCGCGCTGCTCACGCTCGGACGTCGCCGCGTCCATCTCCTGCAATTTGACCTGCATCTCCACGAAAATCTCGGGATGGGTGAGCAGATAGGCGCGCACCTGCTTGCCGTCGAAGTGCTGGGGAAACAGCCCGAGCGCGGACGTGCCGAACACGACCAGCAGCGCCAGTGCGGCTCCGCCCAATGCGCCGAACAGGGCGACTTTGAATTGACCGTTCATGAAAGCGTCCTTGGGGTTCAGCGTTGCTGCTGCTGCCGCGCGGCGGGAACCGCGACGGCTACGATGTCATTGGCGCGTTGCCAGTCCGGGGAACCTTGCGCCAGACCGTGCCGCGCGCGCGTCGCGAACTGCGCGGCCTGGGGCATGGCGCCGACATTGTAATAGCGCTCGGCCGTAGCGAGATCTGCCATCGGTTCGTCGCCGAGCATGCTGTAGGCCTGCGCCGCCTCGTACCAGGCGAAGGAATCGTCGTCCTCCTGCTGCAGCGCCACCTTGAGGTTCGTGAGGGCGGGCTTGGCGAGATCGGGCCGCTCGGTCGCCAGCTGCGCAGCGGCAAGGCCGACGCGCAGCTGCGACGCGTCGGGCATCAGGTCGACACTTTTCTGGTACGCGGCGACGCCAAGTTCCGGTTTCGCCATGCTCACATAGATCTGGCCGAGAACTTCGTAGAAGTACGGATTGTTGGGCTCGTCCTTGATCAGGCTGTTGATCTCGGCGAGCGCCTTGGGCAGGTCGGGCAGACGCGAATAAGCCATGGCGCGGGCGTAGCGCGCCGGCTTGCCGTGGTCGCTCGGCGGATAGCGGTTGAACACGGTCTGCATCGGCTCGATATAGCCGGCGAGCTTGGCCTGCAGCATCTCATATTCGTGCTCGACTGCGGGGTCTTCCGGCACGTCCTTGTAGGGCGACGCCTCGACTTCCGTTTCCAGATTCGCAACACGGTCACGGCCGACCGGATGATCGGCGGCGTAGGGATCGATGCGGTCTGCGGACATGGCTTCTTCGTCAGCCAGCCGCTCGAACGTCGCGAGCAGTCCGCGCGACGATTGGTGGGTCTTGTCGAGCAGCTTGATCGCGATCTGGTCCGCGGTGGCTTCCTGCACGCGGCTGAAGGCGTTGAACTGCGCCTGCGCCACGCCTTGACCGCCCATCAGGATCAGCATTCCCGCCTCGCCGGCGCCGGCCGCGATGGCGGCGATACCGATGACCATCGAGAGCAGCATCGGGATCATCGCTTTCTCGATCGCCTGGCTGTCGCGCGAGAGGTGGCCGGCGACGATGTGGCCGGTCTCGTGCGCCATCACGCCCTTCAGTTCGAGCGAGTTCCTGGCGAACATGATCATGCCGGTCTGGATGAACATGTTCTGGCCCTCGGCGACGAACGAGTTCACCGTCGGGTCGTTCACAATATAGATGTGCACGCCCGCTGGATCGACGCCGCCGGCGCGCAACAGCGGATCCTCATAGCTGCGCAGCGCGCGCTCGGTCTCGGTGTCGCGGAGGAGAAGTATGCCTTGCGCCGCAGCCGGAGCTGTGAATGCTGCGAGACATCCGAAGAATCCGGCGAAGAACGCGATCCCGCGTGCGACGCGGGAAAGCGTTGTACGAACACGGCGGATGAGAGGCAAAGGGTTGCAAAAAGCCAAGGCTTGAACTCTCCTAATGATCCCCGCGCCCCCCTGTTCGCCCGGGACCGTATGTGGACGCGCTGTGGGCGTCAACGGACGGAACGGCGCGCCCGTTAACACCAAGGAAATGTAACATCGATGCTGCGATCACGGATTTTGGCTTGCGTTTCAAGCCTGCTTCTCTCCGCCTGCTCCATCGATCTGGCCGCCCCCCTGGGGCTTTCAGAAGGCGGCGCCAGCGGCAGCCGCAGCGCCGCGCTCGTGGTGGGCGACGAACCCTTCGCCGTCCGGACGGGCGCTTCGATCCTGTCCCAGGGCGGATCCGCGGTCGATGCCGCAACCGCCACCTACTTTGCACTTTCCGTAACCTATCCTGTGGCGGCCGGACTCGGGGGCGGCGGCATCTGCATCGTTCACGATCCGGCGAGCGGACGGAACGAGGAATTCGATTTTCTGCCGCGTGAAGCCAGCGGCGCCGGCGCCTATGCGGTTCCGGGAAATGTGCGCGGCTTCGCGCTGATGCAGAACGAGTATGGCGCATTGCCCTGGCAGCGCGACGTTTCGCCGGGCGAGGGATACGCCGCGACGGGCTTTCCGATCTCGCGCGCGTTGGAAGCGCGGCTGAACTCGGCGCAGGACGTGATCCGGCTCGACCCGACTCTCGCGGCGGAATTCCTGGACGAATCGAGCAAGCCCAAGCCGGAAGGCTCGGTCGTCACGAACGGGGCACTGGCGTCGACGCTGGCGGCGGTCCGCGTCGACGGCCCCAACGGCTTCTACAAGGGCACTGTCGGCGCACACATGATCGCCTATTCGCAGTCGGCGGGCGGCGGGATCGGCGTGCCGGACTTCGCGGGCTACACGGTGGCGGGCGGCGCGCCGCAAGCCATGCAGATGGGCAATGCCTACATTTTCCTGCCGGGCCAGCAAACAGGCTCCGGCAAGTTTGCCGGCGCGCTGTTCGACAATGTCAGCCGCGCGCAGGGGACAAGCATCGGCGCGGCCGATCTGCAAGCGACGGTCGTTTATGCGGTGAAGCAGGCGCTCAAGCAGTTTGCCATCACCAATCTGCCTGCCGACCTCGGCGCGACCGGATTTGCGGCTATCGATTCCAGAGGCGAAGCGGTGGCTTGCGCGGTGACGATGAACGGGCCGTTCGGTTCCGGCCATACCGCCACGGGCACAGGCGTCACCTTCGCCGGTTCGCCGGCCGCAGGCCAGTCGGGCGTCGCCTCAGCATTCCTGACGCCGGTCATCGCCACCGAGGGCGGAGCGGGGAACATCTCGCTCGCTGGCGCGGGAGCCGGTGGACCCAACGCAACGGCGGCGATGGGCTATGTGCTGGCGCGGCTCGCCGGCGGCGACCGCGTGATGAGCCCGGGCGACATCCGGTCGACCGGCGTCCCGAACGATACGATCAACGTCATCAGCTGCCAGAACAACACCTGCGTCGCGCTGCCTGATCCTGCCGGACACGGTACCGGTGCATCGGGCGACAGCATCCGCTGAACTCGCAGACGGTGATCGCGCGTCTCAGGATTTGAACGCGCGCTGCCACCAGCCCTTCTTCGGCGGCGGCTTGTCGTCGTCCTTGGGGGTCGTGTCGATCTCGGCGGATTCGTTCAGCGACCAGGACGGCGACGACGCGGTGTTGGGCACGCTCACGCGCGGCTCGTCCGTCGGCGTGGTATCGATCTCGTCAGTGGCCGAGCCAAACCGGTCTTCTATCGCCGCGGGCGGAACGACCAAAGCGGGAATTGCGGGATGCGCGGCCTCGTCACCTTCGCCCTGCGGCGCTGGCGCGGCGAATTGTTCGCGATTGCCGCCCCTGCGACCGCGGCGGCGGCGGCGCCTCCGGCGCGGGCCGCCTTCGCCGGGTTGTCCGCCGAAGCCGCCTTCGGGGTGCTGTTCGCGTTCGAACGGTTCGGCGCGGAATTCGTCGACGCCCGTGCCTTCCTGACCTTCGATCGGCGCGGCGGCCTCACCGCCTTCGATGGCGGCGATGCCTTCCTGGCGGGGCTCGCCCTCGCGCCCAGCGCCGTTGTGACGGTCGCGACCGCCGCGATTGCGTCCGCCGCGCCGCCGCCGCCGGCGGCCGCCTTCGCGGTTCGGCTGTTCGCTGCGCTCCGGACGCTCGCGCACCGGCTCAAGTTCGAGCGGCGCGGAGTCGCCGGCTTCGATCGCTTCGTCTTCCTCGTCGAGTTCTTCTTCCTCGATCAGATCGAGATCCTCTTCGGGCATCACCGGTTCGGTGACCGCGGCGAGCGCAGGACGCGGGAAGTCTTCCGGATTGCGATGACCGACGCGGTCGATCTCGAATTCGCCCGCCATCAGCTCCGCCTTCGGCTCGAAATTGATGGTGATCGCATATTCGGCTTCCAGGCGCGCCAGCTCGCGGCGCTTCTGATTCAGCGTGTAGATCGCGACGTCGGGGGCGACGTGGACGGTCAACCCATCCGCCCGCTGCTTTTGGGCTTCTTCCTCGAGACCGCGCAGCACGCGCAGGGACGTGGACTCGACCGAGCGCACGATGCCCTGGCCGCCGCAATGCGGGCAGGGGATTGTCGATCCGGCGATGACGCCGGCGCGCAGGCGCTGGCGGGACATCTCGAGAAGGCCGAACTGGCTGATCTTGCCGATCTGGATGCGCGCCCTGTCCTTGGCGACCGCATCGCGCAGGCGCTTTTCGACGTCGCGATCGTTGCGGCTGTCCTCCATGTCGATGAAATCGATGACGATCAGTCCCGCGAGGTCGCGCAGCCGAAGCTGACGGCCGATCTCTTCGGCCGCTTCGAGATTGGTCTTGCGCGCCGTCTCCTCGATCGAATGCTCGCGCGTCGCGCGTCCCGAGTTGACGTCGATCGAGACGAGCGCCTCGGTCTGGTTGATGACGATGTAGCCGCCCGAGCGCAGCGTCACGGTCGGCGAGAACATCGCGTCGAGCTGGGCTTCAATGTGGTGCCGCTGAAAAAGCGGCACGGGCTCGTGATAGGACTTCACGTTGCGGACATGGGTCGGCATCAGCATGCCCATGAAGTCGCGCGCGTTCTGGTAGCCCGCGTCGCCCTCGACGACGATCTCGGCCACGTCCTTGTTGTAGAGATCGCGGATGGCGCGCTTGATCAGGTCGCCTTCCTCATAGACGCAGGCTGGCGCGTTGGAATTGAGCGTCGTCTCGCGGATCGTGTCCCACATGCGCAGCAGGTATTCGTAGTCGCGCTTGATCTCCAGCTTGGTGCGGTTCTCGCCCGCCGTGCGGATGATGAGGCCCATTCCCTCGGGCAGCTCGAGCGCCTGGGCGGCGGATTTGAGCCGCTTGCGGTCGTTGGCGTTGGTGATCTTGCGCGAGATTCCGCCGCCGCGCGGCGTGTTGGGCATCAGCACGCAGTAGCGGCCTGCGAGTGAGAGATAGGTCGTGAGCGCCGCGCCCTTGTTGCCGCGCTCCTCCTTGACCACCTGGACGAGGATGATCTGACGGCGCTTGATGACTTCCTGGATCTTGTAATGGCGGCGGCGCAGGAAACGCTGCGACGGACGCTGTGCGTGCAGCGGCTGCGCCTCGCCCGATTGGGCATCGCCGTCGGCAGGCTGTTCTTCGCCGTCGAGCGGCTGCTCGGACGCGGTCTGGATGTCCGGAATTTCCTCGGTGATCTCCGGTTCCGGCGTCTCGACATGGACGCCTTCTTCTTCGGGGATATGCGAGGCGGATGCGGCGACCGTCTGCTCGTCGGCTACGCCGGCGGCGGTTTCGGCATCGGCGACGGCGTCGATCTCTTCCTCGCCGTATGCGTGATGGACATGTTCGTGCGCGTGTTCCGGCGCCCCGTCGTGCTCGTCCTCGTCCGCGCCGACGCCGGGATGCTCATAGACTTCTTCGCGGTCTTCCGCGTCGGTTTCGAGCGGGTGTTCCGGCTCAGCGCCGTCCTCGGTCGGCAGCGCGTCGACGCCCGCCTCGGCGGGACCGGCCTCGCCGCTTTCGGCCTGTCCTTCGGGGGTGAGTTCGACCTCTTCGTCCTCATCCTCGGAGATCTCGGGCTTTGGGCCGGAGCTGATTTCGAAGGATTCGATGTCGTCTTCCTGGCGGCGACGGGCCTCGGCTTCCTGTTCGGCGATGAGCGCCTGACGATCGGCGATCGGGATCTGGTAATAATCCGGATGGATTTCCGAAAAGGCCAGGAAACCCTGCCGATTGCCGCCATATTCGACGAAGGCCGCCTGCAGCGACGGCTCTACGCGCGTGACCTTGGCGAGGTAGATGTTTCCTTTGAGCGGCCGCTTGCTCGCGGCCTCGAAGTCAAATTCTTCGACCTTTTGTCCGTCGAGTACGACGACCCGGGTCTCCTCCGGGTGACTGGCATCGATAAGCATACGCTTGGGCATTGAAATCTCCGTGCGGGCCGCAAGAGCCCGTCGCGCGTCGTGGCGCTGACGAAGGGCTGGGCCGATCTGTTGTGGACGCGCGCCGCCGCACCGCTGTCCGCAGTCCTGCTGCGGATCCGGGAGTGAAGTCAGACGCGAAATCGATCATGGGAACGTAATCTTTTGGCCGGTCGGACCGGCCGCGGGACGCTGCTGCAATGGAGGGATGCTGCGCGCTGGGCCCAAAGGCCTTCGGGCGCGAACTCCGGACCACTGCACCTCACGATCCGGCCACCCCTGTGACCGGCCGGCGCAGCAAGCGCCACTTGTAGGTGTGCGCCGCCTCTGCGGCAAGGGGAGCGAGGGAAAATCGACCGCCGCGCCGCTTCGGAAGTGCGGGTCAGGAGCTGGGCTTGGGCGAAACTGGAATGTCCGTGCAGTACTCGATCGGGAATACGGGTTGCTGGAAGTTATAGTTTACCTTGTATCTCACTAGCACAATAAAAGATGACGTCTAATATTCATGTTATCTGCATATACTTTCCCATGTAGGGATATCCTGTCTCATAATCGGCACAATCATTGATTTACAAAGTCAAATACTGTCCTAGTACAAATCTATACTAGTAGATTGCTCCGGCATAGGCGGGCCTCGGGATTGGGCGGGGCCGATTAAGCAAACGGGGCAACAATGGCGAACAGAACGACGCTTTCGAAATGCCGGGCAGTGCTGCTTGTCGGCACGGCAGCCTTATTGGCGGCAAACGGCGCACATGCGGCGGATGCCAATTCCGATCAGGGGCCGGCGGTCGAAACCGTCGTCGTGACCGGCACGCATATACCCCGGCCGGAATATGATTTGCCCAATCCGAGTACGACGCTGAAGGCCGAAGAAATTCTGCACAGTGGCACCATCAATCTAACCGATTACCTCAAGCGCATTCCCGCGCTCACCGCTTCGCTCGGCGATGTCGAAACGACGGGCATCAACACGCCGGCAACCGACGCGGGCTCCTCGCTCGGCGGCCTGAACCTGCTGAATCTCCGCAATCTCGGATTCGATCGGACGCTGGTGCTCGAGGACGGTCAGCGCGTCGTCGGTTCTTCGACCGGCGATTCCGGCGTCGATATCGAAACGATTCCGATCACGCTGATCTCGAACGTGGATGTCGTCACGGGCGGTTCATCGGCCGTCTACGGCGCCGACGGCGTGACGGGCGTGGTGAACTTTGTGCTGAAGCACGATCTCGAAGGCGTCGATGCGCGCGTCCAGGCGGGCGGGGCGGAGGATGGCGGCGCCAGCAAATACATCGCCGCCGTTTCGGTCGGACATAATTTCGACGGTGACAGCGGAAATATCGAGCTCACCTACGAGACATCCATCCAGGATCATCTCAATTTCCGTCAGCGCAGCTTCACGCGCCCGGGAGGTGCGATTTTCTTTGTGCCCAATCCGGCCAATGTCGGCGGTCCCGATCCGACGCTGCCGGCGAACATACCGACCAAGAACGGGTTCATCATCGGCATCTCCGGAATCGGCGCGATCGACACGAACCTGGACGGCAATGCCGATTTTCTCGGAAATGGGATGCCGTACGACATCGGCAGCCCGATCAATGGCGAGTTCACCATCGGCGGCAACGGGTTGCCGCTCGCCGCGGCATTTGGCGCGGATCTCATCCCCAATCAACACCGCCACATTGCGCAAATCACCGGCGACGAGGAATTCTCCCGCTGGTTCAAGCTGACGGGCGAATTCCGCTTTGCGCACGTCGACACGTCCTCGCAGAACGAACCCAGCTTTTTCGAATTCCAGCCGATCACCGACCAGAACCCGTTTCTTCCGGCGAATGTTGCAGCACAGATCACGGCCAACGGCACCGCAGGCCTCGGTCCGGACGGTTCCGCCCTCGGCCTGCTCAGCGAGTTCCCCTTCCAGATCCCCGGAGCCGAACTCGTCGAAAACGTGATCCGCAACACCTATCGAACCGTCATCGGCGCGTCGGGCGACGTACCGCTTCCGGACTTCTTCCACGACGCGAAGTATGACGCGCATCTTGTCTATGGTCAGACCGACATCAACGACAATGAAGAGCACGATCTCGCCTCGGACCGATTTGCGGCCGCCCTTGACGCCGTGATCGATCCAGCGACCGGCAAACCGACCTGCCGATCGAACCTTGAGCCGGGCACCACGCCGCCAAATCTCAGTGCCTTGGGATTGGGCAATACGTTCGATCTGTTGATCGGTTTTCCGACCAGCGGGTTTCCGACCACCTTTACGCCGGGCCCGAATTCCGGGTGCGCACCGATCAATCTTTTCGATCCGACGGCGAACAACAAGGCCGCGCTGGCCTTCGCATTCCCGACCGTGCACAACACAGGCGTCCTGACCGAGTGGGACCTCAACGGGCTGGTCAGCTTCGATTTCCCGCAGGTCCAGGACATCGGCTTCGCCAAACCGCTCAGCGTGGTTCTTGGCGGCGAATGGCGCCGCGAATCGAGCGCCTCGTTCTCGCCGCCGCAGTCCGTCATTCCGAGCCTGTTCTTCGGTTCGGGCGCGTCGCCTGTGAGAGGCAGCTTCTCCGTCGGCGAGGCCTTCGGAGAAGTCTCGGTGCCCGTACTTTCCGATCAACCCTATGCGCAGGAACTCTCATTCGATCTCGCCGGCCGCGTCTCGAGCTATTCGACCGCAGGGACCGACGAAACCTGGAAGATCGGCTTCGTGTATGCGCCCATTGCCGACGTCAAGTTCCGCGGCACCGACGCGGTCGCCGTCCGTGCACCGGACATCGGGGAGCTGTTCGCGCCGCAGCAGCAGACTTTCCAGCAGATCGACGACCCCTGCGACCCGGCCTTTATTGCTCAGGGAACGTCGTTCCGCGCCGCCAACTGCCAGGCACTCATGAATAACCTGCTCGGTCCGGGCCAATACGTCGCCGGTGTCACGCCTGTGCAGAGCAATGTGACGCTGCCCACGCTCATCGGTGGCAACCCAAACCTGTTCCCGGAATCGGCGCGCACCTACACGGTTGGCGTCGTGCTGCAGCCGCGGTTCCTGCCGGACTTCGCGGCGACGATCGATTATTACCGCGTGAGCATCACCAACGCGATCGAGGCGCCCTCAGCTCAGGCCGTCGCCGATTAATGCGTCGATCTGTCGACGATCAACAATCCGTTCTGCGCGCAGATCACGCGCCGGACGACCTCGGCCGGCGTGGGTTCGCCGGCAGGTTCGATCAGCCAGGCAAGGTCGACCCAGATCAACGTCGCGCTGTTCTACACGGCGGGCGTCGATTTCACCGCGACCTACCATGCCGATCTCGACGACTATTTCGGGTCGGACTCGGGCGCGCTCGATCTCCACCTGATCGGCAACCATCTCGACAAGGTCGCCATGACGCCGCTTCCCGGACAGGCGCCGACGGACATGTCGAACGAGCCGGGCTCGCCGTTCTGGCAGTTCAACATCGATGCATCCTGGACGCTCGACAAATGGTCGGTCGACTACAACTGGCAATGGTACAACGGCATCCTGAACTTCAAGCGCCAGACGGTGCTGTCCGAGCCGAACGTGGTCGCCAAGAATCTGATCCACACCGCGGATCAGAACATTCACTCGATACAGGTCGGCTACGACGCGTCGAGCGAGATTCACGTCTATGGCGGCATCGACAATCTGTTCTACCAAAAGCCGTCGCCCAGCAACGAGGATATCGGCTATCCGGTCAGTCCGATCGGGCGCTTCTTCTACGCGGGCGTGAAATTCAACACCGACGATTTCAGCGATTTCAGCGGCCTCGGTCTCTGAGCGGCAGTCCGCGTTGACGGCGTCGAAATGGCGGGCTTCGGCCCGCCATTTTTTTGCTCGGGACAGCGAGTAGCTGTACTAACGATTCGCGGAACGATTTGGGCGACGCTCGGCTCATGGCGCGGTTGAGACTCCGTTTCTTGCGCATTGGACTTGGCGCGGCCCTGGCCGCCTATCTTTCTGCGGCGGCTTTCGGGCAGGGCGCGGACAAGCCGCAATCGGTCGACGACATCATCTCGCACGTCCTCAAGGACGATCACGCCGCCGGCGGAACGACCGGCGCGCGCGCTGCCGTGCCCATCGTGATGGGCGTCCGTATCGGTGAGCATCAGGACCGGACGCGCTTCGTCGTCGAGACCTCCGATCCCGTGGCCATGCGCGCCTTCACGCTGTCGAACCCCAACCGGGTCGTCATCGACATGCCGGTGGTCCAGTGGCACCTGGAGGCGCCGCCGCGGCCGAGCGGCAACGGGATCGTCCGCAGCTATCGCTACGGGCTGTTCCGGTCCGGCAATTCGCGATTCGTCATCGACCTGAATGCGCCGGTCACGGTCGGGACGCCGCTCGTCATCCCGCCCACCGGCGGATACGGCTATCGCGTCGTCGTCGATCTCCAGCCGACGACCCAGGACAAGTTCGACGCGACCGCCGGCTGGCCCGCCGACCTCAAGGCGCGCGAGGCGGCCGCCGCCTTGCTCGCGTCGCTTCCGCCACCGCAGCAACAGAAGCCGGGCGGCGAAAAGCATGTCGTCGTGATCGATGCCGGCCATGGCGGCATCGATTCCGGCACGAACGGAGTCAATGGCTTGCTGGAGAAAGATGTCGTCCTGGATGAAGCGCAGCGGCTCGGTCGCGCGCTGGCGCAGCGACCCAACTACGTCGTCCATCTGACGCGCGATAGCGACGTCTACATCCCGCTGCGCGAGCGGGTGAATATCGGCCGGAGCTGGCGCGCCGACCTGTTCATCTCCCTCCACGCCGATTCCAACCCGGACCCGAACGTCAACGGGCTGTCCATCTACACCCTCTCCGAATCGGGTTCGGACAAGGAGGCGGCGGCCCTCGCCCGCAAGGAGAACCAGTCCGACGTGATCGCCGGCGTCGATCTGGCCGGCGGCAACTCGACGGTCGCGCCCATTCTGATCGATCTGGCCCAGCGCGACACGATGAACCGGTCGTCGCGCTTTGCCGAGGGCGCCGTCGCGATGCTGACCCATGCGACGGACATTTTGCCGCGACAGCCGCACCGCTCGGCGGCCTTCGTCGTCCTCAAGGCGCCCGACGTGCCGTCCGTGCTGATCGAGCTGGGCTATCTCTCCAATTCCGAGGATGCCGACCAGATGAGGACGGTGCGCTGGCGGAACGGCGTGGCCCAGGCAATCGCCGGTGCCGTCGACCAGTATTTCGCGCCGCCGGAGGCCGCCTTTCCTTAAAGGGCGTAACGTGACGGAAATCCTTTCCATCGCCATAATCGACCGATAGAAGGGCGGCCCAAAGGGGCTGATCACGCCGATGTGGCGCCGGGTTCTACTGTACGCAGGATTGGGAGCAGGGGTGCTGACGGCCGCGGCCGTTCTCGGCGCGCTGGGCTACATCTATTCGGTCACCCGGGACCTGCCGAGCGTCGAGGCGCTGCGCAACTACCAGCCGCCGGTGACCACCCGCGTCTATGCGGGCGACGGCACGCTGCTCGGCGAATATGCCCGGGAGCGGCGCATTTTCGTTCCCATCGCCTTCGTGCCCAAGCTCGTGACCGAGGCGTTCACCTCGGCCGAGGACAAGAATTTCTACACCCATCCCGGCATCGACCCGTCCGGGATCATGCGCGCGGCGGTCAAGGACATCTTCAACGTCTTCGAGCACCGGCGGCTGGAAGGCGCTTCCACCATCACCCAGCAGGTGGCCAAGAATTTCCTGCTCAACAGCGACGTCAAATTCTCGCGCAAGATCCGCGAGGCGATCCTCGCCATCCGCATCGACGCGACCTATCCCAAGTCGAAGATCCTCGAGCTCTACCTCAACGAAATCTACCTCGGCGAGAATTCGTACGGCGTCGCCGCGGCGGCG
>Ga0335071_10005676_pt1 | contig 12934 bp, 8 predicted proteins | sample Lox_Sample_15_FD_206724 | JGI IMG/M metagenome (GOLD analysis project Ga0335071, IMG submission 206724) | Soil microbial communities from Loxahatchee National Wildlife Refuge, Florida, United States - Lox_Sample_1.5 | ecosystem: Environmental > Terrestrial > Soil > Wetlands | place: USA: Florida...
TCTCGAAGGCGTGGAGCCATAGTACCTCTGATTGCCGATCGCCGATCAGAGGTGCTACGGTGAGGCTCCCGGGGAGGGCGATGGAGGGATTAGCCGGTGACGGCGGACGCTATTCCACCCGTTCTGCCGAAAACAGCGCAGAATCGCATTATTGCATAATGGTTCTGCTTTGTGCCTTTGCGGGTGCGTATTCGCCGCGCACGACGCGCGCTTTCTGCCCATTTGTCTCTTTTTGCACAGTTGGCCCGTAACTTCCCGGCCTGATTTTGATACGGATTTAATGTGCGTCATTTGGCGGCAAATGCAGGCCGGCAAATGGTTGGTTTTCCAAAGCTCGCCCGACTGCGCCACAATCGGAGAGCCGTCGCAGACCGATTATTGCGCGTAATTTGCGAGGCCACCGGTTCAGGCCGGATTCCCCTCGCCATCGCAAGGTGGCCGGCGGAACTGGCCGCCTGACAGGGAATCGTCCCGCGTGCAGCCCGCACGCTCGGATTTCCTTAATAGGATATTAACGCCTTCCCAGCCGATTTTGACGGCGTCGGGCGCCCGGGTGGCTACGGCTGCACACCTTGCTCACGCCTGAGCCAGTTCAAACTTCTAGCCCGATTCCCTGCGAACCGGCAACTCCCTGCAATTCCGGGGTTTGCCGAAGCCTTCGGTCTCCGGCATCGGCGCTGCTTAAGCAGTGCCCAACATAAAAATTCCAATAGGAATGCATTTCGAGCTATGACGACGATTGAAATAGTCCAGATCATCTTGTTCTTCGGATTGGGCATCGCGCTGACGCCGGTGGTGGGGCGGTTTATGGCGAAGGTGTATAAGGGGGAACGGACCATGCTGCATCCCATCTTCTCGCCCGTGGAGAAGTGGATTTACCGGCTGACCGGCATTGACCCCAACGAGGAGATGACGTGGCTGCGCTACTTTTGGGCGGTGCTGCTCTTCGCGACGGTCGGGTTCGCCTCGACGATGGCGGTGTTCATGACGCAGGCGTGGCTGCCGCTCAACCCGCAAAAGCTGCCCAACTGTTCCTGGCACCTGGCCTTCATGCAGGCCTGGAGCTTCACCTGCAACGCGGATTGGCAGTCCTACGCCGGCGAGACCACCATGAGCAACTTCTCGCAGGTGTTCGGTGTGATGGTGCACCAGTTCCTGAGCGGCGCTTCGGGGCTGGCGGTCCTGGTCGCCGTCGGGCGGGCCCTGAAACGGGCCTCCGTCAAGAGCGTGGGCAATTTCTGGGTGGATATGACCCGCGGTCTGCTCTACTTCGTGGTTCCCCTTTCGGCGGTATGGGCGCTTCCGCTGGCGTGGCAGGGCGTGCCCCAAACGTGGAAGCCCTACCCGACGGCCAGCCTGCTGGAGCCTTACACCACCCAGGTGCAGAAGACCGACGACAAGGGCCAGCCCGTCACCACCAACATCCAGGTGGTGGCCCAAGCGCCGAAGCTCGACGCGAGTGGAAAACCGCTCATGGCCAACGACGTCCCGGTGATGGTGGATGTGCCCCAGGTGGACGCGAAAGGCCAGCCGGTCATGACCAACGCCCCGGTCATGGTGGATGCGAAAGTTGAAACCCAGGCCATTCCGGTCGGTCCGGTCGCCTCGCTTGAAGCCATCAAACAGCTCTTCACCAACGGCGGCGGCTGGTACAATGTGAACAGCGCGCATCCCTTCGAGAATCCGACGCCCTTGACAGACTTCCTGGAGATGCTCGCGATCATCGTTGTGCCGATGGCGCAGGTCTATATGTTCGGCTTGCTGGTCGGCAACAAGAAGCACGCCTGGTGCCTGTTCAACGTGATGCTCGCGCTCTATTTGCTCTCGTTTGTCGGCGCGTGGTATTTCGATACCAGGCCCAATCCGGTGACCGGCGGATCGCTCGTCAATATGGAGGGCAAGGAGCAGCGCATCGGGGTGATGAACAGCCTGTTGTGGGGCGTCTCCTGCACGGCGATAGACAACGGCTCCGTCAACTCCATGCACGATAGCTGGATGCCGCTGGCCGGCCTCATGCCGCTCTGGAACATCCTGATCGGCGAGATGCTCTTCGGCGGCATCGGCTGCGGCATGTATTGCATGCTGTTCCACGTGCTGATCACGGTCTTTATCGCCGGGCTGATGATCGGGCGGACGCCGGAGTATCTGGGCAAAAAGCTGGATGCGTGGTGCGCCACCTGGGCGCTGATCGGCGTGTTGATTCCGAACGTCGCCGCCCTGATCCCGACCGCCATCGCGGTGATGATCCCGCAGGGGCTCTCCAGCATGAACAACGGCGGACCGCACGGTTTGACCGAAGTCCTCTACTGTTTCGGCGAAGCCGCCAACAACAACGGCAGCGCTTTTGCCGGCCTCAACGCCAATACGCCGTTCTATAATATCGGCGCCGGGATTGTCATCTGGATTGGGCGGTTCATCCCGATCATCGCGGCCCTGGCGATTGTCGGCCGGCTCGCCGCCAAGAAGACCGTCGAGGCCTCCTCCGGCACGCTGCCGACCCACGGCTGGACCTTCGGGCTGACGCTGACGGGCGTCATCATCGTCGTGGCCGCGCTGACGTTCTTCCCGGCGCTGTGCCTCGGGCCGATCGTCGAGCAGGGGCTCATGACCGCCGGCCACGCTTTCTAGGACCTGGGTAAATGGCGGCGCCCGCTCCCTCCGACCCGCACGTATCACGCATCACGTTTCACGCATCACGACTATGAGCACAAAAGTGGAATTCAGTTACAAAACGCTCTTCCGGCAGGCGGTCATTGACGCCTTCAAGAAGCTGCACCCGCGCGACGAGATCAAGAACCTGGTCATGTTCGTCGTCTGGCTGGGCTCGATCTGGACGACGATCGTGCTCTTCCTGCCGGGACAGCTCAACCTGTTCAACACGCAGATCTGCTTCTGGCTGTGGTTTACCTGCCTCTTTGCCAATTTTGCCGAAGCCATGGCCGAGGGGCGCGGCAAGGCCCATGCCGATGCCCTGCGCAAGATGCGGACGCATACGATGGCGCGCACGCTCGTGAACGGCAAACCCGTCATGGTGGCCAGCACGGAGTTGAAGGTGGGGGACCATTTCGTCTGTGAGGCCGGGGAGGTGATTGCTGCCGACGGCGAGATTGTCGAAGGCATCGCCACCGTGGATGAGTCGGCCATCACCGGCGAATCGGCGCCCGTGGTGCGCGAGAGCGGCGGCGATCGCAGTGCCGTCACCGGGGGGACCAAGGTGCTCAGCGATCGCATCGTCGTCCGCGTCACCGCGGCCGCCGGCCATTCGTTCCTGGACCGCATGATCGAGATGATCGAAGGCGCGCGCCGCCAGAAGACGCCCAATGAAATTGCGCTCAACATCGTGCTGGTGAGCCTGACGGCGTTGTTCATCGTGGTGGTCTTTGTGCTGCCACCCTACGCGCATTACAATGAGGGCCAGGCCGGGCAGAAGGGCGTGGTGCTGACCACCGTCCCGGTGCTGCTGGCGCTCATCGTCTGCCTGATTCCCACCACCATCGGCGGGTTGCTCAGCGCCATCGGCATCGCCGGTATTGACCGCTTGATGCGCCGCAACGTGCTGGCGACCAGCGGCCGCGCCGTGGAGGCGGCCGGCGACGTGGACGTGCTGCTGCTCGATAAGACCGGCACCATCACTCTGGGCAATCGCCAGGCGACCGAGTTCATTCCGGCGCCCGGGGCAACCGTCCAGGAACTGGCCGAGGCGGCCCAACTGGCGTCGCTGGCCGACGAAACCCCCGAAGGCCGCTCGGTGGTGGCGTTGGCCAAGGAGAAATATGGCCTGGGCAGCCGGGAGCTGAGCGAGAGCTATGCCACTTTCGTCCCGTTCACCGCCCAGACGCGCATGAGCGGCGTGGACCTGTTCGCCGAGACCCTGGCGGAGGCCAAGGCGAAGCGCTCCGGCGCACCCGCGCCGCGCGCGTTGAGCGGTGAAGCCACTCTGGCCGCCGCCGCCCTGGCGCGCCCGGGAGGCACCCTGGTGATGGCCCGCCAGGCGGCGACCGAGCCCGCCCCGGGCGGTCCGCCCGTTCGCTGCATCCGCAAAGGCGCCGCCGAGGCGGTCGCGCGCTTCGTGGAAAGCCACGGCGGCACGACGGAGCAGAGCGTGATGGCCAAGGTGGACGAGATTGCCCGCCTGGGCGCCACCCCGCTGCTGGTCGCCGACCGGGCCAAAGTGCTCGGGATCATCCTGCTGAAGGACGTGGTGAAAGGCGGCATCAAGGAACGGTTCGCCCAACTGCGCAAGATGGGCGTGCGCACAGTCATGATCACGGGCGACAATCCCCTCACCGCCGCCGCCATCGCCGCCGAGGCGGGCGTGGATGACTTTATCGCCCAGGCCAAGCCGGAGGACAAGCTGGCCCGCATCCGCCAGGAGCAGGAGGGCGGCAAGCTGATTGCCATGATTGGCGACGGCACCAACGACGCCCCGGCCCTGGCCCAGGCCGACGTGGGGGTTGCCATGAATACGGGCACGCAAGCCGCCCGCGAGGCGGGCAACATGGTTGACCTGGACAGCAACCCCACCAAGCTGATCGAGGTGGTGGAGATCGGCAAGCAGTTGCTCATGACCCGCGGCGCGCTCACCACCTTCAGCATCGCCAATGACGTCTCCAAGTACTTCGCCATCATTCCCGCCATGTTCGGGCTGCTTTATGCCGCCACCGCCGCCGGGCGCGGTCCGCTGGACAAGCTCAACATCATGTTCCTGCATTCGCCGCAGAGCGCCATCCTCAGCGCCGTGATCTTCAACGCGCTCATCATCGTGGCGCTGATCCCGCTGGCGTTGCGGGGCGTGAAGTACCGCCCGCTGGGCGCGGCAGTGATCCTGCGCAATAATATGCTGATCTACGGCATTGGCGGCATCCTTGTGCCGTTCATCTTCATCAAACTTATTGACCTGCTCCTGGTCGCCGTTCACCTGGCGCCTTGAGCCCGAGATCCGGTGAAACACAACTGAAAGCACAAGATTATGACTAAGCTTCTCACCCAAACCATCCGGCAGACGCTCCTGAGGGCCGTCGTGACCGGTATCGCCTACCCGCTGGTGATTACGGTCATCGCCCAGGTGGCCTTCAAGGACGCCGCCAATGGAAGCCTGGTGACTCGCAATGGAAAACTCATTGGCTCAGCCTTGCTCGCGCAGCAGTTCCAGGGCACCAACTACTTCTGGCCGCGGCCCTCAGCCTGCACTTACGGCACCGGGCCCTCGGGCATCGTCGCCTCCAGCGGCAGCAACCTAGGTCCCACCAGCGGCGCATTGCGCACCAATGTCATGAACAATATCGCGGCCTTTATCAGCGGGAACAACCTGCCTACCAATACGGTCGTGCCGCCGGATATGGCCTTCGCCTCCGCCAGCGGCCTGGACCCGCACATCAGCCCCGAGGCCGCCCATTTGCAGGTCGCCCGCGTCGCCGCCTCGCGCGGGCTGAGCGAGGAGAAAGTCAAGGCTCTCGTCGCCCGGTTCACCGAGCCGCCCCAATGGGGTTTCCTCGGCCAAGCCCGGGTCAACGTCCTGCTGCTCAACGTGGCGCTCGATGAAATGAAACCGGACAAAGCGGCCCGCCCCGTCGCCCAAAGCAACAGCTAAACGCTTGGGGCTGTTGGCACGCATGAATCTCGCCGCGTGGCTGGTGTTTGTCGCAGCGGCCGTGCTGGAAGTGGGCGGGGACGCCGTGATCAGGCGCGGCCTGCGGGGTCGCAGCATAGGCTTGATTCTGCTGGGCGGAGCCGTGCTGGCGTGCTACGGGGTGGTGGTCAACTCGGTGAAATGGGACTTCTCCAGGCTGCTCGGGGTTTACGTGGGCTTCTTCGCGGTCGTGAGCGTCGCGGTCGGGCGCCTTTGCTTCCGGGAGACGATTCCCGCCACGACGTGGCTCGGGCTGGCGTTGATCCTGCTCGGCGGCCTGGTCATCCAGTTCGGCCACCGTTGAGTCTGGCGCCAGATTTAGACGCTATTAGCGCTCGCGGGTGTCGCCCAGGCAGCCTGAAAGAACCAAAGCCAAGACGATCATCACCAGCCCGGCAATCTGGCCGAATTCCGCGCCGAGCTTCTCCCCGCTTTCCCGGATTGTAAAGCTCGCAACCGAACTCCCGGAACCCAGGCCCATAACTCCCGACCCGCGGGCTGCGTTGTGGGGTGCCTGGGAATTTGCCTGGGGTTTACGCTGGGTTGGCCGGTGCCTCATCCGAGTGAAGAACAACCTCTACTCGGAAGACAGATGCCTCGTCGGTTTGACCGGCTTTCGCCGGCATTGCCGCCGCTGGAATCCCGCTTGCAGCCGCGCTATCATCACCTGGTGCAGGAACAATTGCACTTTAGTCAGCCTGTGGCCGCCGGCTTGAACGCCCTGCCTGACGCCAGGCCGGCAGGAATGGCGGCGCTCCTGGCGGTTCGTGGGGAGGGGGACCAGAATAGACCACAGCATAGATACCGCCGGGCCTATGCCGATGCCTAAACCCATCACCATCGTCGGCGGCGGTCTGGCCGGATTGACCCTGGGCATCGGGCTGCGGCAGCGAGGGATTCCCGTCACGGTCTGGGAGGCAGGCCGCTATCCGCGGCACCGCGTCTGTGGGGAATTCATCAGCGGCCATGGCCAGGATGTCCTGACCCGGCTCGGGCTGCGGGACGCCTTGGTCCGCGCGGGCGCCACCCTTGCCCGCACCGCCGCATTTTATCTGGGCCGGGCCGAGTCGCCCGCGCGTGCCCTCGCTGCGCCCGCGTTATGCCTCTCGCGCTTCACCCTCGACGCGCTCCTGGCCGATCAGTTCCTACAGGCGGGCGGCGAACTGCGCGAACACGCGCGCTGGGAGACGGCGGCCTGCGGCGAAGGCGTCGTGCGCGCCAATGGCCGGCGCCTCCAGCCGCGCGCCGACGGCGACCGCTGGTTCGGGCTGAAGGTCCACGCCCGCGACGTGCCGCTGGCGGCCGATCTCGAAATGCACCGCGCGCGCGCCGGTTACGTCGGCTTCTGCCGCTTGCAGGACGGGGTCGTGAATATCTGCGGCCTGTTCCGCCGCCGGGCACTGGCCGCAAGCCGTCCCTCCGGCCTGTCGTTGTTCCGTGAACTGACGCCGCCGGGCACCCTTTTATGGGAGCGGCTCGCCGGGGCGGAGTTCGACGAGGGCTCATTCTGCTCCGTGGCCGGGTTCTCGCTTCGCCCGCAGCGCGCCGTCTTGCGCGGCGAGTGTTGCATCGGCGACGCGCTGACGATGATTCCCCCGGTGACCGGCAACGGGATGTCCATGGCGCTGGAGGCCGCCGCGCTGGCCGTCGGCCCGCTGGCCGCCTACAGCCGCGGCGAGTGGGCGTGGGCCGAAGCGCAGCGGTGCGTGGCGGCGGCCTGCGACCGCGCCTTCGCGCAGCGTCTGGCCTGGGCACGGTGGTTGCAATGGATGATGTTCACTCCTCTGCTGCGAGGGTGGTCCGCCTCAGCCGCGCTCCACTCGGAGTGGCTGTGGCGGCTGATGTTTGCGCACACCCGATAGCGGTTTCAGCGGCGCGCCGTCATTTGCCCGGGAGCTTCTCGTTGATGGCGGCAATCGCGTGGAGCACGGTTGACTTGTCCTCCGCGGACAGCAACGAATCGTAGAGGAGGGCCATGCGGTATTCGTCCCGCGCCGCTTCGAGCTGGCCTTGCTTCTGCAGCACCCACGCCAGCAGGAAATGGAAGGGGCCCTGCTCGGGATTAAGCGTCAGCGCCTGCCGCAAGTTCGTCACCGCCGCGGGGAGGTCGCCCTGCTTGACCGCCAGCAAGCCCCGGTAGGCCGAGGTGTCCCAGCGGCCAGGCTGGAGCCGCTCGGCGGCCTGCAAAGCCTTGGCGGCGTCGGCGAAATCGTCCGCTTTGATCAGGCTGGCGGCCAGGCGGATTTGCCCCCAGGCCGTATCCGGATGGAGCTTCACGGCCAACCGGCAACGGGCTACCTGGTCGCCATTGGTCGAGGGTTGGTAATAGTGATGGGCGATGGCCTGGAGGTCGTCCAGCACGACGTATTCCTTGTGCGGCGCGCCGAACCATTGGTAGGCCGGGTCCACGAGGTACGCCTTGCCGTCGGCGAAGACCGCCGCGCAATCATGGTAAACCACATCGCCGGAGTAATCCTTCTCCAGGTGGACGTAGTAGGCTTGGACCCCCACCGCGCGCGCCAGCGCGATATAGAGCTTGGCGTACTCCTGGCAGCAAAAGGACTGGGCGGGGTCGTTCCATGCCGCAAACACTTCCCGGGCCGTTCGCGTCCCCTGCTCGCCGGTGTCCAGGTGCCGCGCCAGCGCGGCGAAGATCATCCGCGCCTTGCTTAGGTCGTTGGTGGCCCCGCGGGTTAACTCCTGCGCCCAGCGGTCCATCGCCGGGGTGCTGGCGAGCGGGTTGACGATCTGCTGGTATTCCTCGCGGGAAAGGCGGGCGCGCAGGGCCGCGTCGAGGCTGTGAGCCGTGTAGCTCCGAGGCGGGGCGTTGGTGATTTCATTGGCCGTCAGCCGGGCCTTGAGCTCGCGTCCGCACGCCTCGGTGTAATCCACGTATTTGGGCGCCAGGCCCTGCTGGCGCGCCAGCGCGATGAACTTCTCCAGATGCTCCAGGGCCAGCGGGGTTTCGTGCAGGGCCGCGTAACCCTGCCAGATGATCTGCTCGGAGTTCACGCCTTCCGGGTCGAGGCGCTCCGCCTCTTTCAGTTCCCGGAGCGCCGCCTCGCGCTCGCGCTGCTTGGCGTAGGCGCTGCCCAGTTGGGCGCGCGTCGCCGCATCCGTGGGATCAAGCTGCTTGCCCTGGTTCCAATACGCTATCGCCGCGTCCAATTGCCCCGCTTCCTGCGCGCATTCGCCCAGCAGCAGGTAGGCCTCGGCGGAATCCGGGTCGAGCCGCAAGGCCTCGTGCAGCTCCGATTCCGCCTCCGGCAGCTTCTGTTGAAACATCAATACGAAGCCCAGGATCCGGTGGGCGCCCGCGCTGTCGGGCCGAAGCTTCACGGCTTGGCGGCCCGCGGCCTCGGCCGGCTCGAACTCGCCCTGGCTTCCCAGGATGGCCGCTAGCGCCGCGTGCGCGTCGGCGAACTGCGGGTCCGCCGCGAGCGCCTTGCGTATGGCGGCCTCCAGCTCAGGCCGGGGCTGCTGGCGCTCCTGGCCGGCGTAGGCTTTGCTGAACCATTCCAGGGCGAGTGGCACGCTCGTCCCGCGCTGGAGCATCCGCTGGCGCTCCGCCTCGCTCGGCTGGACTCCCAGTTCCTTGAGAATCTGGTTCGCCAGTTGGTCGCGCACGTCGTACCAATCGGCCGCGGCGGCTTTCAGCTCCGGCCCGGCTTCGCCGCTGGCTACGTTCAGCATCCGCGCGGTCACCTGCCATTGCTGCCCGTCGCGGCGGTAGCTGCCCCAGACGACCCGCCGGGCTTCGATAAGTTCGCCCAGCTTGCGTGCCTGCTCGACGCTGACCGGGTCGCCCTGCTTTAGCTTCAACTGCCGGTAGCCGAAGGCGGCGGGAACGCGGCGCAGTGCTTTGACCTCGCCTAACTGCTCGCGCAGCAGCTTCCCGAGCGTGTAGCCCCAATGGGCGGTCTCCGCGTCGTCGCCCTGGTCGGCAAACGTCAGGACCGCGATCGTCAGCCGGGACGCCGGGGCGTTGGTCTCCGCCGCTGCGCCCAGCCTGCCGGCGGCCAGCACCGCGGCCGCCAGCCAGATGAGGCCGTGCCTCAACGTGAACCGGCACGCGCGTCGCTTCAAGTCGGGGCAACCAGCGGCTGTCATTGCGGCGACAGTAGTCCCCGGCGCCGGCTTTTCAAGGCGAAAGGCCCCCGGCAAAAAAGACGCAGCCGGGCTGATGAAAGTATCATGGACACGCGTCCATCCTTTGGGCCAGAATCGCGAAGTTAGATGATCTGCGCCGAAACTTGAGAAAGAATGAAGATGAAATCTGCGATCTCCCCGACCACTGCGCGCTTGCCCCACGGCAGCTCCACTCCCCGCGAACCGGGCGTCCCGCTGAGCCGCAGGCGCTTCCTGCGGACCGCCGTTCAGGCCGGCGCCCTGTTGGCGGCGCCGCAACTGGTGCGCGGGGCCGTGCTGGGCCGGGATGGCGGCGTCGCCCCCAGCGAGCGCATCATCCTGGGCGGCATCGGCATCGGCCACCGCGGCACGTACGACCTGGGCTGTTTCCTGGAGGAGCCCGACGTGCAGTTCGTCGCCATTTGCGACGTGAAGGCCGAGCGGCGACAGGCCATCAAGAAGAAGGCCGATGACAAATACGGCAACCGCGACTGTGCGACGTATCGCGACCTGCGGGACCTGCTGGCCCGCAGCGACATCGAGGCGGTGCTGATTGCGACCGGCCCCAACTGGCACGCCACCGCCGCGACCCTGGCGGCCAATGCCGGCAAGGATGTTTACTGCGAGAAACCCTGCACCAAGAACATCGCGCAGAGCCTCGCGCTGGCCGAGACGTTCCGCCGCACCGCCCGCGTCTTCCAGGCCGGCACCCAGCGGCGCAGCCTGCCCAACTTCGCCTTCGCGGTGGACCTGGCCCGCCGCGGCAAGCTGGGCCGGCTCCAGACCCTCTACGCCCACCCGGGCGGCTTGAAAACCTCCATGAGCGGTTGGCCCACGCCCGAGCCTGAGCCGGACCGGGAGGAAGTGGACTGGGATCTATACCTCGGGCCGGCGGCCTGGCGGCCCTACAACAAGGCGCTGCTGGACGGCTTTAACTTCGAGAAAGGCGGCGGCTTGACCGGCGGCGGCTGCCTCGAATGGGGGTCCCATTGCGTGGACCTCTGCCAGTGGGCGAACGACGCCGACCGCACCGACCCAATCGAGTACGAGCCGGTCGGGGCCGAACTGCACGCCCGCTACGCCAACGGGGTCAAGCTCGTCATGCGCGACGGAGGCTGGCTCCCGCTGGGGTCCTGCCCGGTCCGGTTTGAAGGGGACGGCGGCTGGGTCGAAACGGCGGATGACGGCGACCTCGTGGCGAGCAGCGACGCCCTGCTGGTCGGCAAAAAGGCCAAGGTCTCCGGCTACCCGGCCAACTTCCATATCCGCAACTTCCTGGACTGCGTCCGGTCCCGGGGCCAGACCCGGGCCAGCGCCGAGACAGCCTGCTATTCCCACATCGCCTGTCACGCGGCCAACATCGCCCTCTACCTGAACCGCAAGGTCCAATACGACCCCGTCAAGCACGAGTTCATCGCCGACGAGCAGGCCAACCGCCTCCGCTCCGAGGCGCTGCGCGAGCCGTGGCGTATTTGAGAGGCTGGTCCACGAGCGCACCACAAACCACAAGGGATATATAATGAGCCACCTGTCACAACCTCACCTCTCTACAGTGCCGACGATTTCTTCCCCCTCACCCCGGCCCTCTCCCCCTCGGCGGGGGAGAGGGGGAATCCTCAACAGTCGGTCGGCGAATCCGGTGCCTCCAGCCATGTCGAGCGACGGGCTTTGCTTCTCCCTCTCCCCCGCCGAGGGGGAGAGGGCCGGGGTGAGGGGGAAGAGAGCGGGCCTCGTCGCGCAGATCCGGTTACTCGCTCTGGTCCTAACTGCCCTGCTGGCGTTCATACTGCCCGATGGCCCAGCCCGCGCCGCCGCCATGGCGGACAGCCCCGCCTCCGCCGTCGCGAAGGAGCGCGCGCTGATCAGCCTGCTTCAATCCAACGCCCCGTCCGCCGACAAAGCGATCGCCTGCAAGCAGTTGGCCATCTACGGCACCAAGGACGCCGTCCCGGCGCTGGCGCCGCTGCTAGCGGACCCGCAGCTCGCTTCCTGGGCGCGGACCGCGCTGGAGGCGATTCCCGGCCCGGCTGCCGATGCGGCGCTGCGCCAGGCGATGGGCCGCTTGCAAGGCAAGCTGCTCATCGGAGTCATCAACTCCATCGGCGTTCGGCGCGACGCCAAAGCCGTCAGCGGCCTGGTGAAGAAGCTCAAGGATTCCGACCCGGAGGTCGCCTCCGCGGCGGCGGTCGCGCTGGGCCGCATCGGCGGGACCAAAGCGGCAAAGGCCCTCAGCCAATCGCTGGCGGTCGCGCCCACGGCGGTGCGTCCGGCCGTGGCCGAGGGCTGCATTCGCTGCGCGGAATGCTTTATCGCCCAGGGAAAACCGGCTCCAGCCGTGAAGCTGTATGACGCCGTGCGCGCGGCCACGGTCCCCCGGCAAAAGCAGCTTGAGGCGACGCGCGGGGCGATCCTCGCCCGGCAGTCGGCCGGCCTGCCGCTGTTGCTGGAGCAATTGCGGTCGCCCGACAAAGCCTTGTTCGGCATCGGCCTGAGCACGGCCCGCGAGCTGCCGGGCAGCGACGTGACCGAGGCGCTGGCCGCCGAATTGCCGCGCACCAGCCCGGAGCGCCAGTCCTACCTGCTGCTGGCGCTGGGGGATCGCACGGATGCGGCCGTGATGCCCGCCTTGCTGGCCGCCGCCGGCAGCGGGCCGCAAGCGCTGCGGCTCACGGCCGTCGGCATCCTCGACCGCCTCGGCAACCCCGCCAGCCTGCCGGTCCTGCTGGACGTTGCCGCCGACCGCGATGCCGACCTGGCGCAGGCCGGCCTCGCCGCGCTCGCCCGGCTGCCCGGCAATGGAGTGGACGCCGACCTCCTGGCCCGGCTCCAGACCGCCACCGGCCGGCGTTGCCAGGTCCTGATCGCCGTAGCAGGCCAGCGGCACCTGGAAGGCGCCACTCCCGTCGTCTTGCGCAGCCTCCAGGATCAGGATGCGGACGTGCGCAGCGCCGCCTTCCAGGCGATCGGCATTCTCGGCAGCGACAGTCATGCCGCGCGCCTGGTCCAATTGCTGCAGGCATCCCAGAGCACCCAGGAGCGCGAGGAAATTCAGACAGCGCTCCTCGCCATCATCGGCCGCACCAGCGTGCGCTGCGTGCCGGCCTTGCTCCCGGCCGCGCACAACAGCGACAGCGCGGTGCGGGTCATTGCGCTGCGGTTGCTGGCCTCCGCCGGCGG
>Ga0335071_10005677_pt1 | contig 12933 bp, 5 predicted proteins | sample Lox_Sample_15_FD_206724 | JGI IMG/M metagenome (GOLD analysis project Ga0335071, IMG submission 206724) | Soil microbial communities from Loxahatchee National Wildlife Refuge, Florida, United States - Lox_Sample_1.5 | ecosystem: Environmental > Terrestrial > Soil > Wetlands | place: USA: Florida...
GCGTATTCGAATCATCCCGGTCCCAACGGCGTCACCGACGGCGCGGTGTGGAAACTCGAGCCCGCGACCGGCCGCTGGTCCAATGTCACGCCTGTCGTGCCCGTCGCCGCGGCCGACGACAAGTTCGGTTATGCCGGCCTCGCCGTCGACACGCGGCATCCCGGCGTCCTGCTGGTGACGACGCTCGACCGCTGGGCCCGCGGCGACGAGATTTTCCGCACCACCGACGGCGGAACGACCTGGAAACCTCTGTGCGCGACCTCGACGTGGGATTCCTCCTCGGCGCCCTACGCCAGCAGACCAAAGCCCCACTGGATGGGCGATATCGCGCTCGATCCGTTCGACTCCGACCACGCGTTCTTTGTCACCGGCTACGGCGTGTGGGCCACCGGACACGCCACCGCCGTCGACCACGGCGCGCCCACGCCATGGATCTTCACGGACGACGGTCTCGAGGAAACGGTCATCGAAGACCTCGTCAGCCCGCCGGTCGGGGCGCCCCTTTTGAGCGCGATCTGCGATGTCGGCGGATTCCGGCACGACGATCTGGACGTCTCGCCCCGCGCGGGCGCGTACCAGCCGCCTTACGGCAACAACACGAGCATCGCGTTCGCCGAACGCGCGCCGTTCATGCTCGTGCGCACGCATTCCGGCCCCGCCCGCGGCGCCCTTTCGCTCGACGGCGGCGCGACCTGGCGCGATTTTGCCGCCACGCCTCCGCCCGCGACGGCCCACGGCCCCGGTTCCATTGCGCTCTCCGCCGGCGGCCGCTGCATCGTCTGGCTCCCGAAAGGCTCGGCGCCCTTCGTTTCCACCGACGACGGCGCCACGTGGACGCCGAGTAGCGGCGGTCCCGTGGCTCCGGGCGACTACCGGACCGACCGGGCGGTCGCCGATCGCGTGAATGCGGACAAATTCTACATCTACGATTCGGTTGCCGGCCATGTCTTCGCGAGCACGGACGGCGGCAAGAGCTTTGCCGTCGCCGCCACGCTGCCCGCCGGCGGCGGCACCCTGCGCGCCGCACCCGGCCGCGATGGATCCATCTGGGTGCCGACGCCGGAGGGACTTTTCGTTTCGAACGACACTGGCGCCCACTTCGAGAAACTCGCCAGCGTCGATGCCGCCATCCAGATCGGCTTCGGCGCCAGGGGGCCGGGCGACGGCCCGCCGATGCTCTTTATGCTCGGCCGCGTGGGCGGCGTCGCCGCGTTGTTTCGCTCCGACGATTCGGGCCGGAGCTGGATTGCGATCAACGATGCGCCGCACCAGTTCGGCTGGTTGAAAGTCATCACCGGCGACCCCCGCGTCCCGGGCCGGGTGTATCTCGGCACTGGTGGCCGCGGCATCGTGGTGGGCGAACCCGCCGGGAAGTGATCCTAGATCCGGCAGAAGAGGTAACCACTAATGAACACTAATGGACACTAATGAACGGAAAAGCGACCGGCCCTTTCCCTTGCGGCTTAATCTTTTGAGTGAAAGGATTTCTCAAAACATGAGCTACGTAACTCATTTATTAGTGGTGATTAGTGTGAATTGGTGGTTGATTCAACTGCGCTTTTTATGGTGATGCATGAGCGGTGGGGCAGATATCCTCACGTTGGCTACATCGGAGATGAAATTCCCTCCTGCTCACGCGCCGCGCAGTGTTTTGCCCAATCCAAACTCCGACAATCCCCGATCTTCCCATGAAAACTCCGTTCCCCATCCTGGTAACGTTCCTCCTCACCGCCGCGATCGCGACCGCCGAAACGCCGGCGACCGCCGCTGCTCCCGTCGCCGCTCCGGCCAACCCGGCCGCCGTCACCGCGGCGCCGAAGAATCTGCTCAAACCGACCGCCAAGGTCGAAAACTGGCAGTTCGAGCAGCTGGAGGAAGCCGCAGGGACCATCGCCACCGCAGACGATGCTCTGGCCATCACCGTCACCAAGGTGGACGGCACCGAATGGCATTTGCAGGCGTTCCAGCCAGGCCTCGATCTGAAGGAAGGCCAGACCTATGTCGTCACCTTCAAAGCCCGCGCCGCGGCCAAGCGGGCCGCGCAAATCTACGCCGGCGTGAACGAAGACGACTATCATCCCATTGGCCTGGACGAGGTGATCGATCTCGCCCCGGCGTGGCACGATTTCACGTTTACGTTCACGGCCGATTCCGTCGCGGCGAAGAACAACCGTCTCGGTTTTTCCCTCGGTCAGGAAAAAGGCCCCGTCTGGCTCAAGGACGTCACTCTCACCGAGAAGAAGTAACGCCGGACGCCGCAACCGAAGGCCGATCCGATTGGCCACAAAGATCGCAAAAAGGGCTAACGCGCTCACCCGCCTGGTAGGGGCGCAATCTTGTTGCGCCCTGCTTGCGTCTGAGGGCGCAGCAAGACTGCGCCCCTACGGCTACAACCGGCTGCGCGCAGGGCGCCCGCGAATGGGCGCGAATGAACGCGAATGAGCTCGGCCGGAAAAGTCTGTCATCCTGAGCGGAGCGAAGGATCCAGCAGCACATGGCCGGCCAGCAGCGCCCAGATGAGTCCTTCACTTTGTTCAGGATGACAAATCGGGACAGCTGCAACCAACGCGACGAAATTGAGACACAGAGCGCACCGAGACTTGGGTCGAGGTCACAGAGAAATACATCCGCCTCTGCGACCTCCTCCGTGCTCAGTGCCCTCTGTGACGAGATCGGTCGGTGGGGTTTGGGCCGTCCGACCCTCCGACCGTCCACCGTCTAGCGTCAGCCGAGCACAGCGGCGATCACGGAGCCGTCGCGCAGCTTCTCGGTCGGGACAAGGTTGCCGGCGACGGGCTCGCCGTCGACCGTGAGGGATTTAAGGCCGCGGCTCTTCCGTTGCGGATTCCGCACTTCGATCGAGAGATGGAATCCGCGGAAGGTGCGCCGCATCTTGAATCCCTTCCAGGCCTTCGGCAGACAGGGATCGAGGCGCAGGCCCCCGACCTCGGGGCGGACGCCGAGCAGCCAGTGCGTGGCCGAATAGTACGCCCAGGAGGCCGTGCCGCTCAGCCAGGGGACCCGCGACGCACCCTCGTTGTTGTTGAATTTCGAGTACGTCGTCTGGCAGTGCACGTAGGGCTCGATCTGCCGGATCTCCGCGCGGTCGTTGTAGGCCGAGGGCATGAAGGCCCGGTAGTAGGCGTAGGCCTGGTCGCCGTGGCCCTGCATGGCCTCGGCGATCACGGCCCAGCTCTGCGTGTGCGAGAAGATGCCGGCGTTTTCCTTGATCCCGGCGTTGAAGAGCGTGGCCCGCATGATGTCGGGATCGGCCTTCACGAAAGGCGGCGCGCAGAGCGTGATGCCAAAGGGCGTCGCGCAGGTCCGTTTCATCGTGGCGAGCGCCTGCTTCGTCTGCGCGGGCGTGGCCGCCCCGGAGAGCACGGCCCACACCTGCGTGTTCATGTAGACCTGGCCCTCGGCAAAATTCTTTGTACCGTAGATCGTGCCGTCCTGGCCGATGGCCCAGATGAACCACTTGCCGTCCCAGCAGACCTGCTGGATCGCGGCGTCGAGCGTGGTGCGTTGGGCGCGCGCCCAGGCGGCTTCCGCGGGCTGGCCGAGCTGGTCGGCAATCTCCGCATATACGGTCAGGCCCAGCCGGACCTGGAACGCGACGAAGACGCTCTCGCCCTTGTAGCCGAGCCGGATGCAGTCGTTCCAGTCGGCAGCGAGTCCGCAGGGCAGGCCGTTGCGGCCGGTGCGTTCGAGGTTGAATTCCAGGGCGCGGCGCAGGTGGCCGAGCACCGTGGCTTCGCCCCGGTCGGCGTAGGGCAGAACCTTGAGATAGAAGTCGAGCTGGCCCGTTTCCGCCACGAAAGCGGGGACGGCATTGAAGAACCAGAGGCAGTCGTCGGAGCGGTATTCCTCGTCGGGCGGCGGAGCCTCGTGTCCCGGCTTATGGGAGAACGGCTTGATCACCGGAATCGCGCCGCCGTTGGCGAGCTGGCCGGTGAGCATGAGCTCGAGGCGCGGCTGCACGCCGGCCTTGAGCAGCGGGATCGCCCCAAGCATGTCCTGCACCGTGTCGCGGAACCCGAGGCCGTCGCGCTCGCCGTTGTAGACGAGCGACGCGGACCGCGACCACGCGTAGGTGATGAGCGCGTTGTAGGCGTTCCACACATTGATCATGTGATCGAACTCGCGGTCGGGCGTCTCGACCTGCAGGTGTTCGAGCGGGGCCTGCCAGGCCGCCTTTAATTTCTGGAACTCGGCCTCGCAGCGGGCCGGACTGGCGAATTCCTTGACCGTGCGCCGGCCGTGGCTCGACACGGTGCCGAGCCCGAGGAGCACGATCAGTTCGCGCGTTTCGCCGGGTTGGAGCACGAGGTCGGCCTGCTGGCCGCCGACGACGTTCTCACCCTCGGTAAGGAAATTGGAGCACCGGCCGTTCACCACGACCGCGGGCGCGGCGTAGCCGCCGTAACCGCCGAGGAATTTGTCACGGGCGGTCTCGACGCCGGCGAGCGGGGCGCCCGTGAGCGCCATCCACGTGCGGTTGCAGCCGGTGAGATCCCGGCCGTCGAAATCGTAGTTGGGGTTGCAGGTGATGCCCAGGATGCCGTGCTCGAGCGAGGCGCGGGTGATGAACTGCGAGTACTGCAGGTTGACGAGGTCCTGCGAGGTCTGCCACAGGTTGGTGAACTCGCAGTAGGTGAAGACGGACAGCCGGCGGCGGCGCCGCGTGGTGTTGGTCACCTTGAGCCGCCAGTATTCGAACGTCTGGTTCAGCGGCACGAAGTAGGTCGCCTCGGTGGCGACGCCCGCGTAGCGGCTGGAGATGATCGTGTAGGCGGTGCCGTGGCGGCAGACCGACTGGAATTTCGTCAGCGGCTTGCCCACGGGCTGCCAGGAGGCGGACCAGAAGTCCTTCGACTCGTTGTCGCGCACGTAAAACAGCCGTCCGGGCTGGTCCATCGGAATGCTGTTGAAACGCATCCGGAGGAAGCGGCCGGTGGCACCACTCTTATAGAAGGAGTAGCCGCCCGCGTGGTTGGTGATGATCGCCCCATACTCGGTCGAGCCGAGATAGTTGGACCAGGGACGCGGCGTGTCCGGGCGGGTGATGACGTATTCGCGGGCTTTGTCGTCGAAGTGACCGTAGGTTGACATAAATTTATCGTGTTAATCAGTTATCGGGGGATTCCCGCGCAAGATCGCTTAAATCCGAAATCCGAAACTCGAAATCCGAAACAAGTTCGAAATCCGAATGCGGAAATATTCAAACGCTCAGAAGGCCTGTTTTCTTTTTCGGCGGTTTTGATTTTTCACCAGTTGTTTCGGATATCGGATTTCGAGATTCGGATTTCCCGGCGAAGCCGGGTCATGGCTCGACGGCGAAAACCCGATAGCTGTGGGGCTGCACCTTGACGTCGAACGACACCCGTTCTTCCTCGGTTGCCGGCCGGCGGCCCGGCATTTCGGCGGATGGCGGCTGACGGTTGAGGATTTCGCCGGAAACGAGATCGCGCAGCTTCGTCGCCTGGCCGAGCACGGCGACGGTCACGGCGGTCTCCTCCGGCAGGAACGACTCGACGATGAAGGTGCGGTTGTCATAGGCGAACAGGGCAACTTGGCTGGGTCCGTCGAGGCGGATCGGAAAGCCTTTCATCACGACGTTCTTGATCGCGGTCGTGACCGGCGGGGGCAGGTGGTAGAGCTGGTGGAAATTCTCCGGTATCACCCACACGTAGAACGCCCCGTCTTTGCCGTAGCGATCCATGAGCAGGAGCGGAAAGCCCACGCCGTCCGACATGGCGCTGACCAGCGCCCAGGCGTCGTTCGTGTTGAAACCGATTTGGGGAAACAGGATCGGCGGCGCGCCGGTGGTCGCGTTGCCGAGGGCGTTGCGATTGCCGGAACCGTAGCCGGCGGAATAGCCGTCCGCCAGCACATGTCGTCCGGTGTTTTGGAGCTCGACGACGTCTTCGATGCCGCGGCCCTGCAGCGCGCGGAACAGGCCGTCGGTGACGACCACGGATTTCCCGGCGAGCAATTGCTGCTTGATGCGTGCGACAATGTCGGGATCGAACTTCGCCGCTTCGGTCAGGAGCACCACGTTGGCGTCGGCGGGAAACGTCGGGTAAAGGTCGATCGGAATTCCGATCATGCCGAGATAGTTGTGGAGGAAATCTTCGCCGGTCGCGTGCGGCGGCCGGTAGCTTTTGATGCCGATCGGCTTCCCGAGCTGGCCGAGGAATCCGTCGACCTGCTCGAGCGCATAGCCCGCGACTCGTGCCATCGTCGCCGGCGGCGCGCCCGCCGCTGCCGGGCCCGACTGGTGGGACTGGAGCATCCGGTCGTAGTTGAAGCTCGTCGGCCGCGCCTGCCAGACGGTGCGCTCTCCGGGACGGGCCGGCCACAGCAGCGCGGCCCAGTTAAACAGCGTCATCTCGCGCGCCTTGGCGAACATCGTATCCCAGAGTTGCTCGGCGTAGCGGTCGACATAGCGGAGGCTGTACGTGTCTATCCAGCCGCCGCCATTGCGCCCGGGGGCGATGTTCTCGAAATAGCGGACGATCTGGTAGCTCTCGTATTGCTGGAGAAACTGGTCGGTGATGTTCGGATCGCGGGTCTCCGTGCCCGTGTAGATGCCGTCGAAGATTTTCGGCCCCTGGTCGAGATCGAAGCCGGAGCCGGCGAAGTGCTCATACCAGTTGGGATATTTGATGGTCACCCGGGCGCGCGGGTTCACCGCTTTCGCCGCCTGGACGACCAGATCGCGGCCAACGCCGTTCATCAGGTCGAGGCGAAACTGGGTCCAGCTCCGTTCGCCCTTCGCCGCGATGTCGGAGGGGTACTTCGTCGTGACGAAGAAGAAATCGTCGAGGATGATCTCGTCGAAATGCCGCGCCGTCAGCTCGGAAACCTGCTTGACGAACGCGCGGTCCGCCGGATCGGTGTAGCAAAAGGAACGGAACTGCCCGCTGTTGTTGTCGGAAAACGTGATGCCGCCGGCGACGCGCACGCCGCGCCGGGTGAAGAAGTCCTTCAACGTTTCGAGCAGGGACTCGTCCGCGACGACGCGGTCGCGCTCGGTTTCGATGTAGACCTTGTCGACCTTCATCCCGCGGCTGATCTGCTCCCACTCGTGGTTGAGCCGGTCGGGATCGGCGAGGTTGCGCACGACGCCGACGGGCACGTAGACCGCCACGACGAAGTTTCGATATTGACCCGGCGGGTTCGCGGGGGCGGGGGCCGGTGTTTGGGCCCGGGCCAGGCTGGTGAGCAACGCCAACGCCGCAAGGGACAGGGTGCCGCAGATTCGTTTGTTCATGGGAGTAAGTGGAGGTGAATAGGAGAAGGCCGGCCAGAGGCGGATGCGCGCGCCCAGTGTCGGGTGGCGTTCATGGGGCGAAGCTCGTCGCGGCGAGTTTAAATCCGCCGGTGAGGCGCACGTCCCGCGACGAACTGCCGACATGAATCGTAAACTCGCCCGCTGCGGCCACCCAGCCCTGCCGGGCCGGATCGTAGTAGGCGAAAGCCTCCTGCCCGAGCGGAAGCGACACCGTTTGTTTCTCGCCGGGCTGCAGCGACACTTTGCGAAATGCCTTCAGCTCCTGCACCGGCCGCGGGACGCTTGCGGCGTTCTCGTGCACGTAGACCTGCGCCACCTCGGCGCCTTCGCGTGCGCCGGTGTTGGCGATCTCGAACTCGACCGTGGCAACCGGTCCGTCTCCGCCGGAGCCGGGCACGATTTTCAACGCGGAATACTCGAAGTGCGTGTAGCTCAATCCATGGCCGAAGGGAAACAGCGGCTCGATTTTTTTCGTGTCGAACCAGCGATAGCCGACCAGCAGACCCTCCTCGTAACGTACCAAGCCGTCGCGGCCCGGATAGGCGCCGAGCGCGTGCGCCGGCGAGTCCGCCAGCCGCCGGGGAAAGGTGCAGGGCAGCTTGCCCGACGGGTTGACATCGCCAAAGAGCACCCGGGCGAGGGCGTTGCCGGCCTCGGAGCCGCCGTACCAGGCCTCGACCACGGCCGGCACGGACGCGAGCCACGCGGCGTCCATCTCCACCGGAGAACCGGAGACGAGGACGACGATGGTATGCGGATTGGCGGCGACCACGCGCCGGATCAGCTCGTCCTGCCCGAAGGGCAGCTTCATATCGCTGCGATCGGCGCCCTCGCAATCGAACGGCTTCCGATGAATCAGTCCTCCGATCACGATGGCCACATCGGCGGCGCGCGCCGCGGCGACGGCCCGTTCGACGAGATCGGGGGCGGCGTCCTTGCTGCGGTAGCCGGGCGAGTAGGTGACGGTCACGCGGTCGCCGATGCGGCGCAGGATGCCGTCGAGCGGGCTGACTTCATACAGCGCCTTGATCTTGGCGCTGTCGCCACCGTAGGCGTGGAGCCGTGTGGCGTTTTCACCGATGACGGCGATGGAGGCGAGTTTTGCCGGGTCGAGCGGGAGCGCGGCGCGGTCGTTCTTCAGGAGCACGATCGCCTCCTCGGCGATGCGCCGGGCCGCGGTCTGGTGCGCCACCGTGTTGATCGAGCCGGGGGCGCGGCCCGCGTCGAGCACATGCGTGGCCAACATCACGCGCAGGCTGCGCCGGACCTTGTCGTCGAGGACGGCGGACGGAAACCCGCCTTTTTGCAGCCCTTCACGGAAGGGGCGCGCGAGATAGTAGTCGTCATACGGTTGGGTGGTGCCCATCTCGACGTCGAGGCCGTTGCGCACGGCTTCACGGGTGTCGTGCGTCCCGTTCCAGTCGGAGACGACGATCCCCCGGAAACCCCACTCGCCCTTGAGCACGCGGTTCAACAGGTAGTCGTTGTGGCAGCAGAACTGGCCGCGGAATTTATTGTACGCGCCCATGACAGCCCAGGCGCCGCCCTCCTGCACGGCGGCGCGGAACGCCGGCAGGTAGATTTCGCGCAGGGTCCGCTCGTCCATCTCGACGTCGACCGACATACGCCGGGTTTCCTGGTTGTTGGCGGCGAAATGCTTCACGCAGGCGGCGACATCGTGCGATTGCACGGCGCGGACGTAGCTGACGGCGAGACGGGCCGCGAGGTACGGGTCTTCGCCGAGGAACTCGGAGGTGCGGCCGCCGAGCGGGGTGCGTGCAATGTTCACGCCGGGCCCGAGCATGACATCCTTGCCGCGCTGGCGGGCTTCCTCGCCGATGACGTCGCCATAGGCCCGGGCGGCGTCGGGGTTCCAGGTGGCGGCGAGCGCCAGCAGGATCGGCAGGCAGGTGGCGAAATCGTCGGTGTGGCCGGCGGGCTGGAACGAATCGGGCAGCGTATCCTCGCGCACCCCGTGCGGGCCGTCGGAGAACCAGCGCCGCGGCAGGCCCAGGCGCGGGATCGCGGCGGTGGTAAACTTCGAATCGCCGTGCACCAGCGAGATCTTTTCCTCGAGCGTGAGCCGGCCGAGCAGGTCTTCGACGCGCGATTCGAGCGGCGCCGCCGCATCGAGATAGACAGGGCGCGGCGTGGCGGAGGCCACAGGCGGGGTGGCCGCCGGCAAGACCGTCGCCAGGCCGAAAAGCGCGAGCGCGAGGAGGGGGAAGTTTAAAGTTCTCACCGGAACGAGAGGGTCACTGGTTCGCCGCGGTAAAGGACACTGCGATCCGCTTTGGGAGAGCAGGAAAACCCGACGGACCGGCCGGGCGCGACCAGCACCACCTCGAACGTGCGCCCGGCGAGCATGCCCGGGAACGATCCGGATCGGCGATCGATCGTCAGCTCGCGCTTCGCCTCATCCCAGCGCAAAGGTATGCGTGCGCACTGGCCACGCTCGTACCCATAGCTCACGCCGTCATCCTCGTAGAGGGTGAAGGCGCCATCGGCGCCGGCATAGACATAGAGCGTGATCGGATCCGCCGGTTTCTCGTCGGTGTATTGCAGGTCGGGCCCGACGGGCACGATGGAACCGGCGCGGACGTGGAGCGGCAGTGTGTCGTAGGGCGCCGGGGCTTCGATTTGTCGCCCGCCGGTCACCGCCGCACCGGTCCAGAAATCGAACCAGCCGCCGCGCGTGGCCGGCAGGTAGACCGGGCGGCTGCGCGCCTGGTAGGTGGTGACCGGCGCGACGAGAAAGGCCGGTCCGTACATATATTCGTCCGTCAGCTCGCGCGCAGTCCCATCCCCGGGGAAATCCATCACGAGCGGCCGCATCATCGTGCCGTCCTCGTGCGTCGCCGCGCCCGCGATCGCATAGAGATAAGGCAGCAGCCGGTAACGCAACCGGTCGAATTTGGCGATCGTCCGATACGCGGGATGCTCGTCGCTGCCGAAGGTCCACGGCTCGCGCGGCTGCAACTCGCCGTGCAGGCGCGTGAGCGGGCAGAAGGTGGCGAATTGGAACCAGCGCGCATTGAGCTCGCGCCATTCGTCCAGCGCCGCGGGCGTCGGCTGCTTGGCGGAAAACTTCGCCGGCATCGTGTAACCGCCGCTGTCCGTCGTCCACCACGGCACGCCGGAGAGACTGAAGCCGAGCCCGGCGGGAATTTGCCGCGCGAACGCGGTCCAGGTCGAGGTCACGTCGCCCGACCACGTCGCCGTGGCGTAGCGCTGGATGCCCGCGAAGCCCGAACGCGTGAGGATGAAGACGCGCTGGTCGGGTGCGGCTGCGCGCTGGCCCTCGTAGACCCCGCGGCTGTTCAGGAGCGCGGAGGCATTGAGCACGCTTGACGCCGTGCCGAGCGCGGTCGGATGCATGTGTGTGCGCATGCGTTCCAGCGTGGCCGGCGAACTCACGACGTCGGGTTCGGTCGCGTCCATCCACCACGCATCGATGCCGCGGCGGAACAGGGCGGAGTTGATTTGCGCCCAGAAAAGCTGGCGCGCCCCGGCGTTGAACGCGTCGTAGAAGGTGTAGGGATAGCCGATCCAGTCGCGCACGCCTTCGTCGAGATCGGGCCGGTAGAGGTAACCCGCACGCTGCATCGCCTCGAAGTTCGCCGTACCGGGATAGAATTTGCCCCACACGGAAATCATCACGTGCGTGTGCTGTCCGTGCAACGCCCGGAGCCAGGCGTCGGGATCCGGGAAACGCTCCGGGTCGAAGGCATGCGAACCCCACTGGTCCTGCGGCCAGTATTGCCAGTCCTGCACGATGTTGTCGAAGGGCAGCCCGCGGCGGCGGTACTCCGCCACGACGTCGAGCGATTCCTGCGCGGTCTGGTAGCGCTGGCGCGACTGCCATAATCCCAGCGCCCAGCGCGGCATCAGCGTCGCGCGGCCTGTGAGCTGGCGGTAGCCGGACACCACCGCATCGAGCGCCGGACCGTAGACGAAATAGTAGTCGGTCCCTTCGCCGACCTCGGACCAGAGCGACGTGCCGTCGTCGGGCGGCGGAGTTTTCCAGCGTAGCTGCATCGTCGTCGTCTGGTCGCCGCCGGATTCGATCTTGATCGGGTAACGATGCCCGGCCTCGAGGCGGACTTTTATCTGGTCCTGATCGGCGAGCCAGTCCTGCCGCCAGCGATCGATCACGAGCCGGCCATCGAGCCACACCTTGATGCCGCCGTCGGAATAGGTTTGAAGTTGATGCTCGCCGGTTGCGGTCGGGACGAGTTCGCCCACCCAACGCGTGCCCGGGTATGGTCCACCGCCTTTTCCTTGTCGCTCTGGCGCGTCAAAAGTCACCCCCGCCGACGTGTGGGGATCGCGCAGGGTGTCCGGCGCGTCGGCGGTGAACGTGCCCGTCGTCAGGCCGCCGGGCCTGCCGTTCGCGTCGCGCAGGCACGCGGCGGGAATCGGCGCAAACTCGCGCAGGTCGCCGAAGCGGGTGAAGGAATTATTGTCCCACAAAATGCCGTAGCCGCGGCTCGACACGAGAAAGGGCACCACGACGTGCGTGTTGTGCTGCCACAGGTCGAGGTCGTAGCCCTTGAGATCGAGGATGCCGAGCTGCCTTTGCCCGAGGCCGTAGAGCGCCTCGCCCTGCGCCGGCTCCCATTGCTGGCGCACGTGGAAGGTCTGCTCGCCCTGCACCTCCGCCGCAGTCAGCGCGCGGCCGCCCGGTCGCTCGGCGAGGAGGCGTTGGCCGTGCGCATCGAGAAACGCGATCGCCCCGGTCTGGAGATCGATCCGGGCGCTCAACTGCGCCGTCGTGACCGTGACACTGGCCGGGTCCCGCGTGAGTTGCCAGCCGGGCATGGCCGCGGTCTGGGGCAGGACGATCAGGCTCGTCCGGGCGAAAAACGCGCGGTCCTTCGCCGCCGAGACACGCAAAATGCGTTCGCCGGCCACCGTGACCTTCAGCCAGCCACCGTCGTGCGCAATGATCACGCCATCGGCCAGCGGCTCGACCTGGGAGAGCGCACGCTGCCAGGGTGCGACGAGCAGCAAGGCGCAGAAAAACGCGGGTAGATTTCGAGTCATAATTGAGGTCATTCTCGTGATTTATCCGTCAGCGCGAAACAAATCCAGCCGGCGACGAAACCGCCGCGGCACCGGCCAGGCCGGGAAGACGACGCGGGGCAGGCGGGAAAAGGCAGGCGGGGACTATGGCGGGTGGCGCTCACAGGAATCAACGAATTCGACAAACAATGCATTTTTTGGCTTTCAAGGGAAGACGATTTAACCTTAAATCGCCAACTTTCCCGATGGTTGCTTCCTCTTGGCTCTCCCGGCTGGCTGCCGTTTCCCTCCTGATGACCACTCTCCCAACATCCCGCGCCGAAAGTTCGTGGGAGAAAACCACGTGGCAGGGCGAGCCGGCCTGGGCTTCGACCCGGGGCGCCGTGCGCGCCGTGGTGTCCGAGGCGCGCTCGCGACTTATTTATCTCGGGGCCGCCGATGGCTCGCAGAACCTGCTCAACGCCCCGGCACCCGCGCCCGCGCCCGCGAACCGGAGCGATTCGCCCAATTGGGGTGGGCATCGTTTCTGGCTCGGACCGCAGACGCGCTGGGTCTGGCCCCCGCCCATGGAGTGGGAGCACAGCGCCGCGGCCGGCAGCGAAACGCGGGGC
>Ga0335071_10005678_pt1 | contig 12933 bp, 14 predicted proteins | sample Lox_Sample_15_FD_206724 | JGI IMG/M metagenome (GOLD analysis project Ga0335071, IMG submission 206724) | Soil microbial communities from Loxahatchee National Wildlife Refuge, Florida, United States - Lox_Sample_1.5 | ecosystem: Environmental > Terrestrial > Soil > Wetlands | place: USA...
CACAGTTCCGTGAACACGATACCCATAACAGACTCCCCCTTGTACCATCCCCGTATATCCGTATCGCGGAAACCCGACAAGAGGGCTTTCTGCAGATTTTTCACACAATCGAGCGGGTCGAAATTCTTGAGATCGGCGATATGGACAAGGATGAGGATGAAAGGCCTTCCGGAGCGTTGGGCGCGCTTTCTCTCGAGATGGAACATCCTATTGAAGTGAAGTTCATCATAGAAGCCGTCGCCGAACCCCATAAGGTCCTGCTTCCGCGTTCGCCCCGGCCTTGTCGTGAGCACAGGTAATGCCATTATTTTTTCACTTCGAAATACCGGTGAAGGGCGTTTAGGATCGACGGCTCCATCTCTGCCCCGTCGGCATTTCGTGGAGGCGTTCCCTCGAAATACCGGGTCATGGCACTGACGATAGCCTTTTCTTCTTGCTTCTTGTTCCGATCGGCCGATGCCGCAACTAAATCTTGAATAGGCACATTTCCCTCCTGACTCGGGAAGACCGATGATGCTGCAGCTGCCCAAGTCTCCATCTTTTCATCGAAGAAAGCAATTCGACGAAAGTATGATTTTTGTCTACGAAGGAAGTATTAGGCGGAGTGAATGGTTGTGCGGGAGATCTTTAGCCGGCATGTCGTAAAGGAAGGCCCTGGGGTATACCCGAAACTAAGAGCGGACCGGCTTTTTGACAGATGTCAACATCACGAAAATGATCGCAACGGCGACGCAAAGAACGACACTGGCGAAAAAGCCTGCCTGCATGGAAACGTAACCGACAACAAACCCTGTCACCGCGGGCCCTGAGGAATGGCCGACGTCCATGACGGACGAGAGCGCTCCCATGGACGCTCCGAGTTTCCCCCTGTCTGCGATATCCCCTGTATAAGCGCTCGTCGCCACGGTGGCAAGAGACATGCCGAGGCCGAAAAGCAGGGAGACCGCGATCACGGAAACCGTTGTTGTGAAGAACGGCAGAGCGAACATCGATGCTGCAATCATGAGCAGGCCTGCGGCTATCTGGAACCGCTTGTCTATCCTGTCCGCGAGGCGTCCGAAGAGCGGCTTTGTCAGCGCTATGGTCAGGATCTGTGCAGAGAATATGAGCCCTATCTGTTTGGGGTCAAAACCCTTCCCGTCAAGATACAGGGGAAGGTAGGTCTCGAAAGCCCCGAAAGCAAAGTATATCGACATATCCGCGAGAGCTGTGGAGACCAGGCGCCCGTCGCCAAAGAAGTATCTTATGCTTTCCCGGAACTCCTCGCGTGTCGGTCGCTTGCTTTGCTGCCTGCCTTCGGCATCCTTTATGAAGAAACAGAAAAGGAAAGCCGGGATCGAAGCGATGAACGCGGCGACGTAGACTGCCTTATACGGAAAGAGCCCGCCCTGATACAGAAAAAAAGAGAGGATGGCGCCCCCCGCTATCGGTGCAATCGTCCTCCCGATAAGCGTGACGGAAGAATAGGTTCCGAGTTTCTCCCCTTTGTCCCTATCGTATGCCTCCGCGATCGCGGCCGATGCGACCGGACCGAGTATCGCCGTGGCAAGCCCGTGGAAAAATCTTACCGGAATAAGGAGCCAGGGATCCGAAACCAGGACATACAGAAGCGGCGCAAGCAAGAAAACGCTGCCGGAGAGAAGCAGGATCTTTCTCCTGCCGATCCTGTCCGACATTACCCCTATGGGAAAAGAAAATACGATGCCGGCAATCGGAGAGACGGCCGAGATGATCCCGATGATCTCGGGGGTCCCGCCCATGCCCTTTACGAATAACGGCAGGACCGGGTTCTTCGCCATCGTGGTTGTAAAAATGCCGAAGAATCCAATCAGCGACAGGTAGAAGATCAGGTTCCTTTTATAACGTTCATCTGGCATTTTGTGCTTTTCCATCGACTGCGTGACATGCCGGTTCCACATTGGGCGTTTGAGATTCCGCAATATACATTAGGTGCCGTTTCTTTCAAACTGCTTTGTTTTTCCGCGGTTACCCGCTTTCCCTTTTTCCCTTTCAGCGCCACCCGGACCCGTTGCCCGCTCACTCCGAGCGGCTTCCATAAGGAATGACAAAAAAGATCACTGTCTTTGCAGGGTGACCTGTGCAAAGACAGCCCGCTATCGCCTCTCGGCCTAAATCTCTTTGAAAATCGCAGGGGAGGACAATCCCCGCAGGAAACGCGCATGCAAACCTGCTTTTTTTCAAAGAATGGGCCCGCGAAAATTTCACATAGACACCTTGACAGGGCCTTTTTAAGGAGTATGATGCAGGCGCGATGATCCTGACGATTCATTACGCATATGGCAGGTCATTGAAAGGAGAAACGTATGTACGGGCAATCGGTGAAAGAGGCAAAGGCGTTTGTACAGAAGGCGATCGCTTTCTACAAGAAAGCCGGTAAGGCAATTGCAATGGCAGAGTTCACAAATCCGAAGGGTCCATTTATTGAGGGAGATATGTATGTTTTTGTATTGAACCTCAAGGGGACGATGCTCGCCCATGGAGTCAACGAGAAGTATATCGGTCATGACTTCATTGATGTCAAGGATTCGGACGGCAGGAGTTTTGTCAAGGAGATTGTCGAAGTCGCCAACACCAAAGGAAGCGGCGTTGCGGATTACAAGTGGTACAACCCGAAAACAAAAGAGGAGCTCTCCAAAGACGTATATTTTGAGAAGGTCGATGACGTGATCATCTGCAGCGGCGTCTATAAAGAGATGTGGCAGGATCTGTTGTAGACTGCAGTGTGACGGCATCGGGTTCAGCGTCAGCATCCAACTCATAAAAGAGGCATGCCCAAATGATGAAAAACCCCGCATCTCAGAGGAGAGCGGGGTTTTGTTTTTCAAGGGAGCATGCAAACCGCCGCAACAGGAGATTGAAAAGAAAGGACTGCAGAAATCCATAAACGAAAGGGGGGATCAAGAAAGTTGGGTGTCGTTTCGTCAGTCTTTATCTGAATGTCAAGGAGAGGAGGAAGTTATGGCAGGCGCATTGAAACCCCGTTGGGGACAGCCCATGACGGGAATCATCTCGAACGTAGTATTTTTTCTCATCGCATGGTTAACGTGGTATCTTTTTAGCGATCCGAGGGGACCTGTTGGATGGTTTCCTTATCCCTTTGTTATGTTCCTTGCAATTATGATCCTGGTTGGACTCTGGCAGCACATGTTTCTCGGGGATTGGCCCTTCCAGAACATGAAGCAGCCTGCTCGCGGTATTGTGGAAACCATCGTGAATGTGGTGGTTACCTGGTTTGTCATCGATGTTGTTTTCTACAGGATTCTGGGAATAGGATTCAACTTCCTGAGTTATTACGGTCTTGAAGCCGTGGGGCAAAAGGGTTTTCTGGCCCAGGCCGCTATCGTCGGTTTTGTTCTGATGGGGTTTTACCTCTATCCCGTTGTCACCATCTTTTTCGGGAAGTGGCCCATCCGGCCGAGTAATCTTGAGCAGCCGCAAGCAGGGTTTGCCGAGATTGGCTGGGCGACCCTGTTCGAGCTGTTCGGCTACGTCATCCTCGTCGTCCCGTTTATGGGTCTCGCCCTGAAGGGGGCGCCGGCGCTGAGTACGCCCTGGTGGACAGCCATTGGAGGGACGCCTCATCTTCACTGGGTCTTCGGCTGGTGGGAATGGGCGATCATCATCCTCTTCATGTTCCCGAATGTATGGCGCATGAAACCATTTGGACTGATCAAACTTCCCCAGCCCGCCAAGGGCTTTGTCTACATGGGTCTGAGCTATATCGGGGCATACTGCATTGCGCTGATCTGCATCAATATCGCCCCCTTGTGGCTTCCCCCGGACACGATTCATCATCTGTTTGAGGAAAAGGGTGCGGGAGAAGTCTCCAGGTTCCTGTGGTTGCACTCCGCCGAGATCGCCGGTTTTACCCTGATTCCTTTCCTCGGCTGGCATCACTATTTTGATGACCGGTGCGGCGTAAAGGACGTGGACAGCTGGGCAGGGTTCTGGATCCGCACATTTGGCGTTCTGTTCTTTGCGGCGATTCTGTACTGGATTTACTATTACGGCAATTTCGGCCACTGGGCACTCGGGAATCATCACATGACGGAACTTTCCCATAGATTCCCCCATGGAGAATCGCTGATCTGGAACTTCTGGTGGATCGTTCCTCTTCTGTGGAATGAATGGTTCTTCCACAAGTGGCCATTCTATGTGCATGAACACTAGGGTGTCGGGAGAGTCAGAGGATAAATGAGTTCTTGAAATGAGTTGCGAATCACTTATCCTTTGCCATTAGATGGCTAACTTTGGGGGCAGGGCTTGTCTGCAAGCCCTGCCCTTTTCATTCATTGTCCGGAAAGATGTAAATGGATGGCAGAGAAATACTGTACAAGGATCGGGCTGGTCATTCGAAACGAGGGGAAAAGGAAGAATGATGAAACCAAAGCCTTCCCAATCATGTGACGGGACAAACGCGCAGAGCGCATGGGTTCAACAGGCTGCTTCTCCCGGGAAATCTCCAACCTCCGGACAGCTCATTTTCAATATGGTTCTCGCCGTGGTTGGCCTGTTCGCAGCAACGGTCATGTTTCTCCTGGGAATTGATTGGGCAAATCATGGGAGCACATCAGCCGGCGTGGGTTTGATCCTCGCCGGACTATTCATCTTTTGGCGCGGCGGCAACAGGGTGTCCTGGGTCTGCGCTGAAATCAAGCTGCGGAGACAGAAATAGGATGAAGATACTGGGTATCAATGCAAGCCCCAAAGGATCGAAGAGCCAGACCCTCAGGCTGGTGAAGGCTGCCTTGGATGGGGCCAAATCCAAAGGGGCCGAGGTGGAGTTCATTGACCTCTGCAAATTGAAGATTGAGTACTGCAATGCATGCGGGATCTGCCACAAGAAAGGAAGATGCTACAAGAAAGATGACTTTCAGGAGCTTTACCGGAAGATTCTTGCCGCGGACGGCCTCGTCATGGGTTCACCAAACTATTTCCTGTCGGTGACCGCCCAGATGAAAACCCTGATCGACAGGATGGCGTACGCCGTGCACTGTCAATTGTTTTCAGGCAAATATGCTGTGAATGTGGCAACCTCCGGAGGTGTAGGTCGGGACCGCCAAGTCACAACGTACCTGGACAAGCTCATGCTGACCTTTGGGTGCTTCATTACGGGCAGCGCCGGTGTCTCGGTTCGTCTCGGTTCAGAAGCCATGGAGGCTGCCGAACGAAAATCCGTCCGTCTGGGGGTGAAACTGGCGGAGGATGTCAGGACCCGGAGGGTTTACCCCAAGCAGGAAAAAATTCATCAGGAGACAAGGGAGTACTTCCGACAATTGGTTGCCATGAATAAGAACGAGTGGACACACGAACACGAGTTCTGGAACAGGATATCCAAAGGCCTTTCGATCAAACGCTGATGAAGATCCAGGGAATAACGGCGAAATCCGTCCTGTCGAAATCCCAGGTGCATGATTATGCCATGAACCCCTACCCCTATAGAGGATGCAGAAGGAGGAAGTAATGAAGCAGCTACTCGTTTCCATTTTTGCTCTTTTTTTCATTTTCAGTGCAATGACTTCCTACGCTGCAGGACCGGGGCCATACTACGCGGGTGTCTTCGGCGGCTATGTCATACCGGATAAAATGAAACTGGAAAATGGATCGGAATCTAGAGATGTCAGCTTCAAGAACAGTTGGGCGCTTGGAGCGAAAGTCGGTTACATCCTTCCCAGTTGGAAATACTTGGCATTGGAAGCGGAGTATTTCTATCTGGCAAAGCAGGATGTGGACGAGGCAGGAGCCAGCGGCAATTACAGCGCGAACAATCTGATGTTCAATGCTCTGCTGCGATATCCGGAAGGAAACATTCATCCCTTTTTGGGAGCTGGCATTGGCTGTTCATGGGCTGCGGTCAGCGATTTAAACGCTCCTGTGGATGCAACGGGCAACGGTTTCGCATGGCAGATCCTGGCTGGAGTAAACTTTGATATCGCGCCAAACTGGTCGGCAGATGTGGCCTATCGATATTTCAGCAGCAAGTACGGCATTGAAGGCGTGGACATTACCGCCAAGAATAACCTGCTCCTGCTTGGAATCAATTATCATTTCTAGGCAAGCATCTCTGTGTAAAGATTGGCCAGGTAAGCGGGGTCAGAGATGGCCCCGCCTTTTTTATGCGCATTCCAAGTGGGAATCACCCCTGCTTGAAAATCTCCCGAAGTCGTTAGTTGACGAATTTTGCAAACTATGCAAGGTTTCAAACAAAAATGGGGACAGAAAATACTTCATCGGAACGGCTGTCAGGCGATCCGGGTTTCATCATCCCTGCAGCCGCACCGACCGACACAGAGAGGAGCCTGCGCAAATTGACTTCGTCCAAGCAAGAGACAACGGTTCAGGTTGCCGTCGTACAAGCGGCGGCAGTGCCATTTGATACGGAAGCTTGTATTGACAAGGCCGTTCGCTTGATCGGAGAAGCCGCTGCCACCGGCGCAAAAGTGATCGTCTTCCCGGAGGCATTCATCGTCGGATATCCGAAGGGGCTCAACTACGGCCTTGTGGTTGGCGCACGTGATCCCGTCGGCCGCGAAGAGTTTCGGATTTATCTCGACGCGGCAATCGAGGTGCCCGGTCCGCAGACGCAGCGGCTCGGCGAGGCCGCCGCAGCGCATGGAAGTTACGTTGTGATGGGTGTGATCGAGCGAGACTCGGGCACCTGTTACTGCACCGTGCTTTTCTTTGGTCCGGACGGCGCGCTGCTCGGTAAGCACCGCAAGCTCATGCCGACCGCGTTGGAAAGAATGATCTGGGGATTCGGCGATGGTTCGACGTTGACGGCCGTGGACAGCCCCTATGGTCGAATCGGCTCCGTGATCTGCTGGGAGAACTACATGCCGATGCTGCGGATGGCCATGTATGCAAAGCACGTTGCGCTGTACTGCGCTCCTACCGCTGATGACAGGGACACGTGGCTGTCGTCGATGCAGCATATCGCCCTGGAGGGGCGCTGTTTCGTGCTCACGGCATGCCAGTTCATCCGCAAGAAGGATTTCCCGGAGACCGTGCGCATCTCCCTCGGCGATTCACCCGATTCGGTACTGATGCGAGGCGGCAGCGCCATTATCAGCCCGCTGGGCAAGGTACTTGCGGGGCCTCATTTCGGGGGTGAAACCATTTTGACAGCTGCGCTGGATCTGGGCGAGATCGGCCGCGGGAAGTTCGACTTTGACGTCGTCGGTCATTACAGCCGACCGGACGTGTTTCAGCTGCAGGTCAATGAGGCGCCTCAGCACCCGGTTGTTGCGAAAACGAAGTAGATACTCTTTCGGACCAGGGTGGGCACGGGGGAATTGCATCCTTCTGTGTGCCTTCCAGTGCATTGCAGTCAAGCGTCTTGAGACAACTTCCTGTCGAAACCACGAGCATGAAAGGCGGAAGGCGGCGGCGAAAGGCCGGCGCTGAAAAAAATTCGGATTTCATCAAAAGGAGGGTGGAATCATGAGGGAAAAAGGAAAGTTGGTCTTGTTGATCATCCTGGCTGTTGTTTTATCGGTTCCTGTTTCGGCTGACACCGCACAATCCTACGGCAGAGTCTGGACAGCATACCCGGACCAGGCCCCCATCTGGAATATCTACCAGGGAGGAAGTCCGATTGAGTGGCTGTCATGGGCGAACAATCCCCGATTTTCCATCTTTACGGCTGTCTGGTACGGCAACCAGAACAATGTGGACCTTGTATTGGACAGTGCGACGGGGCTTGTCTGGCAGAGGCGGCCGTTGAACTCCACCGGTACGTGGGCCGAAGCCCAATTCGGCTGCGTATCCCTGATGACGGGAACGGGGTATTTGATGGGATGGCGTCTCCCGCAGGTTGAGGAGCTTACAAGCCTGATCGATTACTCTTACGGGGGGACTATCCTGCCTGCGGGACACCCCTTCATGATCGGAAATGATTATAATGGTTTTGCGTTCTGGTCGGCGACGACCGACCCTCGCTCCCCATCCAAAGCCCTTTTCGTGGACTTCTCCAATCGCAGCCAACCCGTTGGATCGATATCCAAGAGCAGCCCGATGAACGCCTGGTGCGTGCGGGGCGGGACATCCCCACCGACTCCGGGCGCCGGCAGCATCTAATCGGGAACAAGCAGGAGATCTGCTGCAAAGAAGGGCAAGGCCAGAAATGGCCCTGCCCTTTCTTTCCTTTCGAAGGCAAATCCGCAACCCGGCTTGTTTCAATCCCGAATTGCCTTACGCCTTATCGTAGAACTTCATCGCAAGCGTTCCGTGAGCTGCGGCACCGCCAGCTCGGAGTGCGGCAGCGAGAAGCACCGCTTCGGCAACCTCCTCCTTGCTTGCGCCCGCGTGTTTCGCATTCTGCGTGTGAATTTCGATGCAGTAGACGCATTGGGTCGTATGGGCAACAGCCACTGCGATGAGCTCCCGGTACTTCCGCGGGATTTTTCCGTCCTCGCGCCCGGTGATCCGATCGAGGTTTAACCAGGCCCTGAAATCTTCCGGGGCAAGCTTGGCCATTTCCTTGAGCAGCTTGAGATCGTTTTCATCGTGGTAATGTTCGGGCATTGTCAACCTCCTGATTGAAGAAATTTGTACACCTTCCCCTCCGTCCGTGGAGCGGCCGACATAAATCGCCTGCTTACGATTGAGCACTTGCTTATATATTATTGCAGATAGAAAACTGGATTCCATTGGAGAAATGCTTACTTCTTCCTTCGCAATCTACTATTTTCCTTCATCCAATAGAGTGCACTCAAAGGGTTGTCTTCGGGGACCAGGGCAGGCCGACCTTACCCGCATCAGGGACAAGGAGGCGTCAACTCAGGGATTCTCTGATTTGAAAAGGCATCATTAAGCGTATGATGTTGTGAGAATGCCCAGAAAGGAGGGACCAAGGTATGAGCTCACCAGATATGGTCGGCAGGGTGTACGGAATTGTCCTCAAGCGGTTGGTCGCTACGGGACAGGCTCCGCACTACACGGAGATCGCTGCGGAGGCCGGCGTGTCGGTCGAGGAGGGGCGAAAGGCCCTCCATGACCTGGTTGACGCGAAAATTCCGGCAATGTGGCTGTATCCCGAGACGGATCTCATCTGCAGCTTCGCGCCCTTTAACAATCTCCCGACACAATACCGGATCAGCGTCGACGGCGTGCAGAAGTGGTTCGGTCAGTGAGGATTCGAATCGCTGGCAGTTGGCTGGCTTTTCCCCGGTAAAGTGGTCCGAATTGACGCGCCGTGCCTCGACTGTGGCGCGCCGCTTCGGGTGGAGATGAAGGACGGTGTGGTACTAAAAGAGGAGCCGAAAGGGATCATGGGCTATGTCTCCGTCCCGTTCTCAAAGTGGTTTCAAGGGTTTCCCTATGCCTGAAGCACCATGAATCTCTTCCGGTCGGAAGAACACATCAGGAACTGGTCCCGGTTCGACCCCGCTACGGAACAGGGCATCGTCCCACTCGCAGACGTGGTCAAACTCTTTTCCCTGAATATGTTTAAAAAACGGCTTGAACCCGATTACGTCTTGCGAGTCCGTGAGTATGCAGGTGAATTCCTTGCGGCCGTCGCCGAACTCGGGAAAATACGACCCTTCTGGCGCATGTGAAGAACTTCCGGGGGCCGGGCGACATCCATGACGTGCACTGGATATCGCCCGCCCGCCGCCAGTCCCCCCGAAAAGGCAGAAATGAGACCCACGCAGGACAACAGCCCTCCGGAGAAACCGCCGGGAGCCGGAGCGAGCAGTATTGATCTGATCGATACCGATCGATTTTTCCAGGCCCTGGCGCTGAAGCCCGGGATTTCCGTTGTCGACCTTGGATGCGGGCCGGGGGATTATTCCATCCCGATCGCGAATATCGTCGGCAGAGAGGGCCGAGTTTACGCTATTGATCTCTGGGCGGGTTGCATCGAGTTTCTGAAGTCGGAGATGAAGCGGCTGGAGATCGGCAACATCGTGCCCATCCTTACAGACATGCGCAAGCACTTGCCCTTCGAGAGTGGAAGTATCGACGTCTGCCTCATGGCCACTATCCTTCACGACCTCAAGGAGGATCATAGCCATAATGCAACGCTGTCCGAGGTGAAGCGCGTCCTGAAAAAGGATGGCACCTTCGCCATCGTCGAATTCGCCAAACGAGACGGACCGCCGGGACCGCCGATTACCATCCGGCTCTCCCGCGAAGAAACAGCGATGCTGGTCGAACCCCACGGTTTCATCCGGAAGGGGGCGTACGATCTCGGTCCCTATACCTATATGATGATCTACAGCAGCAGCTAGCGCGTCATCCCCGCGTCTCGCTCCTTTTTTCTCTTTCACGCCTAAGACTATTCGACGGGCCTTGTAAGGCTTTTGCTCATTTACACAACCACAGGGACAAATCGATAATGGTATCAATTCTATAAGGAGGTAAAGACCTATGGCAGAGCAGATGAAAAAAATCGAGTGTCCCTCTCCCTGCAACTTCTCCGTGAAGAGCCATGATGAAAAAGAGATTGTCGAGATGACCATGCAGCACGCAAAGAAAATGCACAACATGACGATCACAGAGCAGGATGTGAAAAAAATGATCAAGCCGGCCTGAAACGGCGAGCCAATGCCGCTCATCGACCGGTAAAAGCACGGAGTTCGTCCTCCCCCTCACTCGCCTTCCCATCAGCATCTCCTTGAACTGCAGCGGCAGGCGCCGGCCCACGAGCATCCACAAGCGAACAGTGAGGAGGCATCCATGCCAGACATTCTTCACAGAGTCGGAATCAAAGCAACCCCTGAAATGGTATTTAAAGCCTTATCCACAATTGACGGACTTCGCCATTGGTGGGTCACAGAAACCACCGGCGACACAAAGAAAGGCGGGATCATTGATTTTGGATTCTGCGAAATGAAGGTGGTGAGATCCGAGCCGAGAAAGCTTGTTCACTGGAAGTGCGTGCGGGGTCCGAAGGAGTGGGTGGGCACAGAGGTCATCTTTCAGCTGAAGTGGAAGGATCAACAGACATTTGTCCTCTTCAAGCATGCCAAATGGAAGAAGCCCGTGGAATTCATGCACCATTGCAGTACGAAGTGGGCGGTTTTCCTTTTCAGTTTAAGAGATTGGCTGGAAAGGTCAGAAGGTCGTCCCTATCCCTATGATGTAAAAATTCATGTCGGCGATTAGGGATGCCCTCATCGCATGATGATTCCAAAGGTATCCCGTTCGTGTCCTGGAGAGCGCATCAGAAAACGAAAGGGGTTGCAGCATGGCTGCAACCCCTTTTTGCGTTTTGGCGATGAGGTAGCCAACGGGGGGCTTCCCGTTTCACCTGCAAGGGGACATCCGGTATCACTTAGCCGTCAGGATTGCGTCGACACGTTCCTTGCCGAACTGCCCGGCGACCTGGTTGATGACGGGCTGCATGGCGCTCCTCCATGCCTTCTTGTCGATGTTCCTCTCGACTTTCATCCCCTTGTCGGAAAGCTCGGCAATCTGTTTTTCCTCCGTGTCCCTACCCAGTTTGCGCTGATACTGGGCAACTTCCCGGGCCGTCTTGAACAGCATGTCCTGGTCCTGCTTGGGCATGGACTGCCATCTTTTCAGGCTCACGATGAGGACTGCCGGGGAATAAACATGCTGGGTCAGGGACAGATATTTTTGCGTCTCATTGATTTTAGCCGAATAGATCACGGCAATCGGGTTTTCCTGCCCGTCGATGACCTTCTGCTGCAGGGCCATGTAAACTTCTCCCCACGCCATGGGAACGGGATTTGCGCCCACCGCCTCCCAGGCCGCCATGTGCACCTTGTTTTCCATCGTACGTATCTTCAGGCCTTTGGCATCGGCAGGAAGCCTGACTGGCCGCCGCGAATTCGTCAGGTCGCGGAACCCGTTTTCCCAGAAGGCCAAAGCCTTGAACTGAGCCTTTTCCAGATCGTCCAGAAGCTGCTGTCCGCTGGGACCGTCCAGCACCTTGTCCACGTGTGCGTAATCATTGAACAGGAACGGAATGTCCAGGATCCCGATGCCGGGATTGAAGCCGCTGATCGGTCCCGTCGAGCCGACGTAGACATCGATAGTTCCCTGCTGAAGGGCCTCGAGCAGCTCCCGCTCGCCTTTGCCGAGTTGACCGTCGGGGTATACGATCACCTGGATGCGCCCATTGCTTCGCTCATTGACAAGCTCTGCAAATTTCGCTGCCCCCTGATTGTAAGTATGGCTCGCAGGAGTCAGCGAGGCCAGCTTCAACTGGGCTTTGAATTCGCCCTTTTCGGCCTTGTCTGAACTTCCAACACAGGCACTCAATGCCAGAAGGACAAAGCAGGCAAGACCCAAAATGCCGATTCGCTTGATCATGGCAGTCACCCCATTGATATTTGTCCGCATGGTACCGTTTTACGGTCTGATTACAACATATATTTTCAGCCATCCAAGAGTAGCGTAAAAAATGTCAATATGAAAGCCCGACCCTCGGCTTACGCCCCATGTTCGGATACCTATTCCCGTTTATCTGCTTGACCATCATTTCGTCCTGAAGTAGCCTCTAACTGTTCTCTTGGCATGGTGACAGTTGGCCTGTCATTTCCTACCCCACCGCGATTCATTTCATTCTTGATGAAGGAGGCTTATATGAATACACGTCGATTGGCTGTCCTTGCCGTATTTTTTCTTCTGCTGTCGTGCGCGCATGTTCCTTCAGCCGATAACAGCGCAAAGATACCCGGGATTTGGAAACTCGTCTCTTACGAAATCGAGATCCAGGCGACGGGTCAGAAAGAGCCGGTAATGGGGAAAAATCCCACCGGGTATGTGGTGTTTACCCCTGAGGGAAGGGTCTTTTTCGTTCTGACGGGAGAGGGGCGAAAGCCGGCAAAAACGGCTCAGGAGCGGGCGGATTTGATGAGCACCCTCGTTGCATACACGGGGATGTATCGCATCGAAGGGGAACAGTGGGTGACAAAAGTCGAGGTGGCCTGGGACCCGGCA
>Ga0335071_10005679_pt1 | contig 12932 bp, 11 predicted proteins | sample Lox_Sample_15_FD_206724 | JGI IMG/M metagenome (GOLD analysis project Ga0335071, IMG submission 206724) | Soil microbial communities from Loxahatchee National Wildlife Refuge, Florida, United States - Lox_Sample_1.5 | ecosystem: Environmental > Terrestrial > Soil > Wetlands | place: USA...
GGGGAGGTCGTAGGCGCCGAAGTAGCCCCGGATCGTGGTCTCGGGTGTGGGGCTGATGGGGCGGGTGATGACGTTGATGACGCCGCCCAGCGCGTTCGACCCGTACAACGCGGAGGCGGGGCCCCGCACGATCTCGACCCGGTCCACGTCGAGGACGGGGAGGGCGTCGAAGTCGATTTCCCGCGTGGCGCCGGTGAGCAGGGGATGGTCGTCCACGAGGAGCAGCACGCGCGACGCCACGCCGCCCGCGATTCCCGACGCGCCCCGGATGTCGATCGTCCCGTGCTGGAACATCACGCCCGGCTCGTAGGCCAGCGCTTCGTCCAGGGTGACGACGTTGCGCCGCTGGATTTCGTCCTGGGAGAGCACGGCGATGCTCACCGGCGCGTCGCCGGCCTGCTGCGGGGCCCGGCTGGCCGACACCACCACGCCCTGGACCTCGACCGCCGACCGCACCAGGGTGAAGTCCTCCCGGTGGCTCTCCGCCGCGGCCACGATGACGTCGTCGCGACTGACCGCCTGGTACCCGATCACGATCACGCGCAGGACGTAGCGGCCGGGCGCGAGGTGCGGGAATTGATAAGCGCCGGACGGGTCGGTCGTCGCGGTGAGCTGGGTCCCCGGGATGAGGACGACGGCCCCGACCACGGGGGTGCCGTCCTTGAGGTCGGAGACGCGCCCCCCCAGTGACGATCCGCCCTGCCCGGCCAGGGCCCCGGGAAGGGCGCTGCCGAGCAGGGCGGCGAGGGCGAGGGCGGTGGCCCGGTTCACGCGCTCAGTTCTTGTGCCAGACCGTCTGGATGTGGAGCGCGGACTCGGTCACGCTGATGTTCAGCGTGTCCGATTTCACCGAGAAGGTGCCGAGGGCGTCGGGGAGACCGCCGGTCGAATGCTCGGCGATGCTGTCGCCGCTCGTGGTGTAGGTGCCGCTGTCGACCAGGGCGATGGTGTCGCCCGGTATCGGGATGTCGACGTTGATGACCAGATGGTAGTTGGTGCTGGTCAGGGCCAGCGTGCCGGTTCCGAGCGGGGGGCCCACCGGCGGGTTCGTGTCTTCTTTGAACGCGACGAGGGAGTAATTGCCCGAAAGATTGGTGCTTCCTCCCGAGCCCGTGCTGTTGTTCGAGCTGCAGGCGGCCACCGCCGCCGCGCCGAAGCCGAGCAGGAAGAGGACTGCCGAGGCCTGCCGCCGCATGATCCCTCCGGAGATGTGTGACGGGCGCTGACCAACTGATGCGTGCTAAGGTACGTTGCGGATTGGGGTGACTCAAGCCGCGCTTGCGGCGCCCGCGCCGGCCTGGCGATATTCTCCGGCCCGGCGTTCCACGTTGTACCCGTGGCGGTATCGTCTAGGGGACTAGGACGGAGCCCTCTCAAGGCTCAAACACGGGTTCGAATCCCGTTACCGCTATGCCCGCCCCCATCGTCTAACGGTCAGGACACCACTCTTTCAAGGTGGGAACAGGGGTTCGATTCCCCTTGGGGGCATGCGGCAAAGGCGCCGAAGGACGATATGTCCCTCGGCGCCTTTTCCGTCTGGCGCGCGTTCGTCAGTTCGGCGTCAGCATGTTGAAGTAGTTCGCCACGTTGAAGTTCGTGGGATCCACTTCATAGTAGTGCGCCTTGGCGTAGTGCCCCGTCGTCGGGAAGTACGGCGGCGGGCTGGTCAGGCCGCAGGCGTCGTACTGATACCGCTTCACGTACCCGTGCCCGTCGGTCAACCCGACCGCGCCGCGGGTTTCCTGAATCAGCCCGCCCGTCAGGTAGAGGCAGCCCCGCGCGGCGGTGCTGGTCTGGCACGGCTGGGCGTTGGTGGACTCCCCGTAATTGTACGAGTCGTCGAAGTTCTCGGCCGTGAAGATGTTCAGCGCCAGGACCACCGACTGCACGAAATCGGACTGGTGCGACGAGTAGGTGTTGAACGAGTTCGACGAGGAGCCGCCGTTCGGCCCCTTCGGCTGCCAGGCCGAATTCTGGGTGTTGTCGGACATGACGACGTCGTTGCCCGAGAAGAGGCCCAGGATGTCGTGGCAGGTGCCGAGCGACGGGTCGATCGAGTACTGGAGGTTGTCGACCACGACGATGTTGCCGGTCGCCGCCACCGTGTGGTGTCCGCGGACGGTGCCCGAGACCGCCACGTTGCCGGCCACGTAGATCACGCCCTTGTAGTTCGGGTTGAAGGGCCGGTTGATGGGCCACAGGTACGCGGCCATCGTCGGATAGGCCGCGAGCACCGCGGGGGACACGGCGCCGGGCCATGCGAGCCACGATCCCTTGGTCGTGGTCGCGGTGAAGACGCCGCCGGTGAGCGAGTCGTCGCCGCCCAGCAGGCAGCGCTTGCTGGTCGAGTTCGCGGCGGTCACCCAGGTGGGCGCGACGGTCGCCGAGTGGAGGCTGTCCGACACGAACACGCCGCCCACGCCGTCATAGGCGCCGCAGTTGGTCGAGTAGCGGAGCCCGTAATTCGACGAGCTGCTCGACGTGTAGTTGGGCGGAACGCTCGCGACGACCCAGCCCGGGTTGCTCGAGGAGTACACCCGCATGAACCCCTCGGTGTCCCCCGCGATGTTGAGCGACAGGAACTGGATCCGGAGGTTGGCCTGCCCGAGGAGCGGCGAGCCCGCGGTGGTGCTGGTCAGGTTCGTGTTCCCCGCCTGCGCCTGGACCAGGAGCTTGTTCAGGTCGGCGGTGGTGGGGAACGGAATGACGGGCCCGTTCTGGATGTACCCCTGGTAGAACGTGCCGTACGAAATGCCGGAGATCGTCTTGGCCGTCTCGACGGTGCTGTGGAAGCCGGCGCCGGACGAGCAGATCTGGATCACGTCGTTCGAGTGGACCGGCCCGTACAGCTGGTCGCCCGACGCGAAGCAGATGTTCCCGCCTTCGTTGTCCGAGAAGTAGGCGTATTTCGCGAAGCTCGCCTGCAGCACTTCGCCCCGCCGCACCACCTGGTTGCCGAACGCGTCCTTCACCACGGTCACCACGCTGCCGTACACGCCGTACTGGCCGCTGGTGATGCCCGTGGGGCCCACGTAGGTCGAGCGCGTGACGTTCGGGATCACCTTGCCGGACGCGTCGTAGACCGAGGCGTTGGTCTCGATGGCCTTGAAGCCCGTATCCGGCATCAGGGTCTTGCTGCCGTTCAGGGCCGAGCGCGCTTCCTCGAGCCCCGCGTCGGCGGCGGCCGTCAGCGTCGTCTCCCGCGAACGGTAGTTCGACAGGAGCGAGGTGTTGGACGACACGATCGCGGCGCTCACCATCAGCGTGAGGACCACCATCGTGGTCAGGATGACCGTCGCGAGCGCGATGCCTCGCTGATTCCGGAACCGCGGGGACCGAGCCATAGGGACTCCCATTAAGGAATGACGACCGAGCCGGAGCTCGTGGTGGACGACAACGCCGGGGTGCAGTTCTCGGCCGCGAGCTGGTACACGTAGGTCGCGCCGTGCGCCACCGCCGCGTCGACGTACAGATAGCTGGCGCTGCCCGCCGGAATGCTGAGGTACGGATTGCCCCACGTCGGGTCGGTGCTGAGCTTCCGCCAGATCACATAGGACACGACGTTCTTCTCGCCGCCGTACTCGTCGGTCGCCGGGCTCCAGGTGAGCTGGACCGCGGGCGTCGAGTCGGGCTGGGTGATTTCGTGGGCGGTGAGCCCGGTGCCCAGGATCGGCGGGTCGCCGCAGGTCAGGTGCGAGCTCAGGCCCATGTTGGGCAGGGGCACGTAGCGGGTCAGCGAGTGCTGGCGCTCGGCGGCTCCCGTGGATCCATTGGTGACGGTCAGCGAGATCTGCATCCCGCGGACGCTGTCGATCTTCGCGGCCGTGCCCGTGTCCGCCGGCGAGAGGTGCACCGGCACGGAGTGGATCAGGGGCAGGGAGCCCGCGGGAATCGAATCGAGGCGCGTGGCGCCCGTCGCCGGCGTCGTGATCTTGTAGTACTGGAAGAAGTTGGTGGTGCTCGACCCGATGATGTTCCGGGAGACGAGCTCCGGCGCCAGGTTGTTCACCTGCTCGAAGAGCACGTAGTCGTCGGTCCGGGTGGTGGTGCTGTCGGGCCGGAAATAGAAGATGATCGTCTCGGACGGGCTGTTGGTCCCGGCGGTCGTGGTATAGGTCGCGCTCGGATACACGAAGGCCGTATTGGGGATCGTGAACTGCAGGGACGGCGTCACCGCCATCACGGCGGCGGCCGGCGCGTCGGGATCGTAATAGACTGCGAACGGGTCGTTGGCGATGTTCGTGGTGTAGTCCGCGTTGAAGGCCACCACCTGGCCCCCGGCGTAGATCAGCACCGGCTGGGCGTCCGGCGTGTCCCCGCCCGCCGCCCGGAGCCGCTGCTCCATGGTGGTGATCGCGAAGCTCAGGTTCTGCAGGGCGTCCATCCGGTCGTTGCCGAGGGACACGGCCTTGCCCTGCGACCGCAGGAAGCTCAGGGCGCTGGCCATCACGAAGCTGAAGACCACGAGCGAGACCATCAGCTCGATCAGCGTGAAGCCTGCGCGACCGCGAGAGGAGTGCGTCATGGCGCCGCCACCGTCACGGTACGGGTCACGGCCGTGAGCAATCCCGGGCCGTTGACGGTCACCGTGGCTTTCTTGTAGTCGTTGGTCTGGCCGGTCCCGCCGGTGTGCGTGATGGCCGTGGTGCGCGTGAAGCCGGGATAGCTGGCGAACGAGTTCTCCGTCGCCACGTACAGGCTCTCGAGCGCCGAGTAGTTCGGATCGGTCTCGATCTTGGCGATGCGGCTCTCGGCCAGCTCCACCGCCGACTGCAGCTGGGCGCTGGTCGCCACGGTGTGCACCTGGCGCGTCGTGATCTGGGCGGTGCCCAGGAGCACGATGGCCAGGATCACCAGCGCCACCATCACCTCGATGAGGGTGAATCCGGAACGGTTCATCAGAAGCTCCTCACCCAGTTGGGCGGCGACGCGCGCCAGAAGGAGACCCGCGCCGAGGCGCGGGCGGTCTGGATCAGTCGGGTGTCTCCGGGATAGCCGGTGCCGGCCGCGGCGCGCAGCGAGGTGATGTAGATCCCGCCCGCTTCACTGGCCGAGCCGTCCCGGTGGAACGTGACGCACGGCCACGAGCCCATCGTCTTCTGGAAGGAGATGGGCCCCGGAATGCCGGACATGATGGTCGCCCCGCCGAGCCCGTACACGACTTTGTCGGGGAGCGGGATGACGCGCACGTGCTCGCCCGGCGTGATGGTGCCCGAGTTGTTCGAGTCGTCCACCACCCGCAACGCCTCGTTGGCGACGTCGAAGGCGACGATGATGTTGTGCTGCCGCGCCACGGCCTGCCGCTGGGCCGCCTGGAGAATCGTGCCCACGCTCTGCATGCCGCTGTCGACCGCGAACTTCGCGAGATCGATCTTGTCGCGGACGAACGTCACCACGATCCCGAGCACCACGAGGGTGATCAGCATCTCGATGAGCGTGAATCCGCGGGTCATCGACGTCCGACGGGTCATCTGGGTCTCCATTGAGTGCCTCCGAACCGAGCCCCTATCAGGCAAACGCAGTGCCGCGGGGGGGAACCGCGGGGTTCCTTCACGTATACGACGCTAGGATATGGAGTTACGCCGGCGGGGTCAATCATGAAGCGGTACCGAATAACGCCGGAGGGGGCCTGGCGAACCTCCGTAATCGGCGACCTCTTGCACTCGCAAAATGCCAGTCTCACGCTCTGTGCGCTCAGCGCCTCCAACCCCCAAGGGGCTTCCAACATGAACCGTGAATTTGTGGCGTTCCTCAAGGAGTACGGTGTCATCGGGCTGGCCATCGCCGTCATCATCGGCGGCAAGCTCAACGACCTGGTGACGGCGATCGTCCAGGGCATCCTGATGCCGGTCATCGGGTTCTTCGTCCCGAACGGCGCGTGGCGCACCGCCACGCTGGACATCGGGTCGGTGCACCTCCTGGTCGGTCCGGTCGCGGGCGCAGCCATCGACTTCCTCATCGTGGCCTGGCTGGTTTTCTGGTTCTCGAAGAAGATCCTTCGCGAGGAGCAGGTGACGAAGAAGTAGGGGCGGTCAGCGGCGCGCCCCGACCCTTCGTAGGAAGATGGGGAGGACGAGCCGAATGACGTTTCGAAGCGAATCGTGCGTGGTGCTGGCTGCCGGTGCGGTGGTCGCCCTGGCGGCGTGCACCGAAGAGAAGCCCATCGCTCCCGCGCTCCCGGGGTGCCCGACCGGCGTGACCACCGCGGTCAGTCTGGCGGCGGGCGCTTACCTGTCGGTGGACCCGACGACGGACTCGGGGTGCGTCGTGTTCCCGGGGAACGGCACCGGCGACACCGTCGCCTACCTGGTGATCGGCCAGTCCGCCGGCGGAACGCCGGGGGATTCGACGTCCTTCGAGATCTCGAGCGCCCAGGCCACCGCGGCCGCCATCGCGCCGCTGGCCGCCGCGCGCCTGCCGGAGCTCCGGGGCCTGACGGGCCGGGCGGGGGCGCGGGGGCCTCTCGCCCGCCGCTTCGAGCAGGGACTGCGGATGCGGGAGCGCGCCGCGCTCCGGAGCCGCGCCCCCGCTCCGGCGGCCGCCGGCCCCATCCCCCGGACCATCACGCCGCCCGTGGTGGGCAACGTCCGCACCTTCCAGGTCTGCGCCGATTACAACTGCGACACGTTCAAGTCCGTGGTCGCCCAGGCGCGGGCGGTCGGGGCCGATGTGGCGATCTACGTGGACACGGCCGCGCCGGCCGGCGGCTTCGACAGCGCGGGGTACGATTCCCTCGAGCAGGCGTTCGACGCCCACGTCTTCACGGTGGACACCACGGCGTTCGGCGGCGTCTCCGACGTCGACTCGAACGGCGTGGTGATCGTGTTGATGACGAACACCATCAACCAGCTGGTGTCGTCCGCGGAGTGCGAGAGCGGGGGGTACGTCGCGGGCTTCTTCTTCCCGGGAGACCTGGATCCCGCGGCCCGGACGCAGTACAACGACGGCGAGCTGTTCTACACGATCGTTCCCGATCCCGGCGGCCTGCTCTCGTGCCCGCATCTGACGAGCGACCTCGAGGCCATCCTGCCGAGCACGTTCGCGCACGAGCTGCAGCACATGATCAGCTTCAATCAGCACGTGCTCTTGCGGGGCGGGGCCGAGGAGGACCTGTGGCTGGACGAGTCGCTGTCGTCCCTGGGGGAGGAGCTGTCCGCGCGGAGCTATCTGCCCGATACCGCGAGCTTCGTCAACGGCATCTTCGGGGACCTGTACGACGCGTACTACTATTACCTCGCGCCCCCCGATCACTTCCTCCTGCAGACCGCGGACACGGTGCTCCCGGACTTCGGGGCCGGCTGGCTCTACGTGCGCTACCTGGTCGACCAATTCGGGGCCGGGCTGACGCGATCGCTCGAGCAGACCACGCTGACGGGCACGGGCAACGTGGCGGCGCAGACCGGGGTCCCGTTCGCGACCCTGTCGGCCCGGTGGGCGCTCGCGAACTACGTCTCGGACCTTCCCGGATTCACGCCCGCGCCGGAGCTCCAGTACACGTCCTGGTCGTTCCGGAACGTCTACGGATCACTGTATCAGCAGGATCCGTACGACTTCCCGGTGGCCTTCCCGCTCCAGCCCACGGTGAGCGGGCCCGGCAGCGTGGGGGTCCGCGGGGAGCTCGGCGCCGGCTCCGCGGCGTACGTGGGGGTGGTGCAGTCTCCCCACAGCAACGGGTTTTCGCTGGTGTTCCGCGCCAACGCCACCGCCCTGATCACCACCGACGTAGTGCCGCGCCTGACCATCCTCCGAATCCGGTAGGACATCCCTCCCGTACTTGCTGGTGCGGGCCCGGCCCGGACATACTTGGCCGGGACGGGCCGAACCCAAACCCGGGAGGGGGGCGGGGGTCGTGGCGACCCAGGCGGATCTCGACTTCACCTATTCGCTCATCGACAAGCTGTTCCGGCTGAGCCTCGGCGAGATGGCCGACTTTTCCGGGGCGAAGTTCGACGGCGACTTCTCGCTCACGCTCGAGCAGGCCCAACGCGCGAAGCACGAGTTCGTCGCGCGCGAGGTCGGGCTCGCCCCGGGGTCGCGGGTGATCGATCTCGGCTGCGGGTGGGGGCCGTTCTTGAACTTCGCGCGGGGCCGTGGCGCGCGGGGTCTCGGGCTCACGCTGTCGCGGCGGCAGTACGAGGCGTGCCGGCGGAACGGGCTCGACGTCCGGCTGATGGACTGCCGCGCCGTGGCTCCCACCGCGTTCGGGACGTTCGACGCGGCGGTGAGCCTGGGCGCGTTCGAGCACTTCTGCTCACCGGCGGAGTACGCGGCGGGCCGGCAGGAGGCCATCTACGCCGCGTTCTTCCGGTCGGTGGCCGATCTCCTGCCGGCGTCCGGCCGGCTCTTTCTCCAGACCATGGTGTTCGGGCGCCGGATGATCCCGCCGGAGCGGATCGACATCCACGCGCCGCCCGATTCGGACGAGTGGGCGCTCGGGCTTCTGCGCGCGCAGTTTCCCGGCTCCTGGCTGCCCTTCGGCCGGGACCAGCTCGAGCGCACCGCGGCGCCCGTGTTCCGGCTGGTCAAGGCCGAGAGCGGCCGGCTCGACTACATCGAAACGATCCGGCGGTGGCGGCAGCGGTTCGCGGCGTTCAGCGTCCCCAAGCTCTTCGTGAAGCTGACGCTCGTGCCCCGCTATGTCTTCAGCCGGTCGTTCCGCGACGCCTTCGCCTCCGGCGTGAGCGCCAACAGCATCTGCTTCGAGCGGGAATTGCTCGATCACTGGAGGCTGGTATTCGAGAAAACCTAGGGAGGCGGGAAGAGGGAAGTGGGAAACGTGATGCCCGCCACCCAAACTCTTCCCGCTTCCCACTTCCCACTTCCCGTCCACCTCACAGGTGCGCCGATCCCTCGCGATGCAATCGCTCCACCAGGTCTTCCATCCCGTCCAGATAGAGGATTTCGCAGGGCCGGTAGCCCACCACCCAGCTTTCGTATTCCGCGGCGACGTGGAAGAAGTCTCCGGGAAAGAGGTCCACTTCGCGCTGGTCCGGGACGCGGATCTTGATGCGTCCCGTGAGCAGCACGCCGGTGTGGGCGAGCGGGCGTTCGTGGGCCCGGCGGGAGGGGCCGGCGACCTGCGACCACCGCCATCCGGGGCGGTAGGTGCCCTTGCCGACGAGGTGGCCGTCGAGCGTGATGAGGCCGAGCCGTCCCTGGTCGAAGCTCAGGATGGTTTCGGGCGCATCGAAGCGCTTGACGACGAGGAGCGGATCGGACTCCGGTCGGCGAGGGGAAGCGATCGAACGAGCAAGGTCCATGGGTCCTCCGTCGCACCGGGTGGGAGGAGATCCGGACGGCGTCCCGGTGCGGGCGGCGCCGCCTGGAGGGGCCCAAGATGTTCGAGGTCCATACGAGGGAACTACCCCGGGACTCGGGAGATGGAGCCGCGGGCAGGCGGGATTGTTACGATCGGGCCGAGTCCCGCTTGCGCAAGGCGTTGTGCCTGATGATGTTTACGCCCCCGCGCCGATAGCTCAACTGGCAGAGCAAGTGACTCTTAATCACTAGGTTCTCGGTTCGATTCCGAGTCGGCGCATAAGTATTGGAAAGCCCGTCGCTTCGAAGGCCGTCGCGACGGGCTTTCCTTGCCTGTGCCTGGCACGCGCTCGGTGTCTCGTGCACATTGCGCAGTGATGCGGCTTCTTCGGCTGAGCAGCCTGTTCTTGTTGGCCTCCGTGCTTGCGTGCCGCAGCGAGCTCGGGCCAGTCCCACCGGGTCCGCCCGTGGTTGCTCGCATCGTGGTGTCACCGGATAGCGTCAGCATCCACATCGGACACACGCTCCAGCTGACTGCGTCCCCGCTCGATTCGGCGGGGAAGGGCGTGCCCGGGAGGTCCGTGACGTGGAGCAGTTCGGACACGGGCATCGCCACGATCACGCCAGCTGGTCTCGTGACCGCCAAGACCTACGGGACCGTGCTCCTGACCGCGCGCGTTGACACCATTTCGGGCATCGCGTCGATCGTGGTGTTGATGCCCGTGACCGGGACCTATACGCAGCCCGACACAGCGACACTGGTTCCCGGGGGTCAACTTCAGCTCACCGCCGTCGTCCAGGGTCCTGGCGACACGCCTCTCAGTGACCGGATCGTCACCTGGTCCAGCACCATCCCCGCGAACGCGTCGGTTTCCCCATCGGGCAGGATCACGGCAGGTAGTGCGGGAAGCGCGGTAATCATCGATTCAAGCGAAGGCGTGAGTTCGAGCGGCACCCGCGTGCTCGTGACCCAGCCGGTGTTCACGCGCCTGATCAGCGGCAACGCGGCGGACGGCACGTGCGGCATCACTGTCACCCAAGAACTGTTCTGCTGGGGGGACAATTCGACCGGTCAGCTGGGGAACGGTACCTATACCAACCTGCGCGGTCCGATCGGCCCGGTTCCCTGGCCGACCGGCATCGTGAACATCGCGTCGATCTCGGACGCGGCAATGACGGACTACGTCACTTGCGCCGTGACGACGTCATACGGGCCCCCGACGGCCCTGTGTTGGGGAAGCGGCGATCATTTCCGGCTGGGGAACAATTCGACGGACGACATCGACGTTCCCGGATTCGTCCAAACCTCCCTGAGCTTCCGGCAGGTCACCGCCAGTACGTCGCATACCTGTGCACTCGCCGCGGATAGCAGCGGCTACTGCTGGGGTCGGGTCTACGGGGGCGCGCCAACGCCCGTGATGCCCGGTGTGACATTCCGATGGATCGGGGCGGGCTACGACTATACCTGCGGCTTGTCGGCGGATAGCCTCGCCTACTGCTGGGGACTCAACAGCGACGGGGTCTTGGGTAATGACACGGCCTCGGCCGGCGAGGTCGCGGGCGGACTCAAGTTCGCCAGTCTCGCCGCCGGCGCTCTCCACGTCTGCGGGATCGCCTCTGACAGCTCGGCGTACTGCTGGGGCCAGGGCGCCTGGGGACAGTTGGGCACCGGAGATACCATCGACGCACATGTCCCCACGCCGGTGCTCGGAGGCTTGAGGCTCCAGTCGATCACCGCGGGCACGGCCCACACGTGCGCGCTCGCCGTCCAGGGTGCCACGTATTGCTGGGGCCAAGACGACGAAGGCCAACTCGGCGTGACGAACGCCGTCGGGTCCTGTCGGAGCACGCCGTGCAGCACGACGCCCTCCCCAGTGACCGGTGGGTTCTTATTCGCCCAGATCGTGGCCGGCGAGGTTCACACGTGTGGTCTCACGTTGAGCGGAGTCGCGTATTGCTGGGGTGGCAACGGATCCGGGCAGCTCGGGGACGGCACGGTAGTTGGTCACACGCCGCCAGCCCGCGTGATCGGCCAGCCGTAGGGGGACCCCCCGGTCGAGCGATTGGTGTCGATCTTGGTGTCGATTGGGTCCGGGAACCTGCCGGTCGAAGGGAGGGAATTCCCGGCAAATCACGCGTGCCGTCTGAACAAGTCCGGCAGGACGTCGGAATCCATTCCCCCACGGCGCCAACTCTTAATCACTAGGTTCTCGGTTCGATTCCGAGTCGGCGCATTCCCCAACAATCCCCGTCCTCGCCCCCGCGCCCCGAGAGGGCGCTCTCGGCCCATGCGTGCCCGCACTGTAGTGGCCTGAGGGCCTTCCAACACCGAGGGCGTGCAAGCCCTTCAGGGCGCGCTCGCGCCGAGAGCGCCGTTTACGGCGCGGGAACGACGGAGCCGCCCACTCCTTTCGATCCCCGGGCCGGTGAAACGACTCGATCCGGCGCGGCGTATGGTCACGCGATGAGTGCCCGAAGGCTCCGTCCCATCGCAGCAGCCACGCTCCTTCTCCTTGCCTCGTGCGCCCGCACCGAGACCTATGGCTTCGTCGCCGTCCTCGGCAACGATACGACTTCGGTCGAACGCGTGACCCGCAGCGGCAACCGGATCGTGGGCGATGCGATCGGACGGTCACCCACCGTCACTCGACGGCACTGGGAAGCCGAGCTGGCGCCGAATGGCGTGATCAAGAGCTGGTCGATGGACACCTATATCCCGAATGCTCCGCCTGCCGACCAACGGATCCACCACACCGCCGTCTTTTCCGATCTCGCCACGTCGTTCACGCGCCGCACTTCGGCGGGGAATCACGCGTGGGCCTACCAGAGGACGTACGCTGAGACCGTTCCCTGGAACGCATTCGTGTACGCCACCTGGGAGCTCTTGCTGGACGCCGCACGTCGCCAACCCGACACGACACGCGCCCGGATCGGTCAGTACTTCTTCGAAGGTTGGGACGAAGGCCACGTCGGATATGCCGACGTCGTGCGCCAGCCCGACGGCTCTTACGCGATCAGCAGTACCGGTCTCGCCGGCACGGGCATCGCGCGCGTAGACGCGAGCGGCCGCCTGACGTCCTACTCGGGGCAGGGTACGACCTACAAGCAGGAAGTCCGCCGCATCACCGACGTCCCAGACATCGACGCCATCACGACACGGTTCGGCGCCGAGGAACAGCGCACCGGCCTCGCCCGGTTCCTGAGCCCGCGGGACACCGTTCGCGCCACCGTGGGGGGAGCCTCGCTGACCATCGACTACGGCCGTCCCGCCCGGCGCGGCCGGGCGCTCGTGGGCGCCCTCCTTCCGTATGACGAGGTCTGGCGCACGGGAGCGAACGCCGCCACACAACTGACCGTGTCGGCGCCCGTCGACCTCGCCGGCGTGTCCCTCCGCGCGGGGACCTACACCCTCTGGACCCTGCCGAGCCGGACCGGCGTGACGCTCATCATCAACGGTCAGTCCGGCCAGTGGGGCACGGAGTATGACGCGGGGCAGGACATCGCCCGTCGGGCGATGACGGTAGACTCGATGCCCGGGAACGTGGAACAGTTCACGATCCGCATCGCGCCTCCTTCCGGCCACGCTGGCGAGTCTCGCCTCACGCTGGAGTGGGGGTCGTTCCGGTGGAGCGCACCGATCCGCGCTTCGCGGCGGGACGGCAGCGCACCGTGAG
>Ga0335071_10005680_pt1 | contig 12931 bp, 9 predicted proteins | sample Lox_Sample_15_FD_206724 | JGI IMG/M metagenome (GOLD analysis project Ga0335071, IMG submission 206724) | Soil microbial communities from Loxahatchee National Wildlife Refuge, Florida, United States - Lox_Sample_1.5 | ecosystem: Environmental > Terrestrial > Soil > Wetlands | place: USA: Florida...
CGGCGACGCTGCTTGGTCTGCGGGTGCTGCCGGAGCGGGTCAAGGCGCGAGCCGTACCCGCGCTGCTCCGACGCCTGCCCGAGCACCGGCTGCCCGCGGTGCGCGCCGTGCTGCTCTGGGATTCCGGCCGCCGTTCCGAGGCGATGGCCCTGGTCTCGGGTGCCACGGCAAGCCCCGCGACGCGTCGCCGGCTGGTCAGTTTCGCGGTCGCCGTGGACCGACCGGTCCTGGCCGGCCAGCTCCTCGCCGGCCTGCCGGCGCTGGACCCCGCCCGGCCACGCCTGGCCGCGCTCGTGGCGTGGCGGGAGGGTCGGCTGCGCGACGCCGTGGAGCTCGCCGGGTCGCCCGCCGGCGCCGGAGGGTCGCAGGGACGTCGCAACCGGCGGGTGGCCCGCCGGCTCGCCGGCGAGGTGGCCGTCCTGTCACCCCACCGCCGGACGCTGTCACCGGACCCGACGTACGCGCCGGTCCAGCGCCGCGTCCTGCACCTGGTGACGAACTCGCTGCCGTGGAGCTCCGCCGGCTACAACGTACGCACCCAGGCGCTGGCGAGGGCGCAACGGGAGGCGGGGCTGGACGCACACGTGGCGACGCGCCTGGGTTTCCCTGTCGAGCAGGGGCACCCCACGGCGCGGGCGCAGGACGTCGTGGAGGGGGTCCCGTACCACCGGCTGCTGCCGTGGGGTCCGGCCCCGTGGCCCGACGACGTCCACCTGCGCGCGCACACGGCGGCCGCATCCGAGCTCGTGCGAGAGCTGCGGCCGGCGCTGCTCCACGCGGCGACCAAGCACCTGAACGGCCAGGTCGCCCTCGAGCTGCGCGACCGCTTCGGCGTCCCGGTCGTCTACGAGGTCAGGGGCTTCCTCGAGGAGACCTGGCTCTCGCGCCACGGTGAGCACCTGGAGGGAACCGACCGGTACCGCATGGCGCGCGAGGTGGAGACCGACTGCATGCTGCGGGCCGACCTCGTGGTCACCCTCGCGCAGGTGATGCGTGAGGAGATCGTCGGGCGAGGCGTCGGAGCCGACAAGGTCCTCGTCGTGCCGAACGCGGTCGACGAGGCGTTCCTGGCCGAGCCGCCGGACCCGGCCGCGCTGCGCGCGCGACTGGGCGTCTCCCGCGAGGAGGTCCTCGTCGGGCTCGTGTCGAACCTGGTGGCCTACGAGGGGGTGGGGACACTGCTGGAGGCCGTGCGCCTGCTGGCGGACTCCGGCGTACCGGTCCGCGCCCTCGTGGTCGGCGACGGCACCGAGCGGGCCGCCCTGCAGCGTCGGGCGGTCGAGCTCGGCCTCGGCGAGCGGGTGGTGTTCACCGGTCGGGTGCCCCATGCCGCCGTCCGCGCCTACCACGCCGCGATCGACGTGTTCTGCGTGCCGCGCATCGACGCGCGCGTCACCAGGCTGGTGACGCCGCTGAAGCCGCTCGAGGCGATGGCGACCGGCCGCCCGGTGGTCGCGAGCCGGCTCCCGGCCCTCGAGGAGATCGTCAGCGAGGGCGAGACGGGGCTCCTCGCGACCCCCGGGGACGCGGCGTCGTGGGCCGAGACCCTCGGTGTGCTCGTGTACGATGAGGATCGCCGCCAGAGCCTCGGCCGGGCTGCCCGCACGACGGTCCGGCAGGAGCGCACCTGGTCGGCACTGGTCCGGCGATACCTGACCGCCTACGCCTCGCTCGGGGTCTCGTGACGCTCGTGCGCGGAGCTCCACAAGCCACCGATCAGCGAAAGGCCCTCATGGATCTTGTCGTCATCGGGCTCGGCTACGTCGGGCTCCCGCTGGCCCAGGAGGCCTCCCGCCGAGGGTTGCGGGTGGCGGGGTACGACGTCCGCGGCGACGTCGTCGACGGGCTCAACGCCGGACACTCGCACGTCGACGACCTCTCCGACGCCGACATCGCCGAGATGCTCGCCGGCGGGTTCCGCGCCACGACCGACCCGGCCGTCCTCGCCTCAGCCGACGTCGCCGTGATCTGCGTGCCGACACCCCTCTCCGAGGATGGCGGGCCCGACCTCAGCGCGGTGCACGGGGCGGTCCGGACGCTGGCCGCGCACCTGCACCGGGGCATGCTCGTCGTCCTGGAGTCGACGACCTACCCGGGCACCACCGACGAGGAGGTGCGGCCCGCCCTCGAGGCCAGCGGGCTGGTGGCCGGGCGGGACTTCCACCTCGCGTTCAGCCCCGAGCGCATCGACCCGGGCAACCCCGTCTACGGCATGCGGAACACCCCCAAGGTGGTCGGTGGCCAGACGCCCGCGTGCACCGAGGCGGCGGTCGCCTTCTACCGCCGCTTCGTCGACACGGTCGTGCCCACCAAGGGCACCCGTGAGGCCGAGACCGCCAAGCTGCTGGAGAACACCTACCGGCACATCAACATCGCCCTGGTCAACGAGATGGCCCGTTTCTGCCACGAGCTGGACATCGACCTCTGGAACGTCATCGAGGCGGCCCGCACGAAGCCGTTCGGCTTCCAGGCGTTCTACCCCGGGCCCGGCGTCGGTGGCCACTGCATCCCCATCGACCCCAACTATCTCTCCTACAACGTCCGGGCCAAGCTCGGCTACCCGTTTCGGTTCGTCGAGCTCGCGCAGGAGATCAACGCGGGGATGCCCGACTACGTCGTGCGCCGCATGCAGGACCTGCTCAACGAGGAGTCCAAGGCACTGCGCGGTGCGCGCGTGCTACTGCTCGGGGTGACGTACAAGCCCGACATCGCCGACGAGCGGGAGTCGCCCGCGAAGCCCGTGGCCGCGCAGCTTCTCGCCAAGGGAGCCGACGTGGTGTTCCACGACCCTCTGGTCCAGGAATGGCGGGTCAACGGCGTGGCCGTCACCCGCGCCGACGACCTGGAGACCGAGCTGGCCAAGGCAGACCTCAGCGTCTTGCTCCAGAACCACACGGCCTACGACCTGGACTTCGTTGCCGCGACCGCCAGGCGCCTGTTCGACACGCGTGGCAAGGTTGTCGGCGAGGGAGTGGCCAGACTGTGACGACCATGTCGACCCAGCGCTCCGCCACCGGCGCGGATCCGGCAGCCCTTGCCGAACGGTGGGGGCTCCAGCCCGTCGGCACGCGCCCCCCGCTGAAGGCCTACGTCAAGGAAGCCTGGGGGCGGCGGCACTTCGCCACCGAGCTCGCCAAGTCCAGCGTCATCGCATCCACCGCCGAGAACCGGCTCGGGACGCTGTGGGAGCTGCTCAACCCGCTCCTGCTGACCATCGTCTACTACCTGGCCTTCGGCCTGCTGCTGGGCACCCACCGGGACAGCCAGAACTTCCTCGGCTTCCTGGTCGTCGGGATGCTCAGCTGGTGGTTCCTGAACCGCAGCATCCGGCGTGGGGCAGGCTCGGTCACCGCCAACCGCGCGCTGGTCCGGTCCCTGCACTTCCCGCGGATCATCCTTCCCGTCTCGGTCGTGCTGCGGCAGACCATCGCGTTCTTCTCGAGCCTGCCCGTCATCATCGTCGTGGTCCTGCTGACCGGCGAGGGCGTGCGGTGGCAGTGGGTCTTCGCCCCACCGTGCCTGGCCCTCATGGGCCTGTTCTGCTCCGGGGCCGCGATGCTGGCCGCGTGGGCCACCTCGCGGTGGAGGGACATCGGCGACCTGCTGCCGTTCGTGCTCCGGATGTGGATGTACTTCACGGGCATCTTCTTCAACGTGCACGTGCGCTACGCGCACGCCCCGCACTTCATCCAGGTGCTCGCCTACTACAACCCGGGCGCGGTGTACCTGCAGATCATGCGCTACGCGTTCCTCGGGTCGATCCCGATCTCCAACCTGGTGCTGTTCTGGGCGGTCGTCTGGGCGGCGGTGTTCCTCGCGATCGGAACGGTCGTCTTCTGGCGGGCCGAGGAGCGCTATGGCTACGCGTGAGGCGGCCACCACTCTCGCGGCCGCGCCCCGGCCCGGGGAGCGCCGGCCGACGGTCATCGTCGACGACGTCCATGTCGTCTACAAGGTCAAGACCGAGCGCTCCCGCGCCGCCACCCGCGGCAGCCGGCTGATCGCGTCCGGCCCCGGTCGGATGAAGGAGGTGCACGCCGTTCGCGGTGTCACCTTCACCGCCTACCAGGGCGAGTCGATCGGGCTGATGGGCCGCAACGGCTCCGGGAAGTCCACCCTCCTGCGCGTCGTCGCCGGCCTGCACCCGCCGACCCAGGGCCGGGTGTACGCCCTCGGGCAGCCGACGCTGTTGGGTGTCGGCGCAGCCCTGATGCCCGAGCTGTCCGGGGCCCGCAACATCCGTCTCGGCGGCCTCGCCATGGGGCTGAGCAACAAGGAGATCGACGACCTCTACGACGAGATCGTCGAGTTCTCCGGGCTCGGTGAGTTCATCGACAACCCGCTCAGCACCTACTCCTCCGGCATGGGGGCGCGCCTGCGCTTCGCGATCGCGACGTCGCGCACGCCACCGGTGCTTCTCGTCGACGAGGCGCTGGCCACCGGTGACGCGGCGTTTCGCAGGAAGAGCGAGGGCCGCATCAAGCGGCTGCGCGAGGAGGCCGGCACGATCTTCGTGGTCAGCCACTCCCTGCCCTCGATCCTCGAGAGCTGCACCCGAGGGATCTGGATGGACCAGGGCAAGATCCTCGCCGACGGGGACGTCCACGAGGTCGCCGAGCTGTACACCAAGAGCGCCGAGAAGCAGACGACCTGATGCACGTCGTCGTGGCCACCGTCGTCCACGACCCCCAGGACGCTCGCATCCTGCACCGTGAGATCGCCGCGCTCCTCGACGCCGGTCACACGGTCACCTATGTCGCACCGTGGTCGGCAACCGGCCGGGCCTCCGTCCCGGAGGCCGTCACGGTCGTCGACGTACCACGAGCCGTCGGGCGGCGGCGGGTGAGGGCCCTCCTGGCTGCCCGGCGAGCGTTGCGCCGCCTCGCGCCCACCGCCGACGTGATCGTCGTCCACGACCCCGAGCTGCTGCTCGCGCTGCCCCGGCCGCGGCCCGGGCTGGTCCGGGTGTGGGACGTCCACGAGGACACCGCCGCCACCCTGGTCGCCAAGCCCTGGCTGCCCCGCTGGCTGCGCGCGCCACTGGCGCGCCCCGTTCGCTGGGCCGAGCTCACGGCCGAGCGCCGGGTGCGCCTCGTGCTCGCCGAGGAGGCCTACGCCGGGCGCTTCCACGACCAGCACCCGGTGGTCCGCAACCTCCCGGTCGTGCCGGTGACCGACCCGGCGCCGCCCGGCGCGGACCGGGTGGTCTACGTGGGCTCGCTGACCCTCGAGCGCGGTGCCGCTGAGATGGCCGAGCTCGGCCGACGTCTGAAGGCCGACGCGATCAGCGTCGAGCTCATCGGGGCCGCGCGGGACGCCGAGACCCGAGCCGTGCTGCAGGCGGCCCAGGCGAGCGGCGACGTCGACTGGCTCGGCCCGCTCCCGAACGACGTCGCGCTCGCCCGCGTCGAGGGGGCGCTCGCGGGGCTGTCCCTGCTGCGGGATCTCCCGAACTACCGGCACTCCCTCCCGACGAAGGTCGTCGAGTACATGGCCAGGGGCGTTCCCGTGGTCACCACCCCGTTGCCGGTCGCGCGCTCGCTGGTCGAGCAGGCGGGCGCCGGGATCGTGGTCCCCTTCGACGACGTCGAGGCGGCCGCCACCGCCGTCCGACGTCTGCGCGACGACCCCACCCTGCGCCAGCACCTGTCGCGGGCCGGCCTCGCGGCCGCACGGGACCACCTCGACTGGCGTGAGGAGGCGCCGCGCTTCCTGGCCGCACTCGCCTGACCGAGGCCGGCGCGGGGCTCAGCCGGTGCGCTCGCGGCTGGTGAGGAAGCCCCAGCCCCACGACATGTGCATCGTCGCCACCGCGACAGGAACCCGCAGTCGCACGCGGACCGGCTCGCCCTGGGAGACGACAAGGCCGCCCCCGACGACGAGCCCCGCATAGGACGCGGGGACAGCCAGGGTCCAGGGTCGAAGGGGCGCCAGGGCGAGCCCGACGGCGCAGCCGAGCAGGGCCAGTGGTGGAGCCAGGTAGCGCAGCGACACGGTGTCCCTGTGCTGGCGCATCACCGCACGACGCCAGCGGCCGTAGTCGCGGTACTGACGAGCCAGCGACTTGACGCTGGAGCGAGGCCGGTAGGAGACCTGCAGGTCGGGCGTGAACCACACCAGGCCGCCGCTCTCGCGAAGGCGATGGTTCATCTCCCAGTCCTGGGCCCGGGTGAACTCCTCGTCGTAGCCGCCCACCCGCTGCAGCGCCTCGCGCCGGAACACCCCCAGGTAGACCGTCGGCGCGGGACCGGCCTTGCCACCGGTGTGGAACGGCGCGTTGCCGACACCGAGCTTGGAGCGCATGGCGCAGGCGACCGCCCGTTCGAAGTCGGTGACCCCCTCGGCGGCCATGATCCCGCCGACGTTGTCGGCCCCTGTGGCCTGCAGGGTCTCCACCGCGACGCGCACGTACTCCTTGGGCAGGACCGCATGGCCGTCGACCCGGACCACGATGCCGTAGCGGCTGGCGGCGATCGCCAGGTTGAGACCGACCGGCGTGCGCCCCTGCGGGTTGTGCACGAAGCGCACGCGAGGGTCCTGCTCGGCCAGCTCGGCGGCAACCTGGTCTGTCCCGTCCTTCGACGGGCCGAGCGCGAGCACCAGCTCGACGGGACCCTCGTAGTCCTGGGCGAGCACCCCGTGCACCGCCTCCCGGAGGTGGCGGGCCTCGTTGAGCACCGGCATCACGCACGAGACGCCGGGCAGGTCCGCGTTCATCGACGTCAAGGGTAGGCGCGCCTCGCCCCCGCTCGCCGGTGTGACCTGCTGCACACCCGCCGGTGTCGTGCAACGCCGCAGGCTCGCCGGTCGTCCACACTAGGAGGAACGGTCCGACCGCGATCCGCCGTACGGGCGATGCTCAGCCGCCCCAGCCCCCGACCGAAGGAGCCCGATGAGCGAGTCCCCCACGCTCACGCTGCCTCCGGAGCTCGACCCGCACGGACCCGGCCGCGGTCCGGGCGGCCCGAAGCGCCCCGGAGTCGGGGTGGGGACGGTGCTCGCCGCGGTGGTCTCGGTCATGGTCCTGCTGGTGAGCGGGCTCGGCTACGTCGGCATCGGTCACTACCTGGGCAAGATCCACCATCAGGACGTCGGCGTCACCGTGCAGCACGCCGCGATCAACGACGTCGCGCAGAACTTCCTCGTCGTGGGCTCCGACAACCGCGCTGGCCTGACCCGCAAGCAGATCGACGAGCTCCACGTCGGGCATGCGACGGCGGACAACGCGTCGGGCCAGCGCTCGGACACGATGCTGCTGGTCCACATCTCGGCCACGCGGAACCGCGTGACCGTGGTCAGCCTGCCTCGTGACTCACTGGTCACGATCCCCCGCTGGAAGGACTCGAGCGGACACTGGCACGCGGCCTCCCAGAACAAGCTCAACGCGGCGTTCTCCTTCGGCGGGGCCCCGCTGGCCATCAAGACCATCGAGCTGGCGACCGGTATCACCATCAACCACTACGTCGAGGTCAGCTTCCTCGGCTTCGTGAAGATGGTCGACGCCGTGGGCACGGTGACCGTGTGCAGCCCGACCGCCGTCAGCGACAAGGACTCCGGCCTGCACCTCAAGAAGGGCGAGAACGTCCTCGACTCGACGGAGGCGATGGCCTACGTACGCGCCCGGCACGCCTTCGCCACCCAGGACCTCGCGCGCATCGACCACCAGCAGCAGTTCATCGCCGCTTTGTTCAAGGCGGCGACCCAACGCCAGATCCTGTTGAACCCCCTGAAGCTCAACCGGTTCCTCGGCGCGGCGCTGTCGTCGGTGACCGTCGACAACCACCTGAGCAAGGCCGACATGCTGGCCCTCGCCACCCGGCTGCGCAGCCTCGCCGCGGGGAACCTTCAGTTCGTCACCGTCCCGATCGCGAACAACAACTACGACGCGCCCGGTCTCGGGTCGACGGTGAAGTGGGACGCGGCGAAGGCCGACCTGCTGTTCTCCCGCCTCAGGGCGGACAAGCCGGTCAACCCGGCGAAGCCCAAGACCGTCGGCTCCGCCGGGACGAAGGCGACGGTGCCGCCGGGTCAGATCCAGGTGCAGGTGCTCAACGGCACGACGACGAGCGGGCTGGCCCGAAGCGCCAGCAACGCGCTCGCCGCCGTCGGCTTCGCGATGGCGACACCGGGCAACAACTCGGCCACCAACGTCACGCAGACCGAGATCCACTACGACCCCCGGTACAGCCAGGCGGTCAGGACCGTCGAGGCCGCGCTGCCGGGCGCCAAGCTCGTCGCGGACAGCGGTCGAGGAGCGAGCGTCCTCGTCGTCCTCGGCTCGGACTACAAGGGCGTGACGAGGCCGGTGCTCTCCCGGGCCACGGCGCCCACGTCGGCGACACCCGCGCAGACCATCAAGACCCGTACCGCCGCCGACAACGTCTGCAGCTGACACGGGTCACGCTCTGGCCCCGGTCAGCCGAGAGCGGCGGCACGGGGCCAGAGCGCGGCCGGCAGGGGCCGCAGGCCGGCCGGGTCTCCCACGACGCCTGAGCAGGAGTCCAGCTGCCGCGCGATCGCGTCGCGCATGGATCTGGTCAGCTCGAGGTCGTAGGTGTAGGCGATGCGCGTGAACCGGATCACGTAGGTGCACCGGTAGGCGCGGTCCGGCGGCAGCCAGGCGTCCGGCCCGGAGTCGCCCTTGTCCTGGTTGGCCGCACCGTCCACGGCCAGCAGCTCCTCGGGGTCGTTGGCGAAGGCGACGCGCTCACCTCGGCTCCAGCCGGCGGCACCGAGCCGCCACGCGAGGGCGAGGGGGAACACGTGGTCGATCTGCACCTCGTCGGCGGCGTACTTGTGGAACTCGATCCGTCTTCCCGTGTACGGGTCGCGCAGGACGCCGGCCGTGACCACGCAGCGGTTGCGCATCGCGGTGACGGTCAGGTCCCTGGCCAGTACGTCGTCGCGCGTGCGGCAGCCGTCGCCGTCGACGTCGAGCCACGCCTCGCCGAAGTCGGCGGTGCGCCGGTAGGTCGCCCACGACAGGGACCCGATCCGGATCCGGGCCAGCATCGCCCGGGCCTTCGCCACCTCCGACGCAGCCCCCGGCGCCACGGCGGGGCGCGACGAGCGGCTGGCGCGTGACGAGCCGCTGGCCCGCGACGAGCGGCTGGCGCGTGACGAGCGGCTGACGCGCACCGGGGCGGAGCGGCTGGAGTGCGCATGCGCTGGCGACGACGAGGGCTGCCCGACGCTGGACGTCACCGTGCACGCCGACACCATCACCAGCAGGACGGCGGCAAGAAGGGTCCCTGGACCGGCGAGCTGGCCGTAGAGAGGCTGCACGTGCGAAGTCTCCCTCAGGCCTTCGGGCCCCGGTAGCCGCCCAGCATGACGCGCAGACCATCCAGGAGGTCGTCCTCGCTCGGCGCGGCGGTAAACCCGCGTCTTCCAGAAGCAAGTCGGGGAGAACTCGCTCGGCAGCCTTCTCCGCTCGATCAGTACGAGACCTGCTCGGTCGGCCGGGTCAGCCCCCCGTCCACGTGCTGCTCGGCGAGGAACGCGGATGCTCGAGCCGACAGAGCCATGATCGTCAGCGCGGGACCAACGGTGCTGTTGGAGGTGAAGCTGGCGCCATCCGTGACGAAGAGGTTCGGCACGTCCCAGACCTGGTTCACCGCGTTGGTCACCGAGGTCCTCGGGTCGTCCCCCATCCTGGCACCGCCGCACTCGTGGATCGCCGCTCCGAGCGTGAGGCTCATCTTGATCCCTCGGCGGAAGATGAAGCGCTGCATCGGGTTGTAGTCAGGCCACACCTTTCTCGAGTCCAGTCCCAGGACCGAACCGATGAAGTTGATCTGATAGCCGGCGTACTCGGTCATCTCGCGCAAGGCAGCCAGATGTCGACGCAGCAGGATCAGGTCGTTGTCACCCATCTCGCAGCGGATGTGAGGCACCGGGATCCCCCACGCATCGGCCTTCTTGGTGTTGACCGAGACGTAGTTGTCGTAGCTCGGGAGCATCTCACCGACGCCACCGAGACCGAACGACGTCGGGTAGTCCTCGGGCACGGGGAACCGACCACCCGCTCCCTGGAACGAGATCCCACGGGCGAACCCCCGCTCGAGGTCAGGGCCCATGTTCTCGTAGCGGGGGATCAGGATGCCCCCCGTGGGCGAATAGAACGGGTCGGCGGGTGGCAGAGTGTCCGCCTTGGAGTAGCCCGGGAACTGCGGCACCGAGCAGAACGCCAGGCTCACGGTCTGGTCCATGAAGTAGCGCCCGAGCAGCCCGTTGGAGTTCCCGAGGCCGTCCGGATGCCGACTGCACGCCGAGTTGATCATGATACGGATGCTCTCGATGGTCGACGCGCAGAGCATCACCGCGTCGGCGAACACCCGGTGCTGGCGCTTGGTGACGCGGTCGATGAACTCCGCCCCGTCGACCAGGCCCGACCGAGCGTCCACCGTGAGCCGGCTCACGACGGCATCGGTGCGTGTCACGAGACGACCAGTCCTACGGGCGGCCGCCACCCCGACGGGGACCCGGCCCAGGTTCGGGGCCTGGTAGCGCCACGCGATGACCTTCCGCTCGGGCCAGCGTTCCGCGATCTTGTCGCGGAACTGCTCCTCTACGTCGGTCAGCAGCGCTGGACCGACGGAGTGGCCGTCCGGCGGGTGCCGAAGCCCGTCCTGGTTGCCGTAGACACCCACAACGTCCTCGACGTGACCGTACCAGCGCTCGATGTCGGCGTACGAGATCGGCCAGTCCTCTCCGATTCCGTCGCGGCTTGCCGCCTTGAAGTCGACATCGGACATTCGCTGGAGCACGCGTCCGTAGACGTTCAGCCGCCCTCCGAGGATCCGGCTGCGGATCCAGAGGTAGGGCAGTCCCTTCGGGGTCGTGTATGGGTTCTCGCGGTCGTTGACCAGGAACCGGCTCGCCGTCTCGGTGAAGAACGACCGACGAGCCTGTCGGTGCTGACCCTTCAGCATGGCCTTCGCTCGCAGATCAAGGTCCATGCCGAGGGCTCGCGGAGGCTTCGGGGGCAGCGGCTCGAAGTCTTGGTCTGTGAGGTCTCGCCCTGCTTCGAGCAGCAGGACGTCCAACCCGCGTTCGGTCAGCTCCTTCACTGCCATGCTGCCGCCCGCACCTGAGCCGACGACAATCACGTCGAAGCGCCGGTCGATGTTCTCCATCTGCTCATTCCTCCAGCTCGAAGTCCTGCGGGGGGCCCATGGTCCGGTCCCGTCACGGCAGTCGGCGATCGCCGAGCTCCTCCTGGCCGCAGGGCGCAGGACTCCCTGGGAGGGAAGCCTGCGGACATCCTTGTCGGTGTCCGACCGGCCCCGGAAGACTCCGCCTTGGTATGCCAGACATTCGTGCGTCGAATGCTGTCCGGGAGACTGGGCCCCGATGCACGCAGCGCGCTTGCCGAGACACCCCTCGGTTCGACGAGCTGTCGGCGGGGACAGATCGTCGTCCACGTACCGTCGGCAAGGAGACATCACGAGTGTCACGCGAAGGTGCCTTCGAACGTGACGTAGGTCCTCGTTCGTCTTTCTGCTTCGTTGTTGTACTCGGACCGGCTCCTGACGTGCGCTTGGCGACCCAGAGCTTGTCGATGACGAGCACGTCCTCAGGGGCGTTGTGGGAGTGCATGTACTTGCTCAAGACGTTCTCCATCGTCCCGCGGTCCAGCACCTGCCCCGCCTGCGGGTGCGCATTCCTCCTCACCGTCAGCTCTCACCTCCGTCCGATCGGGAGCGGGGCTTGCGAACCACGCCTCCGACGACGCGCCAGGGCTCACAGATCCGAGTGCGCCGTCAGAGGACCCGGACTAGTTTTGCGGATTTTCTGCAATAGTCAAGAGGTCTGGACATCGGTCCTCCCGGGGATCGCTAGCATCTACTGGGCCCGAAGGGACGAGGAGGTGCCATGCCGCCGACGGCCAGGGATGTCCTCGTGCTGACACGGATCGTGGATCTGGTTCGACGCGGTGACGCCCTGACCCGACCCCAGATCGAGGCGATGACCGGTCTCGGGCGGGCCGTCGTGAACGAGCGGCTGGCCGATGGCGTCGAGCTGGGGATCCTCGAGGAGCTCGAGGCGTCACCAGTCGCGGGCCAGCGGGGCCGCCCCTCTCGTACCGTGCGCTTGCAGACCCGGGCCGGCGTGGTGCTGTCCGCTTCACTGGGTGCTGTCTCGCTGCACGCCGCGGTGTCCGATCTCGCTGGCAACCCTCTCTCCCGAGGGTTCCGCCGTATCGACGTCGCAGACGGCCCCGGTCCCACCCTGAGGATCGTCCACTCGCTGTTTCGACATCTCCTCGGCCGAGTAGGTCCGCAGGAGGAGGTCTGGGGGGTGGCCATCGGCATCCCTGGCCCCGTCGACTTCCGGACGGGTCGGGTCGTGGCACCGCCGATCATGCCCGGTTGGGACGGCTACGACGTCCGCGAGCACTTCCACCGGAGATACGGGGCACCGGTATGGGTCGACAACGAGGTCAACCTGATGGCACTCGGCGAATGGCACCGCGGCGAGCCCCATGAGGGACGAGACCTCCTGTATGTGAAGGTGAGCACCGGGATCGGCAGCGGACTGGTCACGGGTGGTCAGCTCCATCGCGGCGACAGCGGCGCGGCCGGTGACATCGGACATGTGCATGTCACGTCTGACCGGCGCGCGCGCTGCAGGTGCGGCAAGAGTGGTTGTCTGGAAGCGGTCGCGGGAGGCTGGGCCCTGCAACAACGGCTCACAGCCATCGCCTCGGCCGGGAGGAGCCCGATCCTCGCCAGGCGTCTCGCGACACGTGGCCGCTTGGAAGCTGAGGACATCGGACTCGCCGTTGCAGAGGGCGACCCGTGGGCGCGCACTGCCGTCGTCGACAGTGCGCGCATCACTGGAGAAGCCATCGCCGGTGTCGTGAACTTCGCGAACCCGGGGACTCTGGTTCTCGGGGGAGGAGCCATCCGGCACGGGGCCATCTTCT
>Ga0335071_10005681_pt1 | contig 12931 bp, 13 predicted proteins | sample Lox_Sample_15_FD_206724 | JGI IMG/M metagenome (GOLD analysis project Ga0335071, IMG submission 206724) | Soil microbial communities from Loxahatchee National Wildlife Refuge, Florida, United States - Lox_Sample_1.5 | ecosystem: Environmental > Terrestrial > Soil > Wetlands | place: USA...
GCCCGCGACCCGCTACGACGTCGAGGCCAACAAGGGCACCACCGACCTGTTCCTGCTGCCGACCACGCCGGGCGCCGGCCGCGGGCGGCAGCTGACCTCCGGGCCGGCCGGCGCCAGCGACCCGCACTGGAGCCCGGACGGCCGCTGGATCGTGTTCGTCGCCAAGCGCGCCGAAGACCGCCAGCCGCAGCTCTACCTGCTGCCGACCGACGGCGGCGAGGCCCGCCGGCTGACCGACCTGCCGACCGGCGTGGCGGCGCCGAAGTGGTTCGCCGACGGGCGGCGCATCGCGTTCATCTCGCGCGTCTGGCCGGACCTCAGGAGCCGCGACGAGGTCGTGCGCCGGCTGCAGGAGCGCGACGAGCCGAAGATGACGGCGCGGGTGTGGGAGCACGCGCCGTTCAGCTACTGGGACCACTTCCTCGACGACCGCGTGCCGGAGGTCTACGTGACCGACGTCGACGGCCGCGAGCCGTTCTCGCCGACGCTCGGCAGCGGCCGGCACCTCGACGTGCGCGAGCCCGGCCACGACGCCTACGACATCGCGCCGGACGGCAGCGAGATCGCCTTCGTCGCCGACGTCGACACGAGCGGCGCGGCGCGCAACCTCGACCTGTTCGTGGTGCCGGTCGGCGGCGGCACGGCGCGCGACCTGACCGCCGACAACCCGGCCGACGACGGCGAGCCGCACTACAGCCCGGACGGGCGCTGGCTCGCCTACACGCGCGCGGCGATCCCGCGCTTCTACGGCGACACGCGCCACCTCGTGCTGATCGACCGCCGGAGCGGCGCGCGGCGCGCGCTCGCGCCGGACTTCGACCGCTCGGTCGGGGGGCTCGTCTGGCTGCCGGACTCCGCGGGTCTGCTCGGCTCGATCGAGGACGCGGCGGCGGTGCGCGTCTACGCCTTCGACCTCAGCGGCCGCGCGCCGCGGCCGGTGACCGCCGCCCACGACTTCTCGAACCTCGCGGTCGCGGGCCGGCCGGCGGTCGTGGTCGCGCTGCGCCAGTCGTTCAGCGAGCCGCCGACGCTGGTGCGCATCGAGCCGCGCACCGGCGCCGTCACGCCGCTGTCGGCCTTCAACGACTCACTGCTGCGGGGCGTGCACTTCGGCGCCGTCGAGAGCGTGACGGTGCCGGGCGCGGGCGGCGCGCCGATGCAGATGTGGGTCATCAAGCCGCCGCAGTTCGACGCGGCGCGCAAGTACCCGCTGTTCCTGATCCTGCACGGCGGCCCGCACAACGGCGTGACCGACACCTGGCAGTGGCGCTGGAACGCGCAGGTGTTCGCGGGCTGGGGCTACGTCGCGGCGTGGCACAACTTCCACGGCTCGAGCGGCTTCGGCCAGGCGTACACCGACTCGATCAGCCGCGACTGGGCCTCGCTGCCGTACGAGGACACGATCCGCGCCGCCGACTGGCTGGCCGCACAGCCGTGGATCGACCGCGAGCGGCTGGTGGCCGGCGGCGGCAGCTACGGCGGCTACCTCGCGACGCTGCTGCTCGGCAGGCCGCAGCCGTTCAAGGCGCTGGTGGCGCACGCCGCGGTGTTCGACCGCTACGCGCAGAGCGCCGCCGACTTCGCCGCCGAGAAGGGCCGCTACGGCGAGTTCTGGGAGCGGCCGCAGGAGTTCGCGGCGCAGTCGCCGAACCTGTACGCCGCGAACTTCAACACACCGACGCTGATCATCCACAACCAGCTCGACATGCGCGTGCCGGTCGGCAACGGCTTCGAGCTGTTCAACATCCTGCAGAACCGGGGCGTGCCGTCCAAGCTGGTCTACTTCCCGGACGAGAGCCACTGGGTGCTGAAGCCGCAGAACTCGCTCTACTGGTACGCGACCGTACGCGACTGGCTGGCGCGCTACGCCCCGCCGTGAGCGGCCGCCCGCCTCAGGCGGACGGCTCGAAGCGCAGCACCACCCCGTTGATGCAGTAGCGCAGCCCGCTCGGCTTCGGCCCGTCCGGGAACACGTGGCCGAGGTGCCCCTCGCAGCCGGCGCAGTGCACCTCGGTGCGGGTCATGCCGAAGCTGCGGTCGGTGCGCGTGCCGATCGCGCCGGCGAGCGGCGAGAAGAAGCTCGGCCAGCCGCTGCCGCTGTCGAACTTGGTGGTCGACTCAAAGAGCGCGGCGCCGCAGCCGACGCAGTAGTAGCGCCCGGTGCGGTACTCCTTGTCGAGCGGGCTCGAGCGCGGCGGCTCGGTGCCGTGCTCGCGCAGCACCCGCTGCTGCTCGGGGCTGAGCACGCCGCAGAAGGCGCCGGCCGGCGCCGCGTCGGATTTCGGGTCGCGCATCGTCGTCTCCGGTGTCGGATCGTGGCCGCCATTGGAGCACGGACCGGCGCGCGCGGCACCGGGGCCGCGCGCCGCCACCGCGGCGGCTGTGCGACACTGGACTCCTTTGCTCGCCCGAAGTTCCGATGTCGCCCACCCGCGTTCCCCGTCCCCGGCGTCAGGCCGCCAGCGCGCTCGTCGCCGGGCTCTGGCTCGCCGCACCCGCCGCGCCCGCCGCGCCCGCTGCAGCCGCCGCACCCGCCGCACCGTCGGTGGAGCTGCCCGCCGCGCGGCCGGTGCCGGGCGGCGTCGCACTGGTCGACCTCGGGCCCGCCGGTGCGCAGGCGCCGGCGGCGTACCGCGACGCCGAGCGCGTGCTGGTGCGCGCCGCCGGCGGCCGCTGGATCGCCGTGGTCGGCATCCCGCTCGCTGCGACACCCGGTCGCGAGCGGCTGTCGGTGCGCGCGCCCGGCGCCGCGCCGCGCAGCGTCGCCTACGCGGTCGAGCCGAAGCGCTACCCGACCCAGAAGCTCACGGTGGAGCAGAAGCACGTCGAGCTCTCGCCCGCCGACCTCGAGCGCTACCAGCACGAGCGGGAGCGCCTCGACGAGGTGCTCGCGACCTGGAGCGAGGCGGCGCCGGCGACGTTCGCGTTCAGGGCGCCGGTGCCCGGGGTCCGCTCGAGCTCGTTCGGCTCGCGGCGCGTGTTCAACGGCCAGGCGCGCAACCCGCACACCGGCATGGACATCGCCGCCGGCACCGGCGAGCCGGTGGCGGCACCGGCCCCCGGCCGCGTGATCGAGACCGGCGACTACTTCTTCAACGGCAACACCGTGATCGTCGACCACGGCGAGGGCCTGCTGACGCTCTACTGCCACCTCAGCCGCATCGACGTGCGGGTCGGCGAGCCGGTCGCCGCCGGCACCCGCCTCGGTCTCGTGGGCGCGACCGGGCGCGCGACCGGCCCGCACCTGCACTTCGGCGTGATGCTGAACCGCGCCTGGATCGACCCGGAACTGCTGCTCGGCGCGGCCGCACCCGCGCCCTGAGCGCGCGGCGCCCGGCCGCCCGGCGGCGCGCCGCCGCCGCTCACCACGGCAGCTCCTTGCCGTCCCACTGCCAGAAGCGCCCCGAGCGCTCCTTGGTGAGCCCGGCGATCACCTGCCGCAGGCCGGCGACGCTGTGCTGCGGGCGCACCGGCGCGTTCGGCCCGCCCATGTCGGTCGCGGCCCAGCCGGGGTGCAGGGGCGCGGCGATGATGCCGCGCCGCGCGAGGTCGAGCGCCATCGACTTCATGATCGCGTTGGCCCCGGCCTTGGTGCTGCGGTACGCGTACAGCCCGCCGAGGTTGTTGCTGCCCACCGAGGCGATCACCGTCGACAGCGTCACGATCTTCTTCTGCAGGCTCGCCGCGACGTGCTCGACGAAGGCCTCCGCCATCCGCATCGGCGCGAGCGTGTTGACGCGGAACTGGTAGGTCCAGTCCTCGTAGTCCGAGGCGCCGAAGCGCTGCGCCTGCATGCCCTGGCCGGCGAAGCTCTGCGCGCCCATCGTGCCCGAGTTGTTGATCAGCACGTCGATCGCGACCCCGGCGAGCCGCGCCGCGAGCGCGTCGATCGCGGCGTGGTCGGTGACGTCGAGCGGGTGGACCTTGACGCGGCCGGCGGCCGCCTGGGTCAGGGCGCCGAGCGCGGCGTGCCGGTCGGGCGTGCGCGCGGTCGCGATCACGGTCCAGCCGTCGGCGGCGTACTGGCGCACGAACTCGAGGCCGAGGCCGCGGCCGGCGCCGGTGATCAGGACGGTCGGCATCTGGCGTTCCCTGCGTCGTCTGTGCCGCTCGCTCGCGGCACCACGATGTTAGCAGGCGCGCGGCTCAGAGCGTCGCGCGCAGCAGCGCCGCGAGCCGGATCCCGGCGCGCGCGAGCCGCTCCTCGACGATCTCGGCGGCGCCGTCGGCGTACGCCGGCGGCAGGTCGGCGACGCCGCCGAGCTCGCGGCCGCAGCGAAAGCCCGGCAAGCGCCCGTAGGCGTAGCTGCGCGCGAGATCGTAGGATTCCTGCTCCCAGCTCGCGAAGCTGCCGGCCTCGAGCCGGCCGAGCGAGGCGCGGCGCTCGTCGATCAGCCGCTCGGCGAACGCCGGCTCCGACTCGCCGCGCACCGCGCGCTTGACGAACTCGCGGTCCCAGGCGGCATGCAGCGACTCGGGCCGCGCGCGCCGCCCGATGCTGACCGCGACGTCGTTGCCGCCGCGGTCGTCGTGGTCGGCGGCGTGCAGCGGCTGGTGCGCGTCGCCGACCAGGTGCACGACGAGGCGCAGCGCCTCGAGCCGCTCGTCCCGCGGCGCGGCGTGGTCGTCGAGCCGGGCGAGCGCACGGTCGAAGGCGCGCGACGCGCAGTTGCCGTCGGCGCAGTACTGCGCGGCGGGCGCCGCCGGCGCGCACACCGGGCGGTTGTCATAGTGCCAGCGCTCCGAGCCCGGCCACTCGGCGCGCAGCCGGTCGCGCTCGCGGTCCATCCACAGGCCGATATCCGCGAGGCCGTCGTCGCCGGCGATCGCGCGCAGCGCACGGCGCGTGCGCGCATCGAGCAGGCGCTCGGCCACCAGCCCGACGATGCGGTGGCCCTCGGCGCCCCAGGCGCGCGCCGGCGCCGCCGGCGCGAACGCCAGCAGCACGAGCACGCCGAGCGCGCCGAGCGCGCCGAGCGCGCGCGGAAAATACGGGTAGTCACTCATTACGGCCCCGCCGATCATGGTCTGCTGCGGTACTGTACCCGAGCCCGCCGGGGCGTACGTGGAGGGCGCGATGCGTCGAAAGTGGCCGGTCGTCACGAGCCTGCTGGTGCTGGCCGCCGGCGGCGCGCTCGCCTGGTGGCGGCTCGGGCCGCTGACCGTCGTGGCGGTCGCGCCGCATCGCGGCGCCGCGGTCGAGGCGATCTACGCCACCGGCACCGTCGAGCCCACCGTGATGCTGCCGATCGCGCCGCGCGTCGCCGGCCGGATCGTGTCGCTCGCGACCGACGAGGGCCGCAGCGTGCGCAAGGGCGAGCCGCTGGCGCGGCTCGAGTCGCAGGACCTCGACAGCACGGTCGAGGAGCTGACGGCGCGCGCGCGCTACGCGCACGCCGAGTTCGAGCGCATGCAGACGCTGGTCAAGCGCGGCGTCGCCGCCGCGACCGACCTCGACCGCACCCGGGCCGACGCCGAGGCGGCCGACGCCTCGCTCGAGCGCGCGCGGGCGCAGCGCAACTTCATGGTGCTGACCGCGCCCGCGGCCGGCACCGTGATCCGCCGCGACGGCGAGGTCGGCCAGTTCATCCCGGTCGGCCAGGCGGTGTTCTACCTGTCGTGCTGCGCGCCGCTGCGCGTCTCGGCCGACGTCGACGAGGAGGACATCCCGCGCGTCAAGGTCGGCATGAAGGCCGTGCTGCACGCCGACGCGCTGCCGAACCGCACCTTCGACGGCGAGGTCGCCGAGGTCACGCCGAAGGGCGATCCGGTGGCGCGCACCTACCGGGTGCGGATCCGGCTCGCGCAGCCCGACGCGTTCAGCGTCGGCATGACGGTCGACGCCAACCTCGTGGTCGCGGTCCGCGAGCAGGCGCTGCTCGTGCCCAGCACCGCGCTCGCGAGCGGCGCCGTCTGGGTGGTGCGCGACGGCCGCCTCGCCCGCCAGCCGGTGCAGGTCGGCGTCGCCGGCGTCGCGCAGACCGAGATCCTCGCCGGCCTCGACGCCGACGCGCGCGTGGTCGCGGTCGCGAGCGACGCGCTCCAGGAGGGTCGCCGCGCCCGGCTCCGGGCGGCGCCGGCGACGGCCGGGGTGCCGGGCGGCCGATGAGGATCGAGCTCGGCGTCGCGCTCACGCACCTGACGAGCCGCAGGCGCCAGTCGCTCGTCTCGCTGACCGGCGTGGTGCTCGGCGTCGCGTTCTTCCTCGCCGTGTCGTCGCTGATGCGCGGCTCGGAGAAGGACTTCATCGCGCGCCTCATCGACAACAGCCCGCACATCACGGTCTCGGACGAGTACCGCGTCCCGGACGTGCAGCCGGCCGAGCTGCGCTGGCCGGGGGCGGCGCTCGCGCTGTCGCACGTCAAGCCGCAGAACGAGACGCGCGGCATCCGCGGCTACCGCGACAAGCTCGCCTTCGTCGAGTCGCTGCCCGGCGTGCGCGCCGCGCCCGTGCTGCTGGGCTCCGCGGTGCTGACCTTCGCCGGCCGGCTGCAGGCGGTGACGCTGTCGGGGATCGTGCCGGCGAAGATGAAGGGCGTGTCGACGATCGAGCAGAAGATGACCGCGGGCTCGCTCGATGCGCTGGCCGCCAATCCGAACGGCATCATCATCGGCAGCACGCTCGCCGAGCGCTTCAACCTGCGCCTCGGCAGCACACTCAGCGTGGTCGCGCCGTCGGGCGCGAGCCGCGCGATGAAGGTGGTCGGGATCTTCCACACCGGCAACGCCAGCTACGACCAGGAGCAGACCTTCACGCTCCTGAAGCGCGCGCAGTCGCTGCTCGACCGGCCGAACCGCGCCAACCGCTTCGTGATCCAGCTCAGCGACCCGTACGCGGCGCGCGAGATGGCGCGCCGCATCGAGGGCACGATCGGCTACAAGTCGGTGTCCTGGGTCGAGGCCTCGGAGGACATCCTGAGCGTGCTGCTGGTGCGCAACATCATCATGTACAGCGTGGTCTCGGCGATCCTGGTGGTCGCCTCGTTCGGCATCTACAACACGATCTCGACGATCGTGCTGGAGAAGACGCGCGACATCGCGATCCTGAAGTCGATGGGCTTCCACGCGCGCGACGTGCGCAACATCTTCCTGCTCGAGGGGCTGATCGTCGGGCTGCTCGGCAGCGCGCTCGGCGTCGCCGTCGGCGTGGCGCTGATGCGGGCGCTGGCCGAGGTCACGGTCAAGCCGCCCGGCGTCACCGAGGTCGTGCACCTGCCGATCTGGTGGGGCGGCGAGCAGTACCTGCTGGCGAGCGCGTTCGCGCTCGGCTCCTGCCTCGCGGCCGCCTACCTGCCGGCGCGCAAGGCCGGCCGCGTGCATCCGGTCGACATCCTGCGGGGCGCGACGTGAGCGCGGTGCTGGTCGCCGAGCACCTGGTGCGGCGGCTCGCCGGCGAGGTGCCGGTGACGCTGATCGACGACGTGAGTCTCGCGATCGAGCACGGCGAGTTCGTCTGCGTGATGGGACCGTCGGGCTCGGGCAAGTCGTCGCTCTTGTACCTGCTCGGGCTGCTCGATGCGCCGAGCGCCGGCCGGGTGCTGCTCGACGGCGAGGACACCTCGCGCTACGGCGAGGACGAGCTCGCCAACCGCCGCCTCGAGAAGCTCGGCTTCGTGTTCCAGTTCCACTTCCTGCTGGCCGAGTTCACGGTGCTCGACAACGTGCTGCTGCCGATGCGCCGGCTCGGGCGCCGCGACGAGGCCGCGCAGCAGGCGCGCGGCCGCGAGCTGCTCGAGCGGCTCGGCGTCGGCGACCAGGCCGGCAAGCGGCCGAGCCAGCTGTCCGGCGGCCAGCGCCAGCGCGTCGCGATCGCGCGTGCGCTCGCCAACGATCCGCTCGTGGTGCTGGCCGACGAGCCGACCGGCAACCTCGACTCGGCGGCCGCGGCCAACGTGCGCGAGATCCTGCGCAGCCTGACCCACGAGTTCGGCAAGACCGTGGTCGCGGTCACCCACGACGGTGCCTTCGCGGCCGCGGCCGACCGGCGCATCGGCCTCGTCGACGGGCGGATCAGCGACGGCTGGCCGCCGTCCTGAGGCGGCGGCGGCACGCGCCCCCGGGCGCCGAGCTTCGGTTTCGCCGGATGCGGCGGCCCCCGCCGCTGCCGTCTCATGGCGCCAAGGAACGGCAGACACCAACCGTGGATCAGGGGGTCATCATCATGAGAATCAGTCAGTTGGCCGCGATCGTCGCCGGCCTCGCGGCCGCGTCGGCGGCCCTCGCCGACCCGACGGGCGCGGACGTCGCCCGCGGTGCGGCCGTGTTCAAGGCGCAGTGCGCCGCCTGCCACCTGCAGAAGGCCACCGACACCTCCCCGCCCATCGGGCCGCAGCTGAACGGCGTGATCGGCCGCAAGGCCGGCAGCTGGGACCACTTCAAGTACACCGACGCGATGCGCAAGTCCGGCCTCACCTGGAACGCGAAGCTGCTCGACCAGTACCTCGAGAACCCGTACTCGCTGGTGCCGGGCGCGGCGATGGGGCTCTTGGTGCCGGTCGAGAAGAACCGCGCCGACGTGATCGCCTACCTCGCGACCAACCCCGAGGACCTGAAGCAGAAGGAGCGCGCGCCGCAGTAGCGCGCTACCTCAGCTGCGCACGCACGCTCGCGACGAAGCCGGGATCCTCGGCGGCGAGCACCTGCGTGCGCGCGGTCGCGACACCGTCGCGGTCGAGCAGCGTGATCAGCGAGGAATGGCTGAAGCTGCCGTCCGGCAGCTGCCGGTAGCGGATGCCGAGCGCCGCCGCGAGCGTGCGCACGTCCGCGGCAGCGGCGTGCGCGACCAGGAACGGCGGCTGCGGCAGGTGGTGCTCGGCGGCGAACTCGGCGAGCCGGGCCGGCGTGTCGCGCGCGGCGTCGAGCGACACCATCAGGAAGCGCACCCGCTCGCGCTCGGCGGGCTCGAGGCCGGCGGCGATGTGCTGCATCGCGAGCGTCAGCATCGGGCAGACCGTCGTGCAGCTCGAGTAGAACATCGTGACGACCACCGGGCCGCCGCGCAGCGAGTCGAGCGCGAGCGAGCTGCCGCCGGCGGCGTCGAGCGCGACGCCGAGCTGGTACAGCGAGCCGCCCGGCAGCGGCGCCGGCGCCGGGGTGGCGTGCTCGTGCTCGTGGACGTGCGCGGGCTCGGCGGCGCCGGCGAGGGCCGCGGCGAGCGCGACGCCGAGCGCGAGTGCGGGGCGCATCGCGATCCTCATGGCGGGGCTCCGTAGGCACAGCGAAAGCCGAGGTTGGCGGTGGTGAAGTTCGCCTCGAGCGAGGACAGCAGCGCAATCCGCATCAGGATCGGGTAGTCGTCGCGGATCTCGGCCGACAGCGCGCCGGCGCCGCAGAACTGCAGCTTGTCGGGATCCCCCTGCGTGCGGCTGTCGCCGCTGACCATCAGCCCGCCGAAGTCCTCGACCCATTCCCAGATCACGCCGTGCAGGTCCTGCACGCCGTATACGTTGGCCGGCGTCTTGCCGACCGGCGGCAGCGGGCGGCCGGAGGGCAGCGCGTACCAGGCGAGGATGCGCTCGCGAAACGCCGGGTCCTGGCGCGCGTCGGCGCGGGTCTCGTCGGCGGCGGCGACGTACTCCCACTCGTACCAGGTCGGCAGCCGCCCGCCGGCGGCGGCGCAGTAGGCGCGCGCCGCGAACCAGCTGACGTGCGTGACCGGCTGCTCGGGCCCGGCGCCCGCGCCGAGCTCGGCGGGACCGGCCCAGTGCCGCAGGTACTGGCCGTCGGCCAGCAGCGCCGGCGCCGCGCCCTTGCGCCACGCCGGCCGCTCGCGCACGAAGGCGAGGAACTCGGCGTTCGTGACCGGCCGGCGGTCGAGCGCGAAGGCCGCGACAGCCACGCGCTTGACGTCCTTGCCCGGCGCGACCACCGGCGTGAACTCGCCGCCCGGGACCGGCGCGCGCTCCGCCGCCGCCGCCGCGCCGCCGTGGACGGCGAGCAGGGCGCAGAGGGCGAGCGACGGGCCGGCGCGCATCGCGGGCTCCGGCCGGCCTAGTGCGCCGCGCCGGCGGGACGCTTGGTGCTCTTGCGGATCTCGGCCACCTCGGCCGCGCTCACCTGCGCGTCCTGGTTGCCCCAGCTGTTGCGCACGTAGGTCAGGATGTTGGCGATCTCGTCGTCGTTGAGCTGGCTCATCGGCGGCATCACCGAGTTGAAGGTCTTGCCGTTGACGACCACCGGCCCGGTGAGGCCGTTGAGCACGATCGTGATCGCGCGCTTCAGGTCCGCCATCAGGAAGTCCGACTTCGCGAGCGGCGGGAACACGCCCTCGAGGCCCTCGCCGGTCGGCTGGTGGCACACGGAGCAGGTGCCGGCGAACAGCGTCTCGCCCGCCCTGATCTGCTCGGCCTGCGTCAGCTTGCCGTGCGCCGCGGCGGTGGTGGCCGCCGCGACCGCCTTCTGGTCGCTCACCGCCTTGTCGCCGAGGTAGACGGAATCCACTTCCTTGCCGGAGTAGATCGCCTTGTTCTCCGGGCCGTCGACCTTGAGGATGCCGAGCGCGCCCTTGTTGAAGGCGCGGAACAGCGCGTGGTCGACCAGCACGTAGCTGCCCGGCACCTGCGCGTGGAACTCCATGATCGCGGCGCCGCCGGCCGGGATCAGCGTCGTCTGCACGTTCTCCTGGAAGTGGGTGCCACCCTCGAACCACACCTTGTCGAAGATCGCGCCGATCACGTGGAAGCTCGACACCAGGTTCGGGCCGCCGTTGCCGACGAACAGGCGCACCGTCTCGCCGACCTTGACCTTGAGCGCCTTGTCGCCGATCAGCGAGCCCTCCGAGCCGTTGAACAGCACGTAGGTCGGGCGCTCGTCGATGGCGCGCTGCATGTCGAAGGGCTGCAGGCCCTTCTCGCGGTACTTGCCGACGGTGTAGAAGTCGCCCTGCATCACGTAATACTCGTGGTCGACCGGCGTGAAGCCCTCCGGCGGCTCCACCAGGATCAGGCCGTACATGCCGTTGGCGACGTGCATGCCGACCGGCGCGGTGGCGCAGTGGTAGACGTAGATGCCCTGGTTCAGCGCCTTGAAGGTGAACTGCGACTCGTGGCCGGGCGCGGTGAAGCTCGAGGCGGCGCCGCCGCCCGGCCCGGTCACGCCGTGCAGGTCGATGTTGTGCGGCATCTTGCTGTCGGGGTGGTTCTTGAGGTGGAACTCGACCGTGTCGCCCTGGCGCACGCGGATGAAGCTGCCCGGCACCGTGCCGCCGAAGGTCCAGAACGTGTAGCGCACGCCCTCGGAGATCTCCTTCTCGACCTCGCGGACCTCGAGGTCGACGATCACCTTGGCCGGATAGAAGCGGTGCACCGGCGGCGGCACGTTCGGCGGCGAGGTCAGCACCGCGTGGATCGGCGCGCCCATCGGCGGCCCGAAGTCGCCGTGCACCGAAGCGGCGCCGTCGGCCGCCGGCTCGGCGGCGACCGCGGGCAGCGCCGCGGCGAGCAGCGCCGCCAGCAACAGGGAAGGAACTGTGCGCATCATGATCAGGCCTCCGCAAGCAGGGCGCCGACGGGCCGGCCCCGCGAGCGTACGCGGGGCCCCGGCAGCGGGCATCGGGGAGTTCCACGCGCGGGATCCGGTCGGCCACGGGGCCGCAAGTCGGCACCGGCAATTGTGCGCGCCGGGCCCGGGCCGCTCCTTGACCCAGGTCAAGCGGCGCCGGCCGGCGGGATAGTGGCTTACCGCAGGCCGCGGGCGGCGGCCCGCCGCGGCCTCAGGCGCCGGCGCGCAGCCGGGCGGGGTCGGTGAGCTCGATCTGCCGGCCGTCGACGCGGATCGCGCCGGCGTCGGCGAGGCTCCTGAGGATCCGCGACAGCGTCTCGGGCTTGATCGCGAGCCGCGAGGCGAGCAGCTGGCGCGACTCCTCGAGCGTCACGGTCGCGGGGCCCGGCGCGCCGGCCGGCGCGAGCGCGAGCAGGTGGCGCACCAGCCGGTGCGTCGCGCTCTCGAGCGTCAGCTCCTCGATCTCGCGGATCCGCGCGTGCAGCCGGCGGCTGAGGTCGGCCAGCAGCCGCAGGCAGGTGTCGGGGCTCGAGCGCAGCAGCGCCAGGAAGTCGGCGGTCGCGATCGCGATCAGGCGGCTCGGCTCGAGCGCGATCGCCGCCAGCGGATAGCGCGGCGCCTCGACGAACATCAGCGCCTCGGCGAAGCTCTGCCCCGGGCCGAGCCGCTCGACGACCTTCTCCTCGCCGGCGCGCGACTGCAGCGCGAGCTTGACCTCGCCCGCGAGCACGACGAAGAAGTGCCGCGCCGGCTCGCCGCGCTGGAACAGGATCTGCCCCTCGGCGAGCTCGACCGGCGCGGCGTCGGCCGTGACGCGCGCGAACTGCGCCTCGTCGAGCGCGCCGAACAGGTAGTGCCCGCGCAGTGCGTCGCCGAGCTGCGCGTCGCGAGCCGTCATCGTCGCGCCCCCCTGGCCGGCGCCGGCGCTACCACTGGCCGCTGTTGGGCATCGACTTCCAGGGCTCGGCGGGCGGGCGCGCGCCGCCCTTCTGCAGGAGCTCGATCGAGATGTTGTCCGGCGAGCGCACGAACGCCATGCGCCCGTCGCGCGGCGGGCGGTTGATGGTGACGCCGGCGCGCTGCAGCCGCTCGCACAGCGCGTAGATGTCGTCGACCTCGTAGGCGAGGTGGCCGAAGGCGCGGCCGATGCCGTAATGCTCCGGGTCCCAGTTGTAGGTCAGCTCCACCTGCGCGGCGTGGTCGCCCGGCGCCGCCAGGAAGGCGAGCGTGTAGCGGCCGGCCTCGTAGTCCTTGCGGCCGACCAGCTCGAGGCCGAGCTTGTTGCAGTAGAAGTCGAGCGACGCGTCGAGGTCGGTGACGCGGACCATCGTGTGCAGGTATTTCATCGTGGCTCCCCGGGGCGTGGCTCATCATGCCGCGTTCGCCGCGCGCTTTCATCTGGGCGGCGGGCGCGTGTGCTAGGCTTTTTGCT
>Ga0335071_10005683_pt1 | contig 12930 bp, 14 predicted proteins | sample Lox_Sample_15_FD_206724 | JGI IMG/M metagenome (GOLD analysis project Ga0335071, IMG submission 206724) | Soil microbial communities from Loxahatchee National Wildlife Refuge, Florida, United States - Lox_Sample_1.5 | ecosystem: Environmental > Terrestrial > Soil > Wetlands | place: USA...
GAACCCGAACGCCGAGCCGCTGCTCGCCGCGCTCGACCCCGCCGAGATCATCGTCTTCGGCGTCGCGACCGACGTCTGCGACGACGCGGCGATCCTCGGGTTCCTCCAGCGCCGGCGCCGCGTGCGCTTCGTCGAGGACGCCGCCCGGGGCCTGGACGAGGCCCGCGTGGCCGCCTGCACGGCGGTCTGGAGGGAGCGCGGAGTCGAGTTCACGACCGTCGACGAGGTGGACGAGTCCCTCGGCTAAGGGATTCCCCCGCGGCTGCCGATGAGGGTCGAGGGATGATCAGCAACCTGCTCCACCACCTCAACTCGTTCGCGACGACGTGGTTGCCGCTCGCGTTCTTCCTCATCCTCGTGATGACGGCCTGGCTGCTCTGGAAGACCGTCGGGATGATGCCGCGGGTCAAGCCGACGAACGTCGACTCACGGGCCCGCTCCCACGTCACCTGGAGCGACGTCGCCGGCGTCGAGGAGGTGCGTGCCGAGCTGATGGAGGTCGTCGACTTCCTCCGCGACCCGCAGCGCTTCGAGCGGCTCGGCGCGAAGGTGCCGAAGGGCCTGCTCCTCTACGGGCCGCCGGGCACGGGGAAGACCCTGCTCGCGAAGGCGGTCGCGTACGAGTCCGGCGCGAAGTTCTACTCGGCGAGCGCGTCGTCGTTCGTCGAGATGTTCGCCGGCCTCGGAGCGGCGCGCATCCGGAAGCTGTTCAACGAGGCGCGCAAGCATCAGCCCGCGATCGTCTTCATCGACGAGCTCGACGCCGTCGGCGCGCAGCGCACCGGGCACGGCTTCAACCGCGAGCAGGACCAGACGCTGAACCAGCTGCTCGTCGAGCTCGACGGCTTCGAGGGGGCGGAGCAGGTCGTCGTCATGGGCGCGTCGAACCGGATCCAGGACCTCGACCCGGCGCTCCTTCGCCCGGGACGCTTCGACCGGCAGATGCTCGTCGCGCCGCCGGACCTCGCCGGCCGCGAGGCGATCCTCGGCGTCCACACGCGCGGCAAGCCGCTCGGCCAGGGCGTCGATCTCCACCAGATCGCGCGCCAGACGTCGGGCCTGACCGGCGCCGAGCTGGCGAACATCTGCAACGAAGCGGCGATCTTCGCCGGGCGCCGGGGCGAGCAGTACGTGAACCAGAAGGACTTCGACTCCGCGATCGAGCGGGTCGTCGCCGGCCTCCAGCAGAAGAAGGTGCTGACGGAGAAGGAGCGGCGGATCCTCGCGTACCACGAGGGCGGCCACGCGTTGATGGCGCACCTGATGGGCGCCGCGATGGAGCTGCAGAAGGTGACGATCGTCTCCCGCGGCGACGCGCTCGGCTACGCGTTCTACCTGCCGGAGGAGGACCGCTACCTCCACACGAAGGACGAGCTCGTCGACCGGATGGTCGTCGCGCTCGCCGGCCGCGCCGCCGAGGAGGTCGTCTTCGGTCGCGTCACGAACGGCGCTGCGAACGACCTCGAGAAGGTGACCGACATCGCGCGCGCGATGGTCTTCGAGTGGGGCATGGCCGAGAGCGTCTCGTCGCGGACGATGCGCGCCGACAACTACGCCCTCTCCGAGGCGACGAAGCGGCTGCGCGACGAGGAGCAGGCGCGGCTCACCGACTCCGCGTACGAGGAGGCGGTCCGGCTGCTGCAGAAGCACCGCGCCACGCTCGACCGGATCGCCGTGGCGCTGCTCGAGAAGGAGACCCTCGTCCGCGACGAGATGCTCGCGCTCGTCGAGGACGTCGAGCCCGAGTCGCGCGCGTCGGAGACGGTCGGCGTCCCGCGCGTCGTCGCCGTGCGGCGCCCGCGCCCGCTCTAGCCGGTCAGCTTCGACAGGTCGATCGCGCCGCTCGGCGCGGCGAGCGTGACGGTGCCGTTCCAGTTGCTGAAGTGGAGGGCGCCGCTCGAGCTCGACGGCCCGGCGAGCTCGACCGGATACGGCTTCCCGGTGGTCGCGACGTAGAGCGTGCCCGTGCCGGCCTTCGACGACGTGATCGCGATCACCTTCTGTCCGTCGACCGTCGACTCGGCCCCCTTCGCGAGCTTCCCCTCGTTCTTGATCAGGCCGAAGAGCTTTGCCATGTCGGTGAGCGGCGTGAACGAGGCGAAGTTCCCGTTCGTGGACGGAGCCATGATCCACTTGCCGGCGAAGAGCTTCGCGGCGGTGGCTCCGGCGAACTGCCGGTAGAACGCCTCGTCGCCCTTGAAGTAGACCTTCGGGCCGATGCGGACGATGTCGATCCGGTGCCCGCCGATCGTGATCGTGCCCTTGCCGCCCTTGCCGCTCGCAAGCTGCATGTCGAGGTCGAGCTTGCTGCCGTTCTCGTTGATCGTGCCTGCGTAGTGGACGGAGCTCGCGGCGAGCGCGGCGGCCTTCGTGTCCGTCAGGATCTGCGCCGCGCTCTTTCCGGCCTCGCCGTTCGACGAGGAGCCGCCACAGCCCGCCAGGAGGACGACTGCGGTCACGAGCGCGGTGACGCCTGCCGTGCGCATCGACCCGAAGTGTTGCGCACGCTGCGGATAGCATCAACCGCATGGAGACGAGCGGCATCCATCACGTCGGCGTCGCCGTCGTCGACCTCGACGAGGCGGTGCGGACGTACGAGCGGCTGTTCGGCGGGCGGCTCGAGCACCGCGCCCGCGTGGAGGAGCAGGGCGTGGAGGCGGCGTCGATCCGGATCGGCGACAGCCGCGTCGAGCTGCTCGCGTCGCTCGGCGAGGACACGCCGGTCGGGAAGTTCCTCGCGAAGCGCGGGCCGGGGATGCACCACGTCGCGTACGAGGTCGCCGACGTCGGCGCGGCCCTCGCGGAGCTCGCGGACGCGGGCGCGGAGCTGATCGATTCCGAGCCGCGGCGGGGCATGTTCGGGCTCGAGGTCGCCTTCGTCCATCCGGATTCCGTCCACGGTGTTCTCTCGGAGGTGGTGTCACGTGGTTGACGGCGAGCGCATTCGGATCGAGATCGGATTCGAGGGCGGGCAGGTGATCGGCGGCTTCATGGACCCCGAGCCCGTCGACCAGCTGGTGCGGGCCCTGCACGAGGACGAGCCGCGGGTCGTCGTCCTCGACGGTGAGGACGGGCCGGTGCACGTCGTCGTCCCGCGCGTCTCGTACGTGCGGCGCTTCAGCCGCGCGAGCCGCGTCGGCTTCGCGTAGCGCGACGCGGTGGCGCTGGAGGTCGGGATCGTCGGCCTGCCGAGCTCCGGCAAGTCGATGCTGTTCGAGGCTCTCACCGGCGCGAAGGCGCACGGCGAGGTCGGGATGGCGGCGATCCCGGATTCGCGGCTCCAGCAGCTCGCCGACGTGGTGCACGCGCGAAAGGTCACTCCCGCCGCGATCCGTGTCGTCGAGGTGCGCGGCACGGGTCCGGCGCTGCTCGGCAACCTCCGCCAGGTGGACGCGCTGCTCGTCGTGCTCGACGGCTTCTCCGGCACGCGCGTTCCCGCCGACGACCTCGAGACGCTGAAGCTCGAGCTGCTCGTCGCCGACCGCGACCACGTCGAGCGCCGGCTCGAGCGCGTCGCGAAGCAGGCGAAGTCGGGCGACGCGAAGCTGAAGAAGGAGGCGGAGACGCTGGAGCGGCTGCTCGCGCATCTCGACGCCGGGAAGACCTTGGCGGACTGGCCCGAGGAGCTGCCGCCGGAGCTCGAGCCGCTGACGACGAAGCCGGTGATCGCGATCGAGAACGGAACTCTGTCGTCGGAGGGGGGCGGGATCGACCTCAAGCTCGAGGCCGAGCTGGCGGAGCTGCCGGAGACAGAGGCCGCCGAGTTCCGCGGCGGCGGCGAGTCCGCGCTCGGCGAGGTGGTGCGGCGGCTCGCCGAGACGCTCGACCTGATCACGTTCTTCACCGCCGGCGAGAAGGAGACGCGCGCGTGGACGCTGCGGCGCGGTCAGACGGCGATCGACGCGGCGGCGACGATCCACACCGACATCGCACGCGGCTTCATCCGCTGCGAGGTGATCCGCTGGGACGACCTCGTCCGGCTCGGCTCGCACGCGGAGGTCTCGCGCGCCGGCCTGCAGAAGCTCGAGGGGAAGACGTATGTCGTCGAGGACGGCGACGTCCTCAATGTTCGGTTCAACGTCTGACGACGTCGAACCGGGGAAGCGGACTTCGGCGCTCAGGCGGTGCTTGCTCGGGCGATCCGAGCGGCGCGCGCTCCTGCGCGGAAGGCGAGAGCTGGTCTCTACCCGTTGGGACAGGTGCCGCCGAGACCGAAGCGCACCGTCTGCGTACGCCGCCCGACCGTGAAGGTCAGCGGGACGCATTCGTGGCGTAGCCGGAGGTAGAAGCCGCCTGCATAGGCGTTCCAGAGCTTCGGCGGTGTCGGGCAAGGAGCGATCGTGAGCGCGCTGACGGTGCCGCTGCTGCCCCAGGTGATCGCGGCGCGTCTGCGCCACGCCCTGGGGATGCTGACGGAGACGGGGACGTTCCCGGCGCGGATGACGAGGCCGGCTTTGCGCCAGAACGTCCAGGGCGTGGAGTGCGTCGCCTCGACCTGCGTGAGACGGGCCGGCGGCACCGACACGACTCCGAGCACGAGTCGATAGCCCGCGTCGCGGCTGGTTCTCGCGTGCCCGATGATGTCGTTGCAGGAGATGGTCGGAGCCGGGGTCGCCGTCGTTCCTGCATCCACCACGGACGCTGCGACTGCGAGGAGAGCGATGACTGTCGCGGCAGCCCGAGACATCGGTCTCAGCCTACTCAGCCGGTGCTGATCAGCACGACGCCGGCGAGCGTCGCGACGATGCCGACGTCCTGCGTCAGCTGCACGCGCTCGCGCAGCGCGATGCGTGCGAGCATCACCGTCACCACCGGGTAGAGCGACGCGAGCACCGAGACGACGCTCAGCAGTCCGTGCACCGACGCGGCCGCGAACAGCACGTTCCCGCCGGTGTCGAGGAGCCCGACCGCGGCGAGCACGGCGAGGTGCGGCCGGAACCCGTGCGGCACCGTTCGCCGCAGCAGCACGATCGACCAGACGAGCGTCACCGACGTGCAGCGGAAGAGGAACGACGGCCACAGCCAGTCCTGCGCCGACGCCGTGTGCATCGGCACGTAGTAGCCGCCGAACGCGACCATCGCGAGCACGGCCCAGCCGACGCCGGCGGCGAGACGCGTTCGCTGCTCGTGGCGCTCGACCGACGCGAGGGCGCTGCCCCCCATCGCCGCGACGAAGCCCAGCTCCTGCACGCCGCTGACGTTGTCGCCGGACGCGAGCCCCCAGATCACCGGGAACGCGGCCGCGAGCGACGCGATCGGCACGACGACGCTCATCGCCCCCGCGGCCATGCCGCGGTAGAACGCGAACAGCCCGAGCGTGCCGAGGCAGGCCGAGAGGCAGGCCCACCACACGTCGCTGCTCGGCGGGGCGGTGCCGCGCACGGCGACCGCGACGGCGAGGACGACGAGCCCGAACGGCTGCGAGACCGCGATCACGGCGAGCGCCGGCATCACGCGGCTCTTCAACCCGCCGAGGAAGTCGCCGAACCCCCAGGCGAGGCTGGCCCCGAGCGCGAACGCGGCGGAGAGCACTACTCGGCCGGCACCGGCCGCGTCGCCGCGACCGCGTCGAGCTGGTTCGCGTGGTACAGCACCGCGGCCTCGGCCGTGCGCGCGGCGCGCGCGTCGTGATGGCATGCGACCGCGTGCAGCAGCTCCGCCGGCGCTCCCGCGCTCTCGAGCATCCGCAGCCCGAGGTGGACGTGCCCGAGCAGCCGCCCCTCCTCCGTCGGCTGGAACAGCGGCGGCGGGCCGAGCTCGCGCGTGCGGCCGACGTCGTGGACGAGCGCCGCCGCGAGCAAGAGGTCGCCCCGAAGCCGCGGATGGAGCTGCGCCAGCTCGCGGCAGATCGTGCCGACGCCGACGGTGTGCTCGAGCAGCCCGCCCGCGTACGAGTGATGGCCGTCCGGCGTCGCCGGATACTGCCGCAGCGGCGGCGCCTCGCCGAGCACGCGCGTGACGATCCGGCGCAGCCCGTCGTCGTGGATCTCCGCCGCGAGGAACTCGAGGAACCCCTCGAGCTCGTCGGCGTCGCGCCGCATCGCCTGCGCCATCGCGGCCGGGTCGACGCCCTCGGCCGGCTCGAGCGTGCGCACCTCGAGCTGCAGCCGGTCGCGGAACCGCTCGACCCGGCCGAGCACGCGCACCGCGTCGCCCTCGGCGAAGCGCCCGTCCAGCAGCTCCACGTCGTTCCAGACCCGCGCGTCGATGCGGCCGCTCGGGTCGACGAGCTCGAGCGCGAGATACGCCGCGCCGTTCCGGGTGCGCAGCCGCGCCTTCTTCGCGACCGCGTAGACGCCTTCGACCGTCCGGTTCTCCTCGAGCTGCGCGATCGCGGTCATCGCCCCGGAGTCTAGGGTGTCGGCATCCCGTCACGAGGAGGACGCAATGGTCGAGGAAGCGCGCCTGGAGGAGGTCGGCTCGGGTCTCGCTCCGGTGAGCCCGGGCTGGTTCGTCGTCAACGCCGGCGAGGCGGCGTGGATCCGGAACGACGCGTTCGGATCGCGCTGCAAGTTCGACAGCGACGACCGCGTGCTCGCCGAGCGGGCCGACCTCGAGTCGCAGCCGTTCGCGGAGATCGGGTACACGCTCGCCGTGCTCGAGCCGGGGAAGCCGACCGGCATGTACCACGCGGAGTCGGCGCAGGAGGACTTCCTCGTGCTCGCCGGCGAGTGCCTGCTGCTGATCGAGGAGCAGGAGCGGCCGCTGCGCGCCTGGGACTTCGTCCACTGCCCACCCGGGACGCGGCACATCTTCGTCGGGACGAGCGACGAGCCGTGCGTGCTCCTCATGGTCGGCGCGCGGGGCGAGGGGAAGACGATCGAGTACCCGCACTCGGACACCGCCCTCGCGCGAGGCGCCGGTGTCGAGACGGCGACGGGCAAGCCGCCCGAGGCGTACGCCCCGTTCCCGCGCTGGCGGCTCGGCCGGCCGGACGCGTGGGCGCGGCTCCCCTGGGCATAGAGCGGCTATCGTCGAGCCGATGGCCGAGATCCGTCCGTTCCGCGCGCTCCGCTACGACGAGGCCGTCGCCGGCCCGCTCGGCCGGCTCGTCGCGCCGCCGTACGACGTGATCTCGCCGGAGCAGCGCCTCGGCTACCTCGCGCGCGACCCGCACAACGTCGTCCACCTGACGCTGCCGGACTCCGAGGAACAGGCGGCGCGCGACCTCGCGGCGTGGCGCGCCGAGGGCGCCCTGCGCGAGGAGCCGGAGCCCTCGTACTGGTGGCTCTCGCAGGACTACACCGGCCCCGACGGCGTCGCCCGCCGGCGCGAGGGCTTCGTCGCCGCGCTGCGGGCCGAGCCGTACGAGCGCCGCGTCGTCCTCCCGCACGAGCGCACGCACGCGGGCCCGAAGGAGGGGCGGCTGCGGCTCCTGCGCGCGACGCGGACGCACCTCGAGCCGATCTTCCTGCTGTGGGACGGAACGATCGAGGTCGACGGGCTCGGCGCGCCGGACCTCGCCGTCGAGGAGTCCGGCGTCGCGGCGCGGCTGTGGCGGCTCGACGCCGAGTTCGGCGACGCGCTCACCGAGGAGCTTCACGACGCGCAGCTGCTCATCGCCGACGGCCACCACCGCTACGAGACGGCGCTCGCCTTCCACGCCGAGGACGGGACCGAGGAGTCGGCGTGGCTCATGGTCGTGATCGTCCCGACCGACCAGGAGGGGCTGACGATCTTCCCGACGCACCGGGTCGCCCGGGCGGTGAACGGCGTCGCGGGCACGCCGATCGACCTGGAGGGCGACGACCTGCCGGGACTCGTCCTCTACCGGCAGGGGCGGTACGAGCTGCTCGAGTCCGACGGCCCCGACCCCGAGGCCGTCGACCGGCTCGCGCCCGAGGGGGTCACGTACACGCCGTCCGCGCGCGACGCCCTCGCCGCCGTCGACCGCGGCGAGGCGGAGGCGGCGTTCCTGCTCAGGCCGGCGCGGATCGAGGACGTGTGGGCGGTCGCCGGCCGCGGCGAGGTGATGCCGCAGAAGAGCACGTTCTTCTACCCGAAGCTCACCTCCGGCCTGCTCTTCTTCCCGCTGTGACCGACTGGCTCGCGGTCTGCCGGGCCGCGGTGGACGACGTCCACGGCGTGCTCGAGGCGCTCCCGACGCGCGTCGAGCGCGAGCCGGTCGTCGGCGCGGGGCTCGGCGGCGACGACACGACCGCGATCGACCGTGCGGCCGAGGACGCGATCCTCGCGCGGTTCCGCGACCTCGACGTGACGATCGTCTCCGAGGAGGTCGGACGGCTCGGGAACGGCGCGACGGTCGTCGTCGTCGACCCGATCGACGGCTCGATCAACGCGAAGCGCGGCATCCCCTTCTTCAGCATCTCGATCGCCGTCGCGGACGGCGAGACGATGGACGACGTCTTCCTCGGTTTCGTCCACGACTTCGGCACCGGCGAGGAGTGGACCGCGACGCGCGGCGAGGGCGCGTGGCTGAACGGCGCGCGGCTCGGGGCGCTGCGGCCGAAGGAGACGCTCGACCTCCTCTTCTTCGAGGCGACGAGGACGGAGCTGATCGCCCGCGACGCGCCGAGGATGGTCGGCGTCGCCGAGCGTCTGCGCGTGATGGGCTCGCTCGCGCTCTCGCTCTGCCACGTCGCGGCGGGGCGCGCCGACGGGGTCGTCTCGCTCAAGGGCGCGCGCTCGGTGGACATCGCGGCCGGGCAGCTGCTCGTCCGCGAGCTCGGGCTCGCGATCGATCTGTTCGACGTGGACGAGCCGTTCGGCGACGCGCCGCTCGACCTCGAGGGCCGCTCCCGCGTCGCGGCGGCGGCGACGCCCGAGCTCGTCGCCCGGATCGCCGCCGCGCTCTCTGCCTAGGCGCGCACACGCTCGAGATATGCGTGGACGAGGTGGACGGCGGTGGCGCCTTCGCCCATCGCGGTCGTCACGCGCTTCACCGAGCCGCGGCGGACGTCGCCGACGGCGAAGACTCCCGGCGCGCTCGTCTCGAGCAGCAGCGGCTCGCGCCCGCCGGCGTCCGACACGCCGCTCCCGGTGACGATGAACCCGCGCTCGTCGCGCTCGACGATGCCGTCGAGCCAGTCGGTGCGCGGATCGGCTCCGATCATCACGAACAGCCCGTCCACGGCCACGCGCTCGAGCGTGTCGTGCGCGCGGTCGCGGACGACGACTGCGCCGAGCCGCTCGTTCCCCTCGACGCCGGCGATCTCGACGCCGAGGCGAACGAGGACGTTCGGCTTCGCGCGCAGCTCCCTGATCAGGTACTCCGACATGCTCTTCGCGAGCGAGTCGCCGCGAACGAGCAGCGTCACCTCGTCGGCGTGCTTCGCCAGCTGCGCGGCCGCCTGTCCCGCGGAGTTGCCGCCGCCGACGATCGCGACCCGCCGCCCGTGCATCGCCTGCATCTCGCTCGCCGACGCGCCGTAGAAGACGCCGGCGCCGACGAGCCGCTCCAGCGCCGGGATCCCGAGCCGCCGCCAGGCGACGCCGGTCGCGAGCACGACCGTCCGCGCCGTCACCTCGCGCCCGTCCGCGAGCTGCAGGACGTGCTCGTCGCCCGCGGGGCGCAGCGAGGTCGCCTCCTGCGCGAAGACGAGGTTCGCCCCGAGCAGCCACGCCTGCTCGCACGCGCGGTACGAGAGGTCGTGGCCGCCGATCCCCCACGTGAAGCCGGGGACGTTGCGGATGCGCGAGCTCGCGCCCGCCTGCCCGCCGGAGGCGCGCCGCTCGAGGACGATCGTGTCGAGCCCCTCGGAGGCGGCGTAGACGGCGGCGGAGAGGCCGGCCGGGCCGGCGCCGACGATCGCCAGGTCGTACGTGTGGGCGGCGACGCTCGTGCCGCCTCCGAGGGCCTCGACGAGCTCGCGGTTCGTCGGGTTGACGAGCACGCGGCCGTCGTGGCGGACGACGGTCGGCGTCGGCGAGTCGGTCGGCTCGAAGGTGAACGGCACGTTGAAGCGGAGCAGGAGGTCGCGGATCTCGTGGCCGCGCGCGCTGTCGTCCGGCGCCTCGATCCGGAAGAGCGCGAACCGGTGCGGCTCCGCGCGCGCCCAGCTCGCGAGGAAGTCGCTCACCGCGGGGTAGAGCCCCTGGTCGGGGAACCACGGCTTGACGAGGTGGTAGTCGATCTGGCCCAGCGTCATCGCGGTCACGGTCGGGTTCGCCGCCGTGTAGTCGCGCTCGACGAGCAGGATCCGCTTCGCCGACGGATGGAGCGCGTGGGCGTCCGCGAGGAACTCGACGCCGGTCGTCCCGTCCAGCTCCTGGTCGGCGATCACGAGCGCGACCGGCTCGGCGCCGTCCGCGAGCTGCTCGAGGTCGGCCAGCCCCGCTGCGGCGCCGCGGGCCGCGACGATGCGCGTGTCGTTGCCGAAGCGCCGGTCGAGGTCGGTCGCGAGCGCCTCGCGCACGGCCGGGTCGGACGAGACGAGGAGGATCACCGGCCGCTCCTCCTCGGCCGTGGGGCGGGGCCCGGAACGGGCCGTGGGTTCCGTCACTGCGATTGCCATCGTTCGGCCTTCCTTTCGAGTCAGCACGGTCGTTCGATCTTGAGACAATACGAACGGTCGTGCTATCTTGTCAAGCGAGATGCGGCGGGAGCGAAAGCGGCGGAGCGACGGCGAGCGGAGCCGCAGCGCGATCCTGCGCGAGGCCGCGAAGCTCGCGACCGTCGAGGGGATCGCCGGGCTCTCGATCGGCCGGCTCGCGGACGCCGTCGGGATGAGCAAGAGCGGGCTCTTCGCCCACTTCGGCTCGAAGCAGGAGCTCCAGCTCGCCACGATCGAGACGGCGGGCGCGCTCTTCGACGAGCAGGTGATCGCGCCCGCGCTCGCCGAGCCGACCGGGATCGAGCGGCTGCGGACGCTCGCGGAGCGGTTCCTCCGGCACGTGGAGGACGGCGTCTATCCGGGCGGCTGCTTCTTCGCCTCGGTCGCGGCGGAGATGGACACGCACCCCGGGCCGGTGCGCGACCGGGCGATCGCGGCCGGGGTCGACTGGTTCCAGCAGCTCGAGCAGGCCGTCCGCGACGCCCAGTCCGAGGGCGCGATCGACCCGGCGGAGGATCCCGTCCAGCTCGCGTTCGAGCTGGACGCGTACCTCCTGCTCGCGAACCTGCAGTTCGTCGCCGTCCAGGACCGCGCGCCGATGGAGCGGGCGCGGCACGCGATCGACCGCCGCCTCGCCGCGGCGGCGAATGTCACGGGAGCGTAAAACCACCCCCACGGGGGTCGTACCGTCCGCCGCGGCCGTCTAGCCTTCCCTGGGTCAGGGGATTCCGCTCGGGCGGCAGCGGCCGATCAAGGAGATCAACCGTGCCGTCGGTTGCCGCCTACCGAGGACATTTCGGTTCCACGCACGCAGAGCGCCTGCTGTGGAGGACCGGCTTCGGTCCGCGCCAGGGCGAGGCGGAGGCGCTCGCGACGCTCGGGCTCGAAGGCGCGATCCACGCGCTCCTCTACCCGGGCCGCGAGCACTTCGTCGGCCCGGAGCCGCACGACGACAAGGGCCGCCCGCTCGCGCCGTACGACGCATGGGGCCAGGACCACCTCTGGTGGCTCGACCGGATGGTGCGCACGTCGCGCCCGCTCGTCGAGCGCATCGCGCTCGTCTGGCACGACTGGTTCGCCACCTCGAACCAGGGCGTCGGCTCGCAGCGGCTGATGATCGGCCAGAACGATCTCTTCCGCGAGCACGGGCTCGGCAACTTCCACGAGCTGCTCCTTCGCGTCACCGAGGACCCGGCGATGCTGCTCTGGCTGAACGGCACCGACAACTCGCGCTATTCGCCGAACGAGAACTACGGCCGCGAGATGATGGAGCTGTTCACGCTCGGCGCCGGCCGCGGCTACACCGAGCTCGACGTGCGCGCGAACGCGCGCGCGCTGACCGGCTTCCGCAACGACTGGAAGCCGAACATCGGCGTCACGAACTTCCGCTACGACCCGCGCTACCACGACGCGACGTCGAAGACGATCTTCCGCAAGACGGGCAAGTTCACGTGGAAGGACTCGTGCCGCCTCTGCGTCACGCATCCCGACCACCCGTCGTTCTTCGTCCAGAAGCTGTGGAGCTACTTCGTGCCGACGGCGCCGGACGCGGCGACCGCGAGCGGGCTCCAGCAGCTCTACGTGAAGTCGAAGTACGAGATCCGCCCCGTCCTCCAGGCGATCCTCCGCCACCCGGCGCTGTACGAGGGGCCGCGGATGGTGAAGTCGCCGGTGCTCTACACGGCGGGACTCCTCCGCCGGCTCGGCCGGCCGATCGACACGACGGCGTGGACGTGGCTCGACTCGATGGCCGGCCAGCAGCTCTTCTACCCGCCGAACGTCGGCGGCTGGGACGACACGCGCTGGCTCGACACCGCGACGTGGCGCGGCCGCTGGTGGATCGCGCAGTACGCGCTCAACCCGTACGCGCTCGATCCCGGCAAGGCGAAGGAGCCGTACGACGCGCAGAAGCTCGTGCACGCCGCGATCGGCTTCTGGAACGAGCCCGCGATCGGCCCGCGGACCCTCGCCGCGCTCCAGTCGTTCACGCGCAACGCGGTCGCCGACGCGAAGGGCCAGAAGTGGAAGCAGCAGCAGTACCCGCCGATGATCGTGAACGCGCTGCGCCATCTCATCGCCGTCTCGCCGGAGTTCCAGGCCGCATGAGCGTAGGCTCGACGGAGCTCAACAGGGAGCGAAGGCGCCGGCCTTGCCGGCGCCGGAAGCGGGCATGAGCGATTGCCTCCATTGCGACGGGCTCTCGCGCTCGCGGCTCCTGCACCAGGCGATTGCCGAGGCGGGGAAGGGGCTGCCGTCGCTCGAGCCGGGGATGCCGCTGCCCGCGGGCACGGGGCTCTCGCGGCGCCGCTTCCTCGCGCACGGGCTCGGCGCGGCGCTCGCCGTCTACGGCGGCTCGCGGCTGCTCGGGCTCGACGCCTTCCAGGAGGGGATCGCCGCGGCGGCCGCCACGGGGCCG
>Ga0335071_10005685_pt1 | contig 12928 bp, 13 predicted proteins | sample Lox_Sample_15_FD_206724 | JGI IMG/M metagenome (GOLD analysis project Ga0335071, IMG submission 206724) | Soil microbial communities from Loxahatchee National Wildlife Refuge, Florida, United States - Lox_Sample_1.5 | ecosystem: Environmental > Terrestrial > Soil > Wetlands | place: USA...
CCGCGCGGCCCCGCTACACTCTCGAGTGGCACATCCCGCGCCGGGATGGCGGAACTGGCAGACGCGAAGGTCTCAAAAACCTTTGAGCGCAAGCTCGTGAGGGTTCGACCCCCTCTCCCGGCACCAACGCCTCCCGGGAGGATTCCAGGGTTTCCCGGCCAACCGTGTGGAATGGACCCCGGGTGTTGGGTCTCGTCAAGATTGACCCCCGGTTTTGGGAATGGTCGCTGGTAGACATGCGGCGACCTAGGCGACCCGCTGCGGTGGTTGGAACGCGGCAAGTTTTTCGGCGGGTGTACGACCGTGGAGCGCGAGGGAGAAGCGCTCGTGGTTGTATCGGGTCTCCCAGCCTCGGAGAGCTTCAGCGGCCGCCTCGAAGTCCTGGAAGCGATGCCGCCCCCAGAACTCCTCGTTGTCGATCCGATGGCTCCGCTCGACTCTGCCGTTCTGCTGCGGGCGCCGGGGCCGAAGGTATCGGTGTCGGATCCCGGCGGCCTCGACCCCGAGCACGAAGGCAAGAGAGAACTCCTGCCCATGGTCGCTCTGCACTCGCTTGATGGGGAACGGTAAGGCCCGCCGGAGCTCAGTGAGGAACGCGAGGCTCGAGCCGGGATGCAGACGTCGGTACAGCCGCAGCACCCGGAAGCGCGTGCAGTCATCCAGGGCGGTGTACTGAAACGCCCAGCGGCCTGCGATCCGCATGTACTTCACGTCGACCTGCACCGACTCTCCCGGTTCCGCCTTTTCGAACAGCCTCATTTGGACCCGGGGTTGACGTCCTCCAAGCATTGGTGATAGCTTCCCGCGCACGCAGTTGGTGACCAGTACGGTCATTCCCATCAGCTGGCCTATCTAACCGAAGGGGAGGGGCAACGATGCCTACGTTCCGACCGCTCAGGAAGTGGCATTTTCTGGGGGCCCTAGGGATGGTAGCGCTCATTGCAGGAGGGTGTGCCTCGGGAGGGTCAACGACTACGGGGATGCCCATCACCAGGCTCACGGGAGCGCAAGAGGTCCCTCCCGTAGGCGGCAACAACTCGGGTTCGTCTGACATCGTCATCACTCTGACGAAGTGTCCTTCTTCCGGTACCTCGCTCAGCTGCCCGCAGGCCTTCGGCACTGTGACGATTACCGGGTTCACTGGCACCGTGGCCCACATTCATCGCGGGAAGGCCGGGACGAACGGGCCCGTGATCGTGACCTTGATCAAGACTGGTGAGAACACCTGGGCGGTACCAGACCGCACGTTCATCAGCGATTCGGACTTCGGTGCGTACAACGACAACGAGCTCTACGTCAACGTGCACAGCGCCAACAACCCCAACGGCGAGGTGCGGGGTCAGCTGCGCCCGACTCCGTAGGATCCTCAGCCGTCCCGCTTCACGATAGAGCCTGCTTCGGCAGGCTCTATCTGTTTGGCCCGGATCCGGTCTCCGGTCTGCGTCAAACTGACCACAATTGGCGCCGGAGCTTCGCCAGCAGCGATTTGACTTCGTGCAGCCTAGGGGGTAGGGAGATTCGTATGTGGTGGCGCCGTATAGGGCCTGCCCCTCTGGGGTTGCTGGTCGGCGTTCTCGTCGGTGGCCTGTCCGCGCTCGCCGCCGCCAGTCCGCCCGATCCGTGGTGGGACCGTGGCGTCTACGACGATGCCGATTTTGATGACGTTGTCTGCCTGATTCTGGCAAGTACCGGGCTCGTAGACGGGGCCACCCCGGCAGAGGGAGGCCACGAGGTTGTCCTGGTCGGGGTCGAGGTTCCGCCGGACGCTCTGCCGGTCGCCGTTCTCTCGCTGAGCTTCTCGGCGCCTCGCGCCCCCCCTCCCGCCTCCTAAGTCCTCCACTCTCATCAGGTCGCGTGCAGGTCCCAGTGGCCAGGGCACCCAGGGTGTCATGGCTCGGTAGGTGGTGACCGGTACGCTCATTCTCATCAGCTGGCCGATCCAAACCAAAGGGGAGAGGCAACAATGCCTACACTCCGACCGATCGGGAAATGGCAGCTTCTGGGGGTTCTTGGAATAGCAGGGCTGATTGCAGGCGGGTGCGCCTCGGGACCGGGAGCGAACTCGGGGATGCCCACGACCAGGCTCACCGGAGCGCAAGAGGTGCCTCCTGTGGGCGGCAACAACTCGGCCATGAGTGACATCGTCATCTTTCAGAGCAAGTGTCCGTCGTCCGCCACCTCGGCCAGCTGCCCGGAGGTGTTCGGTACCGTGACGACGACCGGATTCGAAGGCACCATGGCCCACATCCATCGCGGGAAGGCTGGGTCAAACGGGCCCCCGATCGTGACGCTGGTGAAGACGGGCCCGAATACCTGGGCAGTGCCGGACCGCACGTTCGTCTCCGACTCGGACTACGGCGCGTATCTGGACAACGAGCTGTACATCAACGTGCACAGCAGCAACAACCCGAATGGCGAGGTGCGGGGCCAGCTGCACCCGACTCCGTAGCGTCCTCGAGCTGGCCGGTTCACGATAGAGCCCGCTTCGGCGGGCTCTATCTGTTTTACGGCGCCCGAGCCCTCGGGAGGCCCCCATGCTATCCTCCTCGCGGTGTCCAGAAGCGATGGCCATCGCGGTGGACGCTGACACCCACCTCCCCGTGAGGGTGTCGACTCCGTCTCCCAGCACCAGGAGTCAAAGGAGCCTCTGGTGGCGGACTTCTCCAAGAGTCGCGTCCCTTCGAGATCCTTCCTCGCCAGCCTTGTGGCCATCGCGGTCGGCGCCCTGGTCCTCGTCTCCACGGCGAGCGCCCAGGTGCGCCAGACGGACAAACCCCATCGGATCGGCTGGCTCTCACCCGCCTCCGAGGCGAACGGCCAGTCGAACCTCGACTCGCTCCGTCAGGGGCTGGCGGAGCTCGGATATCGTGAAGGACGCCAGGTGGTCATCGAGACGCGGTGGGCCGACAGCAAGACCGAGCGCCTACCCGGGCTTGCCGCCGAGCTCGTCCAGCTCAACGTCGATCTGATCTGCGCGTCGGGATCGCAGGCATCGGAGGCGGCCAAGGGCGCGACGAGCAAGATTCCCGTGGTCTTTGCGAACGTGGCGTTTCCGGATCAAACGGGGCTGGTGGCGAGCTACGCGCGGCCGGGCGGCAACGTCACCGGGGTCGCCTTCATCGGCCCGGAGTATGGCAAGCGGCTCGAGCTGCTGAAGGAGATGCGGTCCGGCCTCTCCCGGGTCGCGCTGATCTACAACCCCGAGAACAAAGGAAGCGTGCTGGCCCTCGCCGAGACGCAGCGCTGGGCGAAGTCGCTCGGCATCACCCTGGAGCCGCAGGCCTTCCGCGGCCCCGACGATTTTCCGGCGATCTTCGGCAAGCTCGCCAAGAAGCCACCCCACGCGCTGATGACGACGGCCGATCCCCTGATCGCCTCGCACCGCGTGGAGATCGTCAAGTTCGCGAGCCAGCATCGGATCGTGTCGATGTACCCGGGACGGGAGTTCGTCGAGGTGGGTGGCCTCATGTTCTATGGCGGCAGCGTCCCGGAGATGTATCGTCGCGCCGCCGTGTACATCGACCGGATCTTCAAGGGCGCCTTGCCGCGAGATTTGCCCGTCGAGCAGCCGACCAAGTTCGACATGGTCATCAACGCCAGGGCCGCGAAGGCGCTGGGCCTGACCATCCCTCAATCCCTGCGGCTTCGAGCGGATCAGGTGATCGAATAGTCAGACGCCGGCCCGGTCACGCCGGCTTCTTGCTCGCCTTCTCCACCACCGGGAAGCCCGCCTTCTTCCACGCCGCGAAGCCGCCGTCCATCTCGTAGACCGGCTCCAGGCCCATCTGCTGGGCCACGTCGGCGGCCAGGGCCGAGCGCCAGGCGCCGTTGCAATAGAAGACGAAGCTCTTGCCGGAGCCGAACACGTCCTTGAAGTAGGGGCTGTCCGGATCGATCCAGAACTCCAGCATCCCGCGCGGGCAGTGGAACGCGCCGGGAATCGTGCCCTCCCGCTCGAGCTCGCGCACGTCGCGCAGATCCACGAACACGAAATCGTCCTTCCCGTGCCGGGCGCGCGCTTCTTCGAGGCTCAGCGTCTTGATCCGGGACTTTGCCTCGTCCACCAGCTGACGGAAGCCCTTCTTCATCTTCATGGCTCTCTCCTTTTCGCTGTGGGTGGAGTCTCGTCACCGCACTTTACACCCGTGGGCGGACGAGGAGCAGGAGTCGGGAAAGGCGTCTCTCCTCGCCGGTGAAAATGGCGGCGGTCTTTACAAGTCTGGGGGCCGGCCCGGCTGGCACGAGATAAGTCTCGGAAATCTCGAATCCCCGCCCGTGGCACAGGCATTGCTGAACAGACGATATGACTTCTGCCTCGCGAACGGTGACTCGCACGAGGGCCGCGCGAGGCTTTCCACATAGCGCGGCGGTGGCGCCATGATTCGCATCGCCGTCGCGGGCTACGGTTATTGGGGGCCCAAGCTGGCCCGCAATATCGCAGAGGCGCGAGAGTGCGAGCTCGCCGCCATCTGCGACCCGCTGGTGGGACGCCTCGTCCTCGCGCGACAGGCCCACCCCGGCACGCATCTCACCACGGATTGGCCATCGCTGCTGTGCGATCCGCGCATCGACGCGGTGGCCATCGCCACGCCGGCGTCGACGCATTTTCCCATGGCCATGGCGGCGCTGCGGGCGGGCAAGCACGTGCTCGTCGAGAAGCCGCTGACGCGCACGAGCGAGCAGGCGCTGGCGCTCATCCGCGAGAGCGAGCGATGCGGCCTCCTCCTCATGGTGGATCACACCTTCGTGTTCAGCCCTGCGGTGTGCGCCCTGCGCGAGGTGCTCGCGACGGGCGCGATCGGCACGCCCTGCTACTACGATGCCGTGCGCACGGCCCTGGGCCTCGTCCGCCGGGACGTGAACGTGGTGTGGGATCTCGCCGCGCACGACCTGTCCATCCTCGACTATCTGCTCCCCGCCCCGCCCTCGGGATTGCAGGCGACCGGCGCTGCGCCGGAGCCCGGCGCGCCCGAGCACATGGCCTACCTCACGCTGACGTATCCGGGCGCGTTCATCGCGCACGTGCACGTGAGCTGGCTGGCCCCGACGAAGACCCGGCGGCTCCTCATCGGAGGGAGCCAGGGCAGTGTGAGCTATGACGACCTCGATCCGGTGGAGAAGGTCCGCGTCTACGAGCATCCGCTGGAGACGGGCGCCGGCACGGGCGAGGCCGCTCAGCGCCGTCTGGCGCAGGTGTGGTCACCACGCCTCGATGCCGTGGAGCCCCTGCGGGTCATGGTCGAGCACTTTGCCGAGTGCGTGATGCGCGGCCGGCGCCCCGTCACCGACGGGACGGCAGGTCTCCGCGTGGTGCGCCTTCTCGAGACGGCGAGCCGGGCCCTCGCGACGGGCGAGCGGGCGGCAGTGGCGCCCCTCGAACGGGTGGTCGCGTGATGATTCCGATCGCCGACCTCGCCCGGCAGCATGCGCGAATCCGCCCGGAGCTGGACCCGGCGATCGCCGAGGTGCTCGCGCGCGGCGAGTTCATCCTGGGCCGCCGCGTGGCCGAGTTCGAGGAGGCCTTCGCGGACTTTTGCGGAGGCCGCTGGGGCGTCGGCGTCAACTCCGGGACGAGCGCGCTGCACCTGGCGCTCCTCGCCGCCGGCATCGGACCCGGCCATGAGGTGATCACTACCGCGTTCAGCTTCGTGGCCACGGCGGCCGCCATTCAGTACACGGGCGCCCGCCCGGTCCTGGTCGACATCGCGCCCCAGTCCTTCAATCTCGACGTGGAGCGCATCGAGGCCGCCATCACGCCGCGCACGCGCGCCATCCTGCCCGTCCACCTCTACGGCCACCCCGCGGACATGGACCCGATCCTCGATATCGCGCGCCGGCACGGCCTGGTCGTCATCGAGGATGCTGCGCAGGCGCACGGCGCCTTCTACAAGGGACGCCGGGTCGGGTCCCTGGGAGACGCCGGCTGCTTCAGCTTCTATCCGACGAAGAACCTGGGCGCCTGCGGCGAAGCGGGCATGGTCGTGACCAGCAATCAGGACATCGTCCAGAGCGTTCGGATGCTGCGCGATTGGGGGCAGGCCGGTCCGTACTGCCATGTCACCCGCGGCTTCAACTACCGCATGGAGGCGATCCAGGGCGCCGTCCTCGGCGTGAAGCTCAAGCATCTCGACGAGTGGAACGCGACCCGGCGGGAGCATGCTGCGCGCTACGACGCGGCGCTCGACGGGCCCCACCTGGAGCCGCCCCGGCGGGAGCCGTGGGCGCGCCACGTCTACTACGTCTACGCGGTGCGCGCCCCGCACCGCGGCGCGGTCGCCGCCGAGCTCGCCGCGCGCGGGATAGAAACGCGCGTGCACTACCCCACGCCCATCCATCTCATCGACGCGATGGCCGATCTCGGCTACCGTGCCGGCGATTTTCCTCTCGCGGAGCGCGCCGCCGCCGAGGTGCTGTCGATCCCCGTGCATCCGGAGCTCACGATGTGCGAGGCCGGGCAGGTGGCCAAGGTTCTCCAAGCGGTGGCCCGGGGCGAAGCCGCGCGGATGCCCGTCCTGGCCGGAGGCGCCCGATGATCCTTCGCGGCGCGCGGGTCCTGATCACCGGCGGCGCCGGGCTCATCGGCTCTCACGTGGCCGACGCGCTGGCCTCGGCCGGGGCTGCCGAGATCGTCGTGCTCGACAACTTTACCCGGGGCCGGCTCGAGAACCTCGCCCAGGCTCGCGCGCGCGGGCGGGTGAGCGTGATCCACGGCGACATCCGGGACCGCGCGCTGCTCCTGAGAAGCCTCGCCGGCGTGGACGTGCTCTTCCATCTGGCGGCCATCCGCATCACCCAGTGCGCGGAGGAGCCGCGGCTCGCCATGGAGGTGCTCGTTGACGGCACCTTCAACGTGCTGGACGCTGCCGTGACCGCGCGCGTGAAGAAGGTGGTGGCCGCCTCCTCGGCGTCCGTGTACGGACTCGCCGAGAGTTTTCCCACGCGCGAAGACCACCACCCGTACGCGAATCGCACGCTCTACGGCGCGGCGAAGACCTTCAACGAAGGACTGCTCGCTTCGTTTCGCGACATGTATGGCCTCGACTACGTGGCTCTCCGCTACTTCAACGTCTATGGTCCCCGCATGGACACCCACGGGGCCTACACGGAGGTGCTGATCCGCTGGATGGACCGCATCGAGCGCGGCCTCGGCCCCGTGATCTTCGGGGATGGGCAGCAGACCATGGACTTCGTCTACGTGGAGGACATCGCGCGGGCCAATCTCCTCGCGGCCGCTGGGGCGGCCAGCGGCGAGGTCTTCAACATCGCGTGCGGCGTGGAGACGAGCCTGCTCGAGCTGGCGCACACGCTGCTGCGGGTGATGGAGGCCGACCTGCCCGTGGAGCACGCGCCGGAGCGTACGGTGAACGCCGTCCGCCGCCGGCTCGCGGACACCAGCCGGGCGCGCGAGCGGCTCGGCTTCAAGGCTCGCGTGGATCTCGAGGAAGGCCTGCGGCGCCTCGTGGCCTGGTGGCGGAGTGAAGCCGTCAGATCGGCGCCGGTGGCCGGCGTGCCGGGGGCAGCCCACCCATGATCGCGAATGGGCTCGAGGCGACACTTGACGAGCGCGGCTGGGTCGCCGTCGACCTTCCCGATGCCGGGAGCGTCCTGCAGGCGCGCGACCGGCTCCTGGCCTTCCTCCGGGAGAGGGCGCTGCCGGGACTGGCCGTCCTCGAGGACTACCACACGCGGATCGACGACTGGCGGCACATCGAGGTGCTCCACGAGCTGGCCACCTTCTACTGGGAGGCGGAGCTCGGCCGCTCCATCATCCTGGCGAATCTCGATCTGCTCCGCGGCCTCGTCGGCCCCGATCTCCACGTGCAGCGCCACCCGTACCTGCGCGCGGTGCGGCCGGGCACGCCGGGCGATGCGGCGCCGCTCCATCGCGATACCTACTACGGCTCGAGCCCGTACGAGGTCTCCGTGCTGGTCCCGTTCACCGAGATGACGGCCGAGAGCGCCATTCGCGTGATCAGCGGGTCGCACGTGGCCGCCGATTCCGCCTATCCCTACTCCCAGCACGTGAGCCCGGACGTCACGATACGGTCCCCGAAGCATCGGCTTGGGTTTCCCTATGCGCCCCGCCTCCTCGATCCAGCGCTCGCGGAGCGCGCGGAGCCGGTGCCCTTGCTGGTCGGCCAGGCCCTCGTCTTCGGGCTCTCACTCGTGCACGGGCACGGGGTGAGCCGCGGCCGCCGGACGCGCTTTTCCTCGGATATCCGCGTGGTCAATTCGCTGGCGCCGGTGTCGTGGAGCCGAGGTGTGCGGGACGACTTCTACGTGCCGCTCTGCTCCTCGGCCGTGAGCCGCGCGGCGCGCCGCTATCTTGCGGCGAACGAGGCCGAGGCGGCGCAGCGGGTGGTGCCGTGACGTCGACGAGCCGGGCGGCGACCGTTGCGGAGGGGTCGTCGAGCGCCCCAGCAGGCTGGAGCGTCGCCTGCATCGACCCCGTGAGCGACCCGCGCTGGCTGGCGCTGATCGACTCGTGCCGGGGAGGGCTCTTCCACTCGCCGCCGTGGCTCCGGGTGCTCTCCGACGCATATGGCTTCGCGGTGCGCGCATACCTGGCCCTCGGGCCCGGAGGCGCGCCGCGCGGAGGGCTGGCCTTCTGCGAGATTCACGATGCCCTGGGGCCACGCGTGGCGTCCCTCCCATTCTCGGACTGCTCTGACCCGCTCCTGGAGTCGCCCGAGGCGTGGCGTATCCTCTTTCCGCGGCTCCAGGCGCACGGCGTGCCGCTCCATCTGCGGTGTCTGGACGACCGGATCGCGGCGGCAGACGAGCGCCTCGTCGTGAGCAAGCGGGCGCGCTGGCACACGCTCTCGCTCGAGGCCGGGCCGGACGATCTCTGGAACCGGCTGGCCGAGCCCACGCAGCGGGCCGTCCGCCGCGCCGAGCGGAGCGGCGTCGTGATTCGGCCGCTCGAAGGGCACCAGGGCCTGCAGGGATTCATCCAGCTCCACGTGGCGCTCCGCAAGCAGAAGTACCGGCTGCTGGCGCAGCCCGCGGCCTTCTTCGAGGCCATCGCGCGCCGCTTCGCCGACGGCGGAGGCTGGCTCCCGCTCGGCGCCTATCTCGACGATCGCCTCATCGCGGCGACCATCTACCTGCGCTGGGGCGACACCCTCTACTACAAGTTCAACGCCTCCGCCCAGGATGCGCTCCAGGCCCGGCCCAACAGTCTCCTCGCGTGGGCCGGCATCGGCCTGGGCCGCCGCCTGGGGTGCCGCGTCTTCGACCTGGGCCCCAGCGACGACGACCAGCCCGGCCTGATCCGTTTCAAGCGCGATCTCGGCGCGGAGGAGAAGGAGCTCTGCTTCCTCCGCTACACGCCGCCGGGCTGGCCCACCGAGCGCGGCGCGGAGGTGGGCCGGCTGCTCGGTCAGCTCACGCGCCTCCTCACGGCGCCCGACGTGCCCGACGAGGTGACGGAGCGGGCCGGGGCGCTCTTCTACCGGCTCTTCGCATGAGCACCGTCTTCGTGACCGGCGCGAGCGGCTTCGTCGGCTCGCACCTCGTGCGCCGCCTCGTCCAGGAGGGCTTCGACGTGCACGTGCTGTGCCGGCGAGAGTCCACGGCCTGGCGCATCCGCGATCTCCTGCCGCAGCTCCGCGTCCACACGGCCAGCCTCGTGGACGCCGTGGCGATGCGGCAGGTCCTGCGCGCGGCCCGGCCCGACTACGTCTTTCATCTGGGCGCGGCCACCATGGTCGCCGGGGCCGTGGGCAGCGCCGACGACCTGGTCGAGGTCAACCTGCTCGGCACCATGAACCTCATCGAGGCGTGCGAGGTGACCGACTATCGCGGCCTCGTCATCACGGGCGATTCGTTCGAGTACTCGCCGAGCGATCAGCCGCTGCGCGAGAGGTCCGCGTGCCAGCCGAGCTCTCCGCACGGCGCCTCGAAGCTCGCGGCCACGCTCTTCGCCGAGAAGATGGCGCGAGATCGCCACCACCCCATCGTCACGCTCCGCCTGTTCTCGACGTACGGTCCGGGCGACGATCCGCGACGCTTCGTCCCTCAGACGATTGCCGGTGCGCTGACGGGGATGCCCATCGCGCTGTCGCGTCCGGACATCGTGCGCGACTGGGTCTACGTGGAGGACTTGCCCGCGCTCTATCTGGAGGCCGCCGCGCGCGCGGCGACCTTGTCGGGGAGCGTGTTCAATGCGGGATCCGGGCGCGGAGCGAGCCTGGGCGAGATGGTGGACCGGATACTCGGGCTCACGGGGTCGCGCGCCCCGGCCCGCTGGGGGACGTTCGCCGCGCCGGAGCACGACCGGTATCCGTGGGTCGCCGACATGACGCGGACGCACCGCATCTTCGCCTGGCGGCCGCGGACCTCGCTGGAGAAGGGCCTGGCGGCGACGATCCAGGCCATGCGGGAGGCGGCGTGAGCGCGGCCGCGCCCACCGTCAGTGTCGTGATCGCCACGTACAACGACGCCCGGTGGCTCCCCGAGACGCTCGAGAGCGCGCTGGCGCAGACCTATCCGTGCGTGGAGATCGTTGTCGTCGACGACGGCTCCACGGACGACACGGCCGCGTGCGTCGAGCCGTACCGCTCGCGCCTCCGCTACGTCCGCCGCCGGCACGAGGGGCTGGCTGGCGCGCGCAATGCCGGCGTGGCCCTCGCCACGGGCGACTTCGTCGCACTGCTCGATGCGGACGACCTTTGGCTCCCGGAGAAGCTGGTTACGCAAGTGGCCGTGGCCGAGCGCCATCCGGAATCCGGACTGATCGCGTGCGACGGAGTCGGGTTCAGCGCTGCGTGCCCCGACACGGGACGGCTTCTGGGACTCACCTGGCAGCACCGCCTCCTGGCCTCGCCGGAGCGAGAGATCACCGGCCGGTATCACGAGGAGCTGATCGACGCGAACCAGATATGCGCGCCCGCCCAGGTGCTCATCCCCCGCCGCGTGCTGCGCGAGATCGGGCCGTTCGCGGACTCGAAAGTGCAGGACTACGACTGCTACCTGCGCATCGCCCAGCGGTTTCCGGTCACCGTGCACGGCGACCTGCTGGCCCGATATCGGGAGCGACCAGACAGCATGTCCGGCCCCGTCGATCGGCGCGGCCTCGTGTGGGGGTGGGATCTCCTGCGCGCGCTCCGGAGCCATGCCGGCCGATGCGGCGCCGCCGACCGGCAGCGCATCGAGCGCCGGGTGCGCGCGCAGGTGCGCGCCATGGCCTACGACGCCTATGCGTATGGGCTCACGGGCAGGCGGCTCGAGGCTACCCGTATCCTGCTGCGGCTGCTTCGCCAGGAGGGCCTGAGGGCAGCCGGGCCCTACCTGACCGCCCTCTGGACTCCGGGGAGGCTGCGCCGGCGGATGGCGGGCGCGCTGCGCACGGTTCGGCGCATGCCCGGCCTGTCGGCGGGCCGGCCGGCGAACCGGAATCAGGCCGGACACGTGGAGCCGTGGACACCCGAGCTCGAGGCGCTCGTTCCTCACGACGCGAAGGTCGAGCAGCTCGCCGGCGGCTTCGCGTTCACCGAAGGCCCGGTGTGGATGCCCGGCGGCTACCTCCTCTTCGCCGACCTGCCGCACAACGTGATTCGCAAGTGGCATCCGGCCGAGGGCGCATCCGTGCTGCGAACGCGCACAGGCTATAGCGCCGCGGACGTTCCGCCCGGGAGATCCATGGGCTCGAACGGCATGACCCTCGACGCGGAGGGGCGGCTCACGATCTGCGAAGCCGGCAATCGGCGCGTGACGCGCCAGGAGCCGGATGGCACGCTCACCGTGCTCGCGGACCGCTTCGAGGGCCGGCGCCTGAACAGCCCCAACGACCTGGTCTACCGATCCGACGGCGCGCTGTACTTCACCGATCCGCCGCACGGATTGCCGCTCGAGGACGCGGATCCGGCCAAGGAGCTCCCGTGGAACGGCGTGTACCGGTGGGCCGCCGGCCGGCTCACGCTGGTGACGGACGATCTCCGCCGCCCCAACGGCCTGGCCTTTTCGCCCGACGAGAGGTACCTCTACGTGGGCAACTCCGATCCGCGGCGGAAGATCTGGATGCGCTACGAGGTCGAGCCGGATGGCTCGCTCGCCAACGGCCAGCTCTTTCTCGATCTGACCTTCGAGCCGGGCCAGGAGCCGGACGGCCTGAAGGTGGACCAGCAGGGCAACCTCTACCTCACCGGTCCGCGCGGGCTCTGGATCGTGGATCCCCGCGCGCGCGTCCTGGGCGTGATCCGCACGCCGCTCGAGCCGGCCAACGTCGCCTGGGGCGATCCCGATGGCCGCGCGCTCTATCTCACCGCGCGCAGCGCGCTCTATCGCGTGCGCGTGAGCGTCGAAGGCATCCGCCCGCCGCTGGCTCCCGCGCCGCCGCAGGCGAAGAGGGACGTGGCCTGACCTAGCGCGACCGCGCGCCGCTCTCCCGGCGCAGCCAGTGCACGAAGCGGTCGAGCCCCTCGTCGAGCGGCACCGAGACGTCCCAGCCGAGCGCGCGGAGCCTGGCCGTGTCGAGGACGAGATGCCGGTAGTCACCCACGCGAAACTCCTGGCTGGCCTCGATGGACCTGGTCCAGCCGAAGCGTTGCGCGAGCCCGTCGGCGAGCTCGCGGACGGTGCAACCCTGACCGGTTCCTACGTTGAACACGTGGAAATCCGCGCGCTCGTCCTCGGCCGCGAGCAGGGTGGCGCGCACGACGTCGTCCACGTAGACGAAGTCGCGCCGCTGGGCGCCGTCCTCGTAGAGCACCGGCGCTTCTCCCTGGGCGAGCCGTGTGGCGAAGGCCGTGATCACCGTGCTGTACGGATTCGCGAGCGGCTGGCCGGCTCCGTAGACGACGGCATAGCGCAGGGCCACCGCGGACACCTCGATCCGGCGCCCCATGAAGAGGGCCAGCCGCTCCGCCGCGTACTTGGATACGGCGTACGCGGAGACGGGAGCGGTGACGGCGTCCTCGCTGGTCGG
>Ga0335071_10005686_pt1 | contig 12928 bp, 8 predicted proteins | sample Lox_Sample_15_FD_206724 | JGI IMG/M metagenome (GOLD analysis project Ga0335071, IMG submission 206724) | Soil microbial communities from Loxahatchee National Wildlife Refuge, Florida, United States - Lox_Sample_1.5 | ecosystem: Environmental > Terrestrial > Soil > Wetlands | place: USA: Florida...
TCCATCCCCGCCTGGCAGTGCACGAAGCGTTCCGCGCCGGGGACCGCGAGCAGGGAGGCGCAGGCGAGGGCGAGGAGAGACATCGGACGGATTCTCCTTCAGATCCCGAGGAGCTCCGAAACCGCCGCCGCCGCGCGCTCCTCGCGCGCGGTCCCGACGCCGGAGACGCCCGCGACCCGGGCGCCGGCCCCGGCGAGGGCGGCCGCGAAGAGCGCGTGCATTTCCTCGCGGGCGGCGGGCCGGTCGCGCACGCCGTCGGACTCCCACGGGAGGTCCGGCGCGCACAGGAGGTAGAGGTCCCCCTGCCGCTCGGCGGCGAGCCGCTCGATCCAGCGCGGGCAGTCCCCGTAGTAGTGCCTCGCGTAGACGACGGTGGACAGGAGGTCCTGGTCGAGGAAGACGACGCCGCGCCCGGCGTCCCTTGCCGCCCTCTCGGCGTCCTCCGCGAGGCGGACGTGCGCCCGCGCGATCACGGGCACGTCCTCGGGCCCGAGGACGCCCGGGCGCGAGAGCGCGACCTCGCGCGCGGCCTCGGCCGCCCACGACGTCCCCCGGCGCGCCGCGAGCGCGCGGGCGAGCGTGGTCTTTCCCGTGCACTCGCCCCCGGTCAGGACGACCCTCAGGGCGCCCATCAGAAGCCGAGATCCAGCGAGACGTACGCGCTGCGCGTCGCGAGCGGGTAGTAGTACGGGATGCCGGCGAGCGTCTCGGCGCCCGACGCGTCGCGGTTCGCGTAGAGGTACGAGTACCCGCGCGGCCAGAGCTTCCGGTTGTCGAGGACATTGTTGACCTGCAGCTTGAGGCGCGGCTTTCCCGCGGGGATCCAGCGCGCGAGTTCGACGACGAGCGTCGCGTCCAGCTGGAAGGTCCTGGGCGCCTCGAGCCCCTCCGTGTTCGTGTTGTCGAGCCAGGAAGCGGCCACGTAGCGGCTCGTCGCGCCGACGGTGAAGCCGCGGAGCGCCGTCGTCTCGGCCCCGAGCGTCGCCTGGAAGGGGGGCGTCGCGACGGGAGCGACGTCGTGGTACGTCCGGCTCGTCGACCCCGCGTAATCGCCGTTCGCGTCGTACACGTCGTAGAACTGCGTCCACGTCGAGATCCGGTTGCGGCTCGCGTTCGCGGTCGCCGTGAGGCGGAGGGCGTCGAGCGCCTGCCACGACGCCTCGAGCTCGATCCCGCGGCGGAAGCTCTTGTCCACGTTCTTCCGGAGCGGCTGGCCGATCGGCGAGAGCTCCCCCGTCGCCGCGATCTCGTTGCGAAACTCCATGTCGTAGAGGTTGACCTTCGCCGACAGCGTCCGCGTCCTCCACTCGGCGCCGAGTTCCACGTCCCAGACGGTCTCGGGCTTCACGGCGGTGAGGTCGGGAAGGGCCGACGCGTTGTCTTCGCCGTACAGGAGGTCGCTCCGCGCCGGCTCGCGCTCCGTCCGGCCCACGGAGAGGTACGCGCTCGTCCGCGGCGAGACGTCGACGCGGACGCCCGCCTTCGGGTTGAAGAACGTCCAGCTCGTCGCCGTGTCGCCGACGTCCCCCTCGTAGCCGAAGCGCGCGTGCCGCACCTGCGCGTCGAGGAACGGGCGCCACCGCCCGAGATCCCAGAGGAGCTTCACGAAGCCGCTCAGCTCGCTCTTCGTCCCGTGGTTCGTGTAGAGGCGCGTCCCGTCCCCGTCGTCCAGCGTGTGCGTCGACTTGTAGCCGTATGCGTGCGTCCCGAGCGTGAGCCGGAGCGCGCCGAGCTTCTGCGTGTACGTGGCGATCCCGCCGCCGAAGAGCCAGGACAGGCCGTATTCCTGGAGGTCGGCGAGCGTCGTCTCGTCCGCGTAGAGGTCGTACCATCCGCCCGCGCCGACGAGGTACGGCTGGAGCGAGAGGCTCGCGTCGTTGCCGAGGGCGAGCGTCCACTGCGCGGTCGCGAGGAACTCGTGGAAGTGGTCCTTCTCGTCGGGAGACATCGGGTTGTACGCGAGGTTCGTGGCGAGGATCTCCGGCTCGACCGCGAGGAAGGCCTGCTGGATGCGCTCCTCGCCCGCGAAGCCCGAGATCCGGAGGCTCGAGGACCCGAAGTCGCGGACGGCCGTGAAGTAGAGGCTGTCCTGCTTGACGCCCGAGTGCTCGCGGAAGCCGTCCGTCGTCTGCCACGACGGCCGCAGCGAGACGCGCCAGCCGCCGCCGAACGTCCCCGAGCTCCAGTCGACGCTCGCCTGCGCGGTTCCGAACGACCCGGCGGCGAGCGAGGCCGCCAGGCCCGGCGACCGCGGCGCGTCGAGGCTCTCGAAGTTCACGGAGCCCGCGAACGACGCGGCGCCGAACGTGGACGTCCCGACGCCGCGCTGGACCTGGACGCTCGCGAGGTTCCGCGAGAGGTTCCCGAAGTCGGCCGTGTAGACGGCGGAGTCCTCCGGCTCGTTGAGCGGCACGCCGTCGAACGTCATGTTCACCCGCGTCCCGGAGAGGCCGCGCAGCGTGAAGTACGCGTAACCCTGGCCGGAGCCCGTCTCGGAGTACTGCGTGACCGAGGGCGTGTCCTGCAGGAGGACGGGCAGCTCCTGCCCCCACGTCTTCTCGACGAGCGCCGGGCGGTCGAGGTCCGTCTTCGTGACGGGCGCCTCGTCGTCGCCGCGGATCGCCTGGACGACGACGCTCTCGGAGCGCGCGGGCGTCGGAACGGGCGTCGGCGTGGGCGCGGGCGCGGGGTCGGCGGCCCGGAGGAGGCCGGGGCACACGAGAAGCGCGAAAAGGAGGGGTCGAAACGTCCCGGATTCCATGGTCTCCGCCTTTCCCTACGCCGGTGTGAACCGGATCAGGTTCCGGGGTGTGATCTCAGGCCCTCGCGGGCCACCCCCAGGCTGGCGACAATCTGCGCCGGTCGGGGCGCGGAGTCAACCCGCGGCCGGAGACGAGGCGGGCGCCTCGAGGCGCGCGAGGACGCGGGCGAGGTCCTCGTGGGCGCCGACGAGGACGAGCGTGTCGCCGGCCGCGACGCGGAAACCCTCGGGCGGCGGGGCGTGCGGAACGCCGTCGCGCAGGACGGCCGGCACGGCGACGTGCGCGGCGGGGAGGTCCAGCTCGGAGAGCAGCCGCCCGTCCGCCGCGGCGTCCGGGAGGACGAGGAAGAGCTCGCTCGTCCCCGCCGCGACGAGCGCCGCGAGGCGCCGCCCGCCCGCCGCCTTCGACTGCGGGTCGCGCAGGCGGCGGTACGCCTCGTCGCGCAGGAGGCGGATCTGCGTCGCGACGACGTTCCCGGGCACGTGCAGGAGGCGCAGGACGCGCGCGACGAGCTCGATCGACGTCTCGAACTCCTCGGGGATGACCTCGTCGGCGCCGAGGCGTCGGAGCGTCTCGACTTCCTTGACGTAGCGCGTCCGCACGAGGATCCGGAGTTCCGGGGCGTGCATCCGCGCGAGCCGCACCGTCCTGCGCGACGCGTCGGGATCCGGCATCGTGACGACGAGGCCGAGCGCGCGTGCGACGCCGGCCGCCGCGAGCCCCTCCGGACCCGTCGCGTCGGCGCGCAGCGCGTCGAGGCCCTCCCTGCGGGCCTCCGCGACGCGCTCGGGGTCGATGTCGACGAGGACGTGCGGGATGCCGGTCTCGTGCAGGACGCGCGCGACGTTCGTCCCGTTCAGGCCGGCGCCCACGACGACGATGTGCCGGGCACGGGGCTTTCCGCCGGCCTCTCCGGCGTCCTCGACGGCCTCCGGCAGCCGGACCGCGAGCGCGGGCCCCGCCGCGACGAGGAACGGCGCGAGGACGAGAGTCCCGACCGTCGCCGCGATGACGGTCTGCCGCGCGTCGCCGGCGAGGAGGCCGAGCGCCGCGCCCGTCGTCGCGAGGACGAAGGAGAACTCGCCGACGTTCGCGAGCGCGAGGGCCGCGCGCGCCGCCGTGCGCGGAACGGTCCCGGCGGCGCGGAGCGCGAGGAACGCGGCCACTGCCTTCAGGACGACGAGGACCGCGACGCCCGCGCCGACCTCGGCGGGGTGCGACGCGAGGAACGCCGGCTCGAGGAGCATCCCGACCGAGACGAAGAACAGGCTCGAGAGGAGGTCGTGGAGCGGGGCGAGCGTCGCGGCGACCTCGTGTACGTGGTCGCTCTCGCCGAGGACGATCCCCGCGGCGAACGCGCCCATCGCGGCCGAGACGCCCGCCTTCTCGCCGGCCGCGACCATCGCGAGGACGAGGACGACGACGGCGCCCGTGAACGTCTCGCGGCTGCCCATCCGCGCGACGGCGTCGAGGAGCCGCGGCGCCGCCCGCCGGCCGACGGCGACGAGGAGCGCCACCGCGACGATCGCGAGGGCGACGCGCCCGGCCACGGCGGCGGCCCCGGGGGCGCTCGCGGAGACGAGCGCCGGGAGGAAGAGGACGATCGGGATCACGGCGAGGTCCTGGAAGAGGGCGACGGCGAGGAAGCGCCGGCCGTACGGCGCCGCGAGCTCGTCGCGCTGCTTGAGGATCGGCAGGACGACCGCCGTGGAAGAGACCGAGACGAGGAGGCCGAGGAAGACGGCTTCGTTCGGCGTGCGGCCCGAGAGGCGCGCGAGCGCGAAGCCGGCCGCGGCCGTGAGCGCCATCTGCAGCGTGCCGCCCACGAGGGACGTGCGGCCGAGCGCCTTCAGCCGGCGGATCGGGAACTCGAGCCCGACGAAGAGGAGGATCAGCGCGACGCCGAACTCCGCGAGCGTCTCGACGCGGCGGGTCTCGCGCACCCACGCGAGCGCATGCGGCCCGATCGCGACGCCCGTGACGAGGAAGCCGACGACCTGCGGGAGCTTCAGCCTCCGGCAGAGGAAGAGGACGGGGAACGACGCGGCGAGGACGACCGCGAGGTCCCGCAGGAACGACCCTTCCCACACGGGCGCCGCCCGACGCCCTTCCGGCTACTCGGCCCGCAGGAGCCGGCGCGCCGCCGCGAGCTCCTTCTTCTTCGCCTCGTCGACCTCCGGGTAGTGGAGGCCGAGGCCGTCCATTGCGTGGATGATCGCGCCCGCCACGACGAGGCGGGTGAACCACTTGTTGTCGGCCGGCACGACGACCCACGGGGCCCACGGCGCCGCGGTCGCGCGGATCGCGTCCTCGTAGCACGCCATGTAGTGCTTCCAGAGCTGGCGCTCGCGCGCGTCCGCCTCCGAGAACTTCCAGTTCTTGTCCGGGAGGTCGAGGCGCTCGAGGAAGCGGCGTCTCTGCTCCTTGCGCGACACGTTCAGGAAGAACTTCAGGACGACCATCCCGTTGCGCGCGAGGTGCTTCTCGAAGTCCGCGATGCTCTCGAAGCGCTCCTTCCAGATCTTCTTCGTGACGAGGCGCGGCGGGAGCTTCTGCTTCGCGAGGAACTCGGGATGGACGCGCACCGCGAGGACCTCCTCGTAGTACGAGCGGTTGAAGATCCCGATGCGGCCCTGCTCGGGCAGGCATTTCGTCGTCCGCCAGAGGAAGTCGTGGTCGAGCTCCTCGGGCGACGGGGACTTGAACGAGTAGACCTGGCAGCCCTGCGGGTTCACGCCCGACATGACGTGCTTGATCGTCCCGTCCTTGCCGGCCGCGTCCATGGCCTGGAAGATCAGGAGGACGCCCCAGCGGTCCTGCGCGTAGAGCTTGTCCTGGAGGTCCGCGAGCCTCTCGACGCCCGCCGCGAGGATCTCCCGGGCCTGCTTCTTGTCTTCCCTGAGGCCGGCCGTGTCGGAGGGATCGTGGTCCTTCAGCCGGAAGCCCTTTCCGCTCGTGACGCGGTACGGCTTCACGAACCGCACGATCCGCGACATTTTGATCTTCGCCATGTGTCTCTCCCTGCCGGGGGCCGATTCGATTATCCGCTGGACAGCGCTCGCCGGGTCGCTCCCGATACAATTACATCAATGGCCCCATAAGCCGGCGTGGGGTAGATTCCGGAGACGTAGCCCCGTTTGGAGGTTTCCATGCCGATTCCGTCTTTCCGGCGCTTCCCGCGCCTGACCGCGCTCCTCGCACCTGCCCTCGCCGGCGCCCTCGCGCTCGCGGCCTGCGGGAAGAAGGAAGCCGCCAAGCTCCCCACGCCCGAGGTCTACGTCACGAAGGCGGTCGCGAAGGACGTGCCCGTCGGAATGGAGCTCGTCGGCCAGACGGCGGGCTCGAAGGACGTCGAGATCCGCGCCCGCGTCGAAGGCTACCTCGACACGGTCGACTTCGTCGACGGCTCCTTCGTGAAACAGGGCGAGCTCCTCTACACGATCGATCCGAAGCCGTTCGAAGCGGCCGTCGCGAACGCGAAGGCGCAGGTCGCGACGATGAAGGCCCGCGTCGACAACACCGAGATCGAGGAGGCGCGGCTCAAGCCCCTCGCCGAGCAGCAGGCCGTCAGCCGGCGCGACTACGACAACGCCGTCGCCGCCCGCGACGCCGCACGCGCCCAGCTCGACGCCGCGAAGGCGCAGCTCGACAAGGCCCAGCTCGACCTCGGCTACACGCGGATGACGGCGCCGGTCTCGGGCCTCGCGGACTTCTCGCGCGTCAAGCCCGGCAACCTCGTCGGCCGCGGGGAGTCGACGCTGCTGACGACGGTCTCCGTCGTCGACCCGATCTACTTCACGGCGTCGATCACGGAGGCCGACTACCTGAAGTTCGCCCAGAGGGTCGCGGCATCGGACGGCTCGAAGCCCGAAGCGAAGAGAGAGGCAGAGCTCGTCCTCGCCGACGGCTCCGTCTACGAGCACAAGGGCCGGCTGGACGCCATCCAGCGCGCCGTGGACCCGAAGACGGGCACCCTCGCCGTCCGCCTCCTCTTCGCGAACCCCGACCGCGTCGTGCGTCCGGGCCAGTACGGGCGCATCCGCTTCGTCTCGGACGTCCTGCACGGCGCCGTCTGCGTGCCGCAGAAGGCCGTGTCGGAGCTGCAGGGCGTCTACCAGGTCGTCGTGATCGGTCCGGACAACAAGGCCGAGATCCGCACCGTGAAGGTGGGGCCGCGGTCCGGCGACCTCTGGTCGATCTCCGAGGGCCTGAAGGCCGGCGAGACGGTCGTGGTCGAGGGCCTCCAGTCGGCCCGGCCGGGCGCCGAGGTCGTCGCAAAACCCATCGAGGAGCTCGCGAAGGCGGCGGCAGCCGCCCCCGCCGCTTCCACGTCCGCCGCGCCCGCGGGGAAGTAGCCTCATGTCCGCCTTCTTCGTCCGCCGGCCGATCGTCGCGATCGTGATCTCGATCGTGATGATCATCGTGGGCGCGGTGGCCCTGAAGGGCCTTCCGATCGCCCAGTATCCCGAGATCACGCCGCCCCTCATCCAGGTCACGACGACGTTCACGGGCGCGAGCGCCGTGGACGTCGAGCAGTCCGTCGCGACGCCGATCGAGCAGCAGGTCAACGGCGTCGACAACATGCTCTACATCAAGTCGACGAACGCGAACGACGGGACGCTGAAGACGGAGGTCTCGTTCGAGGTCGGGTCCAACCTCGACATGTCGAACGTCCTGACGCAGAACCGAGTCTCGCAGTCGACCGCCCAGATGCCGCAGTCCGTCAAGGAATACGGCGTCACCGTCAAGAAGTCGCTCTCGTTCCCGCTCGTCCTCGTGACGCTCACCTCGCCGCAGGGGACGTGGGACAACCAGTTCCTGTCGAACTACGCGAACATCAACGTCGTCGACCAGATCAAGCGCATCCGGGGCGTCGGCGACGTGATCCTTTTCGGCGGCTCCGACTACGCGATGCGCATCTGGATCCGGCCCGACCGGCTCGCGAAGCTCGGCCTGACCGTCATGGACCTTCAGAACGCCATCAAGCAGCAGAACCAGCTGTCGCCCGCGGGCCAGATCGGCGGCGAGCCCGCGCCGAAGGGCACGCAGTTCACGTACACGGTCAAGACGCAGGGGCGCCTCCTGAACCCCGAGGAGTTCGGCGACATCGTCGTGAGGTCGAACCCGGACGGCTCGCAGGTCTACCTGCGCGACGTCGCGCGCATCGAGCTCGGCTCGCTCCTCTACAACCAGACGGGGCGGCTCAACGGCAAGCCGGCCGCCGTCATCGGCATCTACCAGTCGCCCGGGTCGAACGCGCTCGCGGTGCGCGACGCCGTCAACGCGACGATGAAGAAGGTCGAGCCGACGTTCCCGAAGGACCTCGTCTGGACGATGTCCCTCGACACGACGGAGGCGGTCTCCGAGGGCATCACGGAGATCATCCACACGCTCTTCGAAGCGGTGCTCCTCGTCATCATCGTCGTCTTCATCTTCCTGCAGAACTGGCGGGCGACGCTGATCCCGCTCCTCACGGTTCCCGTCTCGCTGATCGCGACGTTCGCGATCTTCCCGATCCTCGGGTTCTCCGTGAACGTCCTCTCGCTTCTCGGCCTCGTCCTCGCGATCGGGATCGTCGTCGACGACGCGATCGTCGTCGTCGAGGCCGTCATGCACCACATCGAGCACGGGATGGCGCCCCGCGAGGCGACGCTCCAGGCGATGAAGGAGGTCTCCGGGCCCGTCGTCGCGATCGCCCTCGTCCTTTCGGCCGTGTTCGTGCCGGTCGCTTTCATGGGCGGCATCACGGGCCGCCTCTACCAGCAGTTCGCGGTCACGATCGCGATCTCGGTCTGCTTCTCGGCGTTCAACGCCCTCACGCTCTCGCCCGCGCTCGCGGCCAAGCTCCTGAAGCCCAAGGGCGAGTCGAAGTCGTTCCTGGACCCCTTCTACAACTGGTTCAACAAGGTCTTCGGGAAGTTCACGGGCGGCTACACGTCCTTCGCATCGATCCTCATCCGCAAGAGCGTCCGCAGCTTCATCTTCATCGGCATCCTCCTCGCGCTCACGGTCGGCCTCGTGAAGAGCCTTCCGACGGGATTCCTGCCCGACGAGGACAACGGCTACTTCATGATCAACTGCCAGCTCCCGGACGCCGCCTCGCTCGAGCGGACGGACGCGACGCTCAAGAAGATCGAGCAGATCACGCTCGCGAACCCCGCGATCGAAGGCGTCACGACGATCACGGGATTCAGCCTCCTGACGGGCGCCTTCGCGCCGAACACGGGGTTCATCTTCGTGAAGGCCAAGCCCTGGCACGACCGGAAGGACGTGAAGGAGCGCGTCGACAACACGATGAAGGCGCTGAACGCCGCGTTCTACAAGGGCATTCCCGAGGCGCAGGTCTTCGCGTTTGCGCCGCCGCCCATCACGGGCCTCGGAAGCGGCTCGGGCTTCACGTTCATGCTCCAGGACCGCGCCGGGCGCAGCCCCGCCGAGCTGGACGACATGGCGAAGAAGTTCATCGCCGAGGCGCGCAAGCGCCCCGAGATCGGCCGCGTCTCCACGACGTTCCGCGCGACGGTTCCGCAGGTCTACGCGAACATCGACCGGCAGAAGGTCCTCAAGGTCGGCGTGCCCGTCTCCGACGTGAACGGGACGCTCGGCGCCCTGCTCGGGTCGGCGTACATCAACGACTTCAACCGGTTCGGGCGCGTCTACAAGGTCTTCATGCAGGCCGAGCCCGAGTTCCGGGCGTCCCCGAAGTCGCTCGGCCTCTTCTTCGTACGGGCGCAGGACGGCAGCATGGTTCCGCTCGACACGCTCGTCACGACGAAGGAGACGAACGGCCCCGACTTCACGGTGCGCTTCAACCTCTACCGCGCCGCCGAGATCTCGGGCGTCCCGGCCGAGGGCTACAGCTCCGACGACGCCCTGAAGGCTCTCGAAGAGACGGCCGCGAAGGTCCTCCCGGCGGGCTGGGGCTACGACTGGTCGAACATGTCGTTCCAGGAGAAGCGGGCGGCCGGAACCGCGGGCGCCGTCTTCGTGATGGCGATCGTCTTCGTCTTCCTGATCCTCGCGGCGCAGTACGAGAGCTGGTCGCTTCCGTTCAGCGTCCTCCTCGGGACGCCGTTTGCGGCGTTCGGGGCGTTCTTCGGCCTCTGGGCGGCCCGCAATCTTCTGCCGGCGGTCTACGGGAACAGCTACGTTTCGAACGTCTTCGCCCAGATCGGCCTCATCATGCTCATCGGCCTCGCCGCCAAGAACGCGATTCTCATCGTCGAGTTCGCGAAGGAGAACGTCGAGAAGAAGGGCATGCCCGTCGTCGAAGCTGCGCTGGACGCCGCGAAGCTCCGCTTCCGGCCCATCCTCATGACGGCGTTCGCGTTCATCCTCGGGGTCGTCCCGCTGCTGACGGCGTCGGGCGCCGGCGCCGAGTCGCGCAAGGTCATGGGCATGGCCGTGTTCGCCGGGATGCTCATCGCGACGATGCTCGGCGTCTGTCTCGTCCCGGTCCTCTTCGTCGTCGTCGAGAAGCTGGGCGGGAAGAAGGCCCACGCGCCGGCCGCGCCCGAGACGGCGGCGCCGGCCCCGGCGGGAGGTCACTGAGATGAAACGCGCCCTCGCCTCTCTCCTCGCGCTCTCCCTCGCGGGGTGCATGAGCGGACCCGACTACAAGCGCCCCGAGACGGTCCCCCCGGCGAATCACCGCGGCGCCGCAGCGCCGGCCGCCGAGCAATCACTCGCGGACCTCGCGTGGTGGGACCTCGCGAAGGACGATCCCGTCCTCGTCGGCCTCCTCAAGGAGGCCCTTCAGAAGAACCAGGATCTGAAGATCGCCGCCTCGCGCGTCGAGGAGTTCCGCGCGATCTCGCGGATCAACTACGTCCTGCCGACCGTCGCCGCAGGCGCCGGGGCGAACCGGCAGCGCCTGTCGGAAAGCTCCCTCAACGGCGTGCTCGGCGGGCAGACGGTCAACACGTTCGACCTCTCGGCGTCGTTCTCCTGGGAGATCGACCTCTGGGGCCGCCTCCGACGCACGAACGAGGCGAACCTCGCCCGCTTCCTCGCGACCGAGGAGGCCCGGCGCGGCGTGTACCTCGCCCTCCTGTCGGACGTGACGAGCGCGTACTTCCAGCTCCGCGCCCTCGACCTCCAGCTCGAGATCGCACACCGCACCGTCGTCAGCCGCAAGGACAGCCTCGACCTCGTCGAGAAGCGACTGCGCGGCGGGATCGGAAACAAGCTCGAGTCGAGCCAGGCCGCCTCCGCCCTCGCCCAGACCGAGGTGGCGATTCCGCAGATCGAACAGGCGATCTTCGAGCAGGAGAACCTGATTTCGCTCCTCCTCGGGCGTCCGCCCGGCCCGGTGGAACGCGGCCGCGCGATCGCGGAGGTCGCGGCGACGGCCGTCCCCGCCGGTCTCCCGTCCGCGCTCCTCGAGCGGCGGCCCGACGTCCGCGAAGCCGAAGCGAACCTGCGTGCGGCGAACGCCGAGGTCGGCGTCGCCGAGGCGAACCTCTTCCCGCAGCTCTCCCTCACCGGGAGCGCCGGCGTCCAGAGCGCCGACCTCTCGGACCTCCTGAAATCGCCGTCCTTCGTCTGGAACATCGCCGGCGGGATCTTCGCCCCGATCTTCCAGGGCGGCCGGCTGCGACGCGAACGGGACGCGGCGAGCGCCCGCTGGGACCAGGCCCGCCTCGCGTACGAGAAGGCCGCCCTCGCCGCGTTCGGCGACGCCGCGAACAGCCTCAACGCGATCGGCAAGACGCGCGAGATCCGCGAGGCCTACGGACGCAACGTGGACGCGCTCCGCGAAGCCGAGAAGACGGCGTTCCTCCGGTACGACGGCGGCGTGTCGCCGTACCTCGAGGTTCTCGACGCCCAGCGCGAGCTCTTCACGGCCGAGCTGGATTACGCGACGTCCCTCCGCGACCAGAAGATCGCCGTCATCCGCCTCTACCGCGCGCTCGGCGGCGGCTGGAACACCCCGGAGATGCCGCCCGGCGGCGCCGCGCCCCCGGCGAACGCCTCGAAGTAAGGAGCGCACGTGGCGCAGAAGGCGAAGAGGAACGGCGGCAAGAAGACCGAGGGGAGCGGAAAGCTCTCCGGGAAGAAGTACGCGAAGGAGCTCCGGCGCCTGCAGGTCGAGCTGTGCCACCTGCAGGAGTGGGTCAAGCACAAGGGCCTGAGGGTCATCGTGATCTTCGAGGGGCGCGACGGCGCGGGCAAGGGTGGCACGATCCGGGCTCTGACGGAGCGCGTCAGCCCGCGCGTGTTCCGGGTCGTCGCGCTGCCGGCGCCGTCGGACCGCGAGAAGAGCCAGATGTACATGCAGCGCTACATGCAGCACTTCCCGGCCGCGGGAGAAGTCGTGATCTTCGACCGCAGCTGGTACAACCGCGCCGGCGTCGAGCGCGTCATGGGCTTTTGCACGGACGAGCAGTACGAGCGCTTCCTCGCACTCTGTCCCGAGATCGAGAAGTACATCGTCGACGGCGGGATCCTGCTGCTGAAGTACTGGCTGGAGGTCGGCAACAAGGAGCAGGAGCGCCGGTTCGCCGCGCGCATCACGGACCCGCTGCGCCAGTGGAAGCTGAGCCCGATGGACCTCCCGGGCCGCTCGAAGTGGTACGAGTACTCGCTCGCGCGCGACCGGATGCTGAAGAAGACCGACACGCGGCACGCGCCGTGGACCCTCGTGAGGTCGGACGACAAGAAGCGGGCCCGGCTGAACCTCATCGCCCACCTCCTCGAGCGGATCCCCTACAAGAAGGTTCCGCGGGAGAAGATCAAGCTCCCGAAGCGCTCGAACAAAGGCGCGTACGACGACCAGGCGAGCATCAGGACGCGGCGTTTCGTTCCCGAGAAGTACTGACGGCGGCCTCCCCCGGCCTACTTCAGCGTGAAGTCGACGCGGCTCGCGCGGGCCTTGTCCGTCGGAGCCGCCGCCTGCGCGCCCGGCTCGAGGACGAAGACGCGCGAGGCGTCCGCCCCGGCCGGCCCGACGAGGTAGTCCTTCACGGCGTTCGACCGGGCGAGGGCGAGCTGCCGCAGGTCGTCGTCGCCCACGGCCTCGTTCGCAAGCATGAGCTTCTCCATCTCGTCGGCCGGAAGGTCCTTCGCAAACCCCAGGGCCGTGTGCGGCTTCGGGAACTTCTCCTTCTTGTAGGCCTTCCTGAGGTACGCCTCGCGTTCGGCCGGCGCCACGACGACGTCGTCCA
>Ga0335071_10005688_pt1 | contig 12927 bp, 14 predicted proteins | sample Lox_Sample_15_FD_206724 | JGI IMG/M metagenome (GOLD analysis project Ga0335071, IMG submission 206724) | Soil microbial communities from Loxahatchee National Wildlife Refuge, Florida, United States - Lox_Sample_1.5 | ecosystem: Environmental > Terrestrial > Soil > Wetlands | place: USA...
GAACTCGGCTGGGAGCTGCTCGTCCCGGCCGACCTGGCCGTGCACGTCTACGACACGATCGCCGAGGCCGGCCCGGAGTACGGGCTGCGCCCGGCGGGCTACCACGCCCTCGATTCGCTCCGGATCGAGAAGGCCTACCGGAGCTGGGGCCACGACATCTCCGCCGGGGACACCCCGCTAGAAGCCGGGCTGAGCTTCGCCGTGGCCTGGGACAAGCCCGGCGGCTTCATCGGCCGCGACGCCCTGCTCCGGCAGAAGGAACACGGCGTGCAGCGCCGGCTGGTCCAGTTCGCCCTGCGCGACCCGGACGCCTTCGCCTACCACGACGAGCCGGTCTATCGCGACGGCACCCTGGCCGGCCGGGTGAGTTCGGCGGCCTACGGCCACACCCTCGGCCGCACCGTCGCCCTCGGCTACGTGACCGCGCCTGAGCTCGGCACGCCACCCTCCTGGTACACCGTAGGGGAGTACGAGATCGAGATCGCGGGCGAGCGCGTCCCGGCCGACGCCTCCCTGCGCCCCCTCTACGACCCCAAGTCGCAGCGCCCGCGCGGCTGATTCGGCCGGACAGTGCACCTTCCATCACACTAGCTTCCACGGAAGGATAACTCACCGGTACGGTAAGCTGATCCGGGCGCGGGAGGGGTGGCATCGGTGGCGGCAGAGCTCAGGGAGCTGTTCAACGACCTGATCCGGTTCGAGATCGAGCTCTGGAACGCCGTCGACGTCAGGCTGAGGGACGAGCTCGGCCTGCCGCTCTCGCACTTCGAGCCGATGTCGGTGATGGATCGGCTGCCCCGGTGCCGGGTCTACGACATCGCCACCGAGCTGGGCATCACCACCGGCGGTACGAGCAAGCTGGTGGACCGGATCGAGGCCAACGGCTACTGCCGCAGGCTGCCGAACCCGGACGACCGGCGGTCCTCGCTGCTCGAGCTGACCGCGGAGGGCCGGGGCGTGCTGGCCGCGGCCGGGGCGGCCTTCGACGAGGAGCTGCAACGCTGGCTCGGCTCGGCAGTGCCGGAGCGCAGCCTGCGGCAGTTCGCCGCGACGCTGGCCCGGCTGCGGACGGCCGGCCACCGTCCCGGCATGGAAGACAGCGCCTAGCGGCTGGCCCTGGCGACGTTCGCCCGCAGCTCGGCGGCGTCCTGGCGGACCACGAACGCGGGCTGGCCCGGGTCCACCCGCCAGCTCTCGGCCAGGCCGCCGAGGTCTACCGCGTCGAAGCCGAACTCGTCGTACAGCCCGGCCACCAGCCGCCTGGCATCCGGGTCGTCGCCGGCCAGGGCGAGCGCCCGGCGCTTCGGGTCACCGGCCGGGTGGCCGTCGCCCGACATCTCCGCTGCGTTGATCATGCTGAAGGCGCGCACTACCCGGCTGGCCGGCAGGTGCTCCTGCAGCAGGCCCGGGGCCGTAGTAGTCCCGTCGTCGATCGCCGGGACGTGCCCGTCTCGCTGCGGGAAGTAGTTGATGGTGGCGATAACCACCTTCCCGGCCAGCGGCTCGACCGGCTCCCGGCCGATGGCCGGGAGCGGGATGGCGACGATGGCGAAGTCAGCCGCGGCGGCTGCCTCGGTCGGCGTGGCCGCCCGTGCCTTCGGCCCCAGCTCGCCGGCCAGGCCGGCGATCGTCTCCGGGCCCTGGGAGTCGCTGAGCACGACCTCGTAGCCGTGCGCGATCGCCGCCAGCGGCCAGACCGCGTTCTTCTCGGTGCTGACCGACAGCAAGACCGACACCCGCACCGGCGTGCTCGTCGAGTACGGCCTCACCCGGCAGATCTTCGAAGACCCGCACGACTCCCGCACCAAGGCCTACGTCACCGGCCGGAACGGCTAGACCGAGCTCATCCCGGGTTTCGGCCACGCTTGCACGGGTGCGAATTCACCCACGACCGATATCCGGGTTCCCTGCGGGAGCATTGCCGACAGGCGGCCCTCGATGCCCGGATTTCCGATATCGACGGTGACGAGCAGTAGGTAATGGTTGAGCTGCGAAAAGACATTACGCCCCAGCAACTCGACCCGGGTGACGTTCCCGGTCGTGTGCGGAAACGTGCTGGGTAGCGACTCCAGGTACGACGCCACTGTGTCGACGAAGCGCTGCCGGGCCCGGGTCTCCTCGTCCATCTGGGCTTGCGACGGCGAGGTGCCATTACCTGTGGTCTCGAGCTCGCCGGTGGGCGGAAGGTCGATGCTGATAGCCAACGTTGCCACGCGGGCCTCCTGGTTGTGACGGCAAGGTGCCCGGTTGAAGGTAAGCCCGCAGCGACGGTCGCGTGCTCTCGGCGGGTGCCCCTCAGCATCACGGAGGCCGCCCAGGTTCAAGCTGATACAGCTGGAAGCGACCTGACCGGCGATTCTCTAGGCTTGGAGGGTGACGTCCAGCAACGGCGCGGGAGTGCGCGGGCGCATGCGCCCGGCCTCATCCGGGCTGCGCGTGACATGCGCCCTGCTGGGCGGGGCCGTCGTCGGGGCGATCGTCTCTCGGTTCATGCTGCCTTCCGCCTCGATCCTGGTCGGGTGGGACGTCGCCGTCGTGATCTACCTGATCTGGGTCTGGAGCTCGGTGTGGCGGCTGGATCCCGGCCTCACCGCCCAGCTGGCGAAGCGGGAGGATCCCAGCACGGCCGTCGCGGAGCTCATGGTGGTGGGGGCGGGTACGGCCCTGCTCGTCGCGGTGGGCTTTGCCCTCGTCAAGGCCGGCCAGGCCACCGGCGGCATGAAGGCGTACCTGATCACGCTGGGCTTGCTCAGCGTCGTGCTGTCCTGGACCGTCGTGCACACGGTGTACATGCTGCGCTACGCCCGCTCCTACTACGCCGACCCGGCCGGCGGCATCGAGTTCAACGAGGAAGAACCGCCGACCTACATCGACTTTGCCTACTTTTCCTTCACCGTCGGGATGACGTTCCAGGTGGCCGACACCAACATCACCTCGAAGGCGATCAGGCGGGCAACCCTGCACCATGCGCTGCTGTCGTACCTGTTCGGCGCGGTCCTGCTCGGCCTGGTGATCAACGTGGTAGCCACCCTGCTCAAGTGATCGCTGCCGCCTGTTCTCGCGTCTGGGGGGCGATCCGGCCGGCCCCGGTCAGGACCCGCGTCACGATCCAGCCGAAGACGAACCCGCCGACGTGGGCGAAGAAGGCCACGCCGCCGCCGTTGGCCGAGGTGCTGAACAGCCCGAAGTTCGCCTCGATCAGCTGGTACAAGAACCAGAGCCCGAGGAAGATCCAGGCCGGGATGCTGACCAGGAAGATGGGGAAGATCCAGGTGCGGACCCGGGGGCCCGGGTACAGGACGAAGTAGGCGCCGAGCACGGCGGCGATGGCGCCGCTGGCGCCCAGCGTCGGCACCTGCCCGTCGGCGGCCGTGCCGAACAGCACGGTCATCGCGGTCTGGGTCAGCATCGCGACGAAGCCGCCAGCGAAGTAGAAGGCCAGGTACCACAGCGACCCGAAGGCGTCCTCGACGTTCTTGCCGAAGATCGCCAGGAACAGCATATTGCCCAGGATGTGGTCCCAGCCCCCGTGCAGGAACATGGCGGTGATCCAGCTCACCCCCCACGGCAGCGGCCCGCGGCAGGCGCCATCGAGGGTGCACGGGTAGTACGAGGCGTGGTAGATCGCCGAATTGAGGCCGGGCAGCTCGTAGAAGAGCCAGACCGCGAAGTTGGCGGCGATCAGCAGGACGTTGACGACCGGGAACCGCCGGGCAGCCAGGCCGTCAGACAGCGGAAGCACCGGATCCGCCCTCGGCCGCCGACAACCGCCCGGACATGGGATTGCCGAGCTGCTCACCTGGCATGTCGTCCTCCATCCTGACCGGCACCGCCACGCTAACCCCCAGGCCCACCGCGGCTCCAAGGCCGGCCGCCAATGGTTCCATTACTTCGGCCAATACCGGATCCGGACCCGAGCGTGAATACTCGCTCCAGGCCGAGCAGCGAGATCGTCCGCAGCACCCGCGGCGAAGCCCGGATGATCCGCACCGAACCCTCCTCCAGCTGAGCAACGGCGACGGGTCGCCAGCAACACGTTGAGCCCCGCGCAATCCATGAACGTCACGCCCGCAAGGTCGAGCGCGAGCTGCGGGCCGTGACGGCGTATCACGCGCAGCAGCTCGTCCCGCAGCCCCGCGGCTGACTGAATGTCGACCTCCCCGCGGGCCTCGACGACCAGCGGGGAATGGCAGCGGACGGCCACCCGCAGGTCCGCGGCCTCGGCAGGGTCCGGGACCCGGGGTCGCGGCTGCGGCCTGGCATCGGTGCGCGGCATGGTCCTCGGTGAACGGGAACCGAACGGGCCGGGCCAGCAGCTCCCGGCAATGGGCGAATAGCCTCAGCCTCTTGACCAGCCGGTACCAGAGGGAAGGCTTAGCCGGCCCCGTGCCCTCCCTCGCGTAGCCGCCGGCGGGACGCCTCGATCTCGGCCTCCGCGGCGATCCGTTCCGCCCAGGCGGTGTCGCGGACATCCTTGCCCGGTTCCAGCTCCTTGTAGACGGTGAAGAAATGATGGATCTCGAGGCGGTAGAACTCGGGCACATCCTCGAGCTCTCGCAGGTGATCCTGGCGCGGGTCGCCGGCCGGCACGCAGATGATCTTGTCGTCACCGCCCTTCTCGTCGGTCATCCGGAACATGCCGACCGCGCGGCTACGGATCACGCAGCCGGGGAAGGTGGGTTCCTGCACCAGGACCAGCGCGTCCAGCGGATCGCCGTCCTCGCCCAGAGTGTCCTCGATGAAGCCGTAGTCGGCCGGGTACTGGGTCGCCGTGAACAGGGTCCGGTCCAGCCGGATCCGGCCGGTGTCATGGTCGACCTCGTACTTGTTGCGGCTCCCGCGCGGTATCTCGATCACCACATCGAAGTCCATGCGGCCACCCTACGACGGGATGGGCGCCGCACCAATGTCCGCCGGTACCAGGAGTCGGCCAGGTCTTGATGCCAGGGACCCGTGGACGGGCGGTCCCCGTTGCCGGGACGATGGGGGCATGAGGCTGCTGATGGTCGCCCCTCCTGGCGGTGGCAAGGGAACGCAGGGCCAGCGGCTGGCCGCCAAGTATGGCATCCAGCACGTCTCCTCTGGAGATGTGCTGCGCGCCGAGGTGCAGGCCGGCACCCCACTCGGCCGTGAGGTCGCCGCCTACCAGCGGCGTGGCGACCTGGTCCCCGACGAGATCGTCTTCGACCTGCTCACCCCGGTGGTATCCGCCGCGGCCGCCAAAGGCGGATACATCCTGGACGGGTTTCCCAGGACCCTGCCGCAGGCCATTAAGGCGGCGGACCTGGGCCGGCGGCTGGACCTGACGCTGGATGCCGCCGTCTACCTGAACGTGCCCGAGCCGGTGCTGCTGCAGCGTCTGATGGCCCGGGCTCGCGCCGACGACACGGCCGAGGTGATCAGGCACCGCCTCGCGGTGTTCGCCGAGACCACCAGCCCCCTCATCGACTATTACCGGGACCGGGGCATCCTGGTCGAGGTAGACGGTGACCAGCCCCCCGAGTCCATCACCGCGGACATCCAGGCGCGCCTGCCGTAACATCGGGGCCGCACCTGATTGGTCCCCCAGACCATCGACTTCCCCCGGCCGCCAGCGCATGCTGGAACCGCCTTATTCAGCGCTGAACCGGGAGGCGTGCCATGAACCTCGGCCTCAATCTGGTGGCAAGTGCGCAGAAGTTCCCGGACCACACGGTCCTGCGGATGGACGATCAGGTCCTGACGTACGCCCGGCTGGACGAGTCCACCGCGCGCCTGGCCCAGCTGATGATCTCCAGTGGCATCGAGCCCGGCGACCGGATCGGCCTGATGGTGCCGAACGTGCCCGAGTTCGGCTTGGTCTTCTACGCGGCGTTGCGCTGCGGCGCGGTGATCGTGCCGATGAACCCGCTGCTCAAGGAGCGTGAGATCGCCTACTACCTCGTGGACTCGGACGCCCGGTTCCTGTTCGCGTGGCACGGCATCGCCGGCGTCGCGGCGGTCGGCGCGAAGGAGGCCGGGGCCGAGCGGGTCGTGGTGGGCACGCCGGAGTTTGCCGAGTCCTATTCCTCCCAGCCGCCGGCCGGCGAGGTAACGGCGCGCGGGCTGAGCGACACCGCGGTCGTCCTGTACACCTCCGGGACCACCGGACGGCCGAAGGGCGCGGAGCTGACCCACGCCGGCCTGAACCGGAATCAGGAGGTCGTCGCGCGCAACCTGCTGCTGCTGACGCCGGACGACGTGGTCATGGGCTGCCTGCCGCTGTTCCACGTCTTCGGCCTGACCTGCGGGCTCAACGCGGCGATCGCCAGCGGCGCAACGCTGACCCTCATCCCGCGCTTCAGCCCGGACAAGGCGCTGGCTGTGATCGAGCGCGACCACGTCACCATATTCGAGGGCGTGCCGACGATGTACGCGGCCATGCTCGGAACCGACCCGTCCTCGCGCCCGGACGTCACCTCGCTGCGGTTGTGCATCTCCGGCGGTGCCGCCATGCCGGTGGAGGTCATGAGGCAGTTCGAGGAGGCTTTCGGCTGCATCGTCCTGGAAGGCTACGGACTGTCCGAGACTTCTCCGGTGGCATCGTTCAACCATCCGCACGCGCCCCGCAAGCCGGGCTCGATCGGGACGCCGATCGAGGGCGTCGATATCCGCCTGGTGGACCAGGACCGCCAGGAGGTACCCGCTGGCGAGGTAGGCGAGATCGAGATCCGCGGCCACAACCTGATGAAGGGCTACTGGCAGCGCCCGGAGGCGACCGCGGCGACGATCCGGGACGGCTGGCTCGCCACCGGCGACATGGCCCGGGCCGACGAGGACGGCTACTTCTACATCGTGGACCGTAAGAAGGACCTGATCATCCGGGGCGGTTACAACGTCTATCCGCGCGAGGTCGAGGAGGTGCTGTACGAGCATCCGGCCGTCGCCGAGGCCGCCGTCGTCGGCATGCCGCACGACTCGCTGGGCGAGGAGATCGGCGCAGCGGTGGTCCTCAAGCCGGGGGCCGAGGCGTCACCCGCCGACCTCTCCGCGTACGTCAAGTCGCGGCTGGCCGCCTACAAGTATCCCCGCAAGGTGTGGCTGACGGACTCCCTGCCCAAGAGCCCGACCGGTAAGATCCTGCGCCGGGAGGTCACGATTCCCCCGGAGGCTGATCAGGCATGACGACCCCAGACACCGATGACGGCGAGGAACTCGCCGCGCCGCTCGACCTGCTGCTGACCGACGCCGCGCTGGGCCTCGGGCGGCGGCTTGCGCCCAATTCGTCGTGGCTGGCACTCGGCACCGGCCTGATCAGGCGGCCCCGGGCGGTCACCCGGCGCGGCGTGGAACTCGCCCGGCAGCTGACAGGCGTCGCCGTCGGGCAGTCCAAGATCGCGCCGGACAAGCGCGACCGCCGGTTCGCCGACCCGGCCTGGCGGGAGAATCCGCTGCTGCGCCGGGCCGTACAGGCCTACCTGGCCGCCGAGACGGCCGCCGAGGCTCTGGTTGCCGACGCCGAGCTCGGCTGGCGGGACAACGAACGCGTCAGTTTCGTCCTGGAGAACGCCTTCGACGCCGTCGCACCCAGCAACAACCCCCTGATCAGCCCGGTCGCTTGGAAGGCGGCGATCGACACGGGCGGCGGAAGCGTGCTGTCCGGGCTGCGGAACCTGGTCCGCGACGGCCTCACCTCGCCCCGGGTGCCGAGCATGGTCGAGCCCGACGCGTTCGAGGTCGGCAAGACCCTGGCGACCACGCCCGGATCCGTGGTCTTCCGCTCGGAGGTGCTCGAGCTCATCCAGTACCGCCCGCAGCGCGATAAGGTCAGGCAGCACCCGCTGCTCATGGTCCCGCCGGTGATCAACAAGTTCTACGTCCTGGACCTGGCCCCCGGCCGGAGCCTGGTCGAGTACCTGCTACGCGAGGGCCAGCAGGTGTTCGTCATCTCCTGGCGCAACCCCGATGCCCGGCACCGGGACTGGGGCCTGGACGTCTACGGCCAGGCCATACTCGACGCGATCTCGGCGATCGAGGACATCAGCGGCAGTCCTCGCACCAACCTGTTCGCCACCTGCTCGGGCGGGATCCTGGCCGCGATGACGCTCGCGCATCTGGCCGAGACCGGCGGGCTCGACCGGATCTCCGCGCTCACCCTCGCCGTGACCGTCCTTGATCAGACCAAGGCGGGACGGACAGCCGCGATCGCGGACGAACGAGCGGCCAAGGCGGCGATCGCCATGTCCGCGGCGCGCGGGTACCTGAGCGGAAGCTCGCTGGCCGAGGTATTCGCCTGGCTCCGCCCGAACGATCTGGTCTGGAACTACTGGGTCAACAACTACCTGCAGGGCCGCCCGCCACCGCCCTTCGACGTGCTGTTCTGGAACGCGGACACCACCCGCATGGCCGCGACCCTGCACCGCGAGTTCGTGGAGGCCGCGCTGGGCAACACGCTCGCCACCCCCGGCGCGGCCACGATGCTGGGCTCCCCGGTCGACCTGTCGAAGATCACCACCGACTCCTATGTCATCGCCGGCATCGCCGACCACATCAGTGCGTGGCAGGCGTGCTACCGCAGCGCGGCGCTGCTCGGCGGCGACCGCGATTTCGTGCTGTCCACCAGCGGTCACATCGCGTCCATGGTCAACCCGCCCGGCAACCCGAAGGCCTCCTTCCGCAGCGGTCCCATCACCGACCAGACCGCGGACCAGTGGCTGGAGGCGGCGTCCGCGGAGCAGGGCAGCTGGTGGCCGCACTACGCCTGGTGGCTCGCCGCCCGCAGTGGCGGCGAGCAGGACGCGCCGGATGCCCTCGGCGGCCCGGCCTGGCCGCCGCTCGATCCGGCGCCGGGTACCTACGTGTTCGAGTCGTAACGGGCCGTCCCGCCACTGCTCAGGTAAACGCGCCGAGGCCGGTGATGTCGCGTCCGACGAGGAGCGTCTGGATCTGCGCAGTGCCCTCGTAGGTGAGGAGCGCCTCCATGTCGCACATGTGGCGCATCACGTGGAAATCCAGCAGGATCCCGTTACCGCCGAGGATGTCGCGGGCCATGCGGCACACATTACGGGCCTTGACCGTGCAGAAGTACTTGGCCAGGGAGGCCATCGTGTCGCTCATCGTGCCGTCGTCGATCAGCCGCCCGAGGCGGATGCAGTACAGCTGCATGGCGGTGACCTCGCCGAGCATCTCGACGAGCATCGACTGGATCATCTGGTTCTTCGCGATCGGCCGGCCGAACTGGGTCCGCCGCTGGGCGTAGTTGAGGGCGATGTCGTAGGCGGCGACCCCATGTCCGGCCGAGGCCCAGGAAACGGTGTTGCGGGTGCCCTTGAGCACCTGGGCGGCGCCGGAGAAGGAGTTGCAGTTCTGCAGCCGGGCATCGTCGGAGACGCGGCAGTCGGTGAGCGTGATGTCCGCGTTCTGCACCATCCGCAGCGAGACCTTGCCGGTGATCTTGGAGGCGGCGTAGCCGGGGTTGTCCTTCTCCACGACGAACGCCTTGACCTGTCCGTCCTGCGTGTCACGGGCGAAGACCACGATCACGTCGCACCACACGGCGTTGCCGATCCAGCGCTTACGGCCGTTGAGCACCCACTCGTCGCCGTCGCGCCGGGCGCTGGTCTCGAGGATGACCGAGTCGGACCCATGATCGGGCTCGGTGAGCGCGAACGCCCCGATCTTCTCCAGCCTGGCCATCGGCGGCAGCCAGCGCTGCTTCTGCTCCTCCGAGCCGAGCAGGTAGATCGACTGCATTGCCAGCCCCACATGCACGCCGAAGAACGTCCCGATGCTGCCGTCTACACGACTGAGCTCATAGCTCAGCAATCCCGAACCGACGGCCGACATCGGCGTCGTGCCGTAGCCTGCCATGGTGTCGCCGACGATGTTCAGCTCGGCGAACTTAGGTATCAGCTCGAACGGGAACTCGTCCCGCTCCCAGTACTGGTTGACGACCGGCAGGACCTCGGTTTCGGCGAACCCCCGCACCTTGTACAGCAACCCCAGCTCGTCCTCGGTCAGCTGGTCTTTCATCAAGAAGTAATCGGTCTCACGGGCGAGCCCGATGTCCTGCGCCAGCGCAGTGGCTGTTGTCGTCATGCCAAGCCCTCCCGTCGGAAGCAATTCAGGGCAACGTAACGCGGCCGGATCGCCTTGTCGAGGTGCCCGGGGGACAACGACCGGGGCTGTTAATAGTACGAACGGCTCTTCCATAGCGCGGGCCAATACCACGAGAGCCAACGCCGCCTTTACCACCACCCGGGCCACACGATGGACTCCTGGCATGCGGCAGATCCGGCGTCGCATTCGCCGAGGGAGGACGCACAGCACATGGGTACCACCAAGGACATCCGCGACGCGGTCAACGCGGAGCTCAAGTACGATCCGCTCGTCGACGACGCGGACATTCATGTCGTGAACGCCAGCGGGGACGTCGCGCTCAACGGCACCGTGCCGAGCTACCCGCAATACGCGGAGGCCGCTGCCGCGGCGCAGCGGGTCGGCGGCGTGAAGAACGTGCACAACCACCTGGAGGTCGTGCTGCCGGACGCCGACGTCCGGGACGACGCGATGCTGACCACCGCGGCCAACAACGCGCTGGCGCTGAACGTCACCGTGCCGGACGGCGTGGAGGCCACCGCGCTGGACGGCAACGTGACGCTGACCGGAACGGTGAGTTACGGCGCCGAGCGGGCAGCGGCCGAAACGGCGGTCTCCGGGCTGATCGGCCTGCGCAACGTCAGGAACGACATCGAGATCAGCTACGACGTCGAGGACTCGGTCGGCGTCGACCTGCACGTTCAGGAGGCGCTGGACCGCTCCGCCCTGGTTCCCGACGACAGCGACGTGCAGGTGGCCACCAAGGGAGGCATCATCACGCTGACCGGCCACGTCAGCACCTGGGCCGAGCACGACGCGGTGATCGAGGCCGCCTGGATGGCGGCCGGCGTCATCGACGTCCACGACGAGCTTCAGATCACCAGCTGACACCCGAATCGCGGGGAGTGGCGACTGACAGGCCGGCCCCTCACAGTGCGGACACCCCGCCGGATGCGCGGGCGAGCCGGGCGCCGCCGCAGCAGCTGAGGGGTCGGCGACGCCCGGCTGTGCGCTGGATCCTCCACGGCGTCCTGTTCGTGGCGCTGGCCGTGGGCATCTACGGCGTGCTGCCACGGCTGGGCGGGCTGACGCGGGACGCCGCGGGCCTGCGGCATGCCCGGCGGTCTCGGCGTCATCGAAGTCACAATGGTGGCCATCACCGTCGGCTTCGGCGCGCCGCGGCCCACGGCGGTGCTGGCCGTGCTCGGCTACCGGATCGTGAACTACTGGCTCCCGCTGATCCCCGGCGCCGTCGCCTATTTCCGGCTCAGGCTGCGCCGGGGTGCCGCGGGCAGCACGGAACCCGCGACCTCGCAGGCCAGCTGACCAGCTCATCCGGTGCTATAGCACGGGCCAATACTACGAGAGCCGTAACCGCCTTTACCGTCACCAGATCCTCGGGTGAACTCGACGGTAAACGGGAAGGGACCTGCCGGAAGGTCCCGCACCGTGCGGCCTGAGCCGGAGGTGAACAGTGACGAGGTGGCGCCTGATCATCGCGGTCGCCCTGACTTGCGCTGCCGCGGCGGCGATCGCCCCGTGGGTTCTCAACGCGCCGCTATTCGGTCACTGGCTCGAGGTTCACACGGGCACTATCAACGAGCCAGGTCCGTACTACGGGTTCTGGTCCGGGTTCGGCTCGGATCTGGAGGAGTTCGGTATCCTCGGCGCGATCGGCGCGGCCATCTACCAGCTGGTCAAGAAGTACAACTGTCACGAGCCGGGCTGCTGGCGGATCGGGCAGTACCAGGCTGCGGGCGGCCAGTTCCTGCTCTGTTATCGCCACCATCCCGACTATCAGGGCGTGAAGCCCACTCACGAGCTGATCCAGCGACTGCACCGTGAGCACCTGGAGCGCCAGGCGGCGATTCACGGCAAGCTTCAGGAAATCCATCAGCATCTGACGACCGCTAAGCCGGCCGCCGCCAACGTCGTATAAGCATCCGCAGCCATCAGCGCAACGGTTGGGGTTGTCGCGCTGATGGCTGGCCGATCCCTGGTATCGCCCGCCAGGCGCTGAACCTTTAGCCGTCGACTATACGTCCATAGGCGGCAGATGTTGGCCGGCCGCGGCCGCCGTGACGTCTCCTGGTATTCACAGGCACCGAGGACTCAGATTGGCCTGGTGCGACTGCCCGAAGCGGAAGGAATGCCTTCATGTTCAAGTCGACCTCCACCTCGCTGATCCTGCTCGGCATCCTCGCCGTTATCGTCGGGATCATCGCCATCGCCTGGCCGGGCGTCACGATTCTCGCGCTGGTCATCTTGTTCGCGATCTACGCGTTCATGGACGCGGGACTGCAGGCCGCGCGGGCCTTCGGCAGCCGCAGCGCCGGGCCGGTCTTCGGCCACCTGCTGCTCGCCCTGATCAGCCTGGCGGCCGGCGTAGTCGCCCTGGTCTGGCCCGGGCCCACCGCGTACGTGCTGGTTATCGTCGTGGCGGCCTGGGCGCTCGTCGGCGGTGTCGTCGAGATTTTCGCCGGGTTCGGCAGCGGGGAGACCGCGGGCATGCGCGCGCTGTTCATCATCTCCGGCCTGGTGTCCGTCGCGTTCGGCATCGTGCTGTTCGCCCGCCCCAACGTCGGCGCGGTCGCCCTCGCGCTGCTGTTCGGCCTGTACAGCCTGATCTACGGGTTCTCGCAGATCGCGGCCGGCGTTCAGGTCCGCCAGCTGGGCAAGTCCCTCCAGCAGCCGGTGTCGGCGCTGAAGCACGCGGCCTGAGAGCCGTACCGGGGCGCGGGCGCCCGCGCCGGCCTCCCGCCGGCGCGGGCGCCTGCTGCCACCGGCCAGTTAGCGCAGATGGCCTGGCTGCCCTGTCTTCAGGAGGCTGAGGGATCAGATGAGCGCGATATCCGCCGGGGAAGGCGACCC
>Ga0335071_10005689_pt1 | contig 12924 bp, 13 predicted proteins | sample Lox_Sample_15_FD_206724 | JGI IMG/M metagenome (GOLD analysis project Ga0335071, IMG submission 206724) | Soil microbial communities from Loxahatchee National Wildlife Refuge, Florida, United States - Lox_Sample_1.5 | ecosystem: Environmental > Terrestrial > Soil > Wetlands | place: USA...
GCTCGTCGCGCCGCGCATGTTCGAGATGGGATCGATCGCCTTGTACCTGGCGATGGGATGGGTGGTCGTGACCGTGATCCATCCGCTGTCGGTTTCGCTCGCCCATGTCGACTTCTGGCTGCTGATCGCGGGCGGCGTCGTCTATTCGGCGGGTGTCGTCTTCTACGTCGTGGAACGTATTCCCTACCACAAGGCGATCTGGCACGGATTCGTGCTGGCGGCCGCCGCGCTGCAGTTCTCCTCGATCTGGGGCGAGTTCGTCGTGCGCTGAGGGTCAGAAGTGGTCCTTGCGGCGGCGGATTTCCGCAAACACCGCCACGTCGTCCGCCGTTTCCATTTTCAGGCTGGCCCGGATTTCCTCCGAATGGGTGCGCAGGAACGGGTTCGTCCTCTTCTCCAGGCCGATTGTCGAGGGCACCGTCGGACGTCCGGCGTCGTGCGCCGCTTCGACCTCCCTCATGCGCTGGCTGAGGTCAAGATTGCCCGGTTCCAGGGTCATTGCGAAGCGCCCGTTGGAAAACGTGTATTCGTGGCCGCAGTAAACGGCAGTGTCGTCGGGCAGCGCCGCGATCTTGGCAAGGCTGCCCGCCATCATCGCGGGCGTGCCCTCGAACAGTCGCCCGCAGCCCATCGCGAACATGGTGTCGCCCGTGAACACCGCGCCCGGGAAAACGAAGGCGATCGCCCCGCGCGTGTGCGCGGGAACCTCCAGAATCCGCACCGCCACATCGCCGAAGCGCCAGCCGCCCGCCTCGTCAACGCCCGCGTCGATAGCCGGGATACGCGTGCGGTCTTTCTCGGGACCGATCACCTCCGCCCCGAACTTCTGCTTGAGTTCGCGATTGCCGCCGGAATGGTCCCAGTGATGATGGGTGTTCAGGATGTGCGTGAGCCGTCGCCGCCCGAGCGCCCTTTCGATCGGCGCGGCCTCGGACGGGTCGATCACCGCGGTCAGCCCGTCGTCGCTCACCAGATAGGCATAGTTGTCCTTCAAGCAGGGGACGATCTCGATGGAAAGTGCTGCCAAGGCGCGATCCTCCGATTGCGCGAACCGGAACGGCGCAACCGATTGCCCGCCCGATTCGCGCGCAAGACCAAACGAGAGCCGTTCTTATCAGCCCCGGCCTCTGCATTGAACCCTTTCGCGCTTCGGCGTAGGCAGTTGCCATGCGTCTCGACGCGGGCGAGCTGGTCGAGTTCTACGAATCGCCGACGGGCCGTGCGGCCCGGCGTTTGATCGCGCGCCGCATCCTGGATATCTGGCCCCATTTGAGGGGTTGCCGTGTGCTCGGCTACGGTTTTGCCGTTCCCTATCTCAAGCACTACCTGCCGGAGGTGGAACGGGCGATCGCCATGATGCCGGCGCGCATGGGGGTCGTGGCCTGGCCGTCGCAACGTCAACTCGCCCTGCTCGGCGAGGAAGACGCGCTGCCGTTCGCCGACGCCCTGTTTGATCGCATTCTTGTCGTCCATGGGCTTGAAGGCGCAGACGCGGCGCGTGTGCTGCTGCGCCAGCTTTGGCGGGTGCTGGCGCCCGAGGGACGCATTCTCCTGGTGGCGCCGAACCGCGCGAGCTTGTGGGCGCAGATGGAGGCCTCTCCGTTTGCGTGCGGACGGCCGTTTCATCGCGGCGAACTCGGTACGCTTCTGTGTGACACGCTGTTCGAGCCAGTGCGCTGGGAACGCGCACTTTACATGCCGCCGTTCAGCGGCAGGCGGCTGTCGGGAATAGGAACAGGGCTCGAACGGCTGGGGCACCGGTTCTTGACCGGATTGAGCGGGGTGCATCTGGTCGAGGCCAGCAAGTCCCTTTACGGAACCGCACCGGCTCTGAAAGCGCACCGGCGCAAGGACGTTGCGCTGCGGCCCGCCCATACGCTGCAGGGTTGAGGGCTATTTCGAATCTTCAACGATATGTGATCCTGCCGAAAGCGCAGACCGGATCACGAGATTGTGCTCTTCCAATTCGCGGCGAAACTGATCCGCCGTTGCAGATCAGTATGTTAGGCCAACGTTCGGTTCATCGGCTTCACAGAAAGATGAGCAACGGCGCCCTACAAAGAGTCATGGGTGCTCTCTACCTCCAATGCACCGGATGCCCCGGATAGGAGGAGACTCATGAAACTTTCTCAATGGACTGCTGTGCTTGCCGTCGCCGCGATTGCGCTTGCGCCGGCCGCGAATGCGGCCGCCAATTTCTCGGACTGCATGAAGTTGGCCAAGCAGGTCGCAGCCGCGCTTCAAACCGCGCAGCCGGGCGATGCCACCGACGCCGCGAAGGACCAGGAGGCCGCCGCGCGCGCCTACTGCACTTCGTCCATGTATGCGGAGGGCGTGGCGCACTACACCAAAGCCCTGCAACTGCTCGGCAAGGGCTGACAAGGCGGTCGCGACGGGGCGGCCCTTGTTGCTTGGGTCGCCCGCTCGGCCGCAACGAGGCAAATATCGTTTCAAGGTCTTGAAACATTATTGCGTCGACCGCATATCGCCCATGCAGCCCAAGCTCGACTTCAGGCGGCCAAAGCAAGTGCATGATTGTTCTAGATTAATTACTGCACAAAGCGGTACTGCGTTAGCCTCTTTTCGGCAGTCACGACCATTTGACGGCTACAAAACGTGACGGAAGCGGCATACCTCAGCATCACCGGATCACCCCCGGATACTGTTCAGGAGGAAGTCATGAAGTTCGTTTCTCGGATCGCGATTGCAGCGGCTTGTGCTGCGTTTGTTCTGTCGCCGGCTGCCAGCGCCTCCGGCCGCAACGACTGCGTCCATCTCGGCAAGCAGGTTAGCGAAGCCCTCAGCGCCGCTCAGCCCGGCCAAGCCACCGATCAGGCCCGCGCCCAGGCGGATGCCGGCCGTTCGTACTGCTCGACCGGTCTCTTTGCGCAGGGCGTCGCCAGCTACACGAAGGCGTTGCATCTGCTCGGAAAGGCCTGACGCCGGCGTCTGTCAAGAAAGGCGGCCCGCCTCGCGCGGGCCGCCTTTTTCATGCCTGCCGGCCGTTGCGCAGCAGGAAAATCGCGCCCTCCGCCATCAGATTGGGCATCCAGGAGTGGGGCTGCATCGGGTGGGTCAGGCCATGCCGGGTCAGCGCGAAGGCCTTCTCGAACACGGCGCCCGAGGCCGTCGCCAGGCCGACGAAATCGGCGATCGTGCAAAGGTGGATGTTCGGCGTGTCGTACCACTCGTAGGCCAGCGTTTCGGTGCGCGGCATGCGCCCATGCGCAAGCAGCGAGAGCCGCACGCGCCAGTGCCCGAAATTCGGCAACGAAACCGCCGTGCGGCGGCCGATGCGCAGAAGCTGGGCGAGCACCTGCCTGGGATTGCGCGTGGCCTGGATCGTCTGGCTCAGGATCACGACGTCGAAGACCTGCGAAGGGTATTCGCCGAGATCGGTGTCGGCGTCGCCCTGGATGACGGCGAGACCGCGCGCCACGGCGGCGTTCACGTTCTGCTGCGATAGTTCCAGCCCGCGGCCATCGACGTTCTTTGTGGTGGCGAGGTGCTCAAGCAGGGCCCCGTCGCCGCAGCCCACGTCGAGGACGCGGGAACCGTCGGGAATCATTTCCGCGATCGCGGCAAGGTCGGGACGCAGCATCAGGCCGCCCTCACGCTCGATGCTACGGAATTGAGGAACCCGCGCACGGTGGCGAACATCTGCGGCTCGTCGAGCAGGAAGGCGTCGTGACCGCGATCGGTCTCGATCTCCACGAAGCTCACGGTTCCGCCGGCCGCGTTGATGGCATGGGCGATGCGCTTGTTTTCCGCCGTGGGATAAAGCCAGTCGCTGGTGAAGGATATGATGCAGAAGCGGGTTTTGGAGCCGCGAAAGGCGTCCGCCAGCACGCCGCCGTAGTCGGCCGCCAGGTCGAAATAATCTACCGCACGGGTGATGTAGAGATAGGAATTGGCGTCGAAACGGTCGACGAAGACCATCCCCTGGTGGTGCAGATACGATTCCACCTGGAAATCCGGTTCGAAGGCAAAGGAGATTCCGTTCTTGTTCTGCAGGTTGCGCCCGAACTTGCGCTGGAGCGCCGCCTCCGAGAGATAGGTAATGTGCGCGGCCATGCGCGCCACGGCCAGTCCTTTCGAAGGCTGCGTGCCCTTCTGCTGGTAGGCGCCTTCGCACCATTCGGGATCGGCCATGATCGCCTGGCGGCCGACTTCGTGGAACGCGATATTCTGGGCCGAGTGCCGCGCGGCGCAGGCGATCGGCATCGCCGCCACGACGCGGTCGGGATAGCTCGCCGCCCATTGCAGCGCCTGCATGCCGCCCATCGAACCGCCGGTGACGCACATCAGCTTGTCGATCCCCAGGCGGTCGAGAAGGGCGGCCTGCGCGCGCACCATGTCGCGGATGGTGACGAGTGGAAAGGCGAGGCCGTACGGTTCGCCGGTCGCGGGATTGATTTCCGCCGGCCCGCTCGAGCCCATGCAGCCGCCGATGGCGTTGGCGCAAATGACGAAGAAACGGTTGGTGTCGATCGGCTTGCCGGGCCCCACCATTGTCTCCCACCAGCCGGGCTTGCCGGTGACCGGGTGGGCGCTGGCGACGAACTGGTCGCCGGTCAGCGCATGGCATACCAGCACGGCATTCGAATGCGCGGCGTTGAGTGTGCCGTAGGTCATATAGGCGAGCGTCCAAGGCGCGAGCACGCGGCCGGAATCGAGCGTTAACGCACGCTCCGGCCCGAACTCCGTCGCTTGGCCCTTGTCCGCCTCCGGGGCGGTCAAAGGACGCAGGAAGATGGGATCGGACATGCTCCCTCTTGGCCCGGGCGCGCTTGCGCCCGGTCATTGGACTGCTTCAGCCGGGCGCGTGTGCTAAGGCCCGCAGACCTTTCTGTCAACGAAGCGGCATTTTGATTTTGCCGCCGCACCGCCTTATCAAGGGCGGCCCCGGAGACGGAAATGACCATCGCGCCCAGGCCCGGCGTTCTCGAAATCGCACCCTATGTCGGGGGCGGCGCGAGCGTGGCTGGCGTGACGCATCCGATCAAGCTGTCGTCGAACGAAAGCGCGCTGGGACCCAGCCCGAAGGCGCTTCATGCCTATGCCGCCGCCGCCGCGCAAGTTTCGATCTATCCCGAAGGCTCGGCCGTGATCCTGCGTGAGGCGATCGGCCAGGCTTTCGGTCTGGACCCGGCTCGCGTCGTCTGCGGCAACGGCTCCGACGAGCTTCTGACCATGCTCGCCAACGCCTATCTCAGGCCGGGTGACGAAGCGCTCTTCAGCGAGCACGCCTTCCTCGTCTACAAGATCGCCACGCTGGCCAACAGCGGCGTGCCGGTGATCGTGCCGGAAAAGGACCGCCGCGTGGACGTCGATGCCATGCTTTCGCATCTGACGCCGAGAACGCGCCTCGTCTACCTCGCCAATCCGAACAATCCGACCGGGACCTATCTCACCCACGCGGAAGTGTGCCGGCTGCACGCCGGCCTCAGCCCCGACACGCTGCTCGTGCTCGATGCGGCTTACGCGGAATTCGTCGGGCGCAACGACTACGACGCGGGGACCGATCTGGCCTCACGGTTCGCCAACGTGGTCATGACGCGCACCTTCTCGAAGGTCTATGGGCTTGCGGGCCTTCGCATCGGCTGGGCCTTGTGCCCGCCTGCGGTGGCCGACGTGCTGAACCGCATCCGCGGCCCCTTCAATGTCTCGGTGCCGGCGCAGCTCGCGGGCGCCGCGGCGCTTGGCGATTACGACCATGTGCGGCGCTCGGTCGATCACAACGCCCGCTGGCGTGCATGGCTGACGCAGGAGATTCGCGCCGCCGGTCTTGAGGTCGACGACAGCGTCTGCAATTTCCTTCTGATCCGTTTCCCGCAAACCCCGGGCAAGACCAGCGCGGATGCGGACCGCTTCCTGTGCGAACGCGGACTGATTCTGCGCGGCGTCGGCAGCTACGGCCTGCCCGAAGCCCTGCGTTTGACGGTGGGCCCGGAAGACGCGAACCGCAAAGTGGCTGCGGCCCTCCACGAATTCATGGCGTCACGATGAGCGACATCTTCTCCAAAGTGGCATTGATCGGCGTCGGTCTCATCGGTTCTTCGATGGCCCATGCCATGCGCCGCGCCGGTATGACGACGCACATCGCGGGTTTCTCCCAGCGCGCAGAAACGCGGGAGCGCGCCCGCGCCGTCGGCTTTGCAGATTCGCTTCACGACAATCCCGCCGAATGCGTGAAGGATGCCGACCTCACCGTTCTCTGCACGCCCGTGGGCACCTTCGCAGCGCTGGGTGAGGAAATCGCGCCGCATCTGAAACAGGGTTCCATCCTCTCCGACGTGGGTTCGGTCAAGAGCGCGGTGATCCGCGACGTGGGTCCCTCGGTTCCCGACGGCGTGCATTTCATCCCGGCGCATCCGATCGCGGGCACCGAGCAGTCCGGGCCCGAAGCGGGATTTGCCGAATTGTTCGACGGCCGCTGGTGCATCCTGACGCCGCCGCCCGGCGCGGACGAGGACGCCGTCGCCAGGCTGAAATCGTTCTGGCAGGCGCTGGGCAGCAATGTCGAGATCATGGATGCGCGCCGCCACGACCTGGTCTTGGCCATCACTTCGCACGTGCCCCACCTCATCGCCTACAACATCGTGGGCACGGCCGACGATCTGGAGAACGTCACCGAAGGCGAGGTGATCAAGTTCTCCGCCGGCGGTTTCCGCGACTTCACCCGCATCGCCGCCTCCGATCCCACCATGTGGCGCGACGTGTTCCTCAACAACCGCGAGGCGGTGCTGGAGGTGCTGGGCCGCTTCAGCGAGGATTTGAGCGCGCTTCAGCGCGCGATCCGCTGGGGCGACGGGGATGCGCTCTTCAATCTCTTCACCCGGACACGCGCCATCCGGCGCAGCATCATCGATGCCGGCCAGGACACCGCCGCTCCCAACTTCGGACGCGGGGGGAAGAAGCCGGCTTAGCGGCAGGCCGCGTCGGCCACAGCCGAAGGGTTCAGCACCTCATCGGCAGCCATGCTGGACAGCGCGCTGTTCGTGCCGGAGCGCGCAGTGCCGCCGGCCGCGCGCCACGCCGCAACGGCATCGGACCACGATTCTCCGCCTATCTGCAGCCGTTCGAACGCCTCGTCGATCGTCAGCGAGGCTTCGTAGCGAAGGCTGCTGCGCGCGCAGCCGGTGAGGCCGTCTGCCGTCACGAAAATTTGCGTGGTCTTGGCGTTTTGGCGAGCATGAAGCTGAAGGCGCTGGGCGGTGAAGGCCTTGGAACCCAGGCCGACCAGATCGAGATCGAAGCGATCGAGACCCTCGTGATGCACGATCGCGCTGGCATGCAGGGCGCCGACGGCGAACGCGAGGATGTGGCGCGTGCGGCCTTGGTCCGTCCATTCCAGGCGCTGATGCCCCGCCGCTTCGAAGATGGTTTCGTCGCGGCCATAAGTGAGGGCGTGCATGGCGAATTTCCCGGAGCGCCACCGCGTCGGCCCGGAGGGCGTCGCCACGTTGATGGCGAAGTCGGAGAATTCGGTGTCGAGGCTGAACGGAAAACCGTTGATCTGCCGCGCCGCGAACTGCATCGTCACGCCGGGCATGACTTCGCGGCCGTTGTGCGCGTCGAGCCAGTCGCCGAGCCGCGATGCCAGAATCCACCAGTGGACGCCGGCAATCGCGAGCAGGGCAAGGAAAACACCCAGAGGGGCGTAGAGAAAGAAACGGCTGGAATACTTCATGCTGGCGTCAAATCTAGTGCAAAGCGCGGCAGAACGGAATCACCGGCGCCCGTTCACGCACGGTCACCTCGGCGTGTCTGGCTTTGCGTGCGCCGGATTTGCACGACTGCTGCGGTGATTGCGAACCGTTCCGTTTGTGCGGTCGTGTCCGCTACTTCGCGTAGTTCAGCATCCCGTGCATTCCGAGCCAGCGCGCGAAGGCGTCGAACCAGCCCGTGCTGGTGGTCTCCTTCGGGTACATGCCGAAGCCGTGTCCGCCCTGCTCGTAAAGGTGAAACTCGACCGGCCGCTTTGCCGCCCGCCAGCTATCGATCAATCCGTAGCCGCCATTACCGAACAGCGGGTCGTCGGCGGCGAGCGCAACGAACAGTGGCGGCGCGTCGGCCGGAACTTTCACCGGCGCCAGCGAGCCGTAGATGATCCCGATGAAGGCGGGCTTCGCATCCTGCCCCGCGAGCGTCGTCGCCATGGTGAGGCCGGCGCCGGCCGAGAAGCCGACCATGCCGATGCGGTCCGGATCCACGTGCCATTCGGCGGCGCGCTGGCGCACGAGCGCGAAGGCGGCGCGCGCGTCGGCAATCTGGGGCGCGAGGGCGGTCGTCATGTCGTCGCCCTGCGGTCGCGGCGGCCTCGCGGCGCCGGCGAACATCGCGGCCATCGACTTTTCGAAGTCCCCCATGTCCGCCGGCGTCTGGCGGAGCCGGTACTTGAGCACGAATGCAGCCACGCCCCTGGAGGCGAGCGCCTTGGCGACGTCCCAGCCCTCGTTCTCCATGGAAAGGGTCACGAAGCCGCCGCCGGGCGCCACGATCACCGCCGCGCCGCTCGCATGGGCCGGGTCCGGCAGGAAGGGCGTGAGCGTGGCAACCGTGACGTTGCGCGCGAAGACCCTTTCGTACTGGCTGTGCCAGGATTCCGGCACCGTCGCATTGGGCAGCGGGCCGGTGCCCAGCTCGATGGCGTTTGGCTGCGCCGGGATCGCGATCGGCGTCATTGTGTCGTTCAGCGCCAATGCGGGCGCGGCGCAGGCGACGGCCAGTGCCGCTGCGGCCAAGCAAGCCCGCAGTACAAAGCGAACCACGTTCGATGTCCCGATGTTTCCCGCCATGCCGGCTCCCCCTGTTTGCCCGCGCCCGGCGCGGGACACTACTCATACAATTGGGAGCGACACGTTTCAACCGCGGGGCGCGCGCTAACTGCACTTCGAATAGCCGCAGGAAAGGCAGGTGTCGCAGCCTTCCATCTTCACGAAGGTGGGCGAGGAGCAGCGCGGGCAACGCCGCGCCGGGGCGCCTTCCGCAGCGGCGATGGCGACGGCGCGGCGGTCCTCGCCCGCGATCTTGCCGTCGCGCGGGGCCATGAAGCCGATGGCGACCAGATGGCGCTCGATCACCTCGCCTATGGCGGCCAAGAGCGAGGGCACGTAATGGCCTTCCGTCCATTGGCCGCCGCGCGGATCGAAAACGGCTTTGAGTTCGTCCACCACGAAGGAAACGTCGCCGCCGCGGCGGAACACCGCCGAGATCATGCGGGTCAGCGCCAGCGTCCAGGCATAGGCTTCCATGTTCTTCGAGTTGATGAACACCTCGAAGGGCCGGCGCCGCCCGTCCTTCTCGACGTCGTTGACGGTGATGTAGAAGGCGTGGTCGGCGTCCTGCCATTTGATCTTGTAGGTCTGGCCGATGAGCACGTCCGGCCGGTCGAGCGGCCGCGTCATGTAGACGATGCCGCCCGATTCGCGCGGCCGTTCGAGCGGCAGCTGCGGCTCGTCTTCCTGCGGCGCGGCCGGTTCCGGAGGCGCGGAGAGCACCGCACCGGTCACTTCGTTGGGACGATACGTCGTGCAGCCCTTGCAGCCGAGCTCGTAGGCCGTCAGATAGATATCCTTGAACCCTTCGAACGAGATGGCTTGCGGAACATTGATGGTCTTCGAGATCGAGCTGTCGATGTACTTCTGCGCCGCCGCCTGCACGGCGAGGTGATCTTCCGGCGACAGCGTCTGCGCCGATACGAAGTAGTCGGGCAGCGCCGCGTCCTCGCCGAACTTGTCGCGAAACGCCTCGACCGCGAAATCGCGCACCGTCTCCACGCGCGCGGAGCCGTCGGGCATGAGCACGCGCCGGTCGTAGGCATAGGCGAACACCGGCTCGATTCCGCTTGAGACGTTGCCTGCGAACAGCGAGATGGTGCCCGTCGGCGCAATGGACGTGAGCAGGCCGTTGCGGATGCCGGCGCTCGCGATGGCCTCGCGGATATCCTCGGGCAGCGTTCGCACGAACGGCCTCGCAAGGAATTCGTCGCCATCGAACAGCGGGAATGCACCCTTCTCGCGCGCCAGTTCCGCCGAGGCGCGGTAGGCGGCTTGCGTCAGTGTCGAAAGCCATGCCTCGATCAGCCGGATGCTCTCGGGCGAGCCGTAGGCCGTGCGGCAGAAGATGAGCGCGTCCGCAAGCCCCGTGACGCCCAGGCCGATCCGCCGCTTGGCTTGCGTTTCGATGCGCTGCGCCTCGAGAGGAAAGCGCGAAACGTCGATGACGTCGTCGAGGAAGCGCACCGCCGTGCGCGTCAGCGCCTTCAGCGATTCGAGGTCGAGCGCGGCATCCTCGCCGAACGGATTCTTCACCAGCCGCGCCAGGTTGATCGATCCCAGCAGGCACGCGCCATAGGGCGGAAGTGGTTGCTCACCGCATGGGTTGCTCGATCGTATGCTTTCACAATAATTCAGGTTGTTTAGCTCGTTGATGCGGTCGATGAAGATCACGCCGGGCTCGGCGTAATCGTAGGTCGATCGCATGATGCGGTCCCACAATTCGCGCGCCTTCACCGTCTTGAACACGCGGCCGGCGAACGAAAGCGGCCAGTCGGCGCCGGCCTTGACCGCCGCCATAAAGGCATCGCTCGCCAGCACCGAGAGATTGAACATCGAGAGCCGCCCGGGCGTGCGCTTGGCCTCGATGAATTCCTCGATGTCGGGGTGGTCGCAGGAAAGCGTGGCCATCATGGCGCCGCGCCGGCTGCCCGCGCTCATGATGGTCCGGCACATGGCGTCCCACACGTCCATGAACGAGACGGGGCCGGAGGCGTCCGCGCCCACGCCGGCGACCGGGGCGCCCTTGGGGCGCAGCGTCGAGAAGTCGTAGCCGATGCCGCCGCCCTGTTGCAGGGTCAGCGCCGCTTCGCGCAAGGCGGCGAAGATGCCGTCCATCGAATCTTCGATGGTGCCCATCACGAAGCAGTTGAAGAGCGTCACCGCCCGGCCCGTGCCCGCACCGGCCAGGATCCGCCCGGCCGGCAGGAAGCGGTAACCCGCCAATGCCTCGCCGAAGGCAAGCGCATGCCGCAGTCTGTCTTCCGGCTGTTCCGCCGCGCTCGCCGCCAGTGCCACGCGCGCCCAGCTTGCCGCGACATCGCCGTCCACCGGCGTGCCGTCGGGCTGCCGGAAGCGGTACTTCATGTCCCAGATCTGGCGGGCGATGTCGCTCATCGGCGGCCTTTCACGCGTCCGCCCCAGCATATGTGAGCGGGTTAAAGAAGTAGCAATCGCATTGCCCGAGGTCAATGAATGTTCATGGTATGTTCTTAATCTTGATTAAGCGTGCCGCGCCAAGTGCTTGTCTCCTTCCGCAAGGAGAGCGGCGGTGGCGGTCTCGATCCTGCTCTCGAGTTCGCGCATGAACTCGCCGCGTTTCAGCCCGGAGGGAATCGTGGGCAGGAACGCGATCACGATGGTGCCCGGGCGCTTGATGAAGGGCTCCCAGAACTGCCCGGAATTAAGCGCCACGGGCACGCAAGGAAGGCCGAGCTGGCCGTAGAGCCCCGCCACGCCCGGCTTGTAGTCCGGCGGCGCCCCCGGTTTCTTGCGGGTGCCTTCCGGGAAGATGGCGATCGGCCTTCCCGCCGCGATCACGGGTTGGGCCTCGGCGGCCATCTTGCGCAAGGCACTGGCACCGGCCGAGCGGTCGATGCCGATGACACCCGCCTTCCGGATGTACCAGCCGTACAACGGGATGCTGAACAGCTCGCGCTTGACTACGATGCACACGTCGTCGACGAGCGCGTAGAGCGCCATCGTGTCCCACATGCTCATGTGCTTGGCGGCGACCAGCACCGTCCCGCGCGGGATTTCGCCGCGCACCTCCATGCCGCAACCGGCGAAGACGCGAAGCCCCCAGAACACGGCGCGGCTCCAGCTTTGCGAGACCCACACGATCGCCCGGCGCGGCAAGATGAGCGTCGGCAGCCCACCGAGGTACATCACCAACGACACCGCCAGGAAATAGGCGAAGAACAGGATGGAGCGGATGAGGGTCACGAGCAGCGGGAATTCAGGATGCGGCGCGAGACTCCGCCGGGGCCGTGCCGCGGTCAAGGCCCGGCTCCAGTCCGGCCGCGGTCAAAACTGACACAGCCAGGTACTTGGCATATTCGTTGTGCAGCACGCGCAGCGAGCGCAAGTCTTTCCACCACGGCCCGGAATCCTCGGAGTCCACCGGATAGGGCGTAACCACCGCGCCGGGCATCACGTCGTGGAATTCAACGATGCTGCGCGGCATGTGGTATCGGGCCGTGACCAGAAGGATGCGCTTGAAGTGGTGAAAGCGCGCCCAGGCGGCCGCTTCCTGGGCGTTGCCGAACGTATTCTCGGCCGCATAGCCGAGATCGGCGCAGCAGTCGAAGCGCTTGCCGCCGTGGCTGAGCGTTTTCAACTCCTCGCGCGTGGTCTGGGGATTGACGCCGGAAATGAGAAGCCGCTCGCCGACGCCCTTCTCGAACAGCGCCACCGCCGCATCGAGGCGCGAACCGCCGCCCGTCAGCGCCACGATCCCTTCGATGTGGTTCAGCTCATGCGGTTTCTTCGGCAGGCTGCTCGCGAATACGAGAAAGCCCACGGCATAGAGGCACACGACTGCGATGACGATCCATCTGATCAAGACGACACTCCGCTGCAGCGCCACAATAATGCGCCGCCGGGGAGCGGCCGTGAAGTCCCCCGTCAAAGTCAGTGAAAGCCGCGCAGCGCCGCCAGAACCGAAAGCCGCGCCGTGCCAAGCGCGATAGCACCGGCGGCTGCGGGAACACTGATGAGCCAGGCGAGTTCGACCGGCCTGAGCGCGAGCGGCGGCAGGAACGGCACCGCATCCACGCCCGCCGATTCGAGCCCGCCGGCCACAAGAAAGACGAGCGCGGCGAAGGCGGCTCCGGCGCCCGCGGCCATCAGCGCGGCGCGGAAA
>Ga0335071_10005691_pt1 | contig 12921 bp, 10 predicted proteins | sample Lox_Sample_15_FD_206724 | JGI IMG/M metagenome (GOLD analysis project Ga0335071, IMG submission 206724) | Soil microbial communities from Loxahatchee National Wildlife Refuge, Florida, United States - Lox_Sample_1.5 | ecosystem: Environmental > Terrestrial > Soil > Wetlands | place: USA...
GGACCATCCCGTCCGCAACAATCGACGCCGTGCGGTGTTCATGTGCTTTATTTCCCGATAAGATATTGATTTGCCGTCCATGCTGTGCCTATACGTCTCCTGGGGGACAAGTTTGCGCTTTCTCGCAATGCTCCTTTCCATCTCGGCTCTTCTTGGTCTCGCCGCTTGCGGCGGCGGCGGTAGCAACAATAACAACGCCACGATCACTGACATCACCGCCAGCTGCACGCCTACAACGCTGCAATCTGGCCAGACGAGCCAGTGCACGGCTACCCTAACTGGTACGGGCAATTACACTACCTCCGTGACCTGGGGAACCAGTGCCGGAACCATCGACTCGACCGGACTTTTTGCTGCCCAGGCCGTCACCGCTGACACGCAAGTCACCATTACCGCTATTTCCAACCAGGACACCACCAAAACCGCCACGACCGCGCTGACAGTCCAGCCCGTTACCAGCATCTCCGTATCTTGCACGCCTACGGTGGTTCAGTCGCTGCAGAATAGCCTTTGCTCCGCGACAGCCAACGGTGTCACGACGAACGCCGTCAACTGGACCAGCACAATTGGCGTCATGTCCACATCGGGGCAGTTCACCGCGCCAACTGTGACTCAGACCACGCAAGCGACCATCACTGCCACCACAAACGTCACCAACGTGGTCGGCACAACGACTGTCACCGTGAATGTCGCCAACAGTACGCCTCTCGCGGTTGACGGCGGTCCCACGGTCAATGGAGTATCCGTCGGCTATCCCAATGCCGGATATGTCTCCGCCACGGTCTGCGTGCCGGGCACCACAACCTGTACCACGATCGATCACGTCCTGGTTGACACGGGCTCGGCAGGATTCCGCGTGCTTAGCTCTGCTCTCGGCAGCCTCTCTCTGACGCCGCAAAATGCCTCTGACGGAAACCCCATGGGAGAGTGCTACATCGCGCCCGCAGGATATGCGTGGGGCTCGGTGGTGCTGGCTCGGGTTCAGGTCGCTGGCGAAATTGCTGCGTCGATCCCGATTGAGGTCATTGCGCCTTCCAACTTCGCCGCTGCGCCCGCCGCATGTACGGGACAGACCACCGGAGGTGCGCTCGACACTATAAGTGCGCTCAAGGCAAAAGCAATCCTGGGGATCGGTGTCCTCTTGCAGGACTGCGGTTCTGCCTGCACCAACTCAGCTCAGACGACGTACTTCAGTTGTCCGATGGCGGGATGCGCACCGCTCCCAGCAGCTCTGGTACAGCAGGTTTCGAACCCCATCGCAGCATTCCCCAACGACAATAACGGCAGCCAGATTCAACTTCCGCCGCTCGTATCGGGTGGCTCGCAAACCGCCCAGGGCTCGCTGATCTTCGGCATCGGCACTCAGCCCAACAATGGGCTCGCGAACGCAACGGTATACGGTGTGAATGTCTCCGGCACGTTCACGTCAACCTACAACAGCGTTGCCTATCCCGGCGCGGTGAGCAGTGGCGCCAATGCCAACTTTTTCCTCACCTCGGCCATTACCGGCTTGCCCGCCTGTACGGCCACCGGATACTACTGCCCAAGCTCTCAGCAGACTTTGCAAGTGACGAATGCCGGCACCAATGGATCCAGTGGCAGCGTTACGCTCACCGTGGACAACGCCGATACTCTCCTGCAATCCGGCAAGTACGCCTTCTCGACCCTGGCCGGTCCCGGCGGCAACCGCACTTCCGGCTTTGTGTTCGGCTTGCCGTTCTTCTACGGCCGGACCGTGTTCACGGCGCTGAGTGGCGCCAGTGCCCCGGGGGGCACGGGACCGTATTTCGCGTACTAATCGAAACGCCGCGACATCGGGCGATGGGCGACACGGCCGGCAGCAGTTTGCGAAGTTGACCGAACCTATTCGCAATACACAACACTTCCGCCCACGATGGTTGCCGTCACCTTCCCGGTGAAGCTCCATCCGTCATAGGGAGTGTTGCGCGACTTGGAGCGCGAATTGGCGGCCTGATAAGTCCACTTCTTGTTCGGATCGAAGATGGTAACGTCGGCCTGCGCGCCAGGCGCGAGGGTTCCGAGATCCTTCAATCCGAATACGCGTGCCGGGTTGGACGACATCAACTCAACGATCTTCCATAGCGGCAGCTTGAAGTGGTGATGCAAGACAGTCACCGCGATCGGCAGCGCAGTTTCCAGCCCGATGATGCCCATCGAAGCGCGCTCGAACTCCACCTGCTTCTCATGGAAAGCATGAGGCGCGTGGTCGGTAGCGATGGCGTCGATCGTTCCGTCCTCGATGCCGGCGATCATCGCATCGCGGTCGGCCGTCGAACGTAGCGGTGGGTTCATCTTGAAGTGGGTATCAAACTCACCTACGTTTTCGTCGATGAGAGTGAAATGGTGCGGCGTGATCTCCGCTGTCGCCCGAACACCCGCCTTCTTCGCTCGCCGCACCGCCTCCATCGCGTCTGTCGTGGAGATGTGCGCAACATGGATGTGCCCGCCGGTTTCCTTCGCCAACGCAATGTCACGCCTGACAATGTCAGATTCCGCAGCGTTCGGCATGCCGCGCAGTCCGAGCCGGAATGACGTCGGCCCTAGATTCATACTGCATCCCGCGGTGCGATTTAAGTCTTCGGCGTGCTGCACAACCGGAAGCTTCAGCCGCGCACTGACAAGTAGCGCGTCGCGCATCACAGCGTCGGCGAGGATGGGCCTGCCGTCGTCGCTCACGGCGACCGCTCCGGCCTTCTGTAGCGCCCCGAAGTCCGTCAGCTTCTCTCCCATGCTGCCCACCGTCGCTGCTGGAATTGGGAACACTCTGACAACTGCGCCGCGTTCGGGCTCTTGCATCCATCGCGTGATCTCTACCGAGTCGTTGACCGGCGTCGTATTCGGCATGGCACAGACGGCGGTGAAGCCTCCCGCTGCGGCGCACGCGGTGCCTGTCACGATGGTTTCTTTATGCGATTGGCCGGGCTCGCGGAGGTGTACGTGCAGATCAATCAGTCCGGGTGCGACGATGCACCCTTTGGCTTTGATGGTCTCGTTGGTCCAAGTGTTCCGCTTGCCCGGCGCGACGAGTTCGGCCACCCGCCCGTCGCGCAGCAGTACATCCATTTCGCGATCGATGCCGCTCGCAGGATCAATCACGCGACCGCCCGTGATCAGGAGCGTTCTCGACTCTTTCTTCATCGCGCCCCCTTGAGAACGGTTGCGAGGATGGCCATACGGGTCTTCACTCCGTTGGCGACCTGTTCGTGGACGCAGGACTGCGGGCCGTCGGCTACTTCATTCGCCAACTCGAGCCCACGCACAATCGGTCCCGGATGCATCACAATCGCATCCGCCTTGGCCAGCTTCATGCGCTGCGATGTGATCTGAAAACCGGCAATGTAATCCTCGAGTCCAATCTGCAATCCTGCCAGACGCTCTTTCTGGATACGCAGCGACATGACGACGTCCGCCCCTTGCAGCGCCCCATCCAGGTCGTGGCAGACCGTCACGCCCTGCGCAATTGTTTCCGCTAAGTCCGGCGCCAGATGGGGCGGACCGCAGAAGATGACCTCCGCGCCGCATTTCGTTAACAGGAGCGCATTCGACCGCGCCACCCGGCTGTGGAAGATGTCGCCCACGATCACCACCCGCAGCCCTTTTAGCCGCTTCTTGTGATTTGTCATGGTCAGCGCGTCGAGCAGTGCCTGCGACGGATGCTGATGCAGCCCGTCGCCGGCATTTACGATCGGCACGGGAATGAACCGTGATAGCAGATACGGCGCACCGCTGTTCGGGTGCCGCATTACGATGACATCCGCGCCCAGCGACGTGACCGTCCATCCGGTGTCAATGAGCGACTCGCCTTTCTCGATGCTCGATTGTGTAGCCGTGATGAGAGTCGTGGCCGCTCCCAGCGCTTTCGCTGCGAACTCGAATGATGTCCGCGTACGCGTCGATGGCTCATAAAACAACAGCACCACGCGCTTGCCGCGCAACAGTTGCGCTGGGCGCTTGGGGTCCATGCGCCGAGCCAGCTTGAGGATAGCTTCGATTTCGGAGACGGTTAGTTGATCGGTGCCAAGAAATGAACGTGCGTGCGGCGTCATTGCTCCCCGGGGAGAAGCTCGGCCAACAGCACCTTTTCGGCGCCGTCGGTATCCTTGAGTTTGACTTCGACTTGCTCGTTGGCGGTGGTCTCTACCTTGCGACCGACGAACGCCGCCTCGATCGGTAGCTCCCGATGACCGCGATCAATCAGCACCAGCAGTTGTATACGGCGCGGCCGCCCGTGATCGAACAGCGCATCGAGTGCGGCACGCGTCGTCCGCCCCGTGTAGAGCACGTCGTCCACCAGGATGATGTTCTTGTCCTGAATGTCAAATTCCATCGGACGCGGGCGAACCTCCGGGCGGCTACCTACCGTGGAAAGGTCGTCGCGATACAGCGAAATGTCGAGCGTGCCGACCGGCACCTCGATCTTTTCGATGCGTGTCAGGATCTTTCCGAGCCGCGTCGCCAGAGGCACGCCGCGGCGCATGATGCCGACCAGTCCAAGGTTGTCGGCACCGTTATTCTTCTCGACGATTTCGTGCGCCAGGCGAACCATCGTCCGCTCGATTTCCGAGGCCGACATGATCTGCGCCTTCTCGCGCACACGCCTGGGCTGCGTGGATTTGAGCATTCCTAGGGATGATACGAAATGGCTGCGCCTGGGGCAACCACGACACTACCATGTGTGACGTTGCGGCGCGCGCGACCGCGCTGCAGCCCTCCAACAGCGGTTCGAACCGACGTCTACTCCCCTTCAAACCTGAAGAAGTCCGCCCCGGTGAATTTCATCAGCTGCGCCTTGCCATTCACGATGAAGCGGAACTCCACTCGCTCCGGATTCGGCGCATCCTCCGTTGGACGAAACTCGTACTCGCCGATGCGTTCCAGAGCAGACTGTCCTTCGATCCAGAGTTGGCCATTCAGGAAGGCAATGCTGATCAACGAACCTTCAAAGCCGCCGACGCCGAGATAGTCTCCAACCAGCGCGGCATAGTCTGGCGGGATTGGCACCGACTGCGAGCCGGAGTAACGGGAGTTGGTATACCAGCGCTTGCCGTGCATAAGTTCTACCACGGGGCCGGGCACGTCCTTGGCCTCGGGCTTTTCCTGCTTCTCTCTGCCGAACAGAAAACAGCTGTCGGTAAGCGCGGCATCGGCAGCCACAAAGTAGTCGCCGTCGCCGCGTTGCAGCGCCAGGCGCTTTCCCTCGAGCACAGCAACCAGAGAGTTGGCTCCGGTAATTTCGATCGACCCGCCGTCCGGTGAAGAATAAGTGCCAATGTAATCGCCGTAGTTCTTGACAATCATAGGGTCGCTGATCTCTGGCGCCGGCGGGGCCGGTTTGCGCGTGGCCTCGGCGTCCATCAACTGCACCGCATACTGCGAAACCGCCGTTGGGCGGTATCCCTGCATGGCATTGATGGAGCTGAACGCACCGGCCCCGGCATCGAGATCGAGATACAGCGCCGAGGCGAACGACGCCATACCACCGGTGTGTCGAAGTATCGTGTGCCCGTCTACCGTCTCCACGGCAATCCCGTAACCGTAGCTGGCGTTCGGACCGAACTCAGCCGCCTTGATCCAGCGCTTTGTCATCAGCGCAAAGCTGTCGCCGGAAACGATGTGCGCGTCCGCTCCCAGTCCGCGATTGAGCAGCATCCGGATATACACAGTCATGTCGCCGGCAGTCGAGGCAATGCTCCCGGCAGCGTCATCGAACTGCAGGTTGGCAGCCGCCGCCAGGCGTCCCAAGCGCGGATACGGCCGGTCCTCGTAATACGGCACCCAGCTCTCCGCTGTGCGCGGTCGAATCGCATTCGTGATCACGGGCGCGCTCGCCTTCATGCCGAGCGGATCGAGAATCCTCGCCTTCAGTGCCCCAGGCCATGTCCGGTGATCGAGCGCCGCGATCAGGTTTCCGAGAATGTCGTACCCCAGGTTGCAGTAGTAGAATCGCTCGCCCGGCTTCCACGCCTGCCGGTACCGCGTCGCCGCATCAGACGGTATCAGCGACAGCGCATTCGGCAACCCCGACGCGTGCGTCAGCAGATCGTGCGCCGACACGGGACCGTACGTCGTCACAATCGGCAGCCACGGCAAATAATCCAGCACCGGCTTGTGCAGGTCGAGCTTGCCTTCTTCTTGCAACTGCAGGCAAATCAGCGCGACGAACGACTTCGTAATCGACCCGATGTGAAACAGCATGTCCGGCTGTACCGGTTGCTTCAGCGCCGGACGGCTGAACCCATAACTCGCCACCCGAACCGTTCCCGCCCGGTTGGCCGTACCCAGCGTCAGCCCCGGAGAGTTCATCGCCTTCATGTAAGTTTCAATGAACGTGTCGAGCGCTGGATCGCTCGGCGCACCAGCCGCTTCTCCAGCCTGAGACTCAACAGCGTCGATCACGAACAACGATCCCGCAGTAAGGGCAGCCGCGGTCCGCGCACTGGTGGACAGAAAACTTCGACGTGAAATGGACGACATAAGGAGTTCCGAAGTGAAAGCTACGTTACCTCACAGCGCTGTGCCCAGCAAGTCTCCGCTTTTGTTACACGTACGTGTCTGCACGTCTCCCTCGACTCGCTGCCTTCGGTCTTGCCCCACCCGCCGCCCCCGATATAGAGTTGATCTGTCCTGACGACCAAATCCTGACGGTTTGTGCGCTGAGTTCACACTGCCGGCGGGAGCCGTGTTTTGCGTCTGCACCAAGAGCGCGATTCTTGATCCGCCATTGATTCGCGGGGTAGCTAATGGATTTGCACGCCAATCTCCTGACCATTCTTCTTTTTCTGCCGCTGGTGGGCGCTGTCATCATCCTGCCGCTGTCGAACGAACGGAACCACAAGCTGATCCGCCAGATCAGCTTGGTCATCGCTCTGCTTGAGTTCGTTCTGTCGTTCATTCCGGTCTACGACATCTCCCCGTTCTCCACGGGATACAAGCTCGAAGTCTTCGTGCCCTGGATCCCGCAGTGGCACATCAACTACCACCTCGGTGTCGACGGTATCAGCATCTTCCTGATCCACCTCATCACCCTGCTCACGCCGGTCGGTATCCTGGCCTCGTGGAACGAAATCCAGAAGCAGATCAAGGAGTTCCACATCATGCTCCTCCTGCTGGAGATGGGCGTGATTGGCGCGTTGATCTCGCTTGACATGATGTTGTTCTTCTTCTGGTGGGAATTCGGGCTTATCCCGCTGGCCCTGCTGATCGGCGTCTGGGGCCACGACCGCAAGATTTACGCCGCTTTGAAGTTCTTCATCTACACCATGGGGGGATCGGCGTTCATGCTGGCGGGCATCATCTACCTCTACGTGCACACCGGCACGTTCGACATGGTGGTGCTACAGCAAATGGCCCGGAATGGACAAATGGGACTGAGTCCCACAGTCGAGATGTGGCTCTTCCTCGGCTTCTTCGTCGCCTTTGCCGTAAAAGTGCCCCTCTTTCCGTTACACACCTGGCTACCTGACGCGCACACCGAAGCTCCCACTGCGGGTTCGGTGGACCTGGCCGGCGTGCTGCTCAAACTCGGCGCATACGGCTTGATCCGCGTTTGCCTGCCGGTCTTCCCCGGCGCCTCCCACCGCGCAGCCCCGTATATTGGCGTGCTCGCGGTCATCAGCATCATCTACGGCGCGCTCGTCGCGATGGTGCAACCCAACCTCAAGCGTCTGGTCGCCTACTCGTCGGTCAGCCACATGGGCTTTGTCGTCCTGGGCATCTTCTCGTTCTCGCTCATTGGCCTGCAGGGAGCGGTTTACGTCATGCTCGCTCACGGCATCTCTACCGGCGCGCTGTTTCTGCTGGTCGGCATGTTGTACGAGCGCCGGCACACCTTTGAAATCTCGCAATTCGGCGGATTGGCCACCCCGATGCCCCGTTACGCGTCGTTTTTCCTCTTCACCGTGCTGGCCTCAATCGGCTTGCCTCTCCTCTGCGGATTCGTCGGCGAATTTTTGGTTCTCTCCGGAACCTTCCAAACCCTCACGACCCTTGCTGTCTGGGGCGCAAGCGGCGTGATCCTTTCCGCCTGCTATCTACTGTGGGCTTTCCAGCGCGTGTTTTATGGCAAGATCACCGTCGACAAGAACCTGCACGTCCCCGACTTGAATCGCCGCGAGCAATGGGTCATGGTCGGCATGTGCTTCCTGATGCTGTGGCTCGGCGTGCACACCAAGTTCTTCCTGACACGCTACGAAGGGTCCTGCAAAGATGTTCTGAACCTGGCTCCCTTGGCCGCGCCGGCGACAACTTCAGCCTCAATCGAGACCCCGTCCGCCAATCCGCAGTAGGCGGCAGTTCACTCGTTTTGTCTCTATGCCTGGCGTGATGTCTGTCGATGCGTCTCCTGACTATGGCGAAGAACGACCCCGTTGAAGCCGCGCTTGCCCGCCTCGGCGAACTCCGCCAGTCTGCCGATCCAATGGCGTCCGCTGCGCATCTTCAGCGCTTTCTGCGCCACCGCTCCAATCTCGTCGTCGCCAAAGCCGCCAAGGTGGCGCGCGAACTAGGATCCTTCTCGCTGCTTTCCGACCTGGTCGACGCCTTCAACAGGTTTATGGCTGATGCGCCCCGCCTCGACCGCCGCTGTGCCGCCGTCACGGAGATCGCAATCTCGCTTCACGAGTTTGACTACCACGATCCCGCGCCTTACCTTGCCGGCCTGCGCCATGTGCAGTTGGAAGCCTCCTACGGGCCACCAGTGGATGAAGGTGCCAAGCTTCGCGCTATCTGCGCGCAAGGTCTGCTCCGCACTCGTTATCCCGACGCCCTGCGCGACGTCCTGCCCCTGCTGGTCGATCCCGAACCGGCCGCCCGAATTGGCGCCGTTCGTGCGCTCGCAACCAACGGCGGGAAGTCCGGGACTTTATTGTTGCGCCTCAAAATTCTAACCGGCGACGAGGAGCCGGCCGTCCTGGGTGAGTGCTTCTCCGGACTGCTTGCCGCAGCGCCGGAGTCGTCCTTGCACTTCGTTGCCGGGTACATTGACGCCGCAGACGACGCCATCGCCGAAGCTGCCACCCTGGCTCTCGGCGACTCGAGACTCCCTGCGGCCTGCCAGATTCTGCGCGAAAAGTGGTCGCGCACCGTGCGCCTGCACACGCGCCAAACTCTACTCGCCGCCATGGCCGCGTCGCGGCTGGACGACGCCATCGCGTTCCTCGTCGAGCTCGTCGAATCGGCGAATGTTCAAACTGTGAGCGCCGCGCTTGATGCACTCTCCATTTTTCGCGGAAACGATCGCGTCAGAACCATGATCAGCGAAGCTGTCGAGAAACGCGGCCACCAGCAGCTCACCGAGCGTTTCCGCTCAGGCTTTTCCTGATCCCGCCGCTCACGTACCTCCGGTCAGCCATCTTGCCTGGGTTACCGCAATTCGCGCCGCCGCGCGAACATCGATGCGCCCAGCGCTCCACCTGCAGCGGTTAGCAGCACAAAAACAATGGCCGTGATCACCAGCACCATCACAAAAAACGTGGCGAGCCCTTCGGGTGTGTTCAGGTTGTTGGTGAACTGCTGTATGATCTCCTGCGCTCGCGGATCGGGGTTCGCCGCCACCGACTTTTCCAGCTGCACAGTCATGGCGCCACGGAACTCGCCGGGGTCATGCACGAAGGCCGCAACCATCCATAGCGCCGTCGCGACGAACGTGAACACCCCTGTCAGCGCTCCCAGGCGCATTCCCATGCCCGGCGTTACCAACGCTCCCGCCACCCGGCGCTGATAGAGCCATACCGATAGCGCCCCCGCGCCCAGCAGCCAGAGGCAGCAACCGTAGCTCACCCGCGGCATCGCCGTAAGAAGAGCCGCGACGAGACCTGCCAGCAGTGCGCCCTTCCAGGCCGCGCTCCACTGGATCGCATTCGGCAAATACGCCGGAGTCTCGGCCATCCATGACGAAGGCGGAGCAGGTGTGCCGCCGCTCTCCACTGGAGACGCTTCTTTGTCCGGCGGCGCCACCCGAATCTGCGGCGCGCCGCAATGAGGGCAAAACGGCAAGGATTCGTCGATCGAAGTCTGACACTTGTAGCAAAGGTGTTCCACCACGGTGAAGGTAACAGGTACAGGCCTCGAGTGGCTAGTGCGCAAAACCAGCGCCCGCGTACTTCCCCAATGCGATACGCTGAGAATCCGGGTTTTCCTGCCCATCTGCGGCAGACTTGGCTTCATGAGCTACAGCGTGGCGTCCTTCCCGTGGATCCGGACGTAAACCGTACCAAAGCGGGTACCCGAACCCTCAGGCTGGATGGCGACCAGGTGCTGATTTCCGTTCGTCCCTGTCTTCAGCTCCCAGCCATCACCTTTGCTGTCGCCACAGTTCACAGGCTTGTCCAGGTCGTCATCGTTCGATTTGTCTAGCGAGACCCCGCCTTTGCCGTTCCCGGTGCCCTGGCACTCCAAGACCTTGCCGTACTTCGCCAGCTTTTCCAGGTAGAACGCCTTCACTTTCTCTGGCGAGTCAGGCGTGTTGTACTCCGCGGCAATGACCTTCAGCCCGAATCCCATCGCGCCAATGTTGACGTTGGCGCGGTGCTTGTCGCCATTCTCCTCCGGCCGCGGCGTCGCCCCCGGGTATACCGGAATCCCGTTGTCCGTCGATGCCTCGCTGGTGTCCACTTTGAGGTTCGCCAGGGGCGTCTCAATGTCCACCTTCTTGGCCTCCTTGTTCTTGTCATCCACCTTGATCGAGCAACCCGCGACCAGCAGCGTCAGCGCCGCGAATGTTGCAAGCGCTACGAGAATATTGCCTAGCGATTTCATTGCGATCCTCCGCTGGAACGTTGCGCCGGTGACGAGAGTCCTGCACCTCGCTCCGCGATGTTGGGAATCGTCACCGGCAAGTGCCCTTTCATCCCGATTTCTCCAAATAGGGCTTTTACGGCACTCAACTCCGAAACTTTCACATTCGAGAACGTGCAGATGTAGTTTTGCGCCTCCGGAAACTGGGAAATCAGATAAGGACTTCCCAGCGCTACGACCACCGTCCGGCTCGCCGCGCTTTTGAGCACTTCGTGTAACAGCGACGCCACGGCACTCTGCACCGCGACGCTGTTGCCGTTGCCGGGAACTCCCGCCACAACCTTCCCCGAAACCGGAACTTCGTAAACCGCGGCGATCACCTTATCCGCCTTCTCCACCGCATTCAGCACGGATGCCGCCATTCCCTGTGCATTCCGTGCGTCTACATACATCACTTGCGTGCCCGGCTGCCGCCGCCGCACCTGCTGGTCCAGCACCCGGCCCTGCTCAGAACGGCTGTCGTCACTGAAAATCACTACCAGGCCGCGCCCGGGTCCTGCCCCTGGAACTTGATACGCAGCCGCGGCTGGTCCAGTTCCCGTACTAGTTCGCCGCAGCGGAAGCACCTGCTGATTGTTCCGAACCAGCGTCACCGAGGCATCGGCAATTAACTGAGCCTCGCGTAGGCTTTCCGGCTTGGCGATCATCTTGTCAACCGAGTCAAGATCGATGAGCCGCGCCCGATTGAGCCCGACCGAGGCCTTTGCTCTCAGCACTTTCAGCACCGACTGATCGATGCGCGACTCCGCTATCTCTCCACTCCGCACGGCGTTCAGCACGCCGTTATACGCCGCGTCGATGTCGGCAGGAATCAGCAGCACATCGTTCCCCGCCTTCAACGCCTCAACCGCCGCGCGCGCCGAAGCCATCGGTCCGGCGGGATACAGCTTCATTAGGCCGTTCATCTCCAGCGCGTCCGTCACAATGAGCCCGTCGAAGGCCATCTCGTTGCGTAGCAACCCGCTCACAATCGTCGCTGAGACCGACGCAACGTGCTCCGAATCCAGCGCCGGAACCAACACGTGCGCCACCAGCACCGCATCAACCCCAGCTTTAATCGCTGCTTCAAACGGCGGCAAATCGACAGCCTCGAGCTGTTGTCGCGTCGCGTTCACCATCGGGGCCGACAAATGTGAATCAACGTCCGTGTTGCCGTGCCCGGGAAAGTGCTTCGCCGTCGTCATCATCCCGTGTTCATGCGCGCCTTCGATGTAGGCCGCTCCCATCTCGCCCACCAGCTTCGGATCCTCGCCAAACGAGCGGGTGTTGATCACCGGGTTGTCGGGGTTCGAATTCACGTCCACATCGGGGAACCAGTTCCATTGCACGCCGATCGCGCGCGCCTCCATCGCCGTGATGCGGCCTGCCTGCCGCGCAAACTCCGTATTGCCGGTTGCGCCAATCGCCATGGCGTGCGGAAACGTCGTCACCCCATTTAATCGCATGCCCAGCCCACGCTCGAAGTCCGCCGCGAACAACAACGGGATCTCCGCCTCCTGCTGCAACCGGTTCGTCACCATTGCCGCCTCAAGCGGCTCGTTCTTGTAGAGAAATCCGTCCTCGTAGTCCACCGTCAGTCCGAAGCCGCCGAGATGATACTTGTGTAGAGCGTCGCGCCACGCCAGAAATTGCGGATCGTTGACGTTTAGGAACTCGGCCCGCGACCAGATCATGAAGAGCTGGCCCACCTTCTGCTCCAAAGTCATTTTCTTCAGCGTCTTCTGGGCCCACTTCTCGCCGGCCTTGTCGAGGTGAATTGGCCCAGCGATTTGATAGTTCCGCTTTTCGGAAGAATGGGAAGGCAACGCGAGCACAACGGCAACCGCAGACAACACGAAGGCGCAACGAATGATCACGCACCGACGATAGCACGAAGTTGGCGTCGCCCAAGAGCGATCGAAGTTCACAGCAACGCCTCCACTAGCTCGCGCGCTTGCCGGCAGACGACCGCATCATCTCCAAACCCCTTCAGCCACGTTACCTCCGGCTCGCGCCGGAACCACGTCATCTGCCGCTTCGCGTAATTGCGATGCCCCTGCTGCGCCCCCGCCATCGCCTGCTCTTGCGTCAGCACGCCGCCAAGATAATCCAGCACCTGCTGATATC
>Ga0335071_10005693_pt1 | contig 12920 bp, 6 predicted proteins | sample Lox_Sample_15_FD_206724 | JGI IMG/M metagenome (GOLD analysis project Ga0335071, IMG submission 206724) | Soil microbial communities from Loxahatchee National Wildlife Refuge, Florida, United States - Lox_Sample_1.5 | ecosystem: Environmental > Terrestrial > Soil > Wetlands | place: USA: Florida...
TACCGGTTACTAAAACATGCGTACTGGATTTCAAGATCAAGGGGGGCAAATTTGGGAATGGCTGGGATTTCCACAACAGTGAATGATGCGATATCCTGGAAAATCCAGGGGAATATCAACTACAAGCAGGGTAACTTCGATTACGCGCTTACTTTTTATGAAAACGGTCTCAAATTAGACCCTGATAATATTGATATCCTGAATAACAAGGGGATGACTCTTGTCAAACTTGGGAGAATGGACGAGGCACGGCTGTGCCAGAAAAAGATACGGCAGATTAAGGAGAGGCATCAGGGATCAGCACCTGAGGTATCTGAAAAACCAGCCAGCTGTTCGGTGAAAATCAAAGGCATGAACGGTACGGTCGATCCTCCCCGCCACGAGGCTGTATTTACAACGTCGGGTTTTACCGATAAAGCCCTGGTCGGGGAGTTGCAAATCCGGGACATTGAACAGAATATTGAGCTGATCACGAAGGGTATCGATAAAGTCAGGCGTTGCAGGATGAAGGAGACGACTGACTGCAGGCTCCGGATAAAAGAGATCGAGGAAAACATCGAGCTGACAAAGCAGGGGCTCGAGATGGTAAAACTGAGCAGGATCGAGGAAGGGAAGAAGATACAATTCATCGAGAAAAACCTTGAATTGACCAGAAATAGCCTCGATATGATAAAGCTCGGCAGGATGAAGGAGAACGCGTATTATAATCAGCAGATGAAAGATATCGAGGAACGGATCGAAACCACCAGGAAAAGCTTGCAGGCTAACGTGATCCGGACCAAAGCCGGGACTGCGGGAGGCACGACCATGGTTGCCGGCAATACAGAAACCCGGGCAGGCGTTCCCTCTCTGGTAATTCCGGTCGTCATCGAAAACGATCTGAAAAGCGTACCAATTTACTCTGCCGCGGGTAATACCCCTGACGATCCGCCAGACAATTCTCAACCGATTACCCCGAACAGGGTCGTCTTCGTCATCGTCATCGTCATCGTTGTTTTTGTCCTTCTTCTGACATACTTCAATTTTTTCAAGTAGCCTGATTGGGATCGGATGAGACCAGAGCCGGCCCGGGCCTGGTCAGCCATATCTGGGACCTGCCGGGATCAGGCAGGTAAATAAAACACCCGATACATCGGACCGCCCCTAAGGGAATCACGGAACCTAGCTCGCCTGGCAATTAAGGTTCCGGAGTGACCCGGAGGTCCTTCGAAAAATATCTTCGGTACGATTACTCCCGACTACAATCCGTTTGAGAACAGGCTGAAAAATGGATGAAATACTGGTTGCAGAGCTGTTTGATCAGTCGCCTTTCTCCCACTTGAAGGGTTTTTTCTCTTCCATTCCTCTGGTCTCTTGCCTGCACTTCCTTGTGGCAAACCAGAGGATCACGATGATGATTGCCATGGATATGAGCGTTGCATCCACAATGGCCATGCCCGCCGCCCTGACCTCATCGGTGTACGTGGTGGCTGCCATGTCGACACCGAGAACTGCAACGGTGTTTCCCGACGACCCGTTAAGATCGGTGTCGATAGGGGCATACCCTGAAATAAACGTGCCGTATTTATCGGTATATACCTGCTGGGATGCCGTTGGCAGCGACAGTGCCCCGAAGATCTCCATCTTATCGGGGGTGAGATAACTGTCCCCTATTTTTGCACTGCCTGCAGGGTCATCGAAATACAGGTCGTCGGCTATGAACGATATATCCCCACCGGTTCCGACCTTCATGATGTAGGCATTGACGATGCGGTCGTTCATGCTTCTCATGGTGAGCAGGTGATCGACCAGTGCCCTGTACCGGGCCGACGATTCGTCACCGGGTTTCAAGCCGGCGATATCTGATGCATTGATCTGGGTAGCCATCACCCCTGCCACCGATTTCAGTTCGTCGCGTGTCGAATCCCGAATACCATTCGCGGCAGTATACACGGAGAAAATTCCCAGTGCCGCTATCACCACGATTATTGCAATGGCGCTTAACCCGAATCTCCAGTTGAACTTACCGTCTGATACCATTATAATCCCCTCCGCCTGATGAACGCAAGCGAGGCCAGTATACCCGCCCCCGCAGCAAGGACCGTCGTATCGGCACCCGACTTTGTCGGGGTGGCAATCGGCGAGAGAGACGAAGTGACCTGCACCGATCCCCCGGTTACGACGTTGACGTTCGTTACATAATTCTGGTAGCCGTCTAGGGCGAGCATGACCGTATGCCGACCCGATGCCACAGGGTTTAGCGTCGCCGGCGTGTAGCCCATATAGGCATTATCGACGTATATGCTCGCACCTGCCGGGGTGGAACTGACTGCAAGCGTCCCGTATCCCGGGACAGGTGTTGGCGTCGGAGCGCTTCCCTGCGGCGAAAGGACGGCCGAAATATACGTCTGGGTATTGGAGTAGACAGTGACCGAAGTGGTATAGTCGTTGTATCCGGACTGCGAGAGCCTGAGGGAATGGGTGCCTGGTGCGACTCCCTGGATAACGAAACTTCCTTTCGAATCGGTCTGGCCCTTATAGGCCTGGTCGAAATAAACGTTCACCGTCGGCGGGCTCGCCTGGATCGTCACCCAACCCGGGTACGTGCCCGATACGAGCGTCGCACTCACCGTCTGGAAGGAATTGGCGGTCACGTATACGGTGTTCGTCCAGTCGACAAACCCGGATTTTTGCAGCAGTATATTGTGGCTACCCGGGTACAACGTGACCGTCATGGGTGTCACCCCGCGGTATCCGCCGTCGACAATGATCTGTGCACCGCCCGGAGTGGACAGGACTGATACGTCCCCGGTATCCCGCTGGGGCTGGGGAGACCGGGAGAGCGACGCCGAGAAATAGCTCGTCTGGCCGTTGTTTACCGTCACGTATTGCGATACCGGGGTATAGCCGTCGAGTCTGGCAAGAATCGTGTAGGTGCCTGGTGCGAGGTCTGGGATCGTGATCGGGGAATAGCCCTGGAAATTACCGTTCAACGATATGGCAGCTCCGGAAGGGCTTGTTGCCGCCGATATTGCTCCCGACTGGGGGGGTATCGGTGTTAGATCTGCATAAAGGTCAACGGTCTGGCCCTCGGTCGGCCAGTTTGAAACCTGTCCGTTGAATGTCTGGTAACCTGGTGCCTGGACCGTGAATGTCCGGAAAGGCGTGCCGGTCACGGTGACTTCCACCGTGCATTGACCTCCGGAAACCGTGCAACCGGCCCTCTGGTTGTCAAAGGTTACCATTGCCCCGTTTACGTTGCAATGGGTGGTAATCCATCCTTTCCCGCCGCCTATCGGGGTCGTGGGGATTGTGATGGTAACCGGCCCGGTCGTGGGTTCGGTGATCGGCGGTGTCGTAGGAATGGTGACCGGTTCCGTGGTTGGCATGGTAATCGGTTCTGTCGGCGGAAGCGTGATCGGCACCGTGGTGGCGAACGAGATAGTAGGGGCTACCGGTGCGAGGTTCAGGTTGATCGCTTTATCCTCGCCGGCGCTGAGGGTGAAATCCTGTGTCGCCTGCTGGTAGCCGGTAAGGGATGCCGTTACGGTATGAACCCCTGCGTCGAGCGGAAGTCCCATAAGCGGCGTGGTCCCGACACTCGTCCCATCGACGGTTATCGCTGCTCCCTGGGGTGAGGACGTTATGCTGACCGATCCGCTGTCGGCTCCAACCCCCGCCGAAAAGGAGGGGGATACCGTGGCCGCCCCCGCAAACAACAGCACCACGATGAAAAACAACAGGTTTCTTCTCATAGAGATTCTCCAGATCTTCGGATAATCGTTCTCGACCAGTGAATATTTATAGCAACCTGATTGCTCTGGAAAAGTTCAGAAATACATCCTGCCCGGTCCTCCGGGATCGTCCCGGATCGCATTGCTTTCCAAAACCGAAAGGATACGTCAATAGTTATGGGCCAAAAAAATTACAACTGCCGACGTCCCCGCAGGAAAACAACTCCCAGACCGATTGCGATGGCACCAAGCAGTGGGACAGACGAAAGCCCGGCCTGGGTCGGTACCGGTGATCCTCCCTCTCCAGGCACCAGGGTCGCCGGCACCTGGATCATCTGGCCGGGCGGCAAATCGATTGAACTGGACCAGCCGGTATAACCGGCAAGGTCTATATTTACGATATGGGACCCGGCCGGTACATTATAAATCGTGACAGGCGCCACGCCCCTGAACTGGTTATCGACGTAGACCTGCCCGCCGGCGGGCACCGTTGTCACGACCATCCCTCCGACTGCCGGGGACGGGGGCGGGGTGACCGGCGGATTTCCGGTAGGCTCCGAAAATACGGCACTGACATACGAGACCTGCCCGGCATCGACCTGCACTCCTTCGGTGAAATCCGGATATCCGGGCAGGTGGAGGAGCAGGGTGTGGGCCCCCGGATCGACGGCGATGATGTTGAACGAATCGCCGGGCAGGGTGATCCCCTTATAAATCCCATCGAGATAGACGAGCGCCCCGGGAATGTCGGACGCGATATCAATCGAGCCGTACGACGAGGAGGGGGAGTAGGGGGTAAGGATAAGGTTTATATCGGTTTCCTGTCCTTCGATCACGTTCTCGGTCGTCGCAAGGACTTCGTATCCTGCAAGGTGCAGCTCGATTTGGTGGGGTCCCACTGACAGTCCGTTGACGGTCACCGGTGACACCCCCTGGGAGTTTCCGTCCACGTAGACATTCGCACCCTGCGGCGTCGAATCGATAAACAACGTCCCGGTGGCAACCAGAGGTACGAGGTCGGCGTCGACCTCCAGGCTCTCGCCCGTGTCCAGGTAGATATTCCTGATATATGCCTCGTACCCCGGATAGGTAATCTCCAGCGTGTGGTATCCCGATGAAATTTCCGTAAACGTCCACGGAGTGGTTTCGGTATTGTAACCATCGAGGGTGATCAGTGCACCCGACGGGTTCGACGTCACGGTCAGCGAACTCGTGAGATCGCCCGAGTTAATCATGTACCGGTAGACCGGACCGTTGCGATAGAGCGGTTCTGTCGGAGTGGCGGTCGGTGTCGCTGTTGTCTGGTTGGCAGTGGTGGTAACCGCAGGGACGACCGATGCAGGGGTCGTCGCCTGGGTCTGGAACGCAGGCGTGTAGAATGGCGCCGTCGTTTGGGTTGTCTGGATGATGGTTGCCGGTAATGTCTGCGTTGTCGTTGCGGTGACGGTCCCTGTTGGCGGTTGTGAAGACGTCGTCGTGGGCGTGGCCGTTGTCCCGGTTATCCCGGTATTCGTTGCTGTTGGAGGTGGTGACTCAGTCGTCGTTACCGTGGTCCGGAAGGTTTCTGAAGGGGTTGGCCCGAACGTCCGGAAGGTCGGGGTATAGCTAGCCGTTGGAGGCCGGAAGGTCGGCGTATAGGGTACGGTTGTCTGCAGCGGGGTCGGGGTTTGGCCTAACGGTCCCGTAATGGGAAACACCACCTCTCCATAGGGGTGCCGGAAGGTCTGAGTTGCCGGCAGCGTCGGCACAAAAGGTCCGTTTGGCGGGAGAACACGTGAAACATTGAGGGTACTTTCGGGTGAGGCAGGTGGCCCGGCCACAGGGGTACCAGCCGGCACCAGGACCGCCAGAATGAAAATAAGGGAAATAATGACAGAGGGAAATCTCATGTTGATCCTTCGTTGGTTTTTTCGGTAAAGCCATTGAGGTGTCTGCTTGGTATTATTGGTTGCGGCGGGTTCCGGTATATCGCATGGTGGGGAAAGTGAGTCCTGAAAAAAGACGATTGGCGAATTAAGCCCGGGCCGGGATACTCAACCTGATTACTCACGTAGCATCGTTCCATCGACATGACTGACGCCATGCGTCATCTGACCTTCCTTCTCCATCCCGTAGGGCGTGTGCTGGCCGGATATTCTTCCTAAAAAAATCGCACAGGAGGAGGACATGCTCCTCCATTGCGGTGCCCTGTTATTGTGGACTCAGGGCGGACCGGGCTGGTACCAGTCCGGCAGCACGAAGGTGCCTGCCTTCAGGTCGTCAGGCCAGACGATTGTCGGCCGGCACTCGTTCAGAGACGGTACGAAATAGAGCTGTTCCATGTAGAGCTCGAACGGGGCTTCGCGATATTGCTTGCTGAAGGTGATGTTCCCGCCGGTCATCGCCTCGACCATCTGGGGCATGGAGAGCTGGGAAAGCGCATTCTTCACCTGGGTTTTATCGAGCGTCCCGGCATTTTCAATGGCCTGAACGGCCACGTACGTGCCTTCATAGGTCGAAGCCCCCATCATATCGGGGTAACTCCCGAACGTGGCATTGTACTCCTGCTTGAATGCCTGCGAAGCATTTTCAATGGGCCCTTTCGGTGAAGTATACGGGGAGAAACGGCTCTCAATATCCGAATATTCACCGTACTGGCCGAGGGCAGTATAATAGGCCGGGTCGTCATTGTTCTCGACGGCGAGGAAGATCGTGTTGAGCCCCACGTCTCGGCGTGCCTGCGGGATCATGACTCCCTGCTCGTTCGGGAAAGCGGCAACATAGACGACATCTGGTCCGGCGGCCTTGACCGCAGTCAGGAGTGTGTGGAAGTCGCCTTCGTTCGCCTGGTACGGCTGCGCCGAGACGAGGTTGATGTTGAGGTTGTTGCTGGCGATTGTCTGGTTCACCGCAGAAAGGACACCCTTGCCGTACGGGCTGTTCTGGTATATAACGGCCAGGCGAAGAGGTCTGTCATTGGCGAAGTTGAATTTCTGGTAGATTGCCGGGCGGATCACCTGGTAGATGAAATTCGTCGTGAAGTTACCGTACGTGTCTGTTGTCGGGCAGTAGTGGAAGGTGTAGTTTGTATCGATATCGGTCCTGTGCGTGATGATGGGACTCGATGCCCCGGTTACAATGAAGGGGATCTTGTTGTCGGCAACGGTCTGCTGGTAGGAGGAAGTAACGGCACTCGAATACCCGCCGACGAGGATATCGACATTGTCCTGGGTGATCAGTTTCGTTACCGCCGTCTGGCCTCCCTGCTGCGTGGATGCGTCGTCGCCCTGGATCAGGCGGACTGGCACTCTTTTGCCATTGACAAGGGCACCGCCGTTCGCATTGATCTCGTTCGCCGCGATGACCGCAGACTGCCACATGCTCTTCCCGACGTTGCTGGACGGACCGGTCATCGAAACGATGACACCGATTTTTATCTCATTCGGCGAGGAAGGGGCCGAAGACGCCTGCAACTGGGTACAGCCAGCCAAGAGCACTGCAACGAGTGCAACAGCGAGAAGAACTCCTGCAATTGTTGTTTTCTTCATTTCACAAACCTCCGGAGCGACATTTCCACGGCACGATGCTCCGGATCGTGGACCGTGTGCACTAACATCCGGCCCCTCTCGGGCCAGATCGAGATTCCATACGCTATGTCAGAGATTACAAACATAACAAAAACACCATCCGGTAAACTCTTCAGAACACCAGTACAGGGGATCCGAAAATATCGGGTCCCCTATCTAAAGATGAAGAAAAAAACGTCTGTTATCTGCACCTGGATTTCCTTATGGGTTCCTGATGTTACAGACATACGTTTACCTGATCTATAGTGTTACCAGCAGGATACTTAATCCTTGCTAAGATTTGACACGGTACTCTGCAACTTACCTGGCACGTTAATCAGGTGACTATCGGGCGATATCTGATAAAATATCCCGTACCTGAAGAGGGAATTCTTGGTTTTCCCTGTAAATGTCTGCGACTATTTTCGTAGAGTTTATACCGTCGGATGGTGAAAGAAGGGATAAGGGGGTGTTCCAATTGTTCTGTCCTGAATGCGGCAAAGAACTACCGTCTGGTTATGATATTTGCCGGTCCTGTGGAACAGAGCTTGGATATGTCAAAGATTTCCTCAAGGGGAACACTTCTTATCATGAAACCCGCAACGAAAATGCCGGGGTTGTTGCAGGTAATGAAAGCGTCCGGGATCAGGCTGCCGTCTGGATCAGGGAGGGTGATATGCATGCAGCTGCAGCCAACAATTCTTTGGAAAAATCAGTCGGTTGCTATTCGACCGCAATAGGGCTCGACCCCTCCTGCCGTAAAGCATGGGACAGGAAGATTGAGGTCCTGTTGCGCCTCGGGCGCAGTGTCGAAGCACAGACCTGCCAGGAGAATATCCCGCATCCGGAAGAAGGAATCAAAAAGAATCAGGTATCTGCCGAGAACTATATCGGCGGTATTTCAAGTCCGTCCCTTAAACGCGGTAGTTCGAAAGGAGGACTGGATATTGCCGGTTCAATTGGGGCGAATATGGGGGGATATGGCGTCTATGTTACCAACCGGCGCCTGTTTATCGTGAAAAATCAGGAGCTGGTATACGGGCACCCGAAGGGTCCGGGACTCGGCGGATTCATCAAAGAAGAACTCTTCGGCGGAACCGTAGCCAAAGGAACGGGAACCATCGACCACCTGGAGACCATTGAAATTCCGAAAGATGAAATTCTCATGATCGATTTGAAAAAACCGATGATGCTATCAGGATTTGTAGCATTCACCACGTTAAACAAGGAAAACCCAAGGTTGTTCATCGACCACAAACAGGTATACGATTCCCTCCGGGTGCTGATGCTGAAATTCTGTCCTGAAAGGACCAGGATTATCACTTAATTTGGAAAAACGGTACAGTTTTTTTTACTTTGAGTGGCCCCGGATCTGGTAACAACAAAGAAGCCCGGGAAAAATCAGTCTATGCGAGGGGAGGGATTTGAACCCGCGAACCCCTTCGGGAACGGATCTTGAGTCCGCCTCTGTTGGCCTCTTAGATACCCTCGCGCAATCTCTTAAATTCGTGCTCTGATTTTATAAATATTGCCATAAAAAGAATATCGACGGTGTTCCCGGGCGGAAACCCGGGTCAGCAGGAGGATCGCATCACGGCCCGGATTATTTATCTATCCGATGAGTCACTAGTATGGACCGTATGGGTAGTTTTGGGGTATTCGTACTCCTCCTGATCGGCGTAACCGGCATGGTTATCCTTGCAGCCGGGTGTACGGGCCCGGCACCAGCTCCTCCAGCCACATCCGATGCAACCGGGTTAGTGGTTTTGTCTGACAGCTTCAGCACCGGGGGGACCATTCCCCGGCAGTTCACCTGCCAGGGAGAAAGTGTATCGTTTCCCTTATCATGGTCAGGAGTGCCACCCGGGACGCAGACCATCGCAGTCCTCATGCAGGACGTCGATACACCCCGATCCGGGTTCACACACTGGATCCTGTACAATATCCCTCCGGGCTCCAGGGGAATTCCGGGGAACATTACAACGGAACTCGTACTCCCCGACGGCAGCGTGCAGGGAAGAAATGACGCCGGAAAGATCGGGTATACCGGCCCCTGTCCACCAGCCGGGAACCCCCACCGCTACATAATAACGGTTTATGCACTTAACCGCAGTCTTGACGGGGCTCAGGCCCTGAACAGGTCTGAATTCGATACGGCAATAAACGGGGCCGTCATCGGTCAGGGTAATCTCAGCGGGACATATCAAAGGTCCCTCTTTTGAAACATTTTTCCGGCCCCGCCATTCACATGAAATCGGCCAGTCCCATCTGCTGGTCTTCCGCGGTTCCGAATGTTGATTCGATGGCCATCACGAGGACCTCTACTCTCTGTCGCGTATATTCGGAGACTTTATAATTCGCACAGATATCCTGCGACATCGCAAGATATTTTTTTACCGACCCTTCGTGGACCGTCGCGATGATATTGCCGTTGCATCGGTTGCACTTTCCGGCAAGGGGCATGCGCCGGTAACTCGTATTGCATTTCGTGCACCTGAATTTCTGTCGCGAGAAAGCGGTCAGGTTGCCCATCAGGTCCCTGATGAAGTGGGTGTTTAAGACCCGCTCGGCCACGTCGTCCTGGTCGACCGCCCTGATCTCTGCTGCGAGCTTGAGCTCTGCATCCAGTTTTTCGAGCATGGTCTCGAGCTTCGTATACGTGGACTCAAGAGGGCCTGCCGATATATTGCTGGTCGGATGGGTGAAAAAGAAACCCTCGAGTTGTGCAGGTGTCCCGAGCCTTCGTTCCACGCGGTCGACAAGATGTTCCACGTCTTTCGGGTGCGTTCCCGAGGCCGCAGCAAGAAATAATTCCAGGGGATAGGCTGCTCCTACGTCGATATTGTGGCTTTCCTTATCGATCTCGGCAGGGTCGATGCGGGTCGTGAGGACGAGGGGGGCATCCATCGAACCGCCCCTCGTCTCGGGCAAAAACGACCGGGAAAAATTGATCAGGCCGTCCAGGAGCATCATGATGCAGTCCTCATCGCCGTCGCACTGGCCCGTATAGATGCCATTCGCAAGCACCGTATGGTCTTCTGCAACGGTGAGACAATACACCCGGTCTTCGGGGCAGGGGATGAGGTCGCAACTCCTGACCCGGTCGGTGAGCAGGTTCATGCCTTCGTCCACCGGGACCGGGTCGCCGGGTTTCAGTTCCATTGCCTTGATTTTCCTGAGGTACCCGAGGTCCCATACGAGCATCGCATGATCAGGTGTGACCGCGATTACTTTTCCCCTCGTTGTCTCGATGCGGATCAACGTTGCCGGAGCCTTATGTACCGAGACCGATGTAATTTTCCTCAGGTGCGGGACTCCGCTCGTGTCCACAGCCCTCGTATAGCAGCAGGTCGCCGGGTCCGAATAATACGTGCCGAGCCTGTCGATTCCCGGATGGCTTAAGTCGAAGTTTTCGATGACGAACTTACGGACAGGTTCGCTTCTCCAGGAGGTCCCGTCGTAAATACTGATTACGGTATCGCCGTGAAAGCAGTTTCTCCGTTTTGCCGCGTGAAAGAAAGGATGCGCATATCCCACGTTTGCCTTCGTAAACCCGACCAGACGTGCGAGCACCCCGGCACTGGTATGGGGGGCGAGACCCATCACCAGGTGCCCGAGCAGGTCGGACTTCGAGGTGACGTTGTAATACGGGGGCAGACCGTAGCATTTCTCGAGGAGCGAGTCGATAAAGCGGGCGATCCTGACCAGGTATTCGGCACATGACTCGGATACAAGGATATCCTGGGGGTGTAATTCAACCACCTGGGAAGGAGCGAGGAGCGGCGTCCCGAACAGGTCCTTTTCGTAGCCGAGCTTTTTCATCTGGTCGATCGTCACCCCCGCTTCGTCGGGCCTGAAGTGGGTAAGGGGGAGATCGATCATGTCGTACCTGACGGTCCCGTCCTTGAACACGAAAAGGTCGTACTGTGCCCGGAGGAGGCCTTTCTCGATCGGTTCCACCGCTTTTTCGCGTGATATCATCCCCTTAACTCCCTTAACGAGCTGCACCTGGTTCTCACGCGATCCTAGCTTTTGCACCGCCTGGGCATATTCGTCCCTGATATTGATGGTGTACGCAGTGGAGCACACGATGTCGAGGTGACACGCCGGGCATTCCTCTTCTTCACCCTCACGACCGCATTTCGGGCAACGGAAGACAGGGAGCGTGTGAGCCCCGCATTCGCAGGCGTTCTTGTAAGTCGTCGCACCGCAGGAGGGGCAGCGTCTGCTCCCTGCTTCGACGACGATCACGCCCCCGTCTTTATTTGCGACCTGTGCACGGGACGATGCCTCCTGGAAGGACCTGCGGGAGCCCCCGGCCTCTCCGAGGGGAAACAGCACGTGGACCGCAGGGTCCATCTTCCGTGGCGCCGATTTTCCCGGCCGCCCCATCCTTCCCCCGATCCTGGTGCCGGCTTTCGATCTCATCTTAACTCCTGAAAGGTGCATCACGAGGGAAAAGGGGTCGTCATCCATTGTGTTCTCCCATGCAGTGGTCTGATGCAATGCCTGGTCGAGGCCCAGGCAGGCCAGGAGTACCTGATAGTCTTTTACCACGATCTCCCCCTCCCGGACGGTATGCGGCACCAAAGCTTCCTCGAGAATTCCTTTTCCGATGAAATCGGCAGGGACGAGCAGGCCTTCTTCTGAAATCCTGCCCTTATCCCTGATGTAATCAGATAGGGTCCTGATCTGGAGACAGGTCAGGTCGTCCCAATAGTAGGTGAAGGCAGGATGAAGGAATCCACCGGACCTTGCCTGGGCAAGGGCTTCTTCTTCGGTTCCGGGCCTCCTGGTGCCGCCTTCCTGGAGCCACCACTCCTCGCAGTATGCCGACGGGATAAGCGGGTGGTTGTTCTCCAGAAACTCACCGTAACTGATCAGGATCTCACCCACATCGAGGATCTTCTCGACCCTTCCCTGGATCCGGACCGCATCTTCCTCCCTGTCGACCCGGAGGATACTTCCGTCGTTGAGCCTGACGGTAGGGCCCTCTATCGAGTCGACCGGGACAATTCCTGCTGCTTTTCCCGGTCTTTCGGTCTTCATCTGAGTCCCTACGGCGAGAAAATCACCAAGGATCCTCATGGTAGCCGGATTGAGCCCGGCTGCCGCGAACCCCGTATTCCGTGACCGGCCCAGTCGCAGCCGGAAACCACCTTTTCTCATAGGATACGAAAAAACCGGCCTTCCTGCAATCAAATCACGCAGATACTTATCTTTCGGCTTTAACCCCTGTTCGTTTCCTTCTTCGCTGTTGCTTTTTGACGTGCCTGAGATCAGCTGGTCGAGCCACTCCCAGCCTTCCATCTTCATCTTCCTGACATTTTTCTGGACTTTTGGTGCTTTCAGGGCGAGGCCCTCGGCGAGCACCAGTGCCATTCCCCCGCGGACCGCATTAGTCTCGACCCTTGGCAGGTTCCGGTATCCCGAAACTTCCTCACGTTCGGTCCCCTCGCCATCGATACAGACAGGGCAGTTGCTCACGATGAGCCTGATCTCCTTATCGCTTGGCAGGTACTGCAGGTTCATAATCGAATTATACTGCCGGATTTCCTCGATATAACGTTCAATTTCCTCCTGTCTCGGGATATAACGGTTAATTTTGAGGGCCTGGCGCACATAGTCCCCGACAAGGACCGAGAGAGCCTGCGCCGTCCCA
>Ga0335071_10005694_pt1 | contig 12920 bp, 9 predicted proteins | sample Lox_Sample_15_FD_206724 | JGI IMG/M metagenome (GOLD analysis project Ga0335071, IMG submission 206724) | Soil microbial communities from Loxahatchee National Wildlife Refuge, Florida, United States - Lox_Sample_1.5 | ecosystem: Environmental > Terrestrial > Soil > Wetlands | place: USA: Florida...
TGATAGTGCGCAGCCGTCCACATCGCGCTGTTGCCCATCATGAAGTCGCCGTCGCCGATGAACGCCACCGGCAGGCGCCCACTGCCGCGGAGCGCCAGCGCCGCACCTACCGCGTGACCCGGGCCGGACCCGACGCCGCCCCCGCCGTCGCCGCCCAGGAACTCGAGCGGATGACGGAAGTCCCACAAATGCCCGCCCCAGCTCAGCGGGACGCGGATGAAGCAGACATCCGCGCCGGCAATCGCCTCTTTGAGGGCCGTGGCCACCATCGGCACCTCGATGCCCTTCGCACTCTCGAGTGCCGAGACCGGCGGCGGACCCTGCCGTGATGCGGCGGCCGGCAACGCCGGCGCCGCAGGCCGCATGGATTCGATCGCAGCCAGCAGCGGCGGCACGGCCACGTCCGGTTCGGTCAGCAGATTCACGTCGACCGGCGGCAACCCCTGATGGTCCATGCTCCAGCCGTTGTGCACGTACTGGTCCACCGAGATCTGGATGATCTTGGCCGCAATCGGCTTGGCGCCGTAGGCGCCGCGCAACGCCCCGGCCAGGTCGACCCAGTCGAGGCTGAGGATCACGTCGGCACTCGTCAGCAGCTCGTTGGCTGCGGGCGACATGAACGTGCCCGGCCCGGCGGCGTGCAGCGGATGGTCGGTCGGGAAGGCCGCCGCAGCCTTGAGGGTCGTGATCACCCGGGCGCCGATCGCTTCGGCAAGTTCGATCCGCTGCTTCCAGGCGCCCATGTCGCGCGACACGCGGCCCGCCAGCAGCACCGGGCGCTTCGCCTGCGTCAGCAGTTCGGCGGCGCGCTTCACCACATCCGCCGCCGGTACGGGTGCGGGCGGCGGCGCGTAGCGCTCCATGTTCGGCAGCGCCGGCATCTCCGGGATCATCTCCTCCTGGAGCGATGCGTCGAGATTGATGTACACGGGCCCTTGCGGCGACGTGCGCGCGATCAGATTCGCGCGCAGCAACGCCTCCTGCGCCGCCCCGACCGAGGCCGGCTGGTCGTCCCATTTGGTGTAGTGGCGGATCAAAGCGCCTTGGTCGCGGGTGGTGTGGATCCAGTCGATCCACGGCCGGCGTTTCACCGCGTCGACCGGACCCGTGGCGCCCAGGAGAATCAGCGGCAGCCGGTCGCACCAGGCGTTGAAGACGGCCATGGTGGCGTGCATCAGGCCGACATTGCTGTGGACGATCGCGAGCAGCGGCTTTTCGGTCACCTTCGCGTAGCCGTGCGCGATGGCGACGGCACTTTCCTCATGCAAACAGAGCAGCATCTGGGGCTGCCGGTTGCCGAGATAGTTCACAAGGCTATCGTGCAAGCCGCGGTAGCTCGCGCCAGGATTGAGCGCCACATAAGGAATATCCAGTTCGCGCAGCACCGCCGCGATCGCATCGCTGCCCCAGGCTTTGTTCGAGGCCGCTTCGCCGGGCACGGGGCGGTCGACCGCAGTGGTGGCGCTCGCCGCCGGCGCCGTTGACCGTGATCCTGTACTCACAACTCCCCCTCGCTTCGTCTAAATTGAACTGTCGGGCACTATGGCACGGCGGCAGGCGGCCGCCTATCCTCCACCCCGATGTTTGCGACTATGCCAAAGGGGAGTTTCATGGCAACAGCCGACGGCCGCGTCCCGCTCACGATCGCGATGACCGATTACGACCACGTGCGTGACTTCGCCAGCGGCCGGGTGCGCGCCGAGGGCATCGACGCCACGTTCCTGACGTTCAGCGTCGAGGAGATATTCTTTCGCTTCCTCAAGTTCCGCGAATGGGACGTGTCCGAGCTGTCGATGGGAAAATTCATCTCGCTCAAGTCGCAGAACGACGCCTCGCTCGTCGGCATCCCGGTGTTCCCGTCGCGGGTGTTCCGCCAGCAATCGCTCTACGTCCGCGCCGACGGCCCGGTGAAGACCGCGGCCGACCTCAAGGGGCGGCGCATCGGCCTTCCCGAGTGGGCACAGACGGCGTCGATCTACACGCGCGGCTATCTCATGCACGAGTGCGGGCTGAGGCTGCAGGACATCGAATGGCATCAGGCCGGCGTCAATCAGCCAGGCCGCGCCGAGAAGGTGGAGCTCAGGCTGCCCGAGGGCGTGCGCTACCGGCCGCGGCCGGACAAGAGCCTGGAAGAGATGCTGCTGTCGGGCGAGATCGATGCGGTGATGTCGGCGCATCCGCCCGAGGCGTTCGACCGCGGCGACACGCGGATCGTCCGCCTGTTCCCGGACTACCGGCCCCTCGAAGAGGCCTACTACCGAAAGACCCGCATCTTCCCGATCATGCACGTGGTGGCCATCCGCCGGGACGTCTATGACCGCAATCCCTGGATCGCCGCCAATCTGTTCAAGGCCTTCGAAGAGGCGAAGAACCGCAGCGTGGCGCGCGTGCTCGACGCGACCGCGGCGCGCGTGCCGATCCCGTGGGGATTTTCCTTCGCCGACGACGCGCGCCGCCTCATGGGCGAGGATTTCTGGCCCTATGGCATCGCCGGTAATCGCGTCACCCTGGAAGCCTTTGCGCGCTTTGCTCACGAACAAGGCGTCTGCCATCGGCCGGTGACGGTCGACGAGCTGTTCCCGCCGCAGTTCCAGGGCAGCTACAAGGTTTGACGGGAGCCCCCGGACTATCCGCCGAGAAACGCCTCTTCGAGTGCCGGATCGGCGCGCAGCTCGGCGGCCGGTCCCTCGCGGACGATCTGGCCCAGCCGCAAGAGATAGGCGCGGTCGGCCACGGCTAGCGCATTCGCCGCGTTCTGCTCGGCCATCAGGACCGCGGTTCCGCGCGCGGCGATGTCGCGCAGGCGGCTCATCACCGCATTCGTGAGCTGCGGCGAGAGCCCCAGCGACGGCTCGTCGAGCAGCAGAAGCCTGGGCTCGGTCATCAGCGCGCGCCCCATGGCCAGCATCTGCTGCTCGCCACCCGAGAGCTGGCCGGCCAACGCCCGCTCGCGCGCCGCCAAGGCCGGAAACAGCTCGAGAATGTCAGCGAGCCTCGTGGGCGCGCGCGATCGGGCGGCAACGATCAGATTCTCGCGCACGGTCATGCGCGGGAATACGCGGCGCCCCTCGGGACAATAGCCGATGCCCAGGCGGTTGCGGCGGAACGGCGGCGTACTCCCAAGCTCCCGGCCATCGAGGCAGATCCGGCCGGCCAGCGCTTCGAACCCCATGATCGCCCGCAAGAGCGTGGTCTTGCCGGCCCCGTTGGCGCCGAGCAGGGTCACGATCTCCCCGGCGCCCACCCGGAGCTTGAGACCGGGCGCCTCCACCTCGAGACGCGCCGTCATGCGGGAACGCGCGGCGGCTCGCCGAGATACGCGGCGATCACCCGCGGATTCCGGCGGACCTCGTCAGGCGAGCCCTGGCCGATCACGCGCCCCTCGTGCAGGCAGATCAGACGGTCGGCCAGCCCGGCAAGGAAGGGCATGTTGTGCTCGATGAGAAGCACCGCCAGCCCGCGCGTGCGAAGCGTCTTGATCTGGCCGGCCAGATCCGCCTGCTCGCGCTCGCTCAATCCGGCCGCCGGTTCATCGAGCAGCACGAATTGCGGCTGCACGGCCAACGCGCGCGCGAGCTCGATTCGGCGTTGGACGCCGTGCGGCAGGGCGCGCACCTGCGACATGGCGAAATTGGCCGCGCCGAGCGTCTCCAGCAGATGCATGGCCTGGGCGCGCGCTGTTTCGATATCGACCCCGGGGTCGAGCGAGCGCGCCACCGCGACGTTGTCGAGTGCCGACAACTCGCCGGCGAGGCAGATATTCTGAAACGTCCTCGCGATGCCGAGCCGTGCAATGGCGAACGGGGCGCGTCCTGTCAGAACCTGGTTGCCGTAAAGCACGGCCCCGCCGTCGCAGGTCTCGAGCCCGGTCGCGATGTTGATCAGCGTGGTCTTGCCGGATCCATTGGGCCCGATCAGCCCGACGATTTCGCCGCGCCGGACCTCGAACGACACCCCCTGCAGAGCCTTTACGCCGCCAAAGGACTTGACGACGTCCCGGAAGATGAGCGGCGCCGTGACCGGAACTTCCGGCCGCGGCAGACGCTCCGGCTCGGGAGCGACGTCCGTCTCGGGCATCAACCGCTGTCGCAGGCGCGCCGCAGCACCCAGCAATCCGTCCGGTGCGGCGACGATCATGACGAGCAAGCCCGCCCCGTACGCGATGAGGTAGTACTTGTCGAGCGGCCGGAACCATTCCGGCAGGTAGACCAGCAGGAACGCGCCGGCGAAAGCGCCGGCAACGCGCGTCGCCCCTCCGATCACGGTCATCGCGAGACAGGTCACCATCACCGGGAACTCGAGAACGTCGGGAGAGACGATCCCGTTCACGCGGACGAACAGCGCCCCGGCCGCGCCGGCATAGGCGGCGCTCAGAAGGAAGGCCGCCAGGCGCATCCGGCCGCTGTCCAGGCCGATGGTGCCGGCCGCCGCAGGCGCGGAGCGGACGACGTGGAACGCAAGACCATACAGTCCGCGCTGGATGCGCCAGGCGACGGCCGCGCCGATGACCACCAGCGACCAGACGAGAATGAGGCTCGGAGATCCGCCCGGCACGGCGCGGCCGAACAGCACGATGCCGGGCACGCCCGAGATGCCGTTGACCCCACCAGTCAGGGGCGCCCACTCGCGGCAGACCAGCAGCAGGACCTGGGCAATGCCTAAGGTTGCCAGCGCGAAATAATGCGATTCGAGGCCCAGCACCGGGATGGCGATCAGGGCCGCGAGTGCGACGGCGATCGCGATCGACAGCACGAATGTCTCGGAGAAGCTCCAGCCGCCGCGGACGGCGAGGATTGCCGAGGCATAGGCGCCGAGGCCGAAGAAAGCGCCCTGCGTCAGCGACAATGCCCCGACATGTCCAAAGATGAACTGATAGCCCAACACAAGCAGCACGTAGACGCCCGCCAAGGTGAACAGGCGCAGGTCGTACGCGCTCGAAAATACCGACGGCCACAAGGCGAGGCCGATGGCGGCCACCGCAAGCGGGGCGCGCAAGCCGCGGGATGGGTCTATCCTCATGCGCGCCGGAGAACCGCCTCCCCGAACAGACCCCGCGGACGAAGCAGCAGGACAGCCAGCACGACGCCGTAGAGGATGATCGTCGCGGTGGTTTCCGTGAAGAGCCAGGACACCGGCAGTGCCGGAACCAGCAATGGCAAGGACGGATAAACCACCTCGAACAGCGCGATCAGAAGCGCGCCCGCAACCGCACCCCGAATGCTGCCCCAGCCGCCGATCACGACCGCGATATAGGCTTTCAACATGTAGTTGATTCCGTCGGTCGGCGTGACGAAGAACGAATTGGCGAGCAGCAGGCCGGCGGCACCGCCCAGTGCAGCGCCGAGCGCGAAGCTGAACGCGATCATCCACGTCACATCGATACCGATCGACGCCGCCATCTCGCGATCCTGCGCCGTCGCGCGCAGGCGCCAGCCGAAACGCAGGCGGGCGAAGAGGAACTCGAGCGCCAGGATCAGAACCGCGGCGGTGACGATGACGGCGATCGATTGCCGGCTGAGCGACACGGGGCCCAGGGCGATGGCAGCCCCGGGCAGCAGCGGCGGTCCGGCCTGCGGTTCCGCGCCGAAGATCGCATTGGCGCCATTTTCGAGCATCAGGCCGACCGCAATCGTCGACACGAAGATCGCGGTGGCGGGGCGGCCACGCAGCGGAAAATAGGCGATCGCGGACAACGCCAGCCCGAGCACCGCCATTACGGCCAGGACAGCCGGCAGCAGAACGATACCGGGAACGGGCCACAGCCGGCTCAGTGCCACCGCCACGAATCCGCCGGCCATGACCAGGTCGCCTTGCGCAAAATTGACCGCGTTCGCTGCGTTCGCCACGAGCACGAACCCGAGTGCCACCAGCGCGTAAGCGGCGGCGAGTGCCAGACCGTTGGCGAGGACCTGGAGCATGGGCGACAGCCTGTAGCTGGTGTTGCCGGCCTACGGGCCGCAATCACAAATGATCGACATCAGCCCGTCAACTAGCGCGCCAGCACGCCGTCGATATCGTCATAGCGCTTCGCGACCGTCGGCACGCGGCTCCTGCCGTCATAGCAGACGATGATGGCCGAATGCGCCATGTTGCCCTTGCCATCCGACTTGTAGGTCATGGCAAGGCCGCGGTAGGTGCCGGATGACAGGGCGGCGGTGAGTGCCGCGGGCGTGGCCGCGCCCTGGGCCGCCGCCTGGAGCGCCATCATCACGCCGTCATATTGGCCGAGCGCATAGCCGTCGGGCTCGGACTTGAACTGCTCGCGATACTGCTGCAGGAAGCGCTCCATCTCGGGCGAGCCGCCGGACACCGGCGAGGCATTCGTCTCCGCGCACACCCCGCGCAGCTCCGCCGGCTCCAGCAGGGCCGCCGTGGTCGGCTGGTGCAGGGCCGATCCGGCGACGATCGGGATGTCGAGGTTCATCGCCGCGGCCTGGCGGATGGCAAGCGCCGTCGGTCCCGCGTGAAGGTGCAGCAGCAGCACGTCTGGCTTGGCGGCGCGCACCTTGCCGAGCACCGGCGAGAGATCGCGGAGCTGCACGTCCACCGACTCTTCGTACACGATCTCGAGGCCGAGTTTCGCCGCTATTGCCTCGATCGCGGCGCGCCCGCTTTGCCCGTACTCGGTGGTCTGGGCGATCAACGCCAGGCGTTTGGCCTTCAGGATCTCGGCCGCGTACCGCACATGCGCGACTTTCGTGATCGCATCGCCCGGGAAGAAGCGGAACACATAAGGGTTGCCCTTTTCGGTGACCGAGGCCGTGCCCGACACGGTCAGCAGCGGGACCTTGTGCTCGAGGGCGATCGGCAGCATCGCCAGGACCTGCGTGCCCAGCATTGATGCGACGATGGCGGTCGGCGCATCGCGGCCAAGCGCCCGCTCGAGCGCATTGACCGCCACGTCGGGTGCCGTGCCGGTATCGGCAACGTCGGCACGGACGTTGAGGCCCGCCGGCGCATTGCGGATCGCGAGCATGGCGCCGTTCCGTTGGCTGGTCCCCTCGAGCGACAGAAAGCCGGTGATGGGCACCAGCACCGGGATGCTGACCTCCGCGGCCGCGAGCGGCGTGGCCATGCCCAACGCGGCCAACGCCGCACAAAAGATGACGGCTCGCATCGCGGTCTCCTACGCCTTGCCCAGCGCCTTGAGGATGAGTTCGGGGGTGGCCGGCTGCGCCGCCACGCGCGCATTGAACGGCGCCAAGGCGTCGTTGATCGCGTTCATCACGGCTGCCGGCGCTCCGGCGGTCCCGGCTTCGCCCGCGCCCTTGGCCCCGAGCTCCGAGGAGCGCGTGGGGGTCACGACGTGCCCCACATGGATATCGGGCATCTCCCCCGCCATCGGGACCAGATAGTCGGCGAGGTTGGCGTTCCGGAGCTGGCCTTGCGCGTCGTAGACGCAGTGTTCGAACAGTGCTGCACCGATCCCTTGCACGACCCCGCCGCGGATCTGCTCGTCCACCAGCTGCGGGTTGATCAAGGTGCCGCAATCCTCGACGCACCAATGATCCAGCAGCCTGACGAATCCCGTGTCGATGTCGACCTCGAGCCACGACGCCTGCATGCCGTTCGTGAATACGAACGCGTAGTCCTTCTGCACGTAGTGGCGCGTCACCATGAATTCGGGCTGCAGGTCCTTCGGCAGGGTGTCGGGGCGGAAATACACCACCCGCCCGACTTCCGCGAGCGGGATCCGCTCGGTGCCGGTGCCCGCGTCCACGATCTTGCCGTCGCGGATATCGAGCGTGCCGGGCTCGGCCTGCAGCATCACGCCGGCCACGCCCAAGATGTTCGCGCGCAGCGACTTGCCGGCCTGGAGCGTCGCCTCGCCGCCGATACCGGCGCCGCGGGAGGCCCAGGTGCCCCCGCCATAGGGTGTGATTTCGGTGTCGCCCGTGACCACCCGGATGCGGTCGAGCGGCACGCCGATTGCGGTCGCCGCCACCTGTGCGACCATGGCCTCTGTTCCCTGGCCCTGCTCGGTGACGCCGATCGCGCACGTGACGGTGCCGTTCGGATCGAGGCGCATCGTGCAGCCGTCCTGTGCCGAGATCCGGGCGCCGCCGACGCCGTAGAACGCGGCCGACGGGTTGGTCACTTCGATGAAGCTCGCAAGGCCGATGCCGCGGTGGACGCCGCGCTCGCGCAGGCGCGCCTGCTCGGCCCGCAAGCCCTTGTAGTCCATCAACGCCAGCAGCTTGTCGACCGTGGCGTGATGCGAAAGGGATTCGAAGACGAGCCCCGGCGGCGCCGTGTACGGATAGGAATCGTCCGCGATCAGGTTCTTGCGGCGGAACTCGGCCGGATCCATGGCCAGACGCTTCGCCGCCAGGTCGACCAGGCCTTCGGTCACGGCACAGGCGATCGGATGACCGACCGCCCGATACTGGCACATGACGTTCTTGTTCTGGAACACCACGCGGGCGCGCGCCTTGTAGCTTTTGTGCTTATAGGGACCACCGACCAGGTTCACGACCTGGTTGGCCTCGATGCCGCTCGTCCGTGGGTACACCGAATATGGCCCGATGCCGGTGAGGTCGTCGATCTCGAACGCCTGGATCTCGCCCGCGCGCGTCACCGCGATACGCCCCTTGATCGCGTGATCGCGGGCGTGGATGTCGGTCACGAACGATTCGAAACGGTCGGCGACGAACTTGACCGGCCGACGCAGCATGACTGCCAGGGCCGCGGTCGCCACCTCGTCAGGATACGTGTGGACCTTGATGCCGAACGCGCCGCCGACGTCGCGGCAGATGACCCGCACGTTGGTCTCGGGCAGGCCCAGATGCTTGGCGAAAATGCCCTGCATCATGTGCGGGGCCTGCGTCGACTGGTAGATCGTGAGCTGGTTCTCGGCCGGATTGTAGTCGGCGAGGATCGACCGCGGCTCCAGGGTCACGCCGGTATGCCGGCCGATGACGAATGTCTCCTCGACCACGATTTCGGCGGCCGCGAACACGGACTCGGGTTCGCCGACCGACAGCTCGCGCTGAAATGCGATATTGTCGCCGAGCGAGGGATGTATGACTTGGCATCCCGGCGTAGCCGCCGCGGCGGCGTCGGTCACGGGTGGCAGCTCCTCCCACTCGATCCGCAGCAGCGGCAGCGCATCCTCGGCTTGCGCGCGGGTGTGGGCGACCACCGCACACACCGCCTCCCCCTGCCAGCAGGCGCGGTCGACGGCGATCGGATGTTGCGGAGCAGACTTCATGCCCTTGAGGTGCGACAGCACGCCGACCCACGGCGTGCAGACCCCGGCCATCTCGGGCCCCGTGACCACCCGGATGACGCCGGGCGATTGCGCCGCCGCCGCGGTGTCGATGGCCATGATCCGCGCATGCGCATACGGGCTGCGCAGGAACGCGACATGGGCGAGTCGCGGCAGCTTGATGTCGTCGACATACTGGCCGCGCCCTTCGGCGAGGCGGCGCGCATTGGGCCGCGGCACCGTGCGCCCGATATAGGAATTCGGCCGGTCGAAGGCGGACATCCCGCTTTTCATGATGCTCCGTCCCGCCGGCCCGTCCGCGCGCGGGCGACCGTCTCCACCGCATCGACGATCGCGTGATAGCCGGTGCAGCGGCAGTAATTGCCCGACAGGAAATCGCGGATCTGGGCGCGCGTCGCGTGGGGATTCCGCTTCAGCAGCTCGGCGGCGGTAATCAGCATGGCCGGCGTACAATAGCCGCACTGCAGCGCGTTGCGCTCCACGAAGCTTTTCTGAAGATCGGCGACCTCGCCGCTGTCGGTGAGGCCCTCGATCGTTTCTACACGCGCGCCGTCCGCCTGCACGGCGAACATCAGGCACCCGCGCACGATCTGGCCGTCGACTCGGATCGTGCACGCGCCGCACACGCCATGTTCGCAGCCGACATGCGTGCCGGTGAGCTCCAGCTCGACGCGCAGGAAGTCGGCGAGGTGCTGGCGCGGCTCGACCCGCCGCGAGATGCGCTCGCCGTTGACGGTCAGCGTGATCTCGACCGTGGCGTCCACCTCAGGCCTCCACCATGCCGGTCAGGGTGCGGCTCAGCAGAACGCGCGCGAGGTGCAGCTTCGTGCGGCCGGAGCCGTTGAGGTCGTCGGGCGGATCGAGGTCGTCGTCGAGCGCTTCGGCGGCGAGCGCCAGTGCGGTCGCCGACACGTGCTGTCCCTCGAGCTCGCGGGCCGCCTGTACCGCCAGGACGGGCTTGCTGCCCACGCCGAAGAACGCCAGCCGGAGGTCGGAGAGCCGGTCTCCTTCAGTCTTGGCATGAGCCGCCAATCCGACGAGCGCGTAATCGCCATGACGGCGCGCAAGCTCGGCGAGACGGGACCGATAGCCCGGCGGCTGTGCCGGAAACTCGACGGCCGTGATCAGCTCGCCCGCGCCCAGATCCGTCTCGTAAAGACCCTTGAAGAAATTGCGCGCCCTCACCCGGCGCGCGCCTTGCCGGCTTGCGATCACGATCTGGGCATCGAGCGCGACCGCACAGGCGGGCAGCTCCGCCGCCGGGTCGGCAAAGGCCAGGCTGCCGCCGATCGTGCCGCGGGTACGGATGGCCGGATGGCCGATTTGCGGCATGGCCTGCGCGACCATGGGCAGCTTGGCCGCGATTTCGATCGAATGCTCGATCTCGCAATGTCGCGTCATGGCGCCGATGCGCACCATACCGGCGTCCGCGGTGATGCCGGCGAGGCCGGGCACGCGGTTCAGGTCGATCAACAGCGACGGGGTCGAAAGACGGAATGCCAAAGTCGGCACCAGGCTCTGACCCCCGGCGAGCAGCTTCGCCTCCTCGCCCGTCCGGCCGAGGAGATCGAACACGTCGTCCAGGCTCGACGGCCTCGCATAGGCGAACGGCGCCGGCTTCAAAGCCCCTCCCCGTTGGTGCGGCTCGCGGCGTAGCCGCGTCTGCGCAATGTAGCGGCCGGGGCAGGGCGATCAACGGGAAAGATGGCCAGCACCCCCGGCGCTCCGTCCGTTGCATTTAGTTGCATCTGCAAGTATTATCTTCATCTAGGCGCGGCGCCCGCGCCCATCGATAATGTGCCCGGCCCCTGCGGGTCATGATTTGGGAGGCCTCCATGGATTTCGGCTATTTCACGCTGAGCGACAATCACTACGAGAACAACACTCGCAACGCGAACCAGTTCGTGGCCGACATCCTCGATGAGGCGGTATATGCCGACGAGCTCGGCTATCACTCCGCCTGGATCGGCGAGCATCACTTCAACTCGCTCGGCGTGCTGTCCTGCCCCGATCTCGTGCTGGCGAACGCGGCGGCGCGCACCAAGCGCATCCGGCTGGCGCCGGCGGTCACCGTGCTGCCCCTGCACCACCCGATCCGCGTGGCCGAGCAATGGGCGACCCTCGACCTCCTGAGCAACGGGCGCGTCGACTGGGCGGCCGGGCGCGGCTACGACCGCCGCGAATACGAGCCGTTCAAGGTCAATTTCGACGACAACCAGGGCATCTTCGAGGAAGGCATGGAGCTTGTCCGCCGGCTGTGGTCCGCCGGCGGCGAGCGCATCACGCACAACGGCAAGCACTATCAGTTCGCCGACGTGCGCATCACCCCGCAGCCCGTGCAGAAGCCGATCCCGACCTATGTCGCGTCGTTCTCGAAGCCGTCCATCGAGCTCGCGGCTCGCCTCGGCTGCGGGCTCATCGTCGCCCCGTTCGCCGCCGCGATGAGCTTCGGCGGCCTCAAGCAGGTCTCGGACCTGTATCACGAGACTTGCGCCAAACACGGCACCAAGCCGCAGCGCCTGATGTGCAGCTACTTCACGCACTTCTTCGACAACAAGGAGCAGGAGGCGGCGCAGCGCGCGCGCCAGATCCGCTACTACAAGGAATGCGTGATCCCCGCCCTGCCGGGCGATCCGAAAACGGCGCCGCCGACCTACCGGTATTTCGTCGACATGGTCGCGCGCCTGGGCAAGGTGCGGCCGGAAGACCTGACCGAAAACTCGGTGCTGCTGGGATCGGCGCAGCAGATCACCGACACGCTCAAGAAGGTCGAGGCCGCGGGCTTCGACGAGGTGATCCTCTACTTCAACGTCGGCCTCAAGCCGCACGGCCAGGTGAAGGACGAAATGGCCCGCTTCATGGCCGAGGTCCAGCCGGCGTTCCGGGGCTCGCGCAAGGGCTGAGACGCCGGTCAGGCAGCGGCTTTCCGGCCTTCGTAGAGGTCGCGCCCCAGAGCGAGCGCCCGGAGCTTGCCGTCCGCGATGTTGCGCTTGAGCATCCACAGCCCGCAATCGGGATGGATGTACTTGATGCGGCCCGCCCCGAGCACGGACGCCGCCCGCTCGAGCGAACGGGCGATCGCGTCTGCGGTCTCGATCTCGGTCGATTTCACGTCGACCACGCCGATGCCAAGCCCGATCTCGGGGTGGATATCGCGGAATGCCGTCAGCTCCTCGGCAGGCCGATGCGCCACTTCCATGATGATGTGGTCGACATGAAGAGCGTTCAGGTAGTCGATCAACTGCCGCCACGTCCCCTTGCGGTGTGACTGGCCGCCGTAATTGCCGAAGCACAGATGCACGGCGGGGATGCTCTTGACCGCGTCGAGCACGCGGTTGAGGGCCGCTGCCGCCCACGGCCATTCGTCGGCACTGCCGGGCAGGTTGGCCTCGTCGAGCTGCACCACATCCGCATCCAGGTGCTTCACCTGTTCCGCCAGCACGTCCGCGATCGCCATCGCGAGATCCGGCAGCTTGCGATAGTGCTTGTCGAGCAGGGTCTTCGCCAGCATGTGCGGCCCTGTCAGCGCGAACTTGAACGGGCGCGTGGTGAGCCGCCGGGCCCGCGCGCAAGCCTCCGGCAGATCGAGCGTGCCGGCGCCGATCGGCCCGTCGACGACCCCCGGCGGACGGCTGCGGAACGCCATATCGCGTTGCGCCCGGTAGGCGATCAGCTCGTCGAACGTGAGCCG
>Ga0335071_10005695_pt1 | contig 12920 bp, 6 predicted proteins | sample Lox_Sample_15_FD_206724 | JGI IMG/M metagenome (GOLD analysis project Ga0335071, IMG submission 206724) | Soil microbial communities from Loxahatchee National Wildlife Refuge, Florida, United States - Lox_Sample_1.5 | ecosystem: Environmental > Terrestrial > Soil > Wetlands | place: USA: Florida...
GTCGCCGCTGGTCTTGGTCTCGGTGGCGCACACCAGCAGCGCATTGCCGAGCTCCGGGTAGTCGGCCGAGGCGTCGTAGCCGCCGGCGATGCCGCGGCGCGCGAGCTCATCGAGCACCGGGCCGACCGGTCGCTCGAGCTGCAGCAGCGCTTCGTGGAAGCGCGGCGTCGCGAAGGCCTGCCGCACGCCCTTGATCTTGGTCAGCTCCGCGACCAGCTCCGCGGTGCGCGCCATCGATGCGGCGGCGACGCGCTCGAGCCCCTCGGGGCCGACGATCGCGAGGTAGACGGTAGCCGCGCTCATCAGCAGGCCCTGGTTGGTGCAGATGTTCGAGGTCGCCTTGCCGCGGCGGATGTGCTGCTCGCGCGCCTGCAGCGTCAGCGTGAATCCGGGCCGGCCGTCGAGATCCAGCGTACGGCCGACGATCCGGCCCGGCATCTGCCGCACGTGCTCCATGCGGGTCGTCATGAAGCCGAAGTACGGGCCGCCGGCCGCGAGCGGCACGCCGAGCGGCTGGCCCTCGCCGACGACGATGTCGACGCCGTGTTCGCCCCACTCGCCGGGCGGCTTGAGGAGCGCCAGCGAGGTCGGGTTGACGACCGCGATCGCGAGCGCGCCCTGCCTGTGGGCCCAGTCCGTGAGCCGGTCGACCTCCTCCAGGGTGCCGAAGAAGTTCGGCTGCTGGATGACGAGCGCGGTGATGTCCTCGCCGGCATGGCGCGCCACCGCGTCGAACGCGGTCTGGCCGGTCGCCGGGTCGAAGCCGACCTCCTCGAAGCGCAGGTTCTGGTTGCCCGCGATCGCCTGCGCGCACTTGCGGTAGGTCGGGTGGACCGCGCGCGGCATCAGGATGCGCAGCGACTTCGAGCGGCGGTTGGCCCGCACCGCCATCAGGCACGCCTCGGCGAGGCCGGAGGCGCCGTCGTACAGCGACGCGTTCGAGACCTCCATGCCGGTGAGGCTCGCGATCATCGTCTGGTATTCGTAGATGGTCTGCAGCGTGCCCTGGCTCGCCTCCGCCTGGTACGGCGTGTAGGCCGAGTAGATCTCGCCGCGCGTCACGATCGCCCAGACCGCCGCCGGGATGTGGTGCTCGTAGGCGCCGGCGCCGATGAAGCTGAGCGGCCGGCCGTCGCGCGCCGCGCGCTCCGACATCAGGCGGCCGATCTCCATCTCGGAGGCCGCCGGCGGGATGCCGGTCAGCGGCGCGGCGCGCAGCGCCGGCGGGATCTCGTCGAACAGGTCCTCGATGCTGGCGACGCCGATCGTCGCGAGCATCTGCCGGACGTCGTCGTCGGTGTGCGGAATGAAGGCCATGGTCTCTCCAGGTGGACGCGTCGCGGCGCGGGCTGACGCTACTCGGCGGACTCGGCCAGGAACCGGCCGTAGGCACCGGCGTCGAGCAGCGCGTCGAGCTCCTTCCCGTCGGCCGGCTTGAGCTTCCACAGCCAGCCCTCGCCGTAGGGGTCGGTGTTGATCTTCTCGGGTGCGTCCGCCAGGCCGCCGTTGCCCTCGAGGATCGTGCCGGCCAGCGGCGCATAGACGTCCGAGGCGGCCTTGACCGACTCGACCACCGCGCAGGCCTCGCCGGTCGCGACCGTGCGGCCGGCCTCCGGCGTCTCGGCGAACACGAGGTCGCCGAGCGCGTGCTGCGCGTGATCAGTGATGCCGACGGTCAGCGTGCCGTCCGGGTTGCGGCGGACCCACTCGTGGGACTTCGTGTAGCGCAGTTCGGCCGGGATGTTTTCGCTCATGGTCGCAGGTCCTCGCCGGGGTGTCGTTGACTGAAGCCGGTAGTGGTCGGTGCGCCGCGCTCAGAGCGCGATCTGCGCGCGGCCGTGGCGCACGAAGGGCGGGCGCACCACGCGCGCCCTGAGGCGCTTGCCGCGGATCTCGACCTCGACGCCGGCGCCGGTGGCCGCCGGCACCCGCGCGAGCGCGATCGAGCGCTCGAGCGTCGGTGAATAGCTGCCGCTCGTCGTCTCGCCCTCGCCCGCGGCGCCGGCGTGCACCTTCTGGTGGCTGCGCAGGATGCCCTTGTCCTCGAGCAGCAGGCCGACGAGCTTGCGCGGCACGCCGGCGGCGCGTTGCGCCTCGAGCGCGGCCCGGCCGACGAAGTCGCGGCCGGCGCCGAAGGCGACCGTCCAGGCGAGGCCGGACTCGAGCGGCGTCGTGGTCGCGTCCATGTCGTTGCCGTAGAGATTCATGCCGGCCTCGAGCCGCAGCGTGTCGCGTGCGCCAAGCCCGCAGGGCCGCACGCCGGCGCCGAGCAACCGGTCCCAGAGCGCCACCGCGTGCTCCGCGGGCAGCATGATCTCGAAGCCGTCCTCGCCGGTGTAGCCGGTGCGGGCCACGAACACGTTGCCGTCGAGGATCGAGAGCGGGCCGCCGAAGAACGGCCCGAGCGCCAGCGCGCGCGCCTCGTCGGCGGCCGGCAGGAGACCCGCGGCCCGGGCGCGCGCGTTCGGTCCCTGCACCGCGATCATCGCGAGGTCGCCGCGCGGGCGCAGCGCAACGCCGAGCGGGCCCGCCTGCCGGCCGATCCAGGCGAGGTCGCTGTCGGCGGTGCCGGCATTGACGACCAGCCGGTACCGGCCGGGCTCCAGGAAGTACACGATCAGGTCGTCGATGACGCCGCCGGCCTCGTTCAGCATGCAGCTGTAGAGCGCCTTGCCGCGCTCGCTCAGCCGCGCGACGTCGTTGGCCAGCAGCCGGCGCAGGAATTCCTCGGCGCGCGGACCCTCGATGTCGACTGCCCGCATGTGCGAGACGTCGAACATCCCGGCGTCGCGGCGCACCGCGTGGTGCTCCTCGAGCTGCGAGCCGTACTGCAGCGGCATGTCCCAGCCGCCGAAATCGACGAGCCGCGCGCCAAGCTCGACGTGCCGGGCGTGCAACGGTGTCTGCTGGGTCATCAGGGTCTCCGCTTCGGACGCTTCCGGCGGACTGCCACCCCATAAAAAAGGGCGACAGGCCACCGCCTGTCGCCCCTCTGTCCTGTGACCTGAGAGATCAAGCGCCGCTCGTGCTGCGCCGCACCCCTTCGGTGGGCCGGGCGCCTGCGCGCCGGCCGCTCTCCAGAGCTCGCGAGATCCTGCCGTACTGGTGCCTGAGCGTTTCCGGGCGGGTTGCGCCTTCGGCGCCGCGGTGCCGCGACGGGCCATCGCCCGCCCCGGGGTGCCACGGTCTCTCCGGACAGATCTTGTCGCGAAGCGCCCATCATAGCGGGGCGCGGGGCCGGCGCCCAACATTAATTGTCGGCGCCCGCCGGCGCCGGCAATATTCCGCCACCGCCGCACTCGAACCGGAGTCCCCATGGTCCGCCGCCTGCTCGTCGCGCTCGCCCTCCTCCTGCCGCTCGGCACGGGCCCCGCGTGCGCCGCGCCGGCGCCGGTCACCGCGCTGCACCAACTGTTCGACCGCGCCTGGGAGCAGGACCTCGTCGACAACCCGCTGGCCGCGACCTACTACGGCGAGACGCGCTTCAACGACCGCTGGCCGGACCTGACGCGCGCGAGCCTCGAGCGCTCGCACGGCCACGACCTCGAGGTGCTCGGCGAGCTGCGCAGGATCCGGCGCTCGGCACTGGTGCCGGCCGAGCAGCTGAGCTACGACCTGTTTGAGCGCGAGTACGAGGAGCGCAATGCCGAGTGGCCGTTCCACACCGAGGCCTACGGCATCAGCGCCTCGGGCGGCGTGCAGACGCTGAGCGAGCTCACCGAGATCATGCCCTTCGAGACGGTCGCCGACTACGAGGCCTGGCTGAAGCGCCTCGGCTCGCTGCCGCAGTTCCTCGACCAGACTGCGGCGCTGCTGCGCGACTCGGCCCGCGACCGGCGCACGCAGCCGCGCGTGCTGATGGAGCGCGTCGTGCCGCAGCTGGCGCAGCAGCTGGTCGCCACGCCGGAGGACAGCCCCTTCTACCAGCCGTTCCGCCGCTTTCCCGAGCGGATCCCGGCGGCCGAGCGCGAGCGGCTCGCCGCCGCGGCGCGCGCCGCGATCGCGGGCGGCGTGCTGCCGGCCTACCAGCGCTTCGACCGTTTCTTCCGCGAAGAGTACCTGCCCGCCTGCCGCGACAGCGTCGGCATCTGGGACACGCCGGACGGTGACGCCTATTACCGCAACCGGATCCGGTATCACACGACCACCCGCCTCGGCGCCGACGAGATCCACGCGATCGGCCTGCGGGAAGTCGCGCGCAACCGCGCCGAGATGCAGAAGGTCATGGACGAGGTCGGGTTCAAGGGCACGCTGCAGGAGTTCTTCCAGAAGCTGCGCACCGACCCGCAGTTCTACTACGCAACGCCGGACGAGCTGTACCGCGCCTACATCGTGACCGCCAAGCAGATCGAGCCGGAGCTGCCGAAGCTGTTCGGCCACCTCTACCGCACGCCGTTCGGCGTGCGGCCGATCCCGGCGATCTCGGCGCCGAACACGACCACCGCCTACTACAGCGGTCCGTCGGCCGACGGCCGCCGTGCCGGCTACTTCTACGTCAACCTGTACCGGCCCGAGGTGCGGCCGAAGTACGAGATCGAGGTGCTGACCTCGCACGAGTCGGTTCCGGGCCACCACCTGCAGATCGCGATCGCGCAGGAGCTCGGCGAGTTGCCGAAGTTCCGCCGCCTCGGCGGCTACACCGCGTTCGTCGAGGGTTGGGGCCTGTACTCGGAGCGGCTCGGCTACGACCTCGGGCTCTACAAGGATCCCTACTCCCGCTTCGGACAGCTGACCTACGACATGTGGCGCGCGGTGCGCCTCGTGGTCGACACCGGCATCCACGCCAAGCACTGGTCGCGCCAGCAGGCGATCGACTACTTCAAGGACAACGCCGCCAAGACCGAGACCGACATCGTCAACGAGATCGACCGCTACATCGGCTGGCCGGGGCAGGCGCTCGCGTACAAGATCGGCCAGCTGAAGCTCCTGGAGCTGCGCGCCGAGGCCGAGCGGACCCTGGGCGCGGGCTTCGACATCCGCGCGTTCCACGACGCGGTGCTTGCGAACGGCGCCGTGCCTCTTGAGGTGCTCGAGCGGAAGGTGCACGAATGGATCGCCGCGCAGCCGCGCGCCGGCGCCCGCTGAATTCCCCGCGCAGCGGCGCTGAATGCACGTTCAAGGTTGTTGCGCAGCGTCCACAGCTGCGGCGGCGTCGCGATGGGGCCGGCGCAGCCCTTTGTTTTGCCGGATGATGACGGAGCCGGAGGCGGATTCTTGCTTCCGCGACGTCGTTGCGACAAACTTGAATCGAGCGCTGCCGGAGGCGGCATTGACCGCGCATTCAACGAATGCCGCGCAGCCGCCCGGCGTCGTCCGAAGCAATAATTCAATCCAGGGGGAGTTGCCATGCCGATCCGCAGGCCGGCCCGTCCGGCGATGAAGCCGAAGCTCTCGTACGCCATCGCCGCGATTCTCGGCGGCGTGTCGGCGGGATCGCCCGCGGTCGCGGCACCGCCGGCCAGCGACGCCTCATCGGACTCCCTCGGGGAAATCATCGTCACGGCGCAGCGTCGCTCGGAGAGCATGCAGACCGTGCCGATCTCGATGCAGGCCTTCACCGAGACGGCGCTCGCCGAACTCAACATCGGCACCTTCGACGACTACATCAAGTACCTGCCGAACGTCACGAGCGCCAACAACGGCCCGGGCCAGAACGAGATCTTCATGCGCGGCCTGAGCGCCGGCTCGCAGCCGAGCCAGGGCAGCGGCTCGACCGCCGCGTTCCCGAACGTCGCGATCTACCTCGACAACCAGTCGGGACAGCTGCCGGGCCGCAACCTCGACATCTACGCGGCCGACCTCAACCGCATCGAGGTGCTGGAGGGGCCGCAGGGCACGCTGTTCGGGTCCGGCGCCGAGGCCGGCGTGATCCGCTACATCACCAACGAGCCGAAGCTCAACGTGACCGAGGGCAGCGCCAACGCCGGCTACGGCGTCACCGCGCACGGCGACCCGAACTCGAGTCTGACCGGCGTGCTCAACCTGCCGCTGATCACCGACAAGATGGCCGTGCGCGGCGTGTTCTTCACCGACCATCGCGGCGGCTACATCGACAACGTGCCGGCGACCTTCACGCGCAAGAACACCGACATCGGCATCCACTACGCGAACTACCCGGCCGATGCGCTGGGGAACTGCCCCGACGGACTGCCGAACAACGGCTTCTGCGTGCCGCCCGGCAGCCCGACGGTCAACAACTACGGCATCGCCAAGCGCGCCATCAACCCGACCACCTACAACGGGCTGCGGGTCGAGCTGCTCTACAAGTTCAGCGACGACTGGGACCTGTTGCTGACGCAGATGTACCAGAACCTGAACACCGACGGCGTCTTCTACCAGACGCCGACCGGCTCTGACGGGCAGGCGCTGAACCCGCTCGAGGTCACGCTCTTCAACCCGTCCTACAACAAGGACCGCTTCACGAACACCGCCTGGACGCTGAACGGCAAGATCGGCGCGCTCAGGGCCGTCTACACCGGCGGCTACCTGGTGCGCAAGGTCGAGCAGGTCAACGACTACACGAACTACGCGCGCGGCGTGTACGCCGACTACTACCAGTGCTACGGCCCGACCGGCGGCCCGCTCAACTACCCCTCGACCTGCTACTCGCCGAGCGCGATCTGGCGCTCGGTCGAGCGCAACGAGCACCTGCAGCACGAGATCCGCCTGACCACGCCCGACGACTGGCGCCTGCGCGGCATCGTCGGCCTGTACTACGAGGACAACAAGCTCTACGACCAGAGCGACTGGCGCTACAAGACCGTGCCGCCGTGCACCACGGACGGCACGCCGGGCACGGACCCGGGCAACACCGGCTGCTTCACGCAGATCGGCACGGTGGCGGGCACGACGGTCGTCAATCCCGGGATCCGCGACCCCAACAGCTCCTTCTATCAGGACGACGTGCGCGAGACGAAGCAGACGGCCTTCTTCATGTCGGTGGACTTCGACCTGATCCCGAAGGTGCTGACCGCGACCGTCGGCACGCGCCACTTCAAGTTCGAGAACTCGTTCAAGGGCGCGGTCAACGGCAGCTTCTACTGCTACGAGCAGGGCTCGACGCCGAGCGTCACCTGGCCGAACGGCTGCCAGGGCAGCACGGCCTACAACCTCGACGCGGCAGGCCTCAGCGACACCGAGTCCGGCTGGAAGAGCCGCGCCAACCTGACCTGGCACATCACGCCGGACATCATGGTGTACAGCACCTGGTCGCAGGGCTTCCGCCCGGGCGGCTTCAACCAGAACGGCGGCAGCCTGCACATCTACGGGCCCGACCTGTACACCGCGGCGAACGCGCCGAACCCGGGCCTGATCGGCACCGCGATCCCGCAGTACGTGCTGCCGAAGGCCTACCACTCGGACGACCTGACGAACTTCGAGGTCGGCTGGAAGACGGAGTTCTGGAACCACCGGCTGCAGTGGAACTTCGCCGGCTACCGCGAGACCTGGGACAACGTCCAGGTCGCGTTCTTCGATCCGGGCCTCGTCGGCAACATCTTCTACGACACCAACGGCCAGAACTTCCTGATCAAGGGCATCGAGACCTCGCTGATGTTCCGCCCGGTGCACGGGCTGACGCTGCAGTGGGCGCAGGCGTGGAACCGCAGCGAGCAGACCAACTCGCCGGCGCTGGTCGACCTCAACCCGGACAGCGTCAACTACGGCAAGGTGATCCAGTACGCCTACGACATCAACGGCCAGAACCCCGTGCCGGTCGGCAACCCGTACGGCCCGATCGGCTCGCCGAGCGCCAATGCGCCGCCAGTGCAGTGGAGCGCGCGCGCCCGCTACGAATGGATGGCCGGCGACCTGAGCACTTTCGTGCAGGCCGGCGCCGTGCACACCGGGCACTCGTACACGCAGGCCGGCGCCAATCCGACCTTCGCCGAGGCCGGCGCCATCAGCACCGGCCGCCTGCGCTTCGAGAACCCGGCGTACACGACCTACGACGCGTCGGTCGGCGTCGGCAAGGACGCCTGGACGCTGTCGCTGTTCGGCGAGAACCTCAGCAACTCGAATGCGGCGGTGTTCACGAGCACCGACCAGTTCATCATCGCGCAGACGCCGCTGCGGCCGCGCGTCATCGGCGTCTCGTTCGGCCTCAAGTTCTGAGACCCGGCCAGGGCCGGCGCGGACCGCCGCGCCGGCGCCCTCGGGTGCGGCGGCGCGGCCCCGGCCGCGCGCCGGACGGCGCCGCCGGCCGTGTATCCTCTGGCGGCCGACCACCTGACCGCGACCGCAACCGGCGCCGGAGGCTCGCTTGGCTGAACGCTCCCTGCTCGAGAAGCGCTCGATCGACTACGTGCCGCTGGCCGAGCGTCACGGCAAGGTCTGGCACTTGTGGCCGACCTGGTTCATGGGCGACGCCCACCTGGCGACGGTCGCGACCGGCTTCGTCGGCGTCGCGATGGGCGGCAATCTCGCCTGGATGGCGATCGCGGTGACGATCGGCAGCGCCTTCGGCACCTTCTTCATGGCCTTCCATTCGACGCAGGGCCCGCAGCTCGGCCTGCCGCAGATGATCCAGTCGCGGCCGCAGTTCGGCTACGTCGGCGCGCTGCTGGTCTGGGGCGTCGCGCTCGTCACCTACGTCGGCTTCAACGCCTTCAACCAGGTGCTCGCCGCCGACACGCTCGAGACGCTGTACCGGACCGACCCGCGCTTCACGATGCCGGCGGTCGGCGTGATCGCCGCGGTGCTGGCGATCTTCGGCTACGACTGGATCCACCGCGCGCAGCAGGTGCTGACCGCGATCCTGCTCAGCGGCCTGACGATCATGACGGTCGCGGTCGCGACGGTGCACTTCCCGGCGGCACAGCTCGACCTCGGCGACTTCCGGCTGGTGCCGTTCCTGACGCAGCTGTTCGCGGCCGCGGCCTACCAGATCTCGTGGTCCATCTACGTCTCCGACTACTCGCGCTACCTGCCGCGCGACGTCGGCGTCGCCGCCTCGTTCTGGTGGACCTACCTCGGCGCCTTCATCGGCGGCACGTGGACGATGCTGGTCGGCACCGTGGCCGGGGCCATGTTCCCGAAGCTCGAGCTGACGCCGGCGCTCAAGGCCGCCGCCGACGCGATGCTGCCGGGCTCCGGCCAGCCGCTGCTGATCACCTCGCTGCTCGGCCTCGTGACCATCACGACGCTGAACTTCTACGGCGCCTCGCTGACGCTGCTCAGCGTCGCTGACTCGCTGAGGCCGATCCGCGCGACGCTCGCCAAGCGCATCGTGACGATCGTGGCCTGCCTGGTGGTCGCGTGCGTGATCGCGCTCACCGCCTCGCGCGACTTCGCGCACGAGTTCGGCGAGTTCCTCTCGATCCTGCTCTACCTGTTCACGCCGTGGACCGCGATCAACCTGGTGGACTTCTACTACGTGCGCCGCGGCCATTACTCGGTGCGCGAGATCTTCAACCCGCGCGGCCTGTACGGCCGCTGGAACTGGCGCGGGCTGACCGCGTACGCGGTCGGCTTCGTGTCGATGATCCCGTTCTTCAGCACCGGCATCTACACCGGGCCGGTCGCGCAGCGGCTCGGCGGCGCGGACCTGGCGATGCTGATCGGCCTGCCGGTCTCGACGATCGTCTACGTGCTGGCCTGCCGCTCGCTGGACATAGAGTCCGAGGTCCGGCGGGCCGCCGCGGCCGATGTCGGCCTCGAGGTCGGGAGCTGAGGGCGGCGCGCCCCGTCAGCGCTGGCTGCTCTGCCAGTTCGGCGCCTCGTAGTACGGCGCGTCCGATGGCGGCAGCAGCGTGCCGAGGATGTGGTCGGCGGCCTTTTCGGCCAGCATGATCGTCGGCGCGTTGAGGTTGCCGTTGGTGATCGACGGCATGATCGACGAGTCGACCACCCGCAGCGCCTCGAGCCCGTAGACGCGGGTCTCGGGATCGACGACGGCCAGCGGGTCGTCCGGCGCGCCCATCTTGCATGAGCACGACGGGTGCAGCGCGCTCTCCACCTTGTCGCGAATGAACGCGTCGATCGCGGCGTCCGACTGCACCTCGGCGCCGGGCGAGATCTCCCGGCCGCGAAAGCGGTCGAAGGCCGGCTGCGCGAACAGCTCGCGCGTCAGGCGCACCGCGGCGCGGAACTCGACCCAGTCGTCGGGGTGGCTCATGTAGTTGAACAGGATCCGCGGCTTGTCGGCCGGGTCGCGCGAGGCCAGCCGGACCCAGCCGCGGCTCTTCGAGTGCATCGGCCCGACGTGCGCCTGGAAGCCGTGCTCCTTGGCGAGCGAGGAGCCGTCGTAGCTGACCGCCATCGGCAGGAAGTGGTACTGGATGTCCGGGAAGCGCACGCCGGCCCGGCTGCGGATGAAGCCGCAGGTCTCGAAGTGATTGGTCGCCCCCAGGCCGTCCTTGAACAGGATCCAGCGCACGCCGATCGCGAGCTTGGCGAGCGGGTTCATAGCCGAGTAGAGCGTGACCGGCTGCGTGCACGCGACCTGGAAGTACACCTCGAGGTGATCCTGCAGGTTCTCGCCGACCCCCGGCAGGTCGTGCACGACCGGGATGCCGAGCGCGGCGAGCTCGGCGCCGGGGCCGACGCCGGACAGCTTCAGCAGCTGCGGCGAGCCGATCGACCCGGCCGCGACGATCACCTCGCGGCGCGCCCGGACGCTGCGCTCGGCGCCGCCCTGCCGGTAGCGGACGCCGACCGCGCGCCGCCCCTCGAACAGCACCGCGGCGGCGAGCGCACCGGTCTCGACCGCGAGGTTGCTGCGGCTGCGGACCGGCTTCAGGTAGGCGTGCGCCGCGCTCGCGCGCACGCCGCGCTCGACGGTCATGTCCATGCGGCCGAAGCCTTCCTGCTGGAAGCCGTTGACGTCCGGGGTCAGCGGATAGCCGGCCTGGCGCGCCGCCTCGAGCCAGGCCGCGTGCAGCGGGTTCGCGACCGTGCCGTAGCTCGTGCCGAGCGGCCCGTCGCCGCCGCGGTAGCGGTCGCCGCCCTCGGCGCGTCGCTCCGCGCGGCGAAAGTACGGCAGCACGTGCCGGTAGCCCCAGCCCTTCGCGCCCTCTGCCTCCCAGCGCTCGTAGTCGAGGGCGTTGCCGCGGATGTAGACGAGCCCGTTGATCGACGACGAGCCGCCGAGCACCTTGCCGCGCGGCGTGTGCATGCGCCGGCCGCCGAGCCCGGGCTCGGGCTCGGTGTGGTAGAACCAGTTGTAGCGCGCGCGGTTCATCGGAATCGCGAGCGCGGACGGCATCTGGATGAAGATCGAGCGGTCCGAGCCGCCGTACTCGAGCAGCAGCACCGTGTGGCGGCGGTCGGCGCTGAGGCGGTTCGCGAGCACGCAGCCGGCCGAGCCCGCGCCGACGATCACGTAGTCGAAGCTGTTGTCGTCCACGGCGCCCTTCCGGTCAGTACGGAGCCTCGACGTCGCCGGTCGCGACGTAGACGCTCTTCAGCTGCGTGTAGTGCTCGATCGCGGCGCGGCCGTTCTCGCGGCCGAGCCCGGAGCGCTTGTAGCCGCCGAACGGCAGCTCGATCGGCGTGACGTTGTAGTGGTTGATCCAGCACGTGCCGGCCTCAAGCCGCGCGATGACGCGGTGGGCGCGGTTGAGGTCGTTGGTGAACACGCCCGCGGCGAGACCGAACTCGGTCGCGTTGGCACGCGCCACCACCTCGTCCTCGTCCTCGAACTCGAGTACCGTCATGACCGGCCCGAAGATCTCCTCGCGCACCACCGCCATGTCGTCGTGGCAGCCGTCGAACACGGTCGGCTCGACGAAGAAGCCGTTCGCGAGGTCGCCGCTCGTGACCCGCCGGCCGCCGACCAGCACGCGCGCGCCCTCGCTGCGGCCGCGCGCGATGTAGCCGAGCACCTTCTCCATGTGCGCCTCGGAGATCAGCGCGCCGACCTGGGTCGCCGGGTCCATCGGGTCGCCGACCCGCATCGCGGCGACGCGAGCCCGCAGGCGCTCGAGGAAGGCCGCCTTGACGCGGCGGTGGACGAACACGCGCGTGCCGTTGGAGCACACCTCGCCGGCCGAGTAGAAGTTCGCGAGCAGCGCGCCGCCGACCGCGTTGTCGAGCCTGGCGTCGTCGAACACGATCAGCGGCGACTTGCCGCCGAGCTCGAGCGTGACGTACTTGAGCGTGCCGGAGGCATCGCTCATCACCGCCTTGCCGGTGCCGACCTCGCCGGTCAGCGACACCTTGCGGATGCCCGGGTGGCGCGTCAGCAGGCGGCCGGTGTCGGCGAAGCCCTGCAGCACCTGGAACAGGCCCGGTGGCAGGCCGGCCTGGTCGTAGACCTTGGCGAGCTCGACCGCCGTCAGCGGCGTCAGCTCCGCCGGCTTGAACAGCATCGCGTTGCCGCAGGCGAGCGCCGGCGCCGATTTCCAGCAGGCGATCTGCAGCGGGTAGTTCCAGGCGCCGATGCCGGCCACGACGCCGAGCGGCTCGCGGCGTGTGTAGCCGAAGGCGGCCGGCCCGAGGTCGAGGTGCTCGCCGGCGATCGTCGCCGCGACGCCGGCGTAGTACTCGAGGCAGTCGGCGCCCGACGCTACGTCGACGACGCTGGTTTCCTGGATCGGCTTGCCGGTGTCGCGCGTCTCGAGCTCGGCGAGCTCGCGGTTGCGGGCGCGCAGCAGGTCGGCGGCGCGCCTGAGGATGCGGCCGCGCTCGGCGCCGCTCAGCGCCGCCCAGCGGCGCTGCGCGGCCGCGGCGGTCGCGACCGCGGCCTCGACCTCGGCCGGGCCGTCGACGCGGATCTCGGCCCGCGTCGCTCCGCTCGCCGGGTTGATGCTGCGCACGTCGCCCGGTCGCGCGCCGCTTTGCGGCGGCGCGGGCCTTCCGGCCGGCGCCGCCGCCGGCGGCGGCGCACGCTCCTTGAGCCGTCCCTCGACGAACGCGGTCAGCAGCGCCCGAGCACCCTCGCTGTCCGCCTCGCGCCACTCGGAGAGCGCCGCCCGCAGCCA